>Ga0123342_1001829_pt1 | contig 35778 bp, 33 predicted proteins | sample Turbeawhitnodule_FD_89960 | JGI IMG/M metagenome (GOLD analysis project Ga0123342, IMG submission 89960) | Root nodule microbial communities of legume samples collected from Mexico - Turtle bean Mexico white nodule | ecosystem: Host-associated > Plants > Roots > Nodule | place: Mexico: Nepantla... | reverse complement strand
TCTTGGTGTGGTTTGCCAAAGGTAGTGTGTTTCTTGAGGGGTTCAAGGTCACTACTTTGGTGTGTGATGTGTGTAATCTGGTTTTGATTGCATAGTGGATTACCCAATGGTTTCTGGGGACTGAATGTAGCTCTTGGTGTAAGAGTGAACCAGTATAAATCTTTTTGTGTGATTCTCTCTTTCCCTGATCTCACATATATATATGTTTTAAGTTGTTTTTATTAACTGCTAATAAAAACAACCGATTGTTTCGACAAAACAACCGATTGTTTCGACAAAACAACCGATTGTTTCGACAAAACAACCGATTGTTTTTCTGATATCATCTTAAAACAGTTTTGGGTATTTCTTTCCTTGATTCTTTTGTCTGTAATTCAACATTGATTTTCATTATACATTCAAAGTTTGCGAAAATCCCTCTTAAACAATTCACCCCCATCACGTTTAAGGCCATATATTCTAAATAAATATTTAGACTCAGAGATGGCAGTCACTTTTGGTTGCCAAGATCTATCAAGACACTTTAGAATCTTGATGTTCAACTCCTTGTCAATTATTTTTCCAAGACTCATTAGATGATTGACTATGTGGGTGATTCTCTTTTGTATTTCAGCAATTGATTCTCCTTTGAGCATTCTGAACATTGTTAGAATTGATGGGTTAAAAAGAGGGGGGTGAATTGTTTTATCAAAGATTTTCGCAAATACTTGCTTCAGAATGAATCCTTAACAAACAATCCACATAAGCACTTAAGGAAGACAATCAAACAATCCAACAAAAAGAGTTATTAGAATTTCAACTGGTTAAAGTTACGACTTAATCGGTTGTTTATAGCAGCGAAATATCAAACAGTTAGAGAGTTTGAGGGAAAGAGAAATTTACACACAAGAGTTATACTAGTTCACTCAATCCCTGAGCTACATCCAGTTCTCAGTCAAACCACTGAGTTCCACTAGCAATCAATCACAGATTACAAGCATACACCACAAAGAGGTGATTTTGAATCCCACAAAGCCTACTCACCCCCTTTGCACACACAACACCTCTAGACAGAACACCCTCTGTCTTTACAGGATTTCAAACACAAACAGTATGTAAAAGATGTACAATTACAAGATACTAAACAGGATAGAAAGCACCTGGATTTATAGAACCAGAGATCCTATGATTAGCACTTGTTACCACACAACAAAGCTTGACAACAATCTTGCTCTTTTGAAAAACACTTTCAAAACCAAATCTCTTTCTCAAATCTGAATCAGTACTTGTTAAAATTTTTGTGTTTTTTGATTTGAAAACGAAGCTGTATTTATAACCTTCTGAAAAGCTACTGTTTAAGACAAATTTGAACAACTAAATCAGTTAAAACAGGTTTTCAAAAAAACTGTTATGAAAACACACATTTAATCGGTTGAAACCACGATTTAACTGGTTGAATGAATGAAACAGTTACACAACTGATTCAAAAAGCAATTTCACAACTTCCAGCCAGCTAAGTGGTAAACAACCGGTTATTTCGATAAATCAATCAGTTGTTTTCTTTTTGCTTGAAAAAACACTTAGTTTCTTAAACCAGTTTTAAACAAGCTTTGTGTAGGCTTCAAGAACTGATCTTACAAAGATTCTAAGCACCCTACTCTTAAACCCAAACCTAGAAATCAGCACAGCTTCAACCTTCATATGGATTTGATACATCAAAGCTCCCATCTTCAACAATCTCCCCCTATTTGATGGAGACAAATCCTTGGGATGCTTTTAGGAATGTTCTTTGTTTAGAATCTGTTGAATCCTGCATTCATTGAACAAACACAGGGTAATCTAATCCAAAACAGATATACACCATACACCAATTCTCACTAGGTGATTTCTAGAAGGAACATCAGCCACAATCAGATGAGAAACCAGTAATCAAACAATGATGCATACGAACAATCGATTATTTCGCAGGAATAACCGGTTAAAATTTTGCAACACTGATTTAACAGAACTTAAATCTAAACCAGTTAAAACAGTTTATAATAGCAATTTTCAAATAAGAAAGAATGCAAAAACATTACAGAACATTACAAACCAAACTTTTCCCCCTATTTGTCTCATTAAATAGACAAAAGCTAGGATTAAAAACAGTTTAGGATATGAGACGCATATCAATTATTCCCAATTCATTTCTTAGAGAATAGAACCTGTCATTTGATAAAGGTTTGGTGAAGATGTCAGGAAGTTGACTTTCCGTTGATACAAACTTGATTTCACAATCTCCATTGTTGATATGATCACGGATGAAGTGATGGCTTATTTGAATATGCTTTGTCCTTGAGTGTTGAACTTGATTCTTTGTCAAGTTGATGGCACTTGTGTTGTCACATAGTAGAGGAACTTTGTTAATCTTTAATCCAAAGTCTTCAAGCTGTTGCTTGATTCACAAAATCTGTGCATAGCAGCTTCCAGCAGCGATATATTCAGCTTCAGCTGTTGATAAAGCTACACATGCTTGCTTTTTATTGTTCCATGAAATGAGGCTAGATCCAAGTAGGTGACATGTTCCACTCGTACTTTTCCTGTCTAATTTGCAACCTGCAAAATCAGAGTCAGAATATCCTACTAAATGAATAGGAGAATGAGAGGGATACCATAAACCCATGGATATTGTGCCTTTCAGATACTTCAGGATCCTCTTCACACCTTTTAGATTGTTTTCACAAAATCTTCACAAAGTTTTTCATTAGAAGAGCCAAATACAATGTCATCCACATATATTTGTACTAAGATAATATCAGAATCAGTTTTCTTAATGAACAAAGTTTTATCAACCTTTCCTCTTTCATATTCATGAGATAAAAGGAAGTGACTTAGCCTCTCATACCATGTCGTGGAGCTTGTTTGAGGCCATACAAGGCTTTCTTTAGCTTGAATACATACTCAGGATGCTTGTGATCTTCAAAACCAGGTGGTTGTGAAACATAAATATCTTCATTCACGATTCCATTGAGAAATGCACTTTTCACGTACATCTGAAACAAATTGAAACCACTCATGCAAGCAAAAGCTAATAAAAGTCTTACCGCTTCTAACCTTGCTACAGATGCGAAGGTTTCATCATAATCGATTCCTTCAGCTTGGTTGTACCCTTTGGCAACAAGCCTTGCTTTGTTCCTTGTGATGATGCCTGAGGCATCCGATTTGTTCCTGAACACCCACTTTGTACCTATGACATTCATTTGAGAAGTTTATGGAACAAGATTCCATACATCTTTTCTCATAAACTGATTAAGCTCCTCGTGCATTGCTGTTGTCCAATGCTAATCTTTGAGTGTTTCACAAATTGAGAAGTTTATGGAACAAGATTCCATACATCTTTTCTCATAAACTGATTAAGCTCCTCGTGCATTGTTGTTGTCCAATGCTAATCTTTGAGTGTTTCACAAATTGATTTTGGTTCAATCTTGGAAACAAAAGTTGTATGGTTGCAGAAGTTTTCCATACTCCTTCTTGTGGATACTCCTTTGTGAATTTGGCCAATGATGTTATCAACAGACAGGTCTCTTGGGATCTTCCAATCCTTTGGCAGATCATCTTGCTGTAGATTTTCAATCGGTTGTTTCGCAGAATCTACCGGTTGAATTTCTGTGTTGTTGTCAAGATTCTTTAAGAAGAAGTTTTGATCATCTTCATCTGTATTGATCTTTGCTAAACCTTGTTCACACTTGTTAGTTTCATCAAAGACAACATGTATAGATTCTTCAACAGTCATAAGCTTTTTATTATAAACCCTATAAGCATGACTAGTTAAAGAGTAGCCAAGAAAGATACCTTTGTCGGATTTAGCATCGAACTTACCTAAGTTATTTTTGCCATTGTTCAGAATGTAGCACTTACAACCAAAGACCTTCAAATGAATTATGTTTGGCTTTCTTCCATTCAGTAACTCATAAGGTTTTTTCTTTAGGATAGGTCGTATTAGCACACGGTTCATCACGTAGCAAGCAGTACTCACAACATCAACCCAAAAGCATTTGGGTAGGGCAGAATAATTCACAATGGTCCTTGCAAGCTCTTCTAGAGATCCGTTCTTTCTCTCCACCACTCCATTTTTTTGAGGTGTTCTTAGTGCAGAGAAGTTATGAAAGATTCCTAGCTTGTTGCAAAAGCTGATGAACTTCTCATTTTGAAATTCCCCTCCATGATCACTTCTGATAGCTCCTATATTGCTACAACATGTATTTTGCAGTCTCTTTGCAAGCTTCTTGAATTCTGGTTATGCTTCCTTCTTTGAGTATAGTAGGAAAAGAGTCCAAGTAAACCTGGAAAAGTCATCTACAACCATAAGAGCATACAAATTTCCTCCAAGGCTCATAGTCCTAGAAGGACCAAAAAGATCCATGTGCAAAAGCTCAAGGGGTTTTGAAGTTGAAACACAATTTTTCAAATTAAAAGATTTTCTAGTTTGTTTACCCTTTTAACACGCTTCACACACATGTTCCTTCTCAAACTTGAGTTTTGGTAAGCCTTGAACAAGTTCATTTGAAACAAGTTTATTTAAATGATTCATATGAATGTGTGCAATTCTTCTATGCCAAAGTCATGATTCCTCACGTTTTAATAGAAGACAACCTATTGAAGTAGAGCTAGATATGTCAAGCAAATAAATGTTGTGAGACCTCTTACCAATGAGCAGAACATCCTTTGAATTAGGAAAAAAAATCTCACATGAATTAGTTCTAAAGGTGACTTGATATCCTCTGTCACATAGTTGACTAATGTTGAGCAAGCTGTGCTTCAAACTTTCAACATAAAGCACATCATGAATAAGCAAGCTATCTTCATTACCTATAGTACCTTTGCCAAGGATTTTTCCCTTTTTATTGTCATTCCCATTTTGTTTGAGAGAGATGCTAATGAACCTGGATGCATCACCAGTCATATGCTTAGAACAACCACTATCTAGATACCATAGGTGTTGTTTTCTCCTCAAACAATCCTGCAAAAATTAAAATCAGGTTGCTAGATCTGGTCCCCTTACGAATTTGGGTCCATGAGTGTTAATATGTTTCCAAGGAACATTAAGATCCTTAGGAACCCATTTAAGAATACCCTTAGGAACAGACAACCTCCTAATCCTGCAGAACCTAATAGAATGACCCTTTTTCATGCAGTAGAAACAACAAATAACCGGTTCTTTAGACTTTTTAACCAATTGTTTTTTAGTGAAAGTTGAAAAAGGTTTTGAACATCCACTTTGTTTGCTTTGGGGGTTAAAACCCAAGCCAGATTTTCCAAAAACACATGTTTGAGATGCTAACACATCTTCAAGGTTTGATTTCCCTTTTGAAATGGTACAAACAGTTTTCACCAGATATAAAACTTTCCTTTGAAGGGACACAATTTTTGCAAAAGCTTGAATCACATTTGCAAGAAGAATTTTTATAAAGCAGTTCAAGATTTTCTAAATCACCATTTGATTGGTTCAAATCATTTTCCAGAACTATGATTCTTTTTTTCAACTTGTTTTCACATTTCAATCGGTTATTTGAAAAACTTAATCTCTTAGCTTCTTCATGGATTTATTGGAAAGCATCAAGCAATTGAAAATAATTTTCACACTTACTAGAAGAGGTTGTACTTACTTGACTTGATTCAGATTCTTCCTTGGTCATTAAGCAGACTTCCATCTTGTTTTCAGAAGAGGTTGAATCAGCATAAGGCTCTTCTTTATCCATTAAGTCACTCCTTGGATTCTTGTGCCATGTCTCAAGTGTATTCCACATTTTCTTAGCTGAGATACAATCTGAAATCTTGAGCAATTCATTAGAATCTAAAGCAGAAACAATAATATGTTGTGCTATACAGTCAAGCTTAAACAAGAGGGGGGTGAATTATTTTATCAAAGATTTTCGCAAATACTTGCTTCAGAATGAATCCCTAACAAACAATCCAGATAAGCACTTATGGACGGCAATCAAACAATCCAGATAAGCACTTATGGACGACAATCAAACAATCCAACAAAAATAGTTATCATAATTTCAATTGGTTAAAGTTACGATTTAATCAGTTGTTTGTAGCAACGAAATATCAAACAGTTAGAGTTTGAGGGAAAGAGAGATTTACACACAAGAGTTATTCTGGTTCACTCAATCCCTGAGCTACATCCAATTCTCAGTCAAACCACTGACTTCCACTAGCAATCAATCACAGATTACAAGCATACACCACAAAGAGGTGACTTTGAATCCCACAAAGCCTACTCACCCCCTTTGCACACACAACACCTCTAGACAGAACACCATCTGTCTTTATAGGATTTCAAACACAAACAATATGTAAAAGATGTACAATTATAAGATACTAAACAGGATAGAAAGCACCTGGATTTACAGAAACATAGATCCTATGATCAGCACTTGTTACCACACAACAAAGCTTGACAACAATCTTGCTCTTTTGAAAAACACTTTCAAAACCAAATCTCTTTCTCAAATCTGAATCAGTACTTGTTAAAATTTTCATGTTTTTTTTATTTGAAAACGAAGTTGTATTTATAACCTTTGAAAAACTATCGTTTAAGACAGATTTGAACAACTGAATCAGTTAAAATAGGTTTTCAAAAAATGTTATGAAAACACACATTTAATCGGTTGAAACCACGATTTAACCGGTTGAATGAATCAAACAGTTACACAACTGATTTAAAAAGCAATTTCGCAACTTCCAATCAGCTAAGTGACAAACAATCGGTTATTTTGATAAATCAATCGGTTGTTTTCTCTTGCTTGAAAAAACACTTTGTTTCTTAAAAGAGTTTTAAACAAGCTTTGTGTAGGCTTCAAGAACTGATCTTACAAAGATTCTAAACACCCTACTCTTAAACCCAAACCTAGAAAGCAACACAGCTTCAGGCTTCATATGGATTGGATACATCAAAGCTCCCATCTTCAATAAACATCTCATACTCTTGTATTAGAGTATGTTTCCTTGCCCTTTTCACATCATTTTTCCCTTCATGGGTGACCTCTAGAGTATCTCACATTTCCTTAGCTAATGCACATTGTGAGATCCTGAAAAATTCATCAGAGTTTAAAGAAGTTATGATATTCTTGGCAATGCAATCAAACTTGGCCTTTTTATTTTCAGCATCAGTCTATTGGGACCAAGGTTTTTCAATAGAAGCACCTTCCTTTTCAAATTTAGGAATAAAAGGGTCATTTTCAATTGCATCCCAAATCCCTTTATCAAGAGATTCAACAAAGATTTTCATTCTAACCTTCCAAAACTGATAGTTCAAACCACAAAACAAAGGTGACCTGTTAATTGAGGCACCTTCTCCAAAAGGTAGTTTTTCAGCCATAGAAAAAGGATTTATGGTCGAAAACTTGAATAACTACAAGAACTTAGCTTTTGATGCCAGTTGTTAGAATATATGGCCTTAAACAAGAGGGATGATGAATTGTTATAAAGAGATTTTCGAAAACTTTTGAAGGTTAATGAAATTCAGTGAAGAAATCTAGAAGAGGAACCAAGTTAGCCAAGAACACATTCTGTTTTAAAGTGAAACACAAAAAAACAATTAGTTGTTTATACCAATAAAGATTTAAACAACTTAAAAACATAATTTAAAAGAGATCAGAGAAAGAGAAATGCACACAAGCAGTTTATACTGGTTCACTCTTACAACAAGAGCTACATCTAGTTCCTAGAAACCACTAGGTAATCCACTAAGCAATCAAAACTAGATTACATACACCACACACCAAAGTAGTGACCTTGAACCCCTCAAGAAACACACTACCTTTGGCAAACCACACAAAGAGTATTGATCTTGAACACCTTAAGAACACACAACACTCTTTACAATACAACTACAGAAATACAAAAGATAGAGAAAAGGATTACACCTGATCAAAGTACAACTGAAAAGAATACAATTACAATCATATTCCACTCTCACTTGAAAATCCAAAGCTTGATGTGAATCTTGAAAACTTGAGATCAAATTTGTCAAGCTGAATTTCTCAAAATTGTTTCTTACTCTTCAGAAACATATAACAAGTTATATATACTTCCAAAGATTGGTTAAAACATTTAATGAAGGAACGTATTCAGTTAGAAATCATTTAAGACAGATTCACCAATCAAAACTGAATTCTGTTAGGTTGATTAGACAAAACAACAGGTTGTTTTTCATTTTGTTGGAAAAACATCTATTTTCAAAAAGGTTTCAATTCACATCAGTTTTAGATTCAACAAAAGAGTGGATTACACTTTAATCTACCCAGATCCCACCCACACACAAGAGCAACACCAACCTTTCATCAAACACCTTGGATTTGGATTCTTCAAAGCTCTTTATCACTTTTGATCAACAATATACACATGGAAAAGAGTGGGTATTGATTAAACTAGTAGTCACATGTTTTATTGGTGAATTTTAGTTGAATTAGATTGACGCATGTTCAATTTGGTTTAGCTTTGTTGGAGGATTGAAAAATGATTAATATTTAGAGAACTTGTGAAGAATTCAATGGTGGAAGAACTTGGGGACCAACCACTTTTTATTTGTTATTTTAATAACTTTTATATTTTATGCACAACTATCTCAACCCCCTTTTTTATTATTATTGTTATTTCTAATTTTTATTACTTGTAGATAGATTCTAAACACTAATTTACTCATTTCACTATTGGATTCGTTGGGAGACGACTTAGGGTCATCTGAACATAATTATACTATCATCTCTCTAGCGTTAGATAGGTCTACACTGGAATCATATTTAGTTTGACTGCTAAACGATAGCTATCAATTCCATTGGGACGAGAAAATTTATTTTTATATTTCTTTTTATGATCAGGTTTTTTCTCGTACCTTTTTGGAGATGGTTTATCTTCTACCATGTTTGCTTTGGCAGACAAAGCTTTGCCCTTACAATAACACACTCCTTTCCGTTGGTGTCTTCTATGATGATATGGGTGACCAAATCTGGTAGTGACATTTTTGTGTGTTTATGCTTCAGTTGTTATTTGTAATCAATCCAAGATTACGTAAGCTTTTCAATCAACAATTCAGACACAAATTCATCAGACAAGGTTCTGCTGTCTACTTTGATATCTTCAAGCAAATTGTGGTATTTGTTTATCTGAATCTTTATGTCCTTGTCTTCAATCATCTCCCAATGATAGTAGTTTTTTATCATGAACCTTTTTCTAACAACGTCTTCAACAGTGTATTTGAGGATAAGGGAATCTCATATATTTTGCTTCATTGTAAGATCAATAGACATAAAAAAAAATCGTTAGATAACGCACTATGTAAGGTGTGACGACATACCTTATTTGCATGGGTCCAAACATCAATTTGTTTCGCAGGGCATGCTTGAGTCGAGTTTAGAATTTGTAAGTGCCAAAACGACTTTGTACATGTCCAACAGGATTGACACGTGTTCTTGCCAGGGTCGAAAATTCTGATCGGTGAAGACTTCAATTTTCGAGACGTTCGGAAACAGTTTTGCTAAATGGTTTGCGTTGCAGAAACAACGTTTGACATCTCTGAAGTAGAGTTGTTATTGTTGTCCGTATTTTCAGCCATAAGTCCTTACGATTCTAGTAAATAAGGCTTTTCAACACGAACCATGTTGATTTCCTAAGGTGTGGGTGATCACTATCCGTAAAGACTTATCCGTGGTGTATTGTGCAAGTACCCCAATATACACCATGAACTTCTCGAATAATTCGAGGATATCAGAACTAGCAAGTAATTCTTAAAGAGTAAAACCAAGGATATCAGAAAATGGAAGTAAAGAGAAGAACACTAAAAATATTGGATTTTGGAGTGTAATAGAAACGAAAAAGAGAGAAGTTTGGATGATGTGTTTTGGAGCAGTCTCCTACCTCTATTTATAGGCAAAGGCGAAAGCTAAAAAACTACAAAAAAAAGGAGAAAAATGGAACTTGTTCTGTAGGATCAGAAGTGCTGCCGGAAAGCTTGCCGAAAAAAGGAAGAAGACGCTCCTCCAATCTAGGTGGCGTTGGATTTGGAACTTCCTAGGAGATCGGGTCAGACCGGAACAACTTGAAACTGTAGAGAAAAATAGTCCAACTTCCATTTGTTTTTCGAGTCCGCAAAACCCTCCCCCTAGATCTGAATCGAAACATGGCATATTCATTGTGTAACTTCCACAACACTTTGTTTTGATATCTTTTGTGATATCTGAAAGGTTCCAACAATTAATGACAATAAGCAAGGATGTATTTGCTTAAACTTTGGATCATTCCTTTGGCCATATAAAATAAGTGTGGCAGAGTTCACAAAACCCATTTCATAGGGAGGGAATTATTGAACTTAAAGCTTTGATGTCTCAAAATCCATGAAGATTGCTTAAAGGCTGGGTTGCTACTTCTGGGCATGGGTTCTGGGTAGATTAGAATTTGTCAATCCACTCTTAGCTTAATCCAAAACTAAATCAATCAAGTTCTTTCAAAAGAAAATTGTTTTTCAAAGTAGTGATAAATAACCTGTTGATTTATCGTTTCAATTGGTTGTTTTACACTTAGTAGTTTTGAAAAGGATTTGAAAAAGCTGAAATTGGCTGACCTTACGGTCAAGGCCAATTCTATCGGTTGAATCGAGTTTTCAATCGATTGTTTTTCTGGTAAATTTGTTTTCCATGATTCTAAATTGTTTTAGCCCTTGATTAAAAGTCTTAAACGACTATTTTTTAGACTATATAACTGGTGTTTACATATCTGAATAGAGAGAGATTAGATTACCAAAAAGATTAATAAGTTTTTCAAGATTGCAAGATTGTTTAAAGCTTTACTTTGGTTAAGAGTGGAATAGGAACTGTTGTAATTCTTCTGTATCAGGTGTGATATTTTTTGTTCTTACTTGTAATTGTTTTTATATTTGTAAAACTTGTAAGGTGTTGGTGTATACAGTCAGAGGGTGTTCTGACTTGTAGTGAATTGTGTATCAAAGAGGGTGAGTGTTCTTTCGTCACTTGAGTCATCCTAGAATAACCCTGCCTATTCAAAAGAAGTACCTCACCTCACTTACGAAATAAATTCAAGATCACCTCTTTGGTGTTTGTAATCTAGGGTTGATTACATATGAATTCTCAGTGGTTAGTTGAGGATTGGATGTAGCTTTGGTTAGGAGTGAACCAGTATAAATTCTTGTGTGAATTTCTCTATCCTCACTCCTTAAAACTGGTTGAACTGTGTTTTTATAAACTACTGATAAAATCAATCGGTTGATTCGCATAAACAACTGATTGATTTTCTGGAATCAATTAAAAACAATTTTGTTTCTTGGCTTATATGATTGCTTCTTTTGTTCTTCTTCATTAATCTTCATTCTTGTCCAATATTTTCAGAAATCTTTCATTAAACAATTCACCCCCATCTTGTTTAAAGCCTTTAATTCTAACAGGAATAAGCTAGAAAAGGGGGGAAGCAAAGTGAGGAAATTGTAGTTCCTCCATCACAGAGTGCCGAGGGAAGTGTTTTAGATAATGTGATCGAATCTGACAAAGATACACTCACATATCTAAGGGATCCAGAGAAAATTTTGAGAATAGCATATGGGAGTGGTAATCAAAGTCTACCGGGTGGCTTCTGCCTTAAGGCTCTATTTGTTTATATAGATGTACTGTTCATAAGCAAAGATTTGAAGGTATAATACTTATTTGGATCCATGGTTTTATGTAGAATAGGAGGAGAAGATATTGTTGAACAAGGTGCTTGATGTTTCCAAAACTGCTTTGAAGACTTGAAGAATTTGTTGTTGTGTGTGTGCTATTTAGTAGATTTTGAGTTGTTAATTTACACCTAGTATTGATCCAAGTTCATTTGATTTTAAATCTCTTATGAATTTTTTTTCTTCTAAAATATGTGTTAATTTTAGTCAGTTGTTATGTGCTTTCAATCAGTTGAAAAAGCTTTTGTTCAAAGTCTGATCACTATAGCAAGTTTTTCAACCAGTTAATTTATCGTGACAACCAATTGAATTGCTCTAAGTGTTTTTCAAATGATTTGAAAAAGCTTTGTTTTCTTTTGTCTTTTTTGTGAGGAAAAACAGTCGATTATTTCAAGAAATGAATTGACTGTTTTATGTGTTTTCTTTAACAGAAAAAGAAATCAACCAGTTTGTTTTGAAAATCAATCAAGTGTTTTTAACAAAATTTTTTTATAGATTTTCAAATTGTTTTTAAATGTTTCAATTAATGATCAAACAATTTTAACCACTTTTTAAAGTCTATATAAAAGTTTATTTTTGATCATTTGAAAAAGAAGAGAGTTTTATCAAAAATGTTTTCAAGAGAAGATCAAAGAGCTTTAACTCATTCTTGGAGTCTTGGATCATTGTTTATGTGTGAAGTAGGAATCTAGGTTTTCTATTCAATAGTTCTACTGCTTTGTAAAGCCCAAGTGTATTCTATTTCTTTCTTTTTAATCTGCAATTGTGTATAAAACAGTTTCAAAAAGTGGTTATGGAAATTGTGGTCTTGTTTAAGAGTGTTGTGTGTTCTTTGAGGGGTTCAAGATCAACATCCTTGGTGTGGTTTTGTAATCTAGTTTTGATTACATAGTGAATTCTCAGTGGTTAGCTAAGGACTGGATGTAGCTCTTGGTTAAGAGTGAACCAGTATAAATCTCTCTGTGTGAATCTCTCTTTCCTTACATTGTTAAACTGCTTTATATGGTTTTGTGTATCCTGCTGCATTAAACCGTTAGTTGTTTCAACAAAACAATTGTTGATATTTCTTAAAGAATTGTTATTTTGTTAAATAATCTAATTGAACAGATAAATCAATTGATTGATTTTACAGATCTTTTCACTCTATTTTCAATATTTGCGAAAATTTTACGTAAACAATTCACCCCTCTTGTTTAGGCCATACATTCTAACAAATATATCAATGAATAGTAAATATCATCTCTCTTTAAAAATGAAGAGAAGTTCATGGAAAGTTAGCTTACCCTGTGATTTTTTCCTTTTCTTTTTGTTTTGCATGCACGTGTTTATTTTTAGAGAACCATGCATTATTTCATATTTCTTTTAATACATTTCTCACTTTTTTTTTTACATTTTTCATTAATAAAAGTTATACTTCATTACAAATATTAATTATTACATTAACTAACACAAATATTTTTAACAAAATAAAATAATAATAATTAATAAAATTTTAATACACAAATATATAGTTATTTATAATAATAAATTATGTAATAATAATAATTATTCTAAATATAGTAATAATAATTATTATAAATATAATAATACTATTTATATTTAATACAAAATTATTTTTTAATTATAATTTTTATATTTATGAATATTTTATTTATTTATTTCTATATAACAATTTACAATTTCTACATATATTCATAATTTTAATGTAAATTATTTTTTGTCAAGTAATTCATATATTATTCAACTATATAGAAAATAACTTACATAATTTTAATTTATCTAAATTTACACAAAAATATATAACATTTGATTATTTTATTTTTTTTAAAAAAATAATAAAGATAAATTTGTAATCTTTCATTTTACACTTTTAAAAAAATCAAAATACTCTTACAACCACCATATCAATTACAAACTACAATAAACTCTCCTCACAAATCCAGTCTAAGATACCTTAATCAAAACACACTCATCTTTTTTACACTTTTTTCTCAAATTCTTACACTTACATTCCTAAATCCAAACACAACCTAAACAAGCCAATCCAAACACAACCTAAGCGAGCGAATAGTCGTGTAGGAAAACATTACTTAAATACTATGCCATACTGATAATTCTGCTCCATTTGCAAATTCTATGTCTTCAAACTACTATGCTACCCATTGCCTGCACTTTATAATAAGCAATATATTTGTTGCACTCTAAGTAGATTTACTGTTACATGTTTTTTCTGGTCAGAGATTCCACATTTACTATATATAAAATTAAATTATAATATATTAATGTTTAGAAATATCTCTTATTCTTATAACAACTGTCATTCTAATTTTTAATTTACACATAATAAAATAAAACCTATATAAATAAATAAGCGCTCAGTAAATTGATAAAATTAACCTTTGCCAACATTAATTCATTTATATAAGTTAAAAGACTTGCAAAGTTATACAAGGAATATATAAAAATGATCTATAATACCTAGAAAGAAAATACTGAGAGTTCATATTGACTTTAAACTCTGTATAATTTAACCTTTATCAACTCTAAAATGTTGTTGAGGTGAAAGGGAAAATTTTGTTTCTTTTGATATGAAAACTAATTCTAGCTTTATCCATAACACACTTGTGAGTTTATCCATAACACACTTGTGAATTTAGGAGTGCATTAAAATTTGATCTTCTTATTATGAATTTTACAATAGTTTTCGTGAGATTATTTAATTTATGTTAAATGTTTCTTACAATTTTCACAACTTTGAGTTCTTTGAGATTTTGTTTACAAAATTTCCATGAGATATTCAATTTATTTTAAATGTTTTCTATAATATTCCTCATAATTTTGAGTTCTTTCTTAAGAATTTGATTACAATTGTACGAGGAATTTTCATGAATAGGCTTTATAGCATCAATATCATATTAGTTTTCAATTATTATTGTTCTTGCCGGTTGACCTGGTCGCCGGTTGACTCTGGAACAGGTTGTGACTCCGTCTGCCTCTACTGGAATTTGCTCTTTCCTTTGAATATTGGAATGCGGCTCCGTTAAAATAGAGGGGGCCCTACTTGTTGATTGTACTCCGACTATCAATTTAGTACAGGGCTTATAAAAACAATAAGTAATAGAAATAGTATACCTTTACCAGGGATCTCAAGTCCCTTTTATAGACTACTTTTAGGTTACTTCTCGTAACAACCCTTCTCTCACGAGAACCTTATCTCGAGTGAAAGTAGGTTTGATGGGAGGAGAGTCTGTTACAATGCGCACAATCTTAGTATGACAGCCGCCAAAATCTTTCCTCATTGGAGTGCATAATCTTAACAACATGACCGTCAGGGTACCAACTCATGTACCTGCATCAGGGGCCCATTTGTCCACTATAGGCGTAGAAGCCTTTATGTATCATGCATGCAGCTTATCCCCAAAACCCTAGTACTCTTGGACTTAGGCATTTTTAAAGAATATTTACTTGTGCTAGACCTGAATGTACTAAACACATCACTCACACTTTTTTGCTGACCAAGCCTTATACACGTTGAGTATATGAATGAACCTCAACGCACAAATACTTGAGGCCCACTTTCATCACCCATTATCATGACCAGACCATCGAGCTGACCTGCTTGAAACAGGTGTCGATGTCCGATTATCGATCACTGAGCCTAGCGCTCTGGTCCTGTACACAAGCCTCTCAGGCTCGAACTGGAACTTGTATTAGTAAAGAGGCTAATTGCTCGTCCATGGAGACCTACGTGTCTTTTGAGCGACGCGACGCACACAATGTTTTGAGGTGACGTCTCACTATACTCCATCACAAACGTACACGTAGCCATCATCAACGGTTGGAAAATGATGCCGCTTGCGCTTCACTTATACGTTAACCCTTCGAAAAATCACGCTTTCTTCACTGTTTCATTCCCCTTCGCGCTTCTCTTTCGAACACCCTGCTCCATCTTCTTCAAACAAACCTCCTCGTCTCCTTTCGTTGATCGCCTCAAGGTGCGTTTTTTTATCTTGTGACTACTTTTAATCTGTCACATTATTTCAATGCCTTTAATATGCTCATAACTTCGTTGGGACTGTTTACATTTCTTGTGATTATGATTGTAAATGCCTCTGTTTTCCGCTTCTTCGTTCCATTCTTCAAAACGCATGCGCTTCTTCATCTGAGTATTGTATTCGTTTGTTTGCTTTCTTTGTTTTAGATTTCCTGTATGATGGATTACAAAACCATGTATCCCTGGGCTCCTAGTCCCCTTTTAGAAGAAACCTCTGAGTTCATAACTCGTGAAAAAATAGGGTTGTATAGGAAGAGCGAACACCCTAAGAAGAAATGTCTTTTTGGTAGAGAAGACGATAGGTTCGTTTGGGTTGTGCCTTGTAGGGAAGATGAACTAGTTTGATGTGATGAGGCATCGGACCCAGATGGCGCTTTTTGTTTCTTCTATTCCACTGTGTTAAAAAAACTTCTTCTTCGCCTACCCTTATACAGTTTCGAAAGAGCCCTCCTCACCGAAATCAATACCTCCCCTGCCTAGCTACACCCAAATAGTTGGGCGTTTGTTCGGAGATTTTCCATCTTGTACCACCACTTTGGCCATCTGCCATCAGTAAAGTGTTCTTATACTTCTTTGAAGCCAAACGACCAAGTCGCCAGCTGTGGGTGAGCTTCAACGGGGTTGCTGGGAGAGTTTTGTTGACCCTCTTCCAACAATCTTACAAAGGCTTCAAGGGCAAGTTCTTCAAAGTCCGTTGTAACAAGAACGATCCAACCCTCCTGGACGGGTTCCCTCTATACTGGACTGAGGAACCCGAATTCCAAAAACCCAGAGAAGATCTGCCCTAGCGAGAACAAAAGGTGTGCCTCTTCCTTTCCAACCTTAAGGTGGTGTTTGACACCGCTATCTTGATAAAGCATGAGTACTGTCCTACGAGTCTTAAGGCATACATTGGTATCCCCTTTCCCTTTACTCCCGCTAGTGATATCTTGTATGTGTGTGTGTTTGCTGAAGCCTTCTTTGTTTTTAATTCAGACAACATGCTTAGGCTCAACAAGAAGGACTTGGTCGCCATGGCCAAGAAGATGAAAGTCGTCTCACACTCCTCCCCTGGCAAGGAGCTGAAAATGAAGGCGGTGGTTGCCTCAAATGACGAGGATACGTGTTTGGGGCTTGTCTTCAAGAGAAGAAGGAAAACTGCCCCTCAGCCCACCAAGCACTCAGCCTCTGATGGTCGGGCTCCTTCACAACGCTTCCCTATACCCAATCCTTCCCCTACTTGAGACATCAGGGTGCAAGAGAGTGAGGGAGAGAACCTTCGAAAGGGAGGACTATGGGATCCATCCTTGGATGCCACTTCTTTTCTTGAGAAGACCCAACCCCCTGTCAAGGCCAGGGAAGAGCTGGACAACTTGAGAGAAGACCAGCTGGTTGGTCAAACGGTGAGGCAACTGGGGCAGGTCTTAGCCGCAAACTGCCTCGCCCTTTCCAAGCTTATGAGAGGGAAAGCTTCAGCTGAGGAGGAGGTTCTCAAGGCTACTAAGCAAGTTGGGGAGCTATAAATGACATGCCAAGAGACCAAGGTCCTCTTGACTTAAAAGTCTAAGGAGACCTTGGGATTATCCGCAAGGAATGCTGAGTTCCATGCTGAAGTGGAGAGGTTGAGGGGAGAGTTGGCCCAGCGGGAAGGATGCCTTGCTAGAGAAGACCAAGGAGGAGTTGACCAAAGATACTGACAACTCCTACATGATGGGGTTTGATGATGTTGTTGCCCAAGTCACCTGTGTCTACTCTGAGCTGGACCTTTCCAAAATAGGCTTAGGCAAAGTTGTTGTGGATGGGCAACTAGTAGATGAGGAATAGCAGTGTGGGGTCCCCTTGCTATCACCTCCCTTTTGTAACCTTATGAACAACTTATAATTTTTGCACATATATGAATGTTTTTCTGCTTTACTTCGACTAGTATAGTAACAATGTATGTTTTGAACAAACACAACTACCATAACTTAATAATTAATCGACGAATGCTAATGATCGCCTCACGCTTAAGTAACGTGGTCATCATGGTAAATCAACCAATGGTGAACTATGATTCAAGGTACCTGAGCTCAGAGCCTCTCTGGGCAACAGTTCCTCTTATGTGAATCGCTATAAATGTTTGTACTCCTTAAAGGGAGGTTCTAACGTGGTTCGAGCCAATACAATGGCGAACAACGATTAAGGGTACTTGAGCTCAGAACCTATCTGAGCAAGAGGTATTCACGCCTGAATCACTATGAACCTTTATACTCCGTAAAGGGAGGTTCAACCATGGTTCGTGCCAATACATTGGCGAGCGGCGTTTAGGGATACCTGAGCTCAGAGCCTCTCTAAGCAAGAGGTATTCACGCCTGAATCGCTATGAACCTTTATACTCCCTAAAGGGAGGTGGCCATTACAATGGCAAACAGAGGGACAGGTGTCCTCATATCATCAGTTACTCGTACACATAGTGCGCTTGCTCAGGCAACATGCAGGTCAAGTCTTCCTCCTGGTGTTATCAAAGTATAGTGTAAGCATGTTTCACAAATAATTTTTTATTGGGTGACCTCATTAAAAAACCTTAATAAGGAAAAAAAAGTGTCCCCGTAAACGTTCACACTGTACACAAATAGCATAATGCATTAACTGAAATAAAACTTAAGATTGGCTCCATTCCATGTTCGGGGAATAGTCCCGCCCTCCAAGGTCTCGAGCCTAAAAGCTTCGATCCCGAGTACCTCTACCACGTGGAATGGGCCAGTCCTTTTTGGAGACAACTTGTTCTCCAGCTGATAGGGGTGAGCTCTATGCATTACCAGCTCGACAGCCTGGAGCTGCCGGGGTCTCAGCTTGGGCTTCTACTTATACTCCACCCTTTCTCTTCAGGGCTTCGACCTTGATGCGCGCCTCCTCTCTCACCTCGTCGAGTAGGTCTAAATTCTACCTCCTTTCCTTGTTAGAATCCTCCCCCACGAAGTTCTGGAATCGTGGTGAACTTTCCTAGATCTTGACAAGGATCATAGCGTTTGACCCATCCACTAGGCTAAAAGGTGTCTCGACTGCGGAGTGGTGTGGTAAGCCCACACAATTCGAGGAACCTCGACTGCCCAGGTCCCTTTAGCTTTTTCCAACCTCCTCTTTAGGCCTCTAAGTAGGACTCGGTTAGCAGATTCGACCTGCCTATTAGTTTGAGGGTGCTCTACCGAGGCTAACACCTACTTGATGTCGAGCTCTGTGCATAGCTTGGCTAGTTACTGACTTGCAAACTGGGTGTCATTGTCAGACACTAAGTGTTTAGGGGTTCCAAAACGGCAAACAATGTTCTTCCACACAAAATGCTGAACTTTGTGGGTTGTTATCTGTGCGACAGGCTCAACCTCTATCCACTTGGTGAAGTACTCAATGGCCACCACCAGGTACTTCATCTGTCGAACTGCCAGGGGAAACGGGCCCAGGATGTCAATCCCCCATGTGTGGAAAGGCCATGGGCTGTGGACCGATCGCAACTCCTCCGAAAGTGCATGATGCCAATCGGCGTGCTATTGGCATTGTTTGAACTGCTACGCATACCTCGTGCAGTCCTCTCTCATGGTTGGCCAATAATACCCTGCTCAAATACCTTTCGATGAGAGAGCTCGTCTACCGATATGACTTCCACAAATACCTTCATGGAGCTCAACCATGATACGTGTGCACTGCTCACTGCTCACACAAGACAAGATAGGGTGAGTGTAGGCCATCAGCCAGGTAACGCCTATAAGGTGTCATCCAAGTTTCACCCACGTTGATTAAGCAAACGTTAGATGATTCTCACACTGACAAGTCATAAGCACTTACCTTGGGCACTCTCAGCGTTTCTTGTGTCAACGATCGATGCCCTCTTCTTCCGCCCTTTAAGATACTCACCTGTTGGACCTTCTCCATGCAGCCTGTGATAAGGGTTTCCTGGATAACTAACCTCTGTCGGCCCCCCTTGCCCAAGCTGGCGAGCTTGGTCAGTAAGTCGGCTCAGGCATTGTGCTCCCTAGGAACGTGCACCAGCTCGAACGTAGCAAAGTTCTCTTATAAGAGCATCACATACTTTAAATATGAGACCATTTGGGGATCCTTGGTCTTGTACTCACCAGTAACTTGTCCAATTACAAGCAGCGAGTCACTTTTTACCAACAAACTTCAAACGCCCATCTCTTTGGCTATCAACATTCTTGCCACCAATGTTTCATACTCAACTTGGTTGTTGCTGGCTTTGAAAGCGAATCTTAGGGTCTGCTCGATTAGTAAGTCGTTTGGTCCCTCCAGGATGATACCAGCTCCACCTCCTTGCTGGTTAGAGGACCCACTGAATCTCCACTCTCTAACTAAGTGGCTGCCGAGGAGGAGCTCTACTACAAAGTCAGCATAAATTTGCCCTTGATAGGTCCTTTGGACTCGTACTGCACATCAAACTCGGACAGCTTGACCACCCAGCACACCATTCGTCCCGTCACATCAGGTTTCTGCAAGACCTTACGAATGGAAAGGTTGGTCATTACGATCACTATGAAACTCTGAAAATAGTAGCGGAGCCTCCGAGCTATGAAATATCACTGCTAAGGCTACCTTCTCAATGGCCTAATAGCGCACCTCAGGCCCCTACAACACATTGCTAACAAAATACACAGGCTTGTTGACGTGATCCTGCTCCTGCACTATGACCAAGATGATCGCTCGATCCGTGATAGCGAAGTAAAGACGGAGGGGAGTACCTAGCCATGGTTTGCACAGAACAGGCGGGCTGGCCAAGTACTCCTTCAGCTTGAGGAATGCTTCTTCGCACTCGCTTGTCCACACAAATCGGTTGTTCCTCTTCAAATGTTGGAAATAGGGATGCCCCCGATCTCCTCCAGCTGATAAAAATCGGGACAGGGTGGCCATTCGTCCTGTTAGCTGTTGTACCTCTTTCACTGAGGTTGGGCTCCTCATTACGATGATCACCACACACTTCTTAGGGTTTGCCTCTATTCCCCGTTCGGTGAGGAGAAACCCCAAGAATTTTCCTGCTTCTACCTCGAATACACATTTTTCGAGATTCAGCTTCAAATTGTACCTGGCCATTGTGGTGAATAGCTCTTCTAAGTCGACAATGTGCTTGTCCTTCTCCTTGGAGGTGACGACCATGTCATCCACATACGCCTGCACGTTTCGCCCAATCATGGGGGCGAGAACCCTGTCCATCAGCCTCTGGTAGGTTGCGCCAGCATTCTTAAGATCGAAGTGCATCACCTTATAGCATGAATGTCATGAATGTTTTCTTGCATTCATCTTGGGGGTGCATCCGAATTTGATTATACCCCGAGAAGGCATCCAGAAAGTTGAGAAGTTGTCAGCCTAACGCACTATCCACCAAGGCGTCGATGCTGGGCAACAAATATGAATTCCTCGAACAGGCCTTGTTAAAATCTGTGAAATCGACGCACATTCTCCACTTCCCGTTGGCCTTCTTGACCAACATCACGTTTGCCAACCACTCAGGGTATTAGATTTCCCTTATATGGCCAGCACTTAACAATTTTTGAGTCTTTTGCCTAATGACCAGGCGTCTTTCTTCATTGAACTTTCTTTGCCTTTGTAGGACAGGTCTGACCTTTAGATCCATTGTGAGACGATGGCACAAAAAGTCAAGGTCGATGTCGGCATGTTCGAGGCAGACCATGCAAAGGCGTAGATACTGTGTTATGACTTCGACGATCTGGTTCTGCATTTCTTGGCTTAAGGACTTGTCAAGCTTGAACTTCTTTCCTCCGATCTCTCTTTCCTGAACCTCACCTTCAAGCTCAGGTCGCCTTTCCCGGGCAATCTCTGCACAGGTGACCCCTTCTACCTCTTGAGGTTGGGCGGTGATCGAGCATACTCCTCTTTTTAGTCTTCAAAATATTCTCGTAGCATTTCTTTGTCGCCTTCTGGTCATACTTGATGGTAATTACCCTTTCCTCAAGGGAAGGCAACTTCATTTTCATGTGCCTCGTTGAGGCCATTGCTCCTAACCTGTTCAGGGAAGGCCTGCCTAGGAAGATGTTGTAAGCTGAAGAAGCGTTAACGACAAGGTATCCGATATTGATGGTTCGAGATGAGGTGTCGTCTGAGAAGGTCGTCTTTAACTCCACGTGCCCCCTTACTTCTACCTGGTCTCCCGAGAAGTTGTACAAACAATCGTCGTATGGTCTTAGTTGGTCGAGCGACAACTGCAATTTGTTAAATGAGACCTGTAAATCAGCCTTAGTAAAGTAAATGTCGAGCTCAGGCGACTGGTCAGTCTCCCGCGCCTCTACTGCCATCACTTCTCTAGCATACTTCTTTCGTTGTGAGGTGGTGCATCCTCCCCCTGAGAACCTCCTAGAGATCGTGTTGACCTCGCCATGGACTGGCACTTCGTGTCCCTGATCCACTGTTGGGATCACCACCGCCGAGGCTTCTTGACCTTCCTCTAGATATTCCTTCAGGAAGCCATCCTCCACCAAATTAGCCAATTGGTATCCCAGTGCTATACAGTTTCGCACGTCGTGCCCGAAGGCCTTGTGGAACTCGCACCAAGTGCCCTTACTTGGCCTCAAATTCTTGTCACTCGAGGGGAACTTCAACTTGTCAGGTCAACTCCTTGTAGCTCATTTTGAACTTGTGTCGACTGGGCAGGTCTCCCTTCACTCTCGCCCTAGTCTGATGCTTTTTCGGTTCGTAGGGTTCATGCCTGGTTGGTGATCTCTTCTTCGTCGCAACTTCATGTACTCTCATGGGTTGAGCTTGGATGCTTTCCCGGGGCTTTGTCGGCCCAACGCTTCCACATTTTACCGTTACCTGCTCCTCGACGTCAATGTGGGCAACAGCTCATCGCTGGATCTCACTAAACATCTTCGCCCGATTCCTTATCAAAGAATCGTTGAACAGCCCTAACAAAATTCCCCATCCAAAGGTGTGCACCATCAAAGCTTCATCCTTGGTGTGAAGCTTTACCACCAACGCCCCAAACCGATTCAGGAAGTCCTTCAGGGGCTCTCCCTGGTACTGCTTCACCCCAAAGAGGTCGAAAGAGACAGGGGGTGGAGCACGGTTGAATATGACTTGCTCCCTGAACAATGTAGAGAACTGATCGAATGAGGTGATGTGTCCATCGGGGAGACCAATGAACCAATCCAATGTCGTGCCTGCGAACGTCACAATGAACAATTTGCAATGCATGGCGAATGTTCCTCCGGAGATCATCATTTGAGTATGAAAAGCCGTGATGTGGGCCTCCGGGTCTTCGATACCTGTGAAAGTAATTCTGGGTGTCATGAAATTGGTTGATATCACGACATTCATGATCGCCTGGGAGAACGGCATGGGGCGAGCTCTAACTCGAATATGTGGGCTTTGTTCCCCTACTATGCGTTCCCCCAAGCGTTGTAGATCTCTCTGCAGCTCCTCATTGCCCTGCGTAACTCTTCATTGCTTGCTCGCGATGCGTCCAGATCGACCCTGAATTGGTCTTGTTTGTGGGCCTGCTCGGCCCATACCTCAGCCAAAACCCTCTCATGGTCAGCCCTGGACGCTGCCACTGCCTACTGGAGAGTGTTGACGGTTTCCATGAGTTGCTGTAGGGTGGCATTGTCACCTTCCTCCTTTCCAGATGGGCCTTGTTGAGTATTCCTCATATCGCCTGGTAGCTTGAACACAATTGTGGATGGGACCTAGTTTTATCGGGCCCTACGATAGGCGCCAAATGTTCTTGCCGGTTGACCTGGTCGCCGGTTGACTATGGGAACAGGCTGTGACTTCGTCTGCCTCTACTGGAATTTGCTCTTTCCTTTAAATATTGGAATGCGGCTCCGTTGAAACAGAAGTGGTCGTACGTGTTGATTGCACTCCGACGATCAAGTCAGTACAAGGCTTATAGAAACAATAAGTAAGTAAGTAGTTCCAGTCAGTGTACCTTTACCAGGGATCTCAAGTCCCTTATATAGAATACTTTTAGGTTACTTCTTGTAACAACCCTTCTCTCATGAGAACCTTATCTCGAGTGAAAGTAGGTTTGATGGGAGGAGAGTCTGTTACAATGTGCACAATCTTAGTACGACAATCGCTAGAATCTTTCCTCCTTGGAGTGCATAATCTTAACAGCATGATCGTCAAGGTACCAACTCATGTACCTGCATCAGGGATCCATCTGTCCACTGTAGGCGTACAAGCTTTTACGTATCATGCATGCAGCTTATCCCCAAAACCCTAACACTTTTGGGCTTAGACGTTTTTAGAGTTTTTATTGAATATTTTACTTGTGCTAAACCCAAATGTACTAAACATACCACTCACACTTTTTCACTGACCAGACCTTATACAAGTTGAGTATATGAATGAACCTCTCAACGCACACATACCTGAAGTCCACTTTCGTGACCCATTATCACAACCAGACCATCGAGCTAACCTGCTTGACACAGGTGTCGATGTTCAATTACTGATCACTGAGCCCAACGCTCTGGTCCATACAACTATTTTCCTCTTGCAATTTTCAAATCATTTATTCTCTCTTTTAAATTAATTTAATCTATGAGAAATCTTTTGCTTCTTTATGTAATTCATTGAATGCATTTAGCAATTGATCCTTCCCATGCAGTGTAAACTCTTTTGTCCATATTTCTTTCTTTACTTCTACATCCTTTTTATTTTTGTTTGATGAAAACATTCAATTACCTAAAAAAAAACACACCACATACCACATAGTTTCAACTGGATTTTCGATTTTCTCTTTTGGATATCGTTTTGTTTTATGTATCAATTATTGAGATAATTGGTATTTCAAATTTTAAGATGGCATCTTCAATTCCCACTTACTCAATAAAAAGGTATCACCTATCATATTATCCACACAACTAGTCTAATAGTACTACCCTGCATTTAGTACAAATAAAGTGCAAAAGGAACATAAAAAAAAGTCAATCATAACTTTGTTTTATCAAGTTAAATCCAAATTCCTTTAAAAAATAGCTAAATCCAACTCTCAAATCCTAAAATACAGTGACATACGGGCACAATTTATAGTTCCCTCTTTATAACGGTCTCATTTACTGTTAGATGTATAAAATAGTATGTGGAAATATAAGCTGAGACTATTTTACAACAACTAAAAAAAATGAGGTTGCATGATATAAAAAAACAAAATAAAATTGCAACGTCATGCACCCACCCTCGATCTATACAACTTCCAAACCCCTAAAACTGCAGCTATTAGCCTATTAGAATGATTCAATATTACTTCTTGTGGTACAAGTTCACTTTTTTCTGTAACTCAAAAAATAGATGAATGCGTCTTTCGGTAAAAGAGTTTGCCTAACAAACCAATGGTAGCAGCTGGCTCGGTACTCTTCCATTCCACAGGAAACTATCATAGAAGCTTGCAACAGTATATACATGTTCAAATTTTCAAACCTGCGAATTTGTGCATATTTAGATTTAGTTAAATGTCAGGGGCATAAAATGCAAATGTAAACGATAAAATTCACTCAAACAATGCAAATGTTTACACAAGAAGGCTGCATCTCATTTATGGTGGTAGCATAGCTTCTTAATTTGACATGACATATCTCTAGATATTATTCACTCAAACAATGTCGCATTCAACAGAAGTGTTAGGATCCATGACAAAAGTGAAAGTTTATTTTGCTTTTATGTAGCTCTTTAATGCTAGATTAGTTTTATAGTAGCCTTTTCTAAAACTCTGTCAAGAAGCCAAACAATTTATCCATAAGGCAAGCAAGCAAAAAACTGTCTTTCTTACCAGCCTCGTTATCATGTATGTTACCACCAAACTATGTTGTGTTACATGTAAGAAAATCTCATGCCTGTCTTTTGTGCTTCCATACACATGCATGTAATCAGGTGTTGTGTATGGAAGCAAGTATGAACTTAACCGGCAGATTGCTTAATATAAGAATAATTTAAGTGACTCGGACCATATCATGTTATTGCAACAACACTTACCAACATTTGAGGTAACCTAAGGAAGCCAAGGGACAAAGAATATAAAACAACTGAGATTGTTGTTGCTGTAATTAAATTGTGTACAAGACGCTTGTCGTCTTTGCTGGGCACGAATGCCACCTTGAGTGTATTTGTCAGGTCAAAAAGCCTACAGGAAATCTGCAAAGAATGTTAAAATCAGAATCAATCAGCATAAAAAATCTCAATCCAACTTGTGCTTTTTACTTACTGCAACATATATGGAAGTAGTAAGCATGAAGTTCAACATTGGGTAGTCTGGGATCAGGGAAAGCAACAATTTGGGTTGTCCGTCTGGAACACCTGACCTAAAAAATCAGCCAATTGCACAAAGGAAAAATTAATATATTCAGATAAATAACAAAAATAATCACACTACACATGTACACAAGTTGCATCAAGCACGAAAGCAATTGTGCATGAATGTATATTATGCATTTTCCCCTTTCGACCTGCTGCAGTAAGAACCAAATTTTAGAACTAATAAGCAAATTAGTTAAGCAAAATCTTTTTCACCCCTCAAGGACGAGCTAATCATCCAACAGTTTAAGTCCTAATTGCCCACATTTCTAGTGCAAAGCATATTCCATGTTATGTTTTTTATATGGCAAATTGATAGTTAATACACATCATATTTTCTAAATTCGAAGTTATCACCCCACCAAAAAATAATAATTAAAATTATTCAAAATTAAATGCTCAACATTGAGTGTAACAAAACAAATGTATGAACAATTCTAGACATCTATTATACCATGCCAAACAAGTGAAATCCTACATGCCCAAACATGTATCCAGGTCAGGCCTAGGAATCGAATATGGTTGTCACTGACTACATGTGCACCAAACAACCCCTCGACTCATTAGGACAACAAATACATAATATCCAGTAAAGCATCAATAAATGCTAAAAGTAGTACCTTAACCAGATATGGATCTGGGAGATGTAAGTCTCAAGTGTTATCTTCCCGAGCCATCTAGCAGAAGTAGAAGCATTATAAATAAATTAACAAATTACCAGCCTTAAAAAAGTGAAGAAAGTTAAATTTGACAGCATTTAGCGGTAAATTAGGTCATTGAGTTGAAGGCATGCCCATGTGTTTGCATGTAAAAGAGAAGGAAAGAGAAGAAGAATAAAAGATTGTACTTCTACAAAGACAACTTACGCAAAAAGTGTCAGTGTATAGCTACGGAAACTTTGTGTAACATTCCGCAAGCATATGTAAACCCTGTCAAATAAAAATGTGCCACATTAATAACTGAAAAGGTCTATCCCATCGGGTTCCTCCCCCTCCTCCTAAATGAAATGTTAAGGAAAAATGAACATACGTTATGGGAATCCACGAGGTATAAGGATGGTATGTATTGTATGTAAGCTTGTCCAGCTTGTATATATGCTCAAACCATAAATAACCCACCTAGAAATTAACTCAAATGGTCAGCGCTATCAAATAAAACAAAGCAAAGGTATGCTAATATAATAATGCTATTAAAAAATATAATACCAACGAGCATATCAGCACTATAGTTGCTTTGATTGATATTCTGCGCTTGATTTCAGCTTCCTCCAATTTTTCCATCCATCGTTCAACCTTATAATACCATGTCACAGTCAACAAAGTACTCAACTCACAGGAAAATGAAAAAATAAAGAGGAGACAAAATTCGGAGATATTTTCCTGCTTCATAATCATCACTCAATCAAAGAGGATGAACTAAATGTAAGATTTGTTTGAATTATTTCAGAAACATAAAAAATGAGAAACTTACAGTTGGATGATAATAAGCATAAATCATGCCAATTATCCATATGTAGCGATCAAGCCCTGAGCGAAAATGCCATTCATGCAAGCGGGAAAGATGTGATTTGGCAGGATTTGGATCGGTATAACCTGCAATTTTAAAGAAAACTTCCAGTTAGCAAGATCTGTTGTTCTTTTAGTGGTGAAGTCAAATATCGAAAATGTTACTAACCGAGAAAGAAAGTGAATGGACTCCAAAGCAATTCGAAGACTCCAGGTATCTCCCATACCAAGATAACAACCAAGAAGCAAGCAATGATTTTCACAGCAATGACTGACCCAATCTCATTGTACTTGTTGAGAATACCAAGTGCCCCATAAACCATAAGAGTGAAAAGTGTATGCATAGGGCAGATGTAGTATAACATGTAACTGTTGTTCAGTACAATACAACAGAACACCACAAAGAAATTAAGCCTCCACATCATCTGCTCAACCAGAGAAATTAAGAAATAAGCTGCAGTTAGTACAGACCAAATATAAAAAAGCAAGCTTTTATTGTTCAAGGAAATTGCATACCTGAGCAAATCTGGCCAGACTAAAATCTTTACGAACATAATAATATGAGAAATTCCCAAATCCAGTCATCCAAACATATGCAGCGATGAACAAACGGATTGCATTGTATATTTCAGATGCAGCAAAGTAATGGTACATTAAAAACAAAACCTGTTATGGATGTCAAACATTAGAAATTTGAAATGTTAAAATGTGAAGAATTTACATTATTAACTATAAGTACAGCAAGAGTTGAATAATCAGAAGATCTGATGAAAAAATCTACAACAAACTGAACTGTATTTCCTTATTACTAAATGTATTAATTTTAGGGGGTCAGAACTTGCATGATTAAGAAGTTTCAGGGAGTTTTTCCAGCATAAATGAAAAGAGAAAAGCAACATCAACCGAAAAAGTGACCAACCTGCATCCAGCCTTTCCATTCTTCAGTCTGGTGTCTATTTAAATAAAGGATGGATTTACCAGAAAATGGTGACTTGTCTTGATGTATCTTAAAGGAAGTCATTGCCGAAACTATGATGAGGAGAAAATAGAGAAATAGGAAGATATCCCTATTGTAACTCTGCAAAAACAGATGATCGTTGAGAAAGATTATATCACTTATGTATAGTAGCCACATGACAAGGATAATTTTTAAATATATATTACTGCTTTCACGGTAATTAAGAATACTGATTTTTATAACCTATGATCAATAGCAATGGGCACTGGCTAAGGTGGTACATTGTGCATTATGTGTCTTGACGCAACAAGTAATTCACTCCTATGTCCTTACTCTTCTCCCTCTACTTTAATGATTGATTCCAATCGTTGGTCAATTTTTTATTTAAAAGAGATTTTAGCCTTTCTTGGATTTTCCTAAGTTCGCACTTTGACTTCTTATAGTGTATCTTAAAGGAAGTCACGGTTACAGAAACAAAAGAAATATGAAGTGCCACAAAAGATGTAATTTTGTTGAAAAAATAAGAAGGTAATAGTTCTGTTAAAGCTAATACGCCATGCCAATATGCAGCAATATTTGTTTGCTGAACTGACTATCCAAGCACAAAATAATACTCATCAAGAAATGAAACACAGAAGAGAAATATCCTGATTAAACTATCTACCTTTTTTGACGAGGCAAAGAAATCCGTGCGGTCACACAGATAAAAGTAAGCCAAAAGGAGACCAAATTCCGACCTATCGCAGACGAAAAAAAAGAGGAAATGAAAAACAATTAGTTTGATCCACATAAACAATTAATTCTCATTTCATATGATTTACTTACATCGCTCTAAGCGTCAAACGGTTTTCAAGAAGGAAATAGTTATCCATCAAAAGGAATCTGAAGAAATAAGGAAAACACCAAGCATGTAAGTGCAAGTTTAAGCAAAGTCAAAATAACAAAATATAGAACCATAATTCAACCAAGAAAAAACAAGAGCGACATGGATTACAAACCGGATAATTGATGGTGAGGCAGTTAAGCTCCGCGCCCTCGGGGATCCTGACTGTAGAGCTCCTCCCTCCAATAAAACTGCTTTGTCTTCGTCTTTAACAGCATCACTACCCATTTCAACTAAGTTGATGTCCGAGTGACCACTAACGAGAACAACTTCCATAAGAAATCAATCATGGCAATAATTTTCTAATGCACTTGCATTCTTAAACGTTGGAATAATATAAAATTTCTTAAAGAACCTCCGAACTATAAATCTCAGACAAAACACTTGACTCTGCCACTTAATTAATTCATCCATGTCGGATTATGACATTCTTTATTCTAAAATATTGTGGGGGATTAAACAAAAAACAGAAGTTGCATAACGGTAGCATCATAATTCATAACTAAAAACCCGCTATTGCGACATAAATATACGTACGTTAATCCAATTGTGACCAACTATAAGTGATCAATTAATTTTCTAGTTATCGCGAAATTCGCAGAAGCTACATTTCCGTAAAATGCAAAAAGCAGGCGCAAGTAAAAACTCACGCCAGAGTTACCGATCCAATCGAACTTACGCTTTGGACGAGACAGAGTTTTTCCGATACTCCAATATCTCCGAATATATCCATGCCACAACGACCGGAGTGATCCCGAGCAAGAACGAGACCTGCAAGCATCAAGAACCGAAGAATCAATAGCTATCACCAATCACAAACACAGACACGTCAAATTCCAAAAAGGCAACGATTAACTAGCGGCGAAGAAACAAGAATCGGTCGATCGCATAAGCACACCACATCAAATTCCACGGTGAAAAATAAACACAAATGAGTAACTAGCGGCGAGAAAATAGAAGTCGGTGCAAGATCTGATGGCTCTAGAAGATCGAACCAGAGGACGTACCTGACCGGGAGTAACAGGACTGAGGATAAGCATTTCGGAGAAGCAAAAGAGGCAGAAGAATGACAACACAGTTCCGGATTCCGAGGCAGCGGAAATCACAGGAACTGAAGCGGCATTCGAAGAATGAGAGCGATTCGACGCTGATCCACCACCGGATCTGGTGGAGAGAAATGGTGTTTCCTAATTTAGCGAGAATGGAAGAGCGAATGAAGAGAAATTTGAATTTCACTGCGCAAAATGGTTGGGTTTGTAAATGCAACAGTGCAGCGAGCGACGGTAGGTGATAAGAGTACTACAACTCACTGCGCGTCTAAGTTGGAGAAGAAGAAAAAAATGTGCAGAACAGAAAAAGAAACCTCACAAAATTCTCAACCATTTCATTATTACTTTCTTCTCATTCAAATTAAAATAAAAATAAATACACATAATTTTGACTCCTGTTTTTTTGTTTACCCTCTGGGATGTGGCGTTAGAAAAGTCGCCGACAATTCAATTAAATTTAGTAATAATTTATTTTATTTCAATCCAGGTCACATCATGGGGTGGGTGTAGTTCCATTCCAATTTCTCTCGTGCATTCAATTAATTTAATTTCAACTTAACTGGAATTAAAATAATAATAATTTATTAAATTTTTTAAGTTAATTGAAATTTGAAGTGAATTTTTTTTAAAAAAATATTAAAGATGTAGTGAGGAGTGAGAGTTATTTTAGTCATTCCAAGGGACGCGCCTATACTGTGGGAAGAGAATTGAATGGAGGGAAAAGGATATGGCATTTGATTCACCGACACCACTATTCCTAACTTTTGTTTTGTTTATCAATGTATTTCTAATTCACTCTTTTTAATATATTTCTTGATTATAATTATTTTAAAATATAGAATTAGAAAAGGAGATTATTATTTATGGAAAATCTATTCAATTTTTTTATTTTCAAATAGTTTAACAAGAAAGGAGAGTTTATTTTAAAAATTTTATCGTATTAAAAAGTTTACTTTTATAAACTCTAATATCTCTTACATTTATGTTGTTTTTATACATTTTGATGGAGAAGTTGTGGTCCTAATGTCACTCGTTTCATGATCTCATTAGCTCTACCCAAATTGCAACATTATTATTTTATTAGTGTCGATAAGAGTATTATAACACCAAAATCAATTATATTTATTTTTCAATGATAACTCAAAATAATTTTTCTGACAAATAAATAGATATCTGTATTTTTCATTTTTATTATTTATATATTTATATAATTTTAATAAATATTAAATTATATGAAAAGACATGTAAATTATCTAAGTGCAACATTGATAATAGTTTTATTAAGATTTTACATTAATTTTTTATATTTTCATTTTATTGTTTTTGAATATTAAATTTTGATTTGACTTGAATGAAATATTGAACTTTGTAAGGTTATCAAGATTAAGATTAAGGCTTAAAAAAATTGGAACAGCAAACAATGTCAAAACATAATGCAGATGGTAATGTTCTTCAAGATCTTCCCATTTCAAGTTTAGAGTAACTTTCATGTTCATCAAACGCCTTATGCAAGGATGGTATATTGGAAGTTGTAGAATCTATCACCATATCAATTGAATTCGCGTCTTCCATGGTAAAGAAGTTGAAAAAAATAAAATAATAAGCTAAATACAAATTACGAGACTTCCAACTTATGTAATATATAATAGATCAAAGCAACAATAGGCATAAAAGCTTTGCCCGCAAAATGGGCTTAGGATTCACTAAATTTAACATCTTATTTAAAAGCATTATTCACCAAATTATCCATTATTAATTTTTTTACAATATCTTTGGCGGCTTGATTGATCACTAAGATTTCCAAGAACACTACTAAATACATAAATCTAACATGAAAACAAAATAACTTGCCAAAAATAATTCAGAATCCAAAAATTTCATATATAAAAAAAAAACTAAAAAATCTTCCATTGCTTTGTTAGGTGTGTACTTTTGGAGTGCAATATCAAGAAAATCGCTCAAATTAAACCATGATTGAGAGAGAATTGAATGGTAAATAAACTCAAATCTGTCTTAAATAAACATTTTCATACAAAAATATTAAAAAAAATTAAGAAAGCAATAGAAACAAAAATGTTCAAATCCTATAACAGTGAGTGAAATGAAACTTTGAAACTTCTTTTATAAAACTCTAAATTTGTACTAATTATCCCGTTCATTTACATCTCAAACCTCAAGAGCCATTGAAACATTTCACCGCTCACCGATTTTATCCCCAAACGGTTGGCTTCCGATCATAATCTCCACCTAAGCAATGTGGCTTCAGTGTCTATTGCCAGTGAAGAACCTTCCAGAACTTCAAAACGACATAGTATTTGAAACAACCTTCTATTAAATAGTATTACTTTTAAATAATAAGAATTTAAAAGTAACCAAATATGAACAAAAAAAGGGCATAACTTGCTCATATCCTTTTTCTTTCTCTCGCACTTGCAACCATTTGTTCCATAGTTCCTCTCTCTTTGGGTTCTCCTTTATCTTTAACTTTAGGTGTTCTTTGACTCTGAGGGACATTGTTGAACTCTTTAGTGAGTATTTGTGGTTTCAATTTGATTGTTTCCATGTCGAACTCGCAGTGCCTCTTGCGTCCTGATCTCTCATTGGCTTCCTCTCCTCTTAGTTGCATTATAAAATGAGATGTGTCTCTGCTTCGAACTTGGAAAGTGTGAGGAGAGGAAGCAATGGTGGTTGTTGTTGTACAATGGTGATTGAGGTGAGAGTAAGAAGAACATGGAGCGTGAAGGAAAGAGGTTCAAGATGTGTCAAAATTTATTAGAATTTTTTTCTTTGGAGTCGAAATATAAAAGAGAAAATGAAGTGGATGTAACAGGTGAAAACTACCCTTCATAAGGAAGTGAAGGTAACTAGTGAAAACTACTCCTTCGTAAGAAAGTGGATGTAACCGGTGAAAACTACTCCTATGTAACCCCTCAGTAATAATGGAAAATGAAAAAATGACAATACACTCAAGAATTTCCGAAATTGCTCACGTGGTCACTACTCACATTCCTAATATTTATTTTTCTCTCATAAAACAGACATTCTCACTCATTATGCAATTAATTTATCTCTTTCAATTCAAAACGGTTGCTCCATTTATTTCAAATATTTTTTAAAATTATTTCTCTCTCATAAAACAAACACTCACTCTCATTATGCAATTAATTTTCAAAATAAATTATCTCTTAAAATTCAAAACCGTTACTTCATTTATTTCAAATATTTTTTAAATTTATTTCTCTGTCATAAAACAGACACTCTCTCTCATTATACAATTAATTTTCAAAATAAATTATCTCTTTCAATTCAAAAATTTTGCTCCATTTATTTCAAATATTTTTAAAAAAATAAGAAATGACGCAATGCGCAAAATACTGAAATAAAATCAAATATTAATCTAACATAAAATAAGAAAAAAATTCAGAGTAGTTAAAGATAATCCCCTTTAATATAGGTATAGATTAATAATTTTTTATTAATGTTAAATAAAATTTCTCAATTATTAGAAAAAATATTATGTCTTAAAAAGAATAATACAAAAGAAATATTTGTAAATTGTAGATAAATTAGTCCAAATTTTAAAGTTTATTAACATATCTCAAATACCTAACAAATTCATACCAATTGAGATCCATGTAGGAACTAATTGAAGGAAATAAGAGAATGCAAAAGGTTGTAGCAACTGATTGAACGTAATTGCACAAAATTGCAAAACTGATCTTATTCATTTTGATTTACTCAATCATATATATATATATAATACAATTACAATTATTAGAAGCTATAAAATAAGAATACTAACAGGCTTGTAAACTGGCCATTAATGCAATATAACAGTAAAATAGTTTAAGGGTAATAAAATAAAAATTAATAATAATAAAATCTGAATTAATAACCAACATCATCCCTTAGTTCTGATTTGGAACAACCTTCATGCCCAACATATCTCTTAACTTGATGAAAGCATCGATCTTCAATGGCTTAGTGAAAATATATGTAATTTGATCTTCTGATCTGCAGTATTCCAATTTGATCATGTTCTTCCCAACTTGGTCTCACAGGAAGTGATATCGAATATCAATGTGTTTACTTCTTTGATGAAAAACCGGATTCTTTGCAAGATTAATTGTAGAGACATTATCAACATAAATCTTAATAGGAACATCTAGATTAAAACGAATTTGAGTAATGATATTGCTAAGCCAAACTGATTGACAAGCACTTGCTGCTTCTACATACTCAGCTTCACAAGTAGATAATGCAACAATTGACTGTTTCTTTGATGACCATAAGCAACAGTCTTTACGATCATAAAATAATTACCACTAGTGCTCTTCCTCTCGTCTGAATCTCCACTCCAATCACTGTCTGAGTATCCGACGATCTCAATCTTCTTAGATGAAGAGTAAAATAGACCAAAAGTTGTAGTACCTTTGATGTAGCGCATAATTCTCTTTACAGCTTGTAAATGAACTTATCGAGGTAACTCCATGTATCGATTGACCAATCCCACAACATAACATATGTCAGGTCTAGTACACGTGAGATATATAAGGCTCCCAACAATCTGCTTAAAGTATGTTGCATCTACAGTTTGTCAATCACCTTCCTTCGTGAGCTTAATTCCAGTTTCAATTGGAGTCTTAACTGGGTTTGAATCCTTCATCTTAAACTTCTTTAAAAACTCATCAACAAATTTTATCTGATGAATGAAGATTCCATCATCTCCTTGGATGACTTCAATGCCCAAAAAGTAGGACATAAGACCGAGATCAATCATCTCAAATTCCTTCATCATGATATGCTTGAAATCATCAATCATTTTGAGATTACTTCGTGTAAAAATCATATGATCAACATAAAGACATTGTAAGGACCGAGAAAAATAGTTTTAGAGTAGAAATGGTACAATTAAAATGACACCTGAATATTTTATTATTAAAGTGAAAAAACTATATAAATAGAAAATTAGTTATTCAGGTTTCATTTTAAAAGAACCACCATCTCTCTAGAAGTTTCCTTTTCCTTTCCTCTCCTTGTTGGATTAGGATTCCTCAATCATATAATGAAACGAGAATAATGATTAGATAATACCTGGTAAACCCGTGATCGCATGGCTGAGGAACGAAGACATGATCTTGATCGGGTTCCCCTTTAGGGTGTATCGCTTAGAATGGAATTATGTGAGCAGAGAGACAAAGAGATGAGAGGCTCGAAAATCCCTTTAGGGAATGAGTTTCGACCATGTGATGTTAGAATATGAGAGTGTCTCTTTAGTTGTCTGGTAATCTCTATTTATAATACACCCAAGGGGAAACCCTAATTATTTATGGTAATAGTAATTACGTCCATCAAGTAATTACCAATA
>Ga0123342_1001828_pt1 | contig 35802 bp, 15 predicted proteins | sample Turbeawhitnodule_FD_89960 | JGI IMG/M metagenome (GOLD analysis project Ga0123342, IMG submission 89960) | Root nodule microbial communities of legume samples collected from Mexico - Turtle bean Mexico white nodule | ecosystem: Host-associated > Plants > Roots > Nodule | place: Mexico: Nepantla... | reverse complement strand
TGGGTGTATATTTGTTTTCCCGTGAGTTTTTCAGTATTGGAGAGGAATAATATTAGGATAAATACTAAATTTGAATATAAAAAAAATATAAAAATGAGATTATCATGATAGTTATCTACCTTGCATTTATGAAGAAAGAAGATTTCATGATGTCATATTGTTTCAAAGCATTTCTACATGACACTCTTAATAAAAAAAAAATCTTAATAAAATAAATAAATAAAAAATCAACTTAATAATAATAAATATAACATATATAATCTTATTTAGATTGGGTCCGCTATAAAATTAACTTAGAATTATAGAATGGACTTGATCATCAGATTTTATATTATAAGTTCATAACTCTAGTCCATTGTCATTTTGGGTGGAACCTATTTACTAATTTTTTTTATTACGTTAGTAAGGTAAGAGTTGAACTAAGAAATAGATTGTAAAGGTTAAAAAAAGATATCTTGAGCAATTTTAATAATAGAGTTCATTAATATTTCTGATATAGTATATGCTATCACACGTACATTTATATTTAATTCGTTATATTTAATTTGGTGGAATTGTTTATCTTTTTTTTCAATATCGCACCTCAAGAGTTATTTTCTCGGAAAAATAATCTTTATTTGAGTTTATTAAGATTTAATTAAATTTTGAAAATATTATGAAAATGGTGAATTAAATATCTATTAAATTTAGTGATTTATGTATTTTTGAAATAATTTATAAAAATAAAATTGTATATGTAATATTTGTTAATTATATTTTGAATTTAAAAAAAATTTATATACGTAAGGGGTTAGCATCGGCTAGCCGACGCAAAATTCACTTCCATCTATGCACCGGACGTGGCCAATGTATACCATGTGCTATATAAATAGCACATTTCGTTGCTCCGCCCTTAGTTTCCTCTTTCCTCAAATTGAGAAACCTAATTCTTCTCCTCACTGTTCACATTTCGCTACCCCCCGCCTTGCACTACCATCCTCTGTCTTGTCGTCACTGCCCCAACATTCTTCACCGTCGGGTTGTTCTTTCTTCTCCGGTTCTCTTCTCTTCTATTATTTTTGTTAACATTTTGTTCTTCTTCTCCATTTCAACTCGAAGTCCTTCGTGGTCCACTACCTCCACTGCCGCCTTCCAATGCCCTCCGCTGCCCAGTCCCGCCTCTGTCACCGTTGATTGTCTCTTCTTTCTCATTTTCTCTTCTCTTCTCTGTATATTATTATTTTTCTTAACCTTTTTTGTTGTTCTTCATTTTAGCTCCAACTTGCCTTCATCGCGGCTACTACACCATGTCTAGCTCCACCTCCTACTCCACCACGTCCAACTGCTAGTGTCTTCACCGTCGTTGCTCCAACATGATTCTTTTGATGTAAACTTTTAAAATTTATGAGTTTTTGATTTATTTATTTTTGTGATTACTATTTTTATCTGAATCATTTTACTACAAACATAATTTTGTTTTGAAGTTAAAAAAATCAGAAATTGTAATAGAACATCTTGAAAGCTTATGTATATGAAAATGGAAAAGAAGAAAGCTATTGTGCATGTACAAAATTATACGCTCATTTCAATTTTACTAAAATTGATTTAATAGAATTTATCATTTTAATTTGACAATTTAATTGGATTTATCATTTCAATTTAATTAAAACTGATTTAATAGGATGTGAAGGTTAAAGTTTTCTTATAACAAGAAATGAAAATGAGAATAAAAGGAAAGATAATTAATAAAAAAAAGTGATAATTGGGAAGGAAAGAAACTTATTACCATTTAAAGAATGGTTTAAGAAAGTGTGTTTTTAATTATTATTTTTCATTGATTATCTTGTAATATAACTACATGATTTAGAACTTTTTTTTATTTTTTCTATTGGTTATGTTGTAATAATTAAGTACATTATACATTTAGAAGTTTTTTCTTTTTTTCATTGTGTTTAAAATATTTATTATATATATATAATAATTTCAAAAAAAAAAAAGGTGGTAAGGTGGTGGGTGTAGAAAATAAATAGGTGTTGCAGAGAGTAAAAGTCATGGGCAGCAGATTGGACCAAGTTTTTCAAGAAAATGATTCAAATAGTGGTGTGGGGTGTATAAATTAAATAGGGGTTGCATAGAGTAAAAAAGATGGGCAGATGGACACACGTTTTTCATTAATATGTTGCAAATAGTGAACTGGTGGGTGTAGAAAAGAAATAGGGGTTGCATAGAGTAAAACTCATGTGCAACAGAATGGACCCATGCTTTTCAAGAAAATGATACAAATAGTGATGTTGGGGTGTATAAATTAAACAAGGGCTACATAGAGTAAAAGTGATGGGCGGTAGAATGAGCCCATGTTTTTCATTAATATGTTGCAAATAGTGAACTGGTAGGTGAAGAAAACAAATAGGGGCTGCATAGAGTAAAAGACTTAGGCAGCATAATGGGTCCATGTTTTTCAAGAAAATGTTACGTATAGTTATGTGGGGGATGTATAAATTAAATATGGGTTGTATAGAGTAAAAGTTATGGGCAGCATAGACTAAAAGTCATGGGCAGCATAATGGGTTCATGTTTTTCATTAGTATGTTACAAGTAGTGATGTGGATGGTGTCCAGCCAAGTACTTCTTGCACCTTTGTGAATTCTCTCAATAGTATCTCACATTTCTTTAGCTTTTCTTGACCCTTTGTGAATTCTCTCAATTCTCTCAAGAGTATCTCACATTTTTTTAGTTGAGATACACTCTAAAACTTTAAGAAGTTAATTAGAATCAAGGGCAGAAATAATGATGTTCTTAGCTACACAATCAAGATGATCTATTTCATTTTCAGATAAGACAACATTATTTTAAGCAGATGCATAAAAACATTATTTGTAATGACATCCCAGATTTTTCTATATAACGAGTCAACAAAAAATTTCATTCTTATACACCATAGATAATAGTTTTCACCACAAAAGAGAGGTGGTCTATTTAAAGAATCACCTTCCCGAAAAGAAAACTTGCTAGCCATTAAAGCAGTTAAACAAAAAAACACAACTTGAATATTTTTCAAGAACTTAACTTTTGATGCCAATTGTTAGAATTAATGGCCTAAACAAGAGAGGATGAATTGTTTGTCAAAAGATTTTCAAAAAGATTGGATAAGAATGAAGTTTTAACAACAATCAAACAAGGTAATTGAAACGATTTGTAGAATATCAATCAATTTAAACTTCGTTTTAACCGGTTGTTTATGACAACAACAATAATCAAATCAAACAGTTTATAAGGAGTGAGAGAGAGATTACACAGCCAATTTATACTGGTTCACTCAACTCTGAACTACATCCAGTTTCCAGAACAACCACTCTGGGTTTCCACTAGCAATCAATTACATATTACACACACTCAAAGTCACAAAGAGGTGTTCTTGAAACCACAAGAACACTTACCCTCTTTGCCTTTCACCCAACCTTAATCAGAACACCCTCTGACCTTACAACTTTACACACTTTTTACAAGTTTAGAAAAGAACAATTACAAGAATCAGAAAGGAACAGATTACACCTGATAATTCAAGAATCATATAACTCCTAAGATCCGACTTGAACCAATGCATAGCTACTTAACAATCTTACCAAACTTTAATTTGTATCTCTTCTAAAAACAATTTCAATCTCACTTTGATGGGGATCTCTTCTCTAAAACAATTTCAATTCCGACACTAATAGTTACAATGAATCTCAAAAGGAATATCTATGTACAGTTTATCTATACGATTAATTACATTGAGGTAAGATATTATCACAAAAATAATTTCAGCATCTATATGTGATTTTGTGAAAAAACCTAATTATGTTTGAAGCAAAAGTCCGGAAATCATAAAAGCTATAGAGCAGAGAGAAATGGATAGATGAGAAAGCTGGTAAGTGGTCAGTTGTGTTTGAAACCGTTGAAACACTGGGATCCCTTATTATTGAAGGAGTGGAGATGGTCTCCTTTCCGGGGCAAAGTAGATCTACTCGGTTTTCTGGATTCCTCAGCACAACGAATCTGGGCCTCTCTGAAAGTTTGGGAGCCTGATCCGAGGTTGTTGAAGGAATCTCCAGTTGCAGTTCTCTTGATCTTGGCGTGGCTGAAATCTTGTTTCCCTTCTTCAGAGTTGTTGAAGGACTGAACGATTCTAGACAAGTGGCGGAGGAGATTTGGAGTGGGGCTTGGATTGTTGGGAAGGGACTCGTCGTTGCTTCCATATGCCATGCTGCTTAATAGCTTAGTCAATATGGCAACTGGATTCTGGATTTCGATTTTCCTTTCTGCCAGATTATGAATAAGAAAGAGAATATAAATTGGAAGCAAGTAAAGAAGAAAAACATTGTTCTTGCCATAAATGAAGTAAATCAACGAAATATTGGTGGAGAGAAATGAATATATAGGGTACGTACCTCCCATCTTGTTGGCCAAGGTTTGTTGCAGGTACTTTAAAACGGTGGAACCAGGGAAAGTCTGGGATCCGTTTTCGTTGTAGTTGAAAAGTGTATCCATCCCAGAGCGGGCAACGTCTTCAAAACTACTGTCCCAAAGAGATTTGTCATCGCATTGAATCTTGAGGCCCTTCAAATTTTGGGAGCCTGAACCACTGTTAATGAAGGAAGTTTCAATTCTTGGACCGCTAATCATGATCTTGGTGAAATCCTGTGATCCGTCTCGGAGGTTATTGAAGGACTTTTGGAATGCAAACTTCTCGCAGCGGTTGTCTTTCTTTGCCACCATCACGGCTAACCAAAAACCCTTGCTAATTAACTTTTAGAGAAGATTCTGTTTTTATTTGGCTCCTAAAGAACCAAGAGTGTACAACAAGAAAGGAAAAATAGAATAAAATAAATTAAAAAAACAGTTTGTAAGTAAGAAATGTTTTGAATATTTAATTAAAAATATTTTTTCCCTATTTTAGTGTCGAAAACTATCAGAATCGATTGAGAGATGAGGTTATTATTATTTTATTTGTATTATAGAGAGTGAGTGGATAAGAAGAAAGTAAAAATAAAATAATGTTAATTTTAAAAATTTAAGTTAAAAATTGTTTAGAAAAATTTAATTACAAATAAAATCATTTTTAAATGATGTGTGAAAGGAAAGAGTTATTAAATTATGTAAGGGTTGAATATAATTTGGTTGTGAGGAAACTTAAAATACTTTTAAATTTTAAAAATAGAAGGAAATGTTAAACTTTTGTGGATATTTATTGTTATTGGTAAATTAAAATTTTGAAATGATTTTAATCTGTTTGGGGTATATTTGTTTTCCCGTGAACTTTTCAGTATTGGAGAGGAATAATATTAGGATAAATACTAAATTTGAATATAAAAAAAAATATAAAAGTGAGATTGTCACGAGAGTTATCTACCTTGCATTTAGGTGTCTTAAGAAAGAAGACAAAGTGATGTCTGCATCTTTTGGTTTGAAAAAAAAATAGGCTGCCGATATTTTTACAACGTGCGCCACCATACAATTTTCTAAAAAAATACTAATATTTTAATAGTTTGTGGATTTACTGTTTTTGTTTGTGTAGTTTTCATTTTTGGGTTTTTTTAGCTTTTATTTGTATTTGAAAATTTTTCTGCATTCTAAGGTTTATTTTTATTATTATTATTAATAATATTATTATTTTTATTAATATTATTACTAAAATTAATAATAATAACAATAAATATTAATAATAATAATACTATATTAATAATAATTACAATAATAGTATTAATAATAATAATTACAATAATATTAGTAGTAATTACAATAATATTAATAAATTAATAGTAATTATAGTAATATTTTTTCAACTTAGTTAGTATTATCTATTTATCTTCATATTCTTACAATTTCAATTTAGTCTAGTCAAATATATTCTTGAATAAATTAATATTTATCGTAAGCATATTTTTGAATTGGACTTTATTGACATCATTTTTATAATTTTATTCAAAATTATTTTTTGTATGCTTAAATGCATTGTGATTAAATTTAGTATGAAAGATTTTGTTTATTGAAGTACTGGACAATTGGACTCGAGTATGGTTGAGGTTAATGTATTGGTCATTTTTCTATGGTTTAGGAAGTGGTGACCTGGTCTAAGTTTTTGCACAGTGGTCATGGAGGATGATAAATAAGGTGAAATGAGTTTGTTTATCACACGTGAAATTTATTTATCACATGAAAAATGAAATTGATTACTTTAAACATTTTGAACAATGTAACATTGGTAACATAGACCCACTAACTAATAAAATTGTTCAACCTAAATCATAAATTATAAATATTGTACACAACTACAAGTTCGGCTAGCCCACTATGATAATTGTACACTGATAATAGTGACATTAGAGAAATTCACCTTGGTGTCCTCCACTAGGGTTACTTCACACATACATCATGCACCACCACACCAAACAACAACAGTAAGCTCCAAATGTCAAAAATTTGTTCAGTGTGCAGAAAGTTGATAGCAGGTCACCACTTATTCCTACACAAGTCACCACTTACTGTGACTAACTACATTGATACTGAGATTAGAGATTTTTTCCTCAATGTCCTCCACTGAGGTCACTTTACAAACACCTCATGCACCACCCTACCCAAGAACAACACAGCTTTAAATTTCTAAAATTACTTCATTATGCAAAAACTTGGTACTAGCTCACCATTGAACTTGGCCTTGGTGTACTTCACTGAGGTTACTTTACACACACTTCATGCATCACCTCACCCAAGAACATCAGTAACCTCATATTTTCAAAAGTTTGATTAGTGTGCAGAAACTCGGTAACATACTTACTGGGACTAACTACATTCACATTGATATTAAAGAATTTGATCTTGGTGTCCTCCATTGAGGTCACTTTACACACATCTCATGCATCACCCCACCCAAAAACAAAACAAAGCTCAAAATTACATCACTATGCACAAAAATGATAACAGGTCACCATTTATTCCTACACAGATCACCACTTATTGTGACTAACTACATTGACGTTAAGATTAAAGAACTTGGCATTGTCCTCACTAAAGTCACTTTACACACACGTCATGCCCTGTCCAAGAACAAAACAAAGTTTAAAATTTCTAAAATTATTTTACTATATAAGAACTTTGTAATAGGTCAACACTACACAGGTCACCATTTAATGTAGCTATGACTAACTACATGAACAGTGTCATTAAAGGACTTACCATCGTGTTCTCCACTAGAGTGACTTTACACACATCTCTTGCACTGTACCGCCCCACCCAAGAATAATACAAAGTTCAAAATTTATAAAATTACTTCTTTGTGCAGAAAGTTGGTAGCCGATCACCACTTATTCGTACATAGGTCACCACTTACTTTGACTAATTAACACTGAGATTAGATAATTGTACCTTGATGTCTTACATTGAGATCACTTTATACACATCTCATGCACCACCTCACACAAGAATAACACAAACCTTAAAATTTATAATTAAAATTACTTAACTGTACAAAAACTTAGTAATAAATCACTACTTATTCCTACATAACTCTCATGTTTACATAAGTGGTATCCCTTCTATAGAATTTTACCTTCCTAGTGAGACTATTGAAACAAGGAACTGGTTAAATTTGCTTGGATAAATTTGCTTGGAGTAGAATTGACTATATAATAGACTTGGATTTCTTAATCTTGTTTTCAGGATTTCGGTCTCGAAAAGAAAATACCTGCAAAAACATTTCAAATTCAAGTTAGTGTATGTGGATATTTTGTTAATACAGTTCTAAAGTGACGCATAATAGACTTAAAGATGAATAAAAGTTAAGGTTAAGTGGGTATTAAATAAAAACCACAGTGTGTCTCAGTTTCTACAGTGAAATCCTAGTCATCTGCATATCAATCCTTATCACATCGATTTCTTCTGTACAGAAGAGGAACACTGAACGTATTTTTTGAAACCTCAATTGAACTTGATCAATTAGTTTTAGAATCCTTCAAACACAATTTAAGTAGAGTAAAAGAAGCAAGTGAAGTAATAAAAGGGAAGAATTAGAAAAACATTGCTCTGGTCTTAACTCTTGCCATAAATGAAGTAAATTAACGAAATATTGGTGGAGAGAAAGGTACCGCACATCCCGTGAGCAAGTTTTGCAGGTAATTTAAAAAGGTGAAACCGGCAACGTTTTGAAACCTGTTCGAAATAGATTTGTGATGACAGTGAATTTTCAAGTCCTTAAAATCTTGGAAGCCTGATCCAGTGTTGACGAAGGAAGTTGCAATTCTTGGACTCCTAATCATGGCGTTGCTGAAATCCTGTGATCCGTCATGGAGGTTATTGAAGGACTCTTCTGTTGCAAATTTCTGACGGCGGTGGTCTTTCTTTGCCATGCCGGCGAACCAAAGCGTTGGAAATAGCTACCGGAAAGAGATGAAAAAGTAGTAAGCTCGATTTTACCAAATCAGCTATTTTGAGAGAAGGATTTGAAGCGGTAGATCTGCGGAAGATTCGTCGGTAAATTTGTCTGTTGGTAAGAAAATCGATAATTAGGAATAAGACTCACTCAGTAACAGGTACCTCTCTCTCTCGGCAAAGTATGTAATAAAAAGAATAATAATAATATCTTTTTTTAGTGTTATCAAATCCAAATATTTCAGTAATAAACGAGAGTCTATTCACCAACTAAATATATTCTTTTTGATTTATATTTTTTAAGATAATATTCATTTAATTTTTATTATTCTTATAATATTATTATTATTATTATTATTATTATTATTATTATTATTGTTGTTTTTAACTCTTATTTACTTAATAGTTAGAAAATTGTCTACGTGAAACTCTAGTTAGTAATTGCAAGTAAGGTTTATTTTGTGGAATATTTGTTTAGAAATACTAAATTATTTTATAGGGGAAGTTTTAATGTTAATAAATATGAATAAATAATTTAATTATTTTTTGTATTTTGTTTATAAACCTTTTAACATGTGTTTTGTTTAGTAGAAGTATAATTATATGCATAAAAAAAATTAAGTGTTTTTGTCTTTTACTATTTAGATGTTAAACGTTCAGTAGCATAGTCCAAGTCATAACAAATTTGTAGGGATGGCAAAGCGGGGCAGGCTGTGCGGGCCGGTCCGCGGCCCGCTGCTAAAAAACGCGGGGTGGACTGACCTTTTCAACCCGCATTAGCCCGCTCCACATTAGCCCGCAACCCGCGCGGGCCAGCAGCGGGGCGGGGCGGGCTGGCCCACTAACCCGTAAAAAAAAAAAAATTGGCACTTAGCAGCAGCAAGGTAACGCAATTAAGTTTTCACAAAATTTCAAAGAAAGAAACACAACACAATCGTGTCAATAATGTTTATGTTTATGTTTAATGTTTTGGAATTAGGTATTTTGAATGTTTTGGAAGTGGAAGAATAGTGATATTTGATATTTATCTTAATGTTTAATGTTTTGATGTTTGATTATGTTTGAAAAAGAAGAAAAATAATTTAGGTTTGATAGTAACAAATATATAGGTTTAATTTGACAAGTTTTTAAGAACAAAATGTAAAAGAAAATATATTTAATTAAAAAAAAAAGAACGCGGGCAGGCCCGCAAACCCGCAGACCAGCTCTTATGCGGGGCGGGTTGAGAATTCTAGCCCGTAATAACTTTGCGGGACGGGCCAACCCAACCCGCATTTTTGCGGGCCAAGTGCGGGGCGGGTTGGCCCGCTTTGCCACCCCTACAAATTTGATTTTATATTTAAAAATAACATTATTTGGTAAAATAGAAGTTGCTTATATTAAACTTAAGAGACAACTATTAATGTCTAATGTGAATATAATTTCAATAACATATGAAAAAGCTTTTTAAGTTTCATTTGATCTTGAAATCAATTTGAAATGTGAACAATATAAAATCATACATAATCAAAACTATTTTATGAAATTTATTTGCATTATTTTTATATTTACAACTTGAACTCAAAATAAGGAATACAATTTATATAGTGAGATCCTAATCAAATGAGCAACATATGTTATATATATGCAAATATTATTTTGATTACATTATGCTGTACATAAAACTTTTACCTTTGAATATTCTACAATAAGGTAATCTCCTTAACAACCTACATTAACAACCTACATGATTAACAATCTACATGAAGGACAAATTATTATATGTTCATCATCAAGATAAATCTATAATGTTTATAGTTCTTTTATCATAAGTCTTAAGTGTAATATATTTTTAGTGGAAGCGTGCTAAAATTATTTTATTCTTAATTAGGAAACTTTTATCCTCAAGTTCTTGATAGTAACATTTCTTCAACCTTCTTATTTTGGACAAAGATCTGAAAAGGATAATCAAAAGTGATTTGTGTACTCATTTGTAATTAATGTTTCTTTTTTATTAAAGGAACCTCTTAAAAGTGTGACTTAAAGGAGAAATGGATGTAATCCAAGTTTTTTGGGTGATTAAGTACAAAAAAATGTTGTGTTGATATCCTTTTAAGCTTTTATATGTTAGATGGTCTAACAGTTTACAAGAAAATTCTTGTAGCTCTGTTCAACTTTCCCTCCCCTCTAGAGTCTACCTACTGCTTCAAATGGTCCCAGAGCTTACCTCTCAAGGTTAGTTCTTTGCAAAATGAGAGGGACAATCCTAAAACAAGACATATGGAGTTCAAAGGTCACACGATCAATTGCTTACCAATTTCAAAGGCGTAAAATATAACTAATAGAAGTAAAGAATGTTCGTTTTCTTCAAGTAATGTCATATAGACTAATTAGAAGTGTGGAGAATGACAATCACATCCCTTTTGGATGGGAACCACAATTTATTATCAAAGGACATGAAAAGTAAAAATATAGAATAAAACATATGAAAATCATTTTTTAAAGATCCAATAAATATATGTGTATATAAATATGTGTCATCAACCTATATAGTAAAGTGTGTTTTCATTGTATTTTTTGTATTTGTGTGAAGTTAGAATCCAAAAAAGAGCCTTGTATTTCATATCCACTCACTTGAGAGAAAAATCTTGTAAAAACAACTTTAATGTTATATAGCTTGAAAAGGGTTTGCACTTGTTGCTAATTAAACTTAGAGGGAGTTTAGTGGATAATGTAAAGAATGTAAAGTACCAGACAATCTATCATCCAGCTGAGATGCTGATAAAAAAAAAAAATCCAGTAGACTGAGATCCAAAGAGTTTTGATGATAACAAAACACTATAAGATGTGTTATATGTATAACCAAACTCACTCATGTACAACACAAATAAAAACAATAGATCACCCAATACATGAGAAATGCGTTGTAGAAAATACAAAGAAACATACATGTGTTAGACGATACAATCTTACAAAACAAATGAAATTTGAAAAGAAAAAGATATTGTGAATGCTAGAGGATGAATCAAACACAAATAATATATCACATACAACATTATATGATGGTCTTATCATACAAGAGCTACACCAAAAGTCTCATTAAGATGGTAAATAACGTCTGAAATAAAACTCAATGGACCAAACATCATACTTTAGTGTTAAACGAAGACTAACGTATTAAATGAAACATAAACGTTACATAGATAATGATCAACTGAATGTGACATACAATAATCATGCATTGAACAAACAAATGTCAAGAAACTTTCCAAACTTTATTCTTTCATTTTACATATATTTAAATGTTATCAATTATCATATGTGTTTTAACTCATTTTAATTAATCTTAATTATACAAATAATCTTTGCATCATAGTGTTTGATATTAGTAATTTAAAAATAAGAAAATTTAACCATGTTAACACGGTCACAGACTTTAGAAATCTTTTCAATAATCACTTCATTCTTATAAATGATTTTGGAAACAATTAATTATTTGAGTACCAGGTTAGAAATTTTTCTAAATAAACTATCATTACGCAAGTCTTTTAATTATTTGGATTTAAATAAGTCCTTGAATTTTCAAAGTTTTTATTTGAATTCCGAAAGTTTTAAATATTTTTTAATTGGTATTGAACACCTTTTTATTAGTCTTATTAAGCTAATTAAAGATTTTTAAATAATTTAGAAATCAGGTTATTAGTTTGATTATTCAGTACTTCTTTATATTATTTGAAAATAAGAGAACATATTCTTTTGATCGTAGAAAACATATAAAATTGTTACATTAGTCTTAAAAAGGTAGGTAAGATTAATAACAAGTCTTAGAAAGACAATATATCAACAACTTTAGTAAAAAACAAAAAGAAAATAATATTATTTTTAAATTATAATATTAACAAATGTTAAAAATTAGAGTGATACCATATAGTTAGTGTATATAGTTATTTGATATTTTAAAAAGCTTACTTTGAAATAGTATACTTTCAAAAATTAGTTATCGAGAAAAATATTGTCTAACCCTAAAATAATATTTAATTAGTTGTTAACGAAATCGTAACAAGAATGCAGTAAGACCTAATTAAAAATACTTTACAAGTTTAAGAACTTGATTGAATAAGTTTTTTGCGAATTTAATATAAGCTATAATAAAATTGTTTTGTTACAATATATTGTTTAATTTTTAATAACATGTAATTTTGTTTTATTTTTCAGTATAATTATTCATAACTTTCTCTTACTATTGTTTTGAATTCTGACACAATGAAATTGGAAAAACAGCGTGATATTTTGTAATATTTTTATATAATTGAATATTGTAATAAATATTAAATTAAAGATAGTGATTTTTTAAAACTTACTATATAGTTAAAGTTATATAAAAACTCAAAATCTAAAATTACAAATAATTAAATTAAGAGACTTAATTTATATAGAAAAAAGGAACAAAAATTAGAGATTTTATAAAATATAAATACCAAAATTTGCATTAAACCTTTATTTATTTATTTATCTAATAAAAGGTATTTATAAATGTAAATTTACTTCTCCAATTTGGGTGAAATTGCAGAACCCTGAGTAGGCTGCAAACAAGCATGGTGAAAAAGGCAAAAGGGTCTCACTCTACTTCTTCGGCCTCTGCCTCTGCCGCTTCTGGGTAACCATTTTTCCTTTCTCTTTCTCAATCTCCTTTCCTTCCTCTTTTCTTCTCACTGTTTTACAGTTCCGTTCACTTTTTTTGCGGTCCCAATGTAACCCAGAAGAAGGAACAGTCAAATATCAGGATAAAGTTTTTACTTTTGTATTTTATTTTAAGAAAATTCCATCTACATGTGGTTTCTCTCATTTGGGTCAATGTGTTTGTCATATCATATAACTTTAGTCACTCGAATTTTTCTGATACTATACTTTGAATGATTTTTTTTCCCTTGGCTATTCAACATGAAGTTGTTGAGGGGGAATTTTCTGTCAAGGAAGCGACCATAAATTATAAATATTGGGTGGGATTCTGTCGTCATTTTTTCCTGTGTTGCATTTTGCAAGTGTTTGAATTGTTGCAAATGCTGGAAAACTGAAGGTGGTTGTTTGATAATGCTCTTTTATTTCTTTGGATAGGGTTTTTCATCCCTTTTAAGACTGTAATTCAGCATTTAATTGTTGAGGAAAGAAAGGGTATATAGATAATAAAAGTTGGGTGTGGTTCTGTTGTTGATTTTTATGTGATGTCTTCAGACTTTAAACCAGAATCTGAATACATTGATGCGGTTGTGAAGTTGTAATGGCCCTATAAGTTACTCCTCTGGCTTCAGTTGTTGGTTTGTGGGAAATGGGAGGTTGATAATTATGTTAGTCGGAAAGTTCCATAATTTATGTCACAATGTATGGGATTATGCTGCTGCTTTTTATGTAATGGCTTCAGACTTTGAACCAGAAACGTAATGCAGTGATGGCTTTTGTTGTTGTTTATTGTGAAGGGGGATTGATAATTGCAGATAAATATGTTATTCTGAAGTAGTTCCATAGCTAAATGTTATGTTACAATGGATTTTTCAGTAAACTAGTTTTGAGGATTAAATCAAATGAGGGAATCAAGAGATCGGTGCGGCAGACCAATTCAAGAAAGAAACCCAAAGCAAAACTAAAGAAGAACAAGCAGAAGTTTGATGCTATGAAACCGAAGAAACCTCCTACAGCTTTCTTCTACTTCTTGTACAGTTACTTTTGTTAGCTATTCTTTGTATTTCTTATGTGTTATAATTGTTTATGGAAAACGTTAATCTTATCAAAACTTGGCTAGTTTCTTGTATATATTTTCTAGATATCAGGCATTTTCATAGTTTCTGTATGTATGATTGATGTTATATGCTTACCTTCTTTTGCTACTGTGATCCTTGTAATTACCTTTATGTCATCTCTAAAGTAGATGAGATTCATTCTATTTCAAGCATCTTAATGTTTTAATGTATGCAGGATTTGCAAGTAGGATATATTTAGCTTTAGAGGAAAATTTTTGAGGAGGGTCATTGTTTGATGTTAGCATATATGTAAGTCAATTTTGAATGCATCACCACTTCATGTTCAAGAGTAAAACAGACCATTCATCTTTAAACATGATGTTTGTGACATTTAAATATGGTTTTCTTGTGATACTTTAACTTACTCCTAGTTTATTTTATTATTCTGTGTTCAACTTCAGTATACTACTATTTGCTTTATATGTAGCACTGAACCTTGCACAGTGGCCATATTTAACAACCCTTCTTTCTTATATGGAAAGTCCTATCTTCAACGCTATTATGTTTATTGGAAGTTCTGTTTCTTAAGGGAGGATTTCCGTAAAGAATTTCAAGAGAAGAATCCAGATGTAAAGTCAATGCGTGATGTATGTGTACAATCCATTCTTTTAGTATTTCTTCTTTCTTCTCATTTAGTTTATATTTTTAATTTCTACACAAGGAAGATTGTTGCACAATTGATCATTTACAATTTTTCAATTTCTTTAAGGCCAATGCAATATAAAATTTAAGCATCACTTTTTAGAAATTTCCTGTTTTGAGCGTTAGTGAGAAGTTTTTATACTTTTCTTAGTGGCTCTATTATTATCTTTTGCAAATTAATATTTTTTTTTTTATTCCATCCTGTGTTCATTCAGATTGGCAAGGCATGTGGAGAGAAGTGGAAAACAATGACTTATGAGGTTAGTTTTCTTTTGTAGCCTCTACTCTTCCTATTGACTTGAATTGCATTATTATGATTGTGATGTCGGATGGATGAAAACTGAGTAAACTAAGCATGTAAGGAAGGACAGCATTTTTGTTAAAATTTGAAATTAATTGTAACTACATTTGCATATTTGGGCTGATATACTAGTAACAGGACTGATATATTTGCTGACAAAAACAGGGTCTAGTTCGTAGTTGAAAGTCAAGGATAATATAAGTGAAAGCTTGAGTGTGTATATTCACTCAGCTGGCAATGATTTGTGTGTGTGTATGTATAAATGATGTTACATAGGAAAGAGAAAAAAGAAGTTACAGTGAGTACACCTACTGCCTAGAAGTACGAGGTACATAGCTTCTAGAAGCTAGACAGCAGATAACATTTTATATTTTAACTCTCCATCTCAAGCTAGAGCAAACAAATTATAAGTACCAAGCATGGAACACAAAAATTGAATTTGGGATCCTCTCAAACACTTGGGTACCTCCCTTATCTTTGTACAGCAAGCCTTGTTTAGGTGCCTTTTTTGTGTATCCAAGAAGGCCTATCACAACATTCCAATAATCAATGCGAGTGACCTGCTTGAATTGACTAACAACTCCAATTGCAAAAGAGAGGTCAAGTCTAAGTTTCCCAGCGAGTCTTCTATATCTTTCTGGATCTGAGAAAGGGTAACCTTGCCCTGCGTTAATTTTTTATTTGGATTCAAAGGGCTGTCAACATTTAGACATGCCTGTTTCTTCCAAAATATTTGAGGCATATTTCCTCTTTGAGATAACAATGTCTTCCTTTGATTGAGTTACCTCAATATCAAGGAAGTACTTTAAGTTGCCAATAAGTCCTTTTTGTTTGATAGTGATTGAACAAGTGTCCCTTTAGCTAGGAAATTTTAGCACCATCATTTCAGTAATAAATATGTCGTCTGCATATACAAATTAGGTAAACACACTTCCCAAGAGAAGTGACAATAGATAACCAAATGATTGGCTTCACTATGTTTTAACCCAAACACTTATTTTATAATGTGATTGAATTTCCCAAACCAAGCTCTTGGAGATTGTTTTAGCTCATATAGAGATCAACACAATTTACATACTTAGCCACACTTCTAAGCAACTAACCCAGGAGGTTGTTCCATGTAATCGCCTCCTAAGTTCTCCATGAAGAAAACATTTTTAATATCTAACTAATAGAGAGGTTAGTGGCAAAAAGCAACCCTAACAAGGAAGAGATGATCAATTGTGACTTTTGCAATAGGAGAAAAGATATCAAATAATCTAAACTGTATATTTTAGTGTAGCCTTACTAATCTAGCTTTATGGAGATCAATTTCACCATTAGGCCCAACTTTATTGGTGTACACTCATTGACATCCAATTGTCGTTATCTTGCGAGGGAGAGAAAACAACTCTCATGTGCCACTCTTTTCAAAAGTCTACATCTCAACTATCATGACTAGTCTCCATCTGGGATGAGTAAGTACTTGTGTGACATTTCTAGGAATAGTGAAAGAATATAATGAGGAAGCAAATGAGAAATATGAAGCAGACAATTGATGATAACTTTGAATTATAAATAGGGTGAGGACTATGGGTTGAATGAATACCTTTCCTTAGTGCAATTGGCCAACCAAAATCATCATCATTAGGAAACATGCAGTCAATGGTGAAAGACAAGAATCAAGTGACTCTCCTTGCAATATTGGACTAGTTTTTGGTGTCCTACCCTTGTATGTAAGGAGAGGTGGTGTAGAGGACTCAAATGGACGGTTGGGTGGAGAGACTTTCTTCTTAAGTGGAATCCATAGCTGTAGGAGGGGCAATGACAAATAAAGGAGTGGAACAGGTAAAGCCCGTTGAATGGAATCAAAAACTTGCATGGAAGAAGAAAGGACTCTCTTCAAAACAAGCAACATCTTTAGGCATGTAGTATCATTTAGTTATTGAAAAATAGTCTTGATACCTTTTTAGAAGACGAGAATATCCAAGAAAAACACATTTAATAGTTCTCCTAGAGAATCAAATGTTATAGAAAAATTTAAAGACTTGATTAATTGACTTAGAGAAATGAGGTTAAAAGGGAAATCGGGAACAAAGAGGACAAAATCCATGTTTAAAGAAGAAAGTGTAATTTAGCCAACTCCCTTGGAGGCAACTTTGCAATAATTTGCTAGAGTAATTAAATGAGGAAGTTTTGGAGAGAACATTGATATGAATAGAGAAGTGTTACTAGAAATGTGATGAGAAGTACCTAAATCATTTATGTATAGACCTTGGCTATCCAAGATTGATAAATGAAGTTGTTGAAACATTAGGCTTGTCGTTGTTTGATATACTTGTTACTAACTTAGAAAATTTATGCTCATATACCTTCTCAAGAAATGCAAGGAATAGCAAATCTCTTGAGCAAGGCAGTCAAAATTAAGATTATGCTTAGTATCGTAAAGGGCTCACAAAATCATAAATCGTGGGAATGTAACATAGATTGTAGATTTTATTTTCTACAAATACACACACACATACCTATGCAAATAACGTAAGTAATTAAAACAAAATTAATCACTTTATCAATACTTCATCAAACTTAAGTTCATGGTAAACCATAAGAAAAAAGGCATGTCAAAAGTCATAACTCACAAGCAACAAACACTTGTACCAAAGTCCAAGAGAAAGAGCAACTAGTTGGTTAAGGCCTAAACAATAAACATCTAATATAAATCTTTCAAATTAAAATGAAAACTCATGGGATCTTCATTAGGTCCATTTCATTCACGAAGCACATCAACAAGAACATCCTCCTCCTCTAGATGTGGGATGACAAGAATATCATCCTCTTCCCCACCACCTTGGGCTTGACCTTCAACCAAGTGTTCATCTCCATTTGAATTGGGAGCATCATTTAAACCTACATTTTCATTGTCTCCTTCAACATTTTCCATAATCCACTCATCATTGTTTTTAGGAAGATGGCCGCTCTTGGGCTTCACGCATGAGAATGGATACCGGCAAAGATTGGCACATAGTCATGTGATTTGTATGGTTGGGTTGCACAAACCGAGGCACACAAAACCTGATTCTGTCAATGATGCTTCCGGTGGCAGACATTGCCAGAGGTGACAGAGCAAGATTATACCCACCCCCTAATACCTAAGTTAAAACTCAAGGATAATTTAGGAGAAAGCTTGAGTGTGTATATTCACTCAGCTAGCAATGATGTGTGTGTTTGTGTGTATATGTGTTATGAGACGTTACAGAGGAAAAGATAAAAAGGAGTTACAATGAGTACACCTACTGCCTAGAAGTACGAACTAGATACACATACAGTCAGCTTGTAGAAGCTAGACAGCAGGTAGCATTTTATTTTCTAACAATCCTTGCAAAAATAGAAAATGTGGAGAATAAAAGATAAATCTAGAGTCACATATATAGAAGCATTTAACCTCTACCCCAAACCCATCTCCTTTTCCTCCCAATTATGCTCTCCCATCATTACCCATATTTCCCTTTATATTCTCATTTGTCCCAGACCTTTTCGTTCCTGATCAGTATGCAATACGTTTAACAGCATGAATATTTTCTGTTCTATAGTTCCCGTACAGATGTTCATCTTTCCTCTTTCTTCCTTTTAGCATATAGCTGTAATACAAAAGTATAACTGTGTCCTCCATAGAATTCTGTGGTGAACTAAGATTTAAGGCTGTATTAACTTAAATTGTATTATTGGATACATGGTATTTAGCTCTCTGCTTCAGTTTTAGGAAAGTAATATACTCAGAATTGATCACAAAAGAAAAACATGTGAAATTATCTTCACATTTTTGTTAAATAGCGGAGCCATTGCATCAGTTGAAGAATGGCATGTTGGATTTTTTTCCAGCCATCATGGGCAATTTATGAAGGGAGGCCCACTATGGGGGTGCCATAGGCCACAATGGCATGTTTACATGGTTGAAGTTTGGCCTTCTGCTGTCCACCTTTGTTAACACTAGTTAGGGTGTTTTATGTGCTGCCACCACACACTGGGGAGTCAGACTACTAAAGCGGCACTCAACTTTTTGTATTATGTTCCTTCTTTTATTCTTGATTGTGTTTTGGGCAGAAATTTAAATGGTATAGAAGGAGAGCTTGAACTTCGGAAACACGGCCTCTTATTTTCTTGATCATGTGATATTTTTTTTGAACATTATGTGTGGTCACTGCATTATTTTTCATGACTTGATCAAAATAGTCTGTGGTTCTGACGAGTATAACTTTTAAATGCAATATATTTGGTTTGGAATATGATTTTATGTTCAGAAGGTTGACCACATGTACAAAGGTGTATGAGAGTTACCGTGTAAAACATGCCATTGTTTCCCCTTTTCTTGCAAGAAAAAAAAGTACTTACACATCAATCCATTAGTAACTGTGTAGATGGCTATTAGGATTCTATTGCAAGCTGGTTTTAGTCCCATGTTGAAGGCCAAGGACATTGGAGGAATTAGTCGAAAGGGATCTCATGGTAAATAACATCGATAAGAAAAACTTTGGTCTTCAACCAAGATAAATGAAATTATTTTATCTATGCAGTTGACCCCACTAAGAGAAACAAAGCTTTGTGTTGCTGTTGGAAGGATGTGATAGTGGGGTTTATAAAGCCTTGGGTCTCCAACTACTACTATCTTTTTGTGGTTTCATTCTGCAAAGTTCTCATTAGCGTCCATGCTCATTTTTCTGGTGCCTATTCCAAATCAATATAGAACTTGTTGATTACTTGGCAAAATGGAGCATCAAGTTAACATATTCATTTCTGAGCTGATAGAAAAAATCATTTCAGTTGTACTCTATTAACAACACTTGTATCTGCAGGAGAAGGTTCAATACTACGATGTAGCTACAGAAAAGCGTGCAGAATTTGATAGAGCAACGGCAGAATATAACAAGAAAATAGTAAGCAATCTGTCATTTTCTTTGGTATGAGTTGACTCTTATTTGTCCAGTTATGAGTATGCAATTTATTTTCTACTACTTGGCAGGAAAGTGGAGAGTTTGACGAAACTGATGAGGAATCAGAGTTTGATGAGTAAAACAAACTCTCGTTTTCTTACTACGTAAGGTTGAATCTGTAGTTATTGAAACTATTTGGACTAACAGTTGTACATTCAGTTATTGTCAGCTATTGTCTGTCCTTGTTCATAATTATCATGTCTGTGTCAGATGTAAAAGTATATTAGTGGTATTTAGATGTTTAAAATGGCATTTGGGCCATATATATTGAGATATCAAATACTGAGTAAAAAGCTAATTAGGAAGAAAACAACTGGTGCACTTAACCCATTCATTTATATGTTAAAATATTTCCTTGTGTCAACCTAGTATTTAGAGATACCTTGAACATATTAGATTCTTGAATTTTATTATGTAATAGCTTTGTAGTGTTTACATGTAGGAGTGGGCTGCTTCACATGGCTGTGTTAAATTAATTTGACGTATATAAATTTAAATGTACAACGATATATTATAGCATTAGAGTATAATATATACACTCAATTAAGATATATTTTATAATATGTATTTTCAAAATAAACAATATTCAAAACATTACTCCTCAAGTTAATATTTTGTATGAATATACACTTGTTTAAAAAGATATATTTTAAAAAAACATTATGATATTGAATTGCATTAAAATGTCTCGGTAAACATCAAAATAATTTCTTAAACCCAAATCCGTAAATTGTGATGTCATTAACACTTCTAATGTATAAATTTTTTTATTGTAATAATTTTGTAATGCCCACAAAGTTTTATATATTGTATTGAAGTTTGTTATATAGAGAACAAAACCTAAGAGACATGAACATTATGTAAAAGGGGCAGTTTCTTCCTGCACTCCTACATTTTTCTTCCTGCACCCGCACAATTTTGTAAATTCCAAAACTGACCCTTACAATTTCGGGATCTCAGAGTGTGCTACGGATTCATCAATCCGAAAGTGAATCATGTTGCATTCCGGATGAGGGGGTGTTTCGGAAGCAAAGTTTGGATAAATATTGATTTTTGGATTGCTGAATCCGGAAGTCCAATTTCTATTACGGATTGGTGGATCCGAAATGATTTTTTTCAATTATGGATTTTTGAATCCAGAATGCATATTTTAAATTACTGAATGACGGATCTGGAATGGTTTTTTCAATTATGGATGTTTTGCATTTTTTTATTTGGATTAATACTATTATTCATGTACTACCAGAAACATCAATCTGGGAGATTACCGGATGCGCCAATCCGAAAATTTACCGGAAGCGCCATTTCAAAAATTTACCGGATTTCATAATCTGAAATAAAAAAAAATGTAGTTTATATAGGGACAGTTTTGTCTTTGCGCAATCTTGTGGGGGTGCTGGAAGAAAAATGTAGGGGTGCAGGAAGAAACTGCCTATAAAAGAAAGTATTTTTTTCAACTTGACACTTTCATTTGGCCCATATTTTTTAACCTTTTCTTTTCGCTCTTTTAACTGTCGACTATTTTTCTAAACCCTTTTACAAATATTAATTTTGATTACCTAATCTATGAAAACTCATTACCTAAAAATAAAATTAATTAGTTTTCAAAATTTATTCGAATAATACACCATAAAAACTAATTTCCGTCATATGTGTGAAAATAAAATAAAATAAATTATCAATAAAGGGTAGGACTGGGATGGCTTAGTGCAAAGGGGTGAAGGTGAAGAAAGTTGACTTTTTTAAAAAAATTCAAAAAAGAATGTTTTGGAGTAAAAGCGTTGTAAATAGCAACTCGATAATTGCTTCCTATATTTGTGTATTTTCTTTCCAACCCTATATGCATTAATGTAATACGAAAATGACTTTTCTAAATTTTTATACTTTCTGGGAAATTGTTAAAAAATTATTTAAAATTTTTGAATTACACGTTTTTGTAAACATTACGAGAAAATATATTTAAGAATCTAAAATTTAATTCTCGTATGTTGGATTGATATTCCACAACATCTATTTTTCAATTACGGAATAATTTTTTAAAATATATTTTGATATATTAATGCAAAATTTAAAACCTTCCAAAATACCTATCTAGAAAGTTTTTCAAAATCTTTAAAAAGCTTAAAAAGCCATTATGATAAACTAGTGGCTGGCTGTTTACCCCTTTTCCAGAAGAATCCTATGTCATCTGCAAAATCATGCATGTACTGGTGCATAGGTTTTGACATAATATATTTAATGATTTTTATACATTGGATTCTAGAATTTCAAAACGTTTTACTACTAATGAAAACATTGATACGGATGTGTTGTCAGCAGTTCCAAGAGGACACAATGACTAACAATGATTTGTTGGCACACCTTTTGATATGTCCTCCTTATTGGTGAGTCACATTGATCACCTTAATATTCTAGAAGGGTGAGAATCGAGGGAGGTTAAAGTTGGTCTCTCACAAACATAAGTTAAGTAAATTTGGGATCCTTCATTTTTAAATAGAGGTTGCGGTGTTTATCACCAAGTTTTTGTCACTATGCAACATTAACTACAAGACTGTTGATAAGGGTCTCAGTCTTTGTAGAAAGGTGACACCGTAACACTGACATTTTCCACCTCCCTGTTAGTGAGATGAACATCAAATTGGATGATGTGTCTATATTGTTTCATCTCACTATAATGAGACAATTTTATTCACATGTGACACTGAATTTCAAAACATTGTTGGTTGACCTTCTTAGAATGGAGTTCGATGATGTCACAACAAAGTTGAGGCAATGTTGTGGTGCTCATGTCAGAATGAGTTGGCTACACGAGGTGTATGGGGAGTGCATCGTCCAACAAAAAGGAAAGTACGCATCTCAGGCTTATTTGTTTGGTGCACAATATTCCTGATAAAAATGTGACAGCTATTAACATGTCATATTTTGCTCTTTTCAATAATTTGAGGATGGATGGTGGGTACACATGGGGAGCTTCCGCACTCACTTACATGTATGACAACTAGAGATGTTTGCTTTGCCCAGACAAAGTAGTTGGGACATAGATTTATTTTCAATTGAATATCTGAATAATGTTTTGTTTATGACGGAACAAGCATGAATATATGAGCACTTTCCAGGAATGGGAATGAGGGATATGAATCCCACATATTAAGAGGTTCTCTCTCGGGCATCATGTTATGTGACCATACACCATATATGCATACTTGGCATTGTGCACATCCAAAAAGATGATATTACTCATGCTAGGATGATTTGGACTCCTTATCACAACAATTCCTAGTTGGTCATTTGAGGCAATATCCATGTTCTTGGCTCGTGACATGCTCACATCGCCATTTCCCAAAGCATGTAATGCAGTAATTTGGGTATGAGAAACAATTCTTCGCCCTTCTCACCATTTGATCTTCGCCCTTCTCACCATTTGATGGAGGTATAGTAATTGTTATTGATGATCAATGATTGTACTTTGTCAACCATTTTGTTACCAATGTGACATTAGCAGGCAGAGTCAAATATATGCATTGATTTAGATCAATGTCACATGTACATACTTCTTGGGGAAATGAAGATCAACCATTTGTATTACTACGTAAAAAAACGATCGTCATCACAACATAAATAAGATCACAACATGAATAGGCTTATTTGATGAGTAATTTATCTTGTTTTGATATTAATCATTAATATATGAAATATTATGATGATATATTATGATGATTTATGACAAACGTGTTATGTTTCGTGATTAATTTAAGTGAAAATGTTACTATTAAATAATAAATTTGTATTAAAACTAAATTTGTATCTATAATGTACAATCTAAAATACATTTTTTTTGTATTTTAAATTGTACATTTTAAAGTATATAGAATGTAAATTTCAAAAAATTTATATAGGGGTGCAGTTTCAAATCAAGGTTATCTCATTCTTGGTTAGTTATAATCCCTTTTGGACCAGATGGAGCCAAGCCAAGCCAATTCCAGTTTGGTTTCTCTTAACTACTTTCCGATAAAAATATTTAGGTTTCTGAAAGTATTATGAAAGATCTTAAATTTTAAGTTTTCAAAACGACCCCTTAAGAATATATTTTAAAAGTCTTAATTTGTAATTAAAGATTTCACTGTAAGATGTTCCAAAACATGGAGGATAAATTTGGAAGCTTTTTAATATATTTCAGATTACATTTTTCAGAATGTGTAAGGACTTTTAAGAGGTTATTTTTGTTATATATGTAGCATAAAGGTGCACCAAGAAAATAAAACAATTGAGTACTAACAAACCATTCTTGTAATGCAAGAACTACTGATAAGAACAGTTTTTAACCTGTTAAAATACGAACTCTTTCATAGCAAGCAAAACCTTCTAGCCACAGGAAAGAACAACGAAGAATACATAATTCCACTCAAATGACCAACAAGTTTTCATCAGAGAACAAGTCAGAAATGTAAAGGACAAAGAAAAATGGAACCTATAGGTTCTTATTATTAAGGAAGGATCCAAATTTTCTTTGCATGTTTTATTCACTACCTACACATCCTTCATTTGTTTCTTGCAAAACAAACTACTGTCTTTGAGTTTCCACTTCATGAATGGTGGATGTCTGAAATGATGTCTGCAATGAATTAGCAATGCTTCTGACCTCGGCAATCATAGCAACCACGTCATTAAGCCTATTGACTGCAGAGCCTACACCCTGTGATTAGGACACTACTCAATAACTTCCCTCCAAACAGGTAGAAACATTACAAAGGTATAGTGAGGTTTATCAGTTTATGATTGCTATAAAATGGGAAGAAATTTAATAAAAATCCATACCACACCAGCTGCACCAGCTGTTATAGCCATAGGTGCTGTGACAGCGCTTAGCCCTGATGAGCACATGACAGGGATCTTAACAGCTCGTGATATAGAATATGCTGCTGCTAAAGTTGGTGTTGCCTGCAATCACCAGTGATTAGAAATTTGATAATTTAAAGAAGGATTTGTCATAATCAACTATAGTTTACCAATGCAACAATCAGCATGAATGCAAGTAATAATCCTTTAACTTGTAATTGCTTTCTGGGTTGAAAATGTGGCTTCAGAATGGATTTAGGAGGAAGAAAGAACTAACGACCTATTGTGAATGCCAGAGGACTAAATAGACTTCTTTCATATACAAGAGCAAATGCAGCAGATTAGATACTTTTTCAGACTCTTAACATGTTGATTTATGTTGTGGAATGTGAATGAGGTGCTCAATCATCTAGCTAATGCCTTGAACAGTATTTAAACCATTTTTCAATTGCCACTAACCCTCTTCAACTGGGATTTTCATTCTCAAATCTCCAGCAATGAAGATGTATGCAATAGGGAAAAGACAAAAGTAAATAAAAAGTACTTTTCTGGTTACCTTCTCAATCAAACCCATAACACCAGATTGTGTAGGATTAGAACATTTTCCTCCTTCAGTTTGAATGATATCTACACCTTCTAGTTCCAGAGACTCTGCAAGCTTGACCTGTTAAGGATTTAGAGCTTTTATTATGCACAAGAAAATACTGATATTATCAGCATAATTGTGCACTCTGATAGTCAGAATGCTGTTTGTAACCTGATCAGGGAGGCTTAGTGTGTGTGGAACAGTGACAGACAAGACTACGGATGGAAGTATCCTCCTTGTCTCCTTTGTCAGACCTAGAATCTGCAAAAGATAGATCATTAAAATAAAGAATTCAAGTGCAGGCTTCTACTTATATTTGAAATTAAAATTAGTAAAAAATGCTAACTAACTCTATTTAAGAGTAAGAGAAATTCAGATGGAACTATTTTTAACAGAGAGAAGAAAAAGGCCAAACATTGCTGCTACACATACAAATGAAAGAATGAGTTTCACATATACGATATAATATATATCTTTCTAAATGCCTTGTCCTACCTTTAAATACTACATCTCTATTCAATAGAGATAAAACAATAGGGTTATATCTTATATAGATAACAAATCCTATTTAGAGTGCATTCTGCAATCATTTTAGCATCTGATCCTCACAACCCTTCGTTGCTTCTCTACACAAATTTGAGATTTAATAATGACAAACACTCTTTACCTTTTCTGGAGTGAAAATTATTCCCTTCTCATAGAATGAATCATAGTTTCCAATCTCAACCTGTCAACGCCATTTATCATGTTAGGTAAAAATCTCTTAAGGACCATTTTAATACCAAATACGTCTATTCAAACTTTCATGATGTATGAGATGACTACAGTATCATCTTGGAACTAGGCAAGAAGGTCAAACCATTAGTGCTCCTGCTTCAACTGCAGCTGGAAATGTTGCAGGATCTACAGAAGAAACACAGACCTGCAAGAAAGATCAATCACAAAATGGTTGAAGGAGGAAAGAATCAGAACATCAAAATAATCTCCTTATTACTCTTGCATACTCCTGAAGGGGTTAAAAATGCTTAGTTCCATCGATAATCTAATAATCTTCAGTTCCTATACATGTCTATTAGATATACTCAGAAGTTCCTTGGAGAATGTTGGGATTTTCTCTTCTAGAAGACTGAGGAAACATACCATTGAACAAGAAATGCAGAAGCAGAGAGCAAATATGTTGCCAACATGACTAGTAGTAAAAGTTTAATCTTCAATTAAATATTGTTGTATAGCACATTCAGAATATCGTCTCTACAACCATCAAATTTTACTTGGACTCTCTTATGAAATTATATTTCTAGACAATAGACATGCATATTGCACAAGATGACTTGCTGAATAGGGTGTGATTTCACTTTGGATTTTATTTGTTAAGAATTGTTGTGTTAAAGTCTCATGCAAATGCAAATTTAACTGTTGGGTATTTATTGCTTGCTTCAATTGTTTTGATAAATGTCAGACGCTAGAACAAAGAGACCTGCAATCTAGTAGGGATTTCCAAAATAATGAAGGGAAAATTTATGGTCATAAATTTCTAACTAGTTTTGAATTGATTCTTTAACTAGTAAATATACATGCAAAGTATAACTGATATACATCTGCAAAATAAACATTTTTTAATGATTATGATACTCCATGATTGTGATAAATTTAATGCTAAGTTAATTCCCAAATACCCTGTGTCCTTGTCCACATGCAAACCATAAAACCATAGTGGCCAAGACATCTATAAGAAAAGTGAGAATATACCGGACAAGAAGTTAAGCCGATGGCTAGCTTGACCAACTCAGGGTCACATGCTATATCCACATGAGTTGCTCCACCCTATAAGCACAAGAGATTACAATTCATACACATTAACATTAGTATGTTAGTTTGTCTTTCAATGTGTATGTCACAGGGGAAAGCATGACAAGTTATCATCTACACAATTCTATTGGGGTAATTATCCATATATAAGCTTCATAAACAAAACCAATGCAAGGATTCTTGATCTTATTTTTTCATGGATGAATATTGCATAACTTACAAAGCTGAAGAAACAGAACATAACAAGAGAGAAGTAAAAAAAAACCTTATCAGCAGCAGTGACCACCGATGCAACATTGTCTTTATTGAAATTCTGCAAGCCTGTGATAATCTTCGAAAGAAGCCAAATGTTTGTTAACATGCATGAAACGAATACACCAAAAAATATCATAAAAAATATTTTAGTGAACGAAGCAAATAGGCTAGGACAGCTGATATTGTAGTCATCTCTTTAAACCCTCATCAAAACCACCAAATTCCCTTTTTGCCCCCCATTATTTTAGAACATTAAAGAAGAATATCACATTTTTATTTCAAAATTCTAAAATGTTGATCCATGAAAACTTTATTATCACCATACATGCATGTTGAACACAAAGATTAGCCTTAATGAACATCAAACAAAAAAAAACAGCATTTGGGTGAAGAAAAGTAACAAAATGAGAAGATGGAAGAGAAAGCAGGAAATGGGTGGATCTTGCTTTAATTTCTCACCTTGAGAGCTCTACGTTCGTTGAAGTGCTTCAAGACATCTTCTCTGGTGGAAGAGAGTACGGCTCTGGTAGTAAAGCAGGTTCTTCTTTTGAAGGGTAGAGAATGAGAAAATGGCCTTGAAGTTGCATCAGCACCTAGAAGAGGGTTTAGAGTGGTGTGATGAGAAGAAAGTGGTGTGCATGTTAAGGAATGCATGCTTGTGTATTGTGTGATGCCGAAGATGTTATCAGAGAGAAGCAGGGTTGGAGTGAAGAGCAGAACACAACAGATAAGATTGGTGGTGTTGTTGCATAGATTAAACTGTCATGTTCGTCAGATATTTTGTCTCCAACACTTTACAATGCAATCTCTTACACAATAAAATATAATTCAAAAGAAAAATAAATTCATGAAAGGAAGTTATTAATTACCATCTAAACAGGTGGATTTTTTTTTTTTCAAAATTTTATCAAAATGGATAAATGATAAATTTTTAAAAGATTACTCAAATATTTATGTTAGACATATGTAAGTTTGACATGAAAACATAGTAGAAAAAGATAGTTTGAAGATAATACTATATTAAACAACTATTTGATTTCAAGTAAAATATTATATTTATATAATAATAACAAATATAAATAAAATTTTGAAATAAAATACTAAAGAGTCAATATATTATAACTTAAGCATAATTTTAAATTAAGAAATTCATATTTCAATGTACAACTTTGATTTTCATTAACTTTTTTAATAGTAAAATAAAAAGTAGTAAATCAAAGTTCAATTACAATTATTTCATTTATAAGTGGTTATATTTAGTTGCATAACTTTTTTTCAATCTTTCAAAACAAACCAATAAAGGAAAATATATTAGCTTCTTGGAACAAAATATATAGATTTAAGGATTCCCTCTTTAAAGAATCTCCGAGACCATAACTAGTATACCACTACAAATCCCAAAATGAAAACCACATCTGCCAAAAATTTACAAAGTTTTCGAAAAGAATTCAGCAATTGTTTTAACTCACGTGGGGCCCTAAATGATTAAAATAATAATATTTTTGCAAGTATTAAATATGTGAGATTCTCAATATAATTCTATTAAAAAATACAATAACATATTTTTTTTTATGATTGTCCTATTTTTCAATAAAAAAAAAGTTAAGGATTTTTTTTCTCACCTAAAATAAATACAAAATACTATTCAATACACATAATGAAGATGCGGAATATATATATATATATATATATATGAGAGTTTATGTCACAAATTAGTCTTCTTTTTGTCATTTAAGTCTTCATTTTAGTTCTATGATATGTTGGTCCAAAACATATGAGACCATACATTGGTACTTGAACTTCTTTTTGTATACTATGAAAATTTACATCATCATTGTTTTTATCTTTATCATCTTCACTTGCATCATCAAATTTTGTGTGAAGGTAATACGATCAGGATCAATAACAATGTGTGGATGGTATTAGATTATATGTTGATGGTAGTATCATTGTTGAAGTGAAAAATATATTTGATTAGATTGAAAAAAGATTTGAATGTGGTGAAAAAATATTACATGTGTGAGGAACTTGTTGAAATGGGAATTAGGAGGTTGTTATGACAATGATCTATAGATATGAACATGGGAGATGGTTAAAAAATAAACTAACCAACATATTATTGTCAATGTTGATGTATATTTGAAGAAAATTCAACATTTTAATGAACAATTTCTAATGTGGGTTGTTGTTTCTATGATGTGCCATAATGTTAAAAAGATGAACGTTAATTGAGTACAAATAAAAACATTATCAAATGTATAAGATCTTGTACCCACGTCATTGTTTATTATTGATGGTTGTTGAAGTGATATGTTGGGAATAGTATAGTAATTGCATAAATACATGTATTGTACAGTGTCACACAAATTACTATTTATGTGTAACCCATTTCTTTGAGTTAAACGATTGTGATAATCACTCCATATTGTTATTAATTTTTCATAATATTAAGATGATTTAGGCTTAATGAATCATCAAGAATAGATTGGCAAAGGCCTAATTGGTGCATAACCTAATCAAATTGATGAAACTTTATAGTTATGACAATATAAGAAAAACAATTGTGTGACTTACAAGAGACACATCAAAATAAACCATTGGCGTTCATGGTCTCATTCTCTCCAAGGAGTTTCCTTATTTAGTTAAAGTGAATAGTCATGTGTACGAGCTCTATAGTTATTGTGCACGACAACTTGGAATCTATTGTATCTCTCTTAAACCCACCAAAGTGTGATGACCTAAAAACAAACTTACAAAATAATTGTGAAAATATGAAGAATAATGAGTTCACTTGTGTTTTTCAAAACTTTTGTGCCCCTTTTTCTAATATCATCTGATAACAAATAGTTAGAAAATAGATTTGTAAAATTTTTAATCAATTAATGGTGGTTATGTTTGATTTAGTGTATCAGACAATGTTTTTAACTCAACAAAATTTTCTTATATAAAACGTATGATTTAATGTGATATTGTAGTTACTCTCCTTCTTTGTTAATACAGATACCAATAATATGCAAAGTAGAGAGATAAATAATTTGTAATTTTATACTGGTTTGTTTGACCAAACAAACTACATTTAGTTCTCAATCAATGGATTGAGTTCCACTAAGCAGACTACTGTTGTGAAAAAAAGTACATTTAAGTATTCTTTGGACTCGCAATCGTTCCTAGCTAACCCCTTGAACATTCTTAACACATGCTACTTTTGAATTAACTGAGTATTCGTTGGACTCATAGTCATTCAGGACTAACCCCTTGAGTATTCTTGACACAAGTCACTTTTAAATTAACTGAGCATTCTTTGGGCTCGTAGTCACTCTTGGCTAACCTTTTTAGTATTCTTGACACAAGTCACTCATGACTTAATTGAGTATTCTTTGTCAAACAGTCACTCCTGGATAAGATGAAGTTGTATGCAATGTGATCAACGGATCATGATAACTCTTTTTGAAAAGGATAATCGTCTGAAGAATTATGTAGAAGTTGAATACTCTTTCTTAGTTAGTTGATTGAACACCAATTATGTTTTCTTATGAAGCTTTAGATGGGCATAAATTGAGCAGTGTTTTAGTACTAGAGAACATGAACTTTGTCTTTCTTCTTCTTCTTTATTTGCTTTATATATAGGTTCCGAGGAAGATGACCAATGTGAATAAGTTTTTGCCCGTTGAATCAACTTTAGTTCTTTTGTGTGTAGTTTTTTCGCCAAATGAGGTTGCTTGATTGAAATGCACTTTGTACAACATTAAATGCTCTCTTCTTCCTCTTCTCTCTGTAATATTTCCAATAACTAGATTAGGTTATCTTTTCTTTGTTAAGGTGTCTTGGCTTTATTTAGTCTACTTGTGCATAGTTGTACGAGACATATATCCTTTCCAGCGTTGACAATATTCGGTGCTTGAGAACTGTATAGAAGAATAAGTTTGAGCTTGAATTTCAAGAGATCTTTTAATATTGACTTTAACTTATACTTTTAACGAATCTCTTTGACAGATGAACATTTAATAAGTATATAGATATTTATTGAAGTACAAGATTAACTTAGTCTATGTACGTATCGTGAGATGTTTTATGCATGTTTCATTTAATTTCTATGAGTGTTATTATACGTAATAAATGACAATATATGGGATGAAACACTTAAATCTTACATGATTGTTTTATAAGGCTACCATCTTATAGAAAGAGTATGATTATGTTTTATACTCAGCTTCCTCTTTTAAAATGCACATTATTTCTCAAATTTTTATCTATTTTTGCTCAAAATTGTGTGTAGGAGCAATTTTACTTGTCCTAGGATGACTGTCAAAGGTTATAGTGACCTTTAATTTAGAGCAGCCCATGTATATTTGTTTCATTCTATCGAGTTCTCCACCATGATGACTAATCTTTAATATCCCTCCTCGTGGGTGCCCCCATTATGCTAATAAGATTTGCTCCTCAAGTCTCCATAAACCATGATTATTGTTGTCTATATTCCTAGAAGAGTCATTGTATTTAGTTAAAGTTAACAATCAATAGTACGAGTTCCATAGTTTTTATGCACATGGGTGTGATCACCTAAAAACTAACTCAAAAGAATGCATGTGACCAGTCTATGACCAAACCCTAATAGTTTTACTATAATCACATAACTTATAAGTGCACACACTCGGGAACTTTAAACCATGTAATGAATTGTATACTTTCATCAATATAAGGTAGGTTCACTCTTGATAGAGTTTTACGACTAGAATCACAATAAATACACTTATCATATATAAATATTTGACTTAATCTAATAATTAATTTAAGAATTTTTTTTTGTGTTAAAGCTATTCATAAATCAATATATAGTATGGTTTTAAATAAAAGAATGTTTCTATGAAAATAATTTTAATCATGCAATTTAAACAACCAAAGAACTTTAGGGGTTCAAATTCAAAATATATATTAAAATGAAAATATTTCTGTTAAAAATATTGTCGGTAAAATTACTTATATATAAATAGACTACTTTCTTTGCCTAATTTATGTTTAATAAACTTGACCCTCTTCTTTATATTTAATTTTTAAAAATAATAATCCTTATCAAATGCATCAAGGCTTAAAACAGGCTATACTTTTTTTTTAATAAAGTGGGGCCCGTTACCATTGATCAAACTAATAGGAAAATAAAAAAACAAGTGACCTTAGGTAGTTATATAATTGATTTGCGTCACATCAATTTATATATCTTAGTTAAATCCTCAAGCAATAATGATTCACCTAAGTTGAAAGCATTATGAATTACGTCACACCTGATATATTTATGAACTTCCTTTCATTTGTCAAAAAAAAAAAAAGCCAATTTCAATGATTTTTAGTCACAAACCCCAATAGCGGAAATACAGGCGTTGTTGCGCTTGTGTATCCACATTTTTCTCTTTTACTCAACTTTCACAATGATAGAAATTTAACATGCATACAAAAATAATTTTGGATGAGTTGAAATTGAAAAACAAAAATTAACATGTAAAAGAAAAATGATGAATTAATTAAACAACCTTTTCTTTCTTTTTCTGTAGTTTAAGTCTTTCTTCTTCTTCAAGTTTTTTCTCTTCTTCCATTGACTTTTGAGTGTGATGGTGTTTACGTTGAGGTTAGGATTGACTTGATGGTAGATACACAAGAATAATGACTTTATCAAATAATATAGTTGCTTTAATGGAATGAAGAGAGTATGTTATTTTATTTGATATATGAAATTTGATGTGGAAATGAGTGAGAGTATGTTCTCTCTTTCTTCCTGTTATTACTTTAAACTAAGGAATTAAGGGAAGAGTGGAGGAGTTAGTCTGCATATAAAAACTATACATTAATATTAATTTAAAAAATTAAAAAATAATTTAATTTAATTTTTAAATAATTCATATGAAATGACAAAATGCTATATTGTACTAATAAAATAAAATATATTAAATAAGGGTAGAATCAGACAAAAATTATATAAAAAAAACAGTTATAATGAAGAATCCTCTTTATATATGAATATAGATTTAAGAAAAACAAGTTACATAACTAAAATTACTAATTAATTACAAATATTTTATCTTCATTTTCTAATCATGAATCGTCAAGCCGGTCGTGGTTGTCAAACAGACACTTGGATAAATTTCTTGCGTAGAGAAACTATTTCTTCTTTCTTAATTAGAAGAAAATTTCATAGAAAGACAAGAAAAAGATAACACCCACAGAATATTTTATTTTACTTTCATAGATCTTGTCTTCTTATTTTTAAAACATTTTCATACTCTAGAAATCTCTTTCGAGTTCTGTCTGTCTTAAAGTAGTTAATGGAGACGGAATAGAGTAATGATATATGGATAATTAATATTTTTATAAAATTACATTACAATCTTAATATTATTATTTTAATATTTTTTAATTATTTAATTACAAAATTTATCATTTATTATATATATATATCTAAATTTATCTCGTCAAAAAGTTATATACATCATTTTTCGATGTAATAATATACTTTGAACACTTCAACAAGTATCACAAACAAACATTGCGTGTAAAAACGAACTCTAGAACCGCGTTATAGTATATCTTCTAGCAAGTGTAAACTGTAAAACACAAACACTTAGAAACCGCACAATTATTACTGTCTCGGCATCCACAGGTACCCACCAAAAAGACGACATTTCTTACGTTAAATTTGTTGTAAATGGTGAAGAAAAACGAAAATCTTAAAAGTTGGAAAAGAGTTAAGAAGAGTGTAAGGATCCGTGAATCTGAGAGAATCTTATAAACATTAAGAAACAAGTTGATTACAGAAGTGGAAGAGAGATCAAAAGCGGCAACCACACATGAGGTAGAAGAAGGCAGCGATGAGAATGAGGAAAACGGCCTCAAAGAGAGAGAGAATCTTGAAAGCGACGTTGTTGAAGAAAGACGCCGGCGAAGAAAGCCTCTTCCAGTTGAATGCAGCCCTCAGATAGTTCCACCTCATCGACTCTCCCTTCAGCCTCTTCAAGAAACTTCTCTTCTTCCCAACCATGTCCCCTACTGAATCCCTGTGATCAAGATATTCAAACTGCGATTTTGGTTATGGGTTTTGCTTGCAGAAAGAATTGGGTGAGGTTTGTGTTCTTATAACTTTGGTTTGAAGTTAGTTTTCTTGGTAGCCAAGAACAGAGTTTTTGTTTGAATGGGGCTTGGTGGTGAGAAGAGAGTGGAAGAATGCGTATTTATATTTATATGGGTTGGTCGTGTTTGGTGGTTTGAATTTAATAAAGAAGTTTGAAATGGGAAGAGTGGAACTATAAGTGCTCCGCGTTTGCGTGCATCGTGGTGGGACCCACGTTAAGTCCAACGTGGCTGCTCTTGCCAGCTGTAGTTATTTTTTTTATAATTTTAATTATTTTTCCAATTTAAACCTTTATTAGACGTTTATGAAGTTTGGACACTTCTCTTAAATGGCGTGTCGGTACGGACACCGACACTCGTATGACACATGTAGAATACGTATCCGTAAAGTGTCCAATTCAAAAAGTATTTGTTAGATTTCTGACAATTTTAGTACGGTTCTAACAAAATTTTAAAAGAAAAAAATACATTAATTTTTTACAAAATCAAACTTTATTGTATAAATTATTATTATGATTATAAGAATAATAAACAAATCTTTGTAAACTAGTCATGAAAAACATCTTTTTCTCCAAAAAATAATTTGAAACATACTTATACACATAAATCTTTATTGTCAATTTATATAATTCATAATTATATAATATATAGAGTTGTGTCCCCGTATCCTACATTAGATAAATTTTACGTATATCTCTGTGTCTGTGTCCGTATCGTATCAGTGTATGTGTCTGTGCTACATATTTGATAAAAGATATTTTTTATTTTAAAAAATGTAGAATCATAAAAAAATTCCTTGACAAAATGTCTTAAAATGAAAAATTTTACTTCCGGGAATGTTATCTTTAAAACACATGTTACAAATTTTCCTTCTAACAAATGCTCCCAAGACTTCAAATTTCTATGATTCATGAATATCAGGAGTCATGATTCTTGAGTATGGAAAAATTTGTCATCTTATATTTTAAAAATTCATAATTTTAGTTTGAACAGTGATCTATCAATTTGTATGCTACTTTCTTATTAGTAAGTAAAATTTGTACGGGTAAGAGTTGCTTTAAATAATATTATTTGGAGCTTGTTGTTAAACATGAAAATTAGTAAATTTATAATATATAGATTAGTACTAAT
>Ga0123342_1001827_pt1 | contig 35805 bp, 15 predicted proteins | sample Turbeawhitnodule_FD_89960 | JGI IMG/M metagenome (GOLD analysis project Ga0123342, IMG submission 89960) | Root nodule microbial communities of legume samples collected from Mexico - Turtle bean Mexico white nodule | ecosystem: Host-associated > Plants > Roots > Nodule | place: Mexico: Nepantla... | reverse complement strand
TTTTATTTGATTTGTACAGCTTTAAACACTCATTATTTCTGGCTTTCATTGCCTATTATTTCTTTCTTTAATTAGGTTGTAAAACAGTCTATAAATAGAGACTGTAATCACATTTGTAAGATAACTCAGAAATATATTTCATCTATTTCTTTCCACTATAAGATAACAACACAATACAACTTGAACCAGTGCAGACAATGGCATGCCGAGTGAAAAGAAATGTTATCAATTGTAGATTGTGGAAAATGGCGGACAGTCAATAATCCTCCATATCATAATGAGCGCAGCGCAAAAGCATATTGCAGAAGTCACAAAAACAGTTGAAATATATATCGATTATATATCTATAGAACTTAAGTTGTTCACAAAATAAATAAAAATTGACATTACATTGACTCAAAAAGTTCAATTGGCTTTAAGACCTGATGACAAGATGATGAAACACACACTGAAAGCGCGGAAATGATAGCAGTTGCAATAGAGGACGGAGTTGCAATCATGGATTTGAGAAATTCCGCAATGTTACAAGAGTATAGCTAATATTTAACAACGCTGGTGAAATGTATATGCCAAGAATATATTTTGCCAATATATACATTGACTAGGGTAGAATGAGCATACATGTACCTATGTAGCAACACATTTGTTTCTTCATGTATTCTAATCAAACATTCCAAAAAGGAGCAGTGGATCAACCTAATATAAAAATACTCCAGCTTATACTAGATGGAAGCTACAATAGGATACACCTTTCTCCACAATTCTATGACAGATACTCGTAAAATCAAAATTATTTTTTGCATTTACCGAATTTAAGTTGCCCTTATATGGACATAAATGCAGACAATTCCAAAAGAAAAAAAAACTAAAGTTTTCTAAACCATCGGCCAATTAAACTTTGATTCAGCCATTTCTACTTAAAAATCCATTTGGATTTTGGCGGAGTCCGATTAAATTTTCTACCAATTCTTGTGATTGTTTCTAAAACTAAGAATAAAAATTCAATTTCAGAATACCCAAGAAATCAGCAGCAAATTCTCCCACTAGGACAGAAATAAATGATCATGATTAGAGAACATTACTTGTTACAGGGATAAATTTCTGGCATGCCTTCACCACAAAGTTATCTGATAAGTCAGATTCATCTTCTTCACTAGCAAACAGCTATTCATAAAACAATAAATATGCTGTGAATAAAACCAATCCATAGAGTTGAAAATACCACAACAAGTATGAACCTCCTAATATATTATACTGTTAGAGATAAATATTCAGGTGATTCCATCTAAAAGTTTCTTTTAGATGATTTGTTTGTGATCCTTATGACTCTCATTCCTTCACAATTAAACTGATTTCAGAAGTAATCAAAAAATGTGCATACTCTTTAGTCGTATAATATATTACTATTCATGTGCTTCTTTCTAATATCTTAAGCTATTAAGGATCGTGTTTCCTTGACAAACATGAACATGGATGGTGTCATAAGAGATTAATATATGGAATCATAATTTCAAAAACTGTGAACCTTCACCTTAAATGATGAGTAGAGTAATATGGCGGCAAAGAGAAGGTTGACTGCTTCAAATCTCTAAAATCATGATAATGAACAAGATTATCAGCAACAAGTATAAAAGTCACTAAAAAATAGTTGAATATAGAAGATATATCTATCATGAAACACACCTGAATGGTAGCTGTTCCAATAAGTATTAACGTCAGACGAAAGACAACTGCACCAGCAATACCATAGGAGAGCACACGACTCTGTAAGTTCAACAAGTAAAGGAAAACTGATCAATTAACAGTTTTTTATTTTTATAATAACATTAAAAAAATCATAATCAAGAACCATCAAAACAAGAAGTTGAAATTGCTCATAGTTTACCCTCGACAAGTTCTATACATAACCTGATATGCAACCGGCACTTTGAAGAAATTGAATATCAGAACAAAGACAAAGAGATTATCTACAGAAAGACTTTGCTCCAATATGTACCTAAGAAATACGGAAAAGCAAAGGTCACCATCCCAGTAAGTACATAGTTCAACAAAGTGGAAGCAAAGCAGAGAGAGAAAAAAAGTGGTGCCAGCAAAGTTCAAAGTATAGAGTTCGAGTTCATAAATACAAAAATAAGCATCCAATATGCTATAATTTCAAACATCGGTGTTTGATCAAAAGAGGAGCAGGAGAAACATATTGAAAAGAGGGAGAGAGAGAGATGAAGGCATCTGAAACACCCTAAATGATAAGTAATCTTCAAGAAACTTTGCATAATATCAAACTTTGACTCATCCAGAACCTTAATTACTCTAGCACTGTAAAATTGGACCAACATTCTAGTTGATAACGAAATTAAATTATTCTGCGTACCCAGCAAAGAATTCCGATGCTTTGTCAAAACCTTCCTTAAAACCCAAACCAACACCAAATGCCACCGCAGTGCACACCTACAAGAAATCTTACACAACTAATGTAATTCTAAATTCTAAACAACCCGAGAAATTGTAAAAGAAAGCAGTAAAGACAAGGTTAGTAGAGGTGCCCACCCATAAGGCTACAGCTCTAAGGGAGGAATTGTAATCTTCATTTGCTAGAGATTCCTGAGTAGGAGATTTGTCAATGTTGCCAATGTCATCCTTTGGTTGAGCATTAATCCTCTTTACTTCTGCACATTCATACGACTACCACTTAAAATCATTTAGACAGATAGAAATTATAGATTGTATATAATACATGGATCAGAAATGAATAGTTTAGGAGTATAACTACAAAAAAAATGGATTTTTATACATAATTTAGAGTGAACAAGGGCATGTTTGATTCCCTTTTTGGTTTTAAAAGCTGTTTTCAAAAAGAACTCCATCATCGATCAATTCCTATTCAAAATCTATTAAGTTTTGAAAATCAGTTTGGAAACAAATGTTTTAAACACCAAAACACGGAGATGCTTCCTCATCTTCAAATGCAGCACCCTCAAATACCTATCTGGGCAGTCTTATTTAGTAGCATTTCGAAAACTTTAAACCAAATAGAAATCAAACACACCGTAAGTTTTTTATTAAGGTGGATATAAGAGGAAGTAAAGAAAGCAAACAAATTTTGCTGTTTCGAATGATGGGGTCGTCACCTGGGGCAAAATTATCCTGTCCAATTCGTCTAGAGCATAAAAGGGGAACTGGGTGTGGAGGACGATGATGGTACACTGCCACACAAAGAAAACCCCGAATGATATGAGTGATACATTTGGGTTTGATGTAAGAGAGAAAGAGAGAAAAGCAGGAGCAGACCTGAACAAAAGGAAGAGATGGGGTGGTGAAGTGCAGGAGCAGAGTGTGAAATCCTGGGAATGTGATCCAAGTTGAATGGAATTCGGACGCTGTTGTGAATAACAGAGGCCAATCCCATAACTCTGGGGTTGGATTTGGCTCACTTCTTGGTGGGTGGTACAATACAAGTTACCACACAACACAACAATGAAATCAAAGTTGGAGAGAGAGAGAGAGAGAGAGAGAGACGGAATATAGTGAGGAATCTCTTCTGTGATGCTCTTCTTCTTCCACAGCTTTGTTTCGAACCAGAATTCTGAAAAGGATAAGTTCTTGTTTCTGCCTGGTTTGTGTTTTGATGAAGTGTGGTCACCGCTTTGTTTTGATAAAGATCTACAAATATTATATGTAATATTTAAGAAAGTACATGATAGTGGAAAATTAAATACTAATTAACAAAGGTTAGAGTTTACTTCAAGTAGATAGCTTATTCAAGAAGAAAATATAAATTTTAGTTTATTTCAAAGTTCATTATTCATTCTACGGAAATATAGGCATTGTTGCGCTTTGTATATGTAATTTTCTTTTTTACTTAACTTTTTTATAATCAATAGAAATTTAATAAACCTACAAAAAATAATTTTACATACATAAATTATTTTAGATGAGTTAAAATTAAAAAACACACAAAATAATATGTAAAAAAATAATAATAAATTGATTAAACGATTTTTTTTTCTTCTTCAAATTTTTTCTTTTCTTATTGATAGTTTTGGGATCAGAAAATGTGATAATGATCAAGTTAAAGTTAGGATTGATGTAAAAACTTGTGAGAGTATATTCTCTCTCTTCTTATTGGTGCCTTAAAATAAGGAATTAAGAGAAGAGTGGAAAGTTAACATATAAAAATTGTACATTAATATTAATTTAAAATTAAAAAATAATTTTATTTTTTAAGTAATTTATATTAAATAACAAAATACTCTATTATACTAATAATGAGATATATTAAATAAGGATAGAATCCAAAAAAAATTATATATAGTAAAAAAAATATTATAATAAGAAATTCTTTTTTTATACATAGGTATAGATGTCTTACATATAAAATGTTTAGTTACTTAATATTAATATGTAAAATTCGTAATGGTTTATAAGAATAAAATAGAATAGAAACATGATTTTTAGAATAATTATTCTTAAATATAAGAAGTAAATAGATATGTATTTTCTTTTTATAGTATGAATTTTCTTAGTGCTTTTAGTTCCCTTAAGAGAAATGAAAATAAGATTTTGTCTCATTGATTTTTTTATAAATTATTTAATTTAAATTATTTATTTATTTATCAATTTCTCTTCACAAATAAATAAAATAAATAATGTGCATTAAAATGACTAAACTACTTTTACATTTAGTACATTATAATTTCATAATTAAAAATAGTAATTGATATTAATAGGTAACTGATACAAGTCTTTTAATATATTACAACTTAAATTTCTCCTTAATATAACTAGGAGTTTACAATTCACCTAATAAAATATCTTTATTTAAAAGGATACTTGTTTAGGTTACACACTAATTTACATATGCAACCAAACATCTAGACTAATTTACATATGCAACCAAACATCTAGAACAAGTAATAAATGTGTCATAAGTGAGTTCAAAATGTGAATAGTATAGTACAAAATACTTAACAATAAAACTCATATTTCTAACATGTTTAATAAATATTTTGGATGATAATATTTTTATTAAAAAGATTAATTATAACGAGACTTATGTAAATATGTTGTATTTTAACTCACATATTACTTGTCATTTTTAAGAGAGAAAAAATATTGTTGTGAAAATATCATACTACATAGTTCGAAAAATACTATCAATAATTTTAAACTTTTGAGACAAAAATTTGTAGCCAATTAGCCTAAATTAAAGGCAAACATGCTACAAATTCATTTTTTATGATAAATGAGTCAATAATTAATTGTTGGTATAATACCTTATTCGTTCTTATATTTAGGGTCAATATTCAATTTAGTACAGTGGTTTTTTAAAAATCAATTTGGTTCTTATGTTTTTAAAAATGTATCCAAATTAGTTTTTTCTGCTAAGTCTCACCTTACGACGTCAAGTGTTGCTTATATGGTAGATAAAGCACTAAGATGAGGCATTTGTGAAGAAGAGCCATATGCCTAATTTAATACAACACGATTAAAATTTGAGCATAAAACCAAACACCCAAATAACTCAATGTAGAAAATCATGAAAAAAAACACAAATAAAACGTTTGTGAAGTTGAAATTTTTTATTAATACCTCAGTCGGGGAGAAGCGAAAGGCTAGGCCTCCATTACTAGGTGGGCGACCAATGATCAAAGAAAACCCAAAAATGAAGCACGCAGAAAGAAATTTTGTGTTGGGAAGAGAAAAAAGGGTACTTGGATTTTGAGGATGTTGAAAGTTGAAACCTTTAATTGTGTTTGCAAAAAGAAGGAAGAAGAAAAATAGAGAGCAGACACAGGTGACAGGTACGATGTTGGTGATGTATATATATAGTTGCCTCGCAAATTCCCCACAATCGTAAATGGGAGCAACCAATATGGTCATGCTCCCACCATCATGACTACAATTAGATCGGGTCTGCACTTCTATCCGATTACAGCTGCATGATGATACAGATGCAAACCTATAGGCAGGCATTTTCACTCAAGGAAACAACAAACAATAACAAATCTAAGAACGAATCTAGGAACAAATCACAAAATCTATTTACTCTTCCACTACCAACAAATCCACAACAACGGACTCCACCACAAACGACCCTCGTATATGTGAAGATCCTTGTATCTGTGAAGACCCTCGTAACTGTGAAGAAACCACCATCCAAAAATGTTCACGACAAGAAGAAACCCTAACCCCCACACTTTAATCTCTGACAAACTCAATCTCATGTCACCTCACACAACACCCAATCTGATGTATCTTTAAATTGACAGTCCACATGAACACTTCTCTTTGCCACATAAGCAGTACTTGACGTTCTAAGGTGAAAGTTAACAGAAAGAACCAATTTGGATACATTTTAAAAAACATAGGGACCAAATTGATTTTTTTTTAAAACCATTATACTAAATTGAATATTGACCATAAATGTAGGGACGAATAAGGTAATTATACCTTGATTGGTTTATCATTATATTGTTCCCCTAGGTAAAATAAATACATATTCAAGAGTAATTTTTTGTATTCACACATCTAGCAAAATCATATTATGCTTTCACACTTAATGGAGAAGGATTCATGATGACTCCTCTCACTAGAAGACTCGTCCTCGACAAAGAACACCTTTTCTTTTAAAATGGAGTGTTTACCACAAGGAGAACCACTCAAGTTATCGAAGAATGAGGATAGGGACATATTTAAGGCAACAAAAGACATGTGTAGATTAATGGTGTACTAAAAGTGTCACTTGAAAGAAATGAGTATGAGGGAAAGAAAAAGTCTTGGAAAAAAATAAAACATTTAAAGTAATTTGTTCAAGAAAGATAGAGTATGCAAGGTGAAAGAGGAAGAACATATCTTGTATATTATATGATTAAAACTTTCATGCAAAACAATCGTCCTTGGCACATCACAAGTTTTAACTCCTTGGAATACACAATATTATAATGTAACTCAAGAAATGAAATATTAATGTAACTAACATGTCCATTTGGAAATCATGAAACACCTCATTAAGAGCATTAAATGCTACATTTATTTGTATTGATTGTGTAACACCATTACTTGTTGTCCTCAAATAAAGTGTTATTATCAAACACTTCAATGGCAGGTAACCAACCTTGAGATCAAAAAATGATTTTAAAGATTAAAATGTTATCTTAAGCTCGAGCTCCACTTGAGTTATACCTTCACAAGTTTTAAAAACTTGAAAAATTGTTACATTTGAGCTTCATATTGAATTATGTCCCAATAATTTTTAAGACTTATTAAAGCTCAATTGTCCTCATAAAAAATGAAATTCAAATTTAACTTAAATTTTCCACCTACCTAATATTATATTTGGATTTCGTGTTGGTAGACTTGGATACCTAACACGTGATAAAATCGACATATGACTTAGATATATTGAATTAAGTATGTATCTACTTACATATGAGATACTTAGATATCTTATAAATTAGTTATTATCAACATATTAATTGGTTGATAATTGTATAAAAAATAAAGCCTTATAACTTACATATGAGATACTTAGATATCTTATAAATTAGTTATTATCAACATATTAATTGGTTGATAATTGTATAAAAAATAAAGCCTTATAACTGAAGACATTTTCTATTATATTGCTAATATAATATTAATCATAACAAATCTCATAAAATATATTTATTCATATCTTTTCTCCTAAAAGTACAAAATAACACCCCTACTTGAGGGAGCCTAACTCAAACTTGTATTTATTTTTATACTTTACACTACGCTCTTTATATTATTATTATTATTATTATTATTTTCTTATTGACTTGGGTTGAAGTATTATTTGCAAGTGGACCATTTGATCTTACTCACTCCAAAGTAGACTTCTTTCCTCATTAGAACCTACAACTCAAATTATAAAGCTTAAAGGTTGTACTTGATTCTATTTAGCCAAATACATTATAGTTTCTAGTAAGAACATTTTATTCATTTAGACCTTGTCAAATTGTTCCGAGCCTAAATTCTTAAATTATCTTATTAATTGTTTACTCACATTATTGCAAAATCTTATTCATAAATAAATGATATATCAATATGATATGAGATAATGAATGTATAAAGGATGTATCAATTTTATTTCGTTTGTTTCCATTAATCAAAATTTATCAACTTGTTCGATTTTATAATAACAAACATATCCTCAAAGAACAAAATGAGAAATTTAATAACTTATCTAAATTAGTTGTCACAAAGAAATCATGACAACATTAAACCTTTATCAAACTGTACGGTCCAAAACTCAAAATATATTATAAGTTACAATCTAAAATAATTTATTTTTAAAAAAAAAATATATTATAAATTACACAATTCAGAATAAATATATTATGTATTACACAATTTAGAATATATTTCAGATTATATAACTATATAATCTGCATTTCAAATTATATAATTCAAAATTTTTCAAATTATTTAAATATATTTTTATATTACACAAATTAAAATGCGTAATCTATGATATATTTATCCAATTTTACCACTTAAATGGATATTTTAAACATTTTCAACAGCCAGAATGTATTGTATCACATTAAGCTTCCTGGAGTCTAAATTTGATATGAATATTCGAATGAAGAGACTAGTTTACACTAACAAGAAGCATATTTAAATAAATCGTAAAAATTAATAAAGTAAATATAAAAAAGTATACTACTCAAGAAAATAACATGGAATCGATCAGCTTTGAGCCTCTAAACTTTTCCTTTCTGCTCTTCTTAAAGTTTCAATCTGTTCACGTAATTTCCTAATTATTTAAGCATACTAATCACTAAAAAAAACACTTGAATATTTCTCTCGTTTTACAGAAAAATGTATTTCTTATATAATTGAAATTATTTTTAGAACTTTTTCTAATTTTCGCCCGTATTTTTTCCTTTTTTAAAATTGTATTTACCCATTCATTTGAATTATTTTTTTTTCTCTGCTTTTTTACTATTTATTTGTTTAAAATGTGAAACTTGGATATCTATTTCTTATCTCGAAAGTGGAAAAGTAAAATACCACATTCAGTAACGTCACTGCTTTCTCTGGATCCGCGAACTTTCTCTTTTTTTTTTTTTCTGTTTTGTTACTGAGTAAAGTTTCACGACTAAACTAAAGATGTTCTGCTCTTAGTATAAGAAATTCAAGATTAAAAGTTGACAAATGAAAAAGGATTTGAGTTCGACAATGGAGACTCGGCAACTTTATAATTCATATCAGTTTTTGAAATGATAAGATAAGAAAAAATTGATGTTGACATAACATGTTCTCTCAAATGTACTTTTTATATTATTGGGTGAAATTTATATGGATTTTATTGAAACTGATAGTGAAGCTTATTAAATAGAAAATGAAACACATGTGTAGAAAAAGATGTATCAAAGAATAATGTGTTGTTAATTTTTGTAAGAAACAGATAGAAGAACTGAATTGCTTGGCATTTGAGGGTTCAAATAAATAAAATTTCCTTAGCAAACTAAATTGTAATAAATATTTCATCATAAAAAGTCAATATTTAAAAGTAACATTTTGGATAAAGCACTTGGTATATCAGTTGAAAAGGATCAGAAATACATTTTTCCTAAGAAAAGTGATTATGAGAAAATCTAGCTATCAGTTATACAACTTGTTTTTATTGAACTTCTGTCATACGCGGTTTTAATTTTTCTGTGATCACTGAATGGAGCGTGTGCATGAATGAATATACATCTTTGTGTGATTATAGTATTATTTTTGGTGGGTCAGGGTACTGATACATAATACATGATGAGTGAATTATTGATAAGAAAATGGATATATCATGGAAGAAAAGAAACAGGCATTTCCAAATATCTGACATGTATCTTTTTGTCAATGAAAAAGTCACATACAATACAAGCTTCTAAAGAAACATCTCAGTTGTACAAAGTAGAGGCAGATATATTAAATTATGCAGAGTGCTATTATGATGCACTTGCTGACTTTGAACCACCATAGATTTGTTGTCTTGAGAATCATGAGCAGTGATTACATACAATTAACATAGTTCATGTTAACCAGATTATAAACTGGAGATATGATCATCCTGATACATCTAAATTATAGTGATAATTATTGCATCATATTAATCTACACATACACGTATAAATAGTAATAATAATAATAATATATATGTATATATATAATATAAAATTGTTGTTACTTTTGTATGATGAGGTAGCAGCAATCTAGGAATTGGCAGACCCACCTCCCTTGATTGAAAGAGGAGAACCACAGAGAGAGGTATTCTCACTTCTGGAATTAAGAAACACCACAATCACTGTTATGTCATCATGGATGTGCCTCCTCATCCCTTGCTCAATCTTTTGGAGGTCAGAAAGTCTCATTTCACACTTCTTAGCAGCTTCTCTAAGTGCAGCTTTCACAAGTCTTCTGGCAACTCCCTGTTACATGAAACAAGTGCATGGCAACCACCATAGTTAGAAATAGAAAGGAAGTGGGAAGGTGGGAAGGGACTCATACATACCAAAGGGAACAATATGAAGAATTAATGGAAGCTTACGTTTGGTGGGTTGCTGTTGACTATGTTAACAGCCTCTTGGTTGGTAAGATGCTCCCATAAACCATCAGAAGCAAATATGAGAAATTGATCATCAGGATGGAGTGTGTGGGATGATGTTGATGGCTCACAACTAAGAATTGGCCTGAAGAATGTTTCTGCTAGCCTATACTTTGCTGGTAGAGGATCCCTGTTGAATTCTGCTTTCTTCAGATATGCGTCCCCAATGGATCGTGAAACCTGCCATAACAAGTTATGTTAAACATCATAGTCTAGTTGTAAATTAAATGGTCCTAAGTAATTAGCTGCCAAATATGTTTGTTCTTCACTATAGCCTTGAGTAGAGGAAGCAATAACTCCTAACAAATAATATGAAGTTGATTTTGTTTTCTTTGCTGAAAAACATTTGAGCACACAACTTAAAATCTTCCACAGTGACAAGGAAATATATTAGATCTACCGAATTTGTACCTGTATGAGCCCTTTCACACGCCAAACGTTTTGTCTCAATACCACGATTTGTGAATCAAAAGGGTGCTTTGAGCGAAGTTCATCTCTCACTGTTTCTTGGTTAACATTGTGTTCTGTAGATAGTTGTATAGCTTCTGTTTCCCTTGTTGCTCTCTCTACTCTTCCTAACACCACCCGGGAGTCTCCAGAATTTGCAATATATATCATTCCATTGCAAATTACCCCCACCAAGCAACAAGTGCCCGCAGACGCAATCTGAGGCTTACTCAGCCACTGTTTCTTCACAAGAGACAGAAAACTCTCCTCTGTTGCTGAATATGCCCTTTTCACAACATGTTCTGAGATACCTTGATGTTCAGCTGCAAGCCCTGGATCATGCATAAAATGGATTCAGTGAAGTGACAAACTGAAAATAAAGGTTGGCTTAGTGCACGAGGCTAAGATATCAAGTTCTATTTTTGGTTTAAGGGTCACTAGGAATTTCTGTGCAAACAATACTTTTAATGCTCCACTTTGAAATACATCATGATAAATTGATCGTAATAGACAAAGTGGCTTGGCTTCCTTAGTTTTCAATCCATTTCAAAATCTGCATAAAACAAGATCTAGAGAAACAATATTATGAATGAATTTTGAATCCATATGTTCATAGTAGAGAAGTAAAGCATACTTTTGATATTGCAGAAGAGATTGTCACTGACAAACTGTGAGGCCTCGCTTCCACCGTGGCCATCATAGACACCAATAAAGGTCCCTTGAGGACCCAAGGGGTTGGAAGTCAAAGGCCCAGATTCAAGTTCACTTCGATCCTCTAATGAACTATTGGCCTGAACTACAGCCATTGAGAATTCCCCATAAAGATGGTTCCCCAAATCCTTGTACCATAGAAGTCCATCAACTCTCCCACTCCCATCTCCTTCATCACCATCAGCAATTGGTTTCCAACAAGATCTAACCATCATTTGGCCACCCCTTTGTTTTAGAAAACCTTATGTTTCACATAAACAGCCCAAGTGATCCAGCAATTGAGCAAACACCAAGTTCTTCTTGATTCTGCTTCTAGCACACGACCTCAGTTAGTGAATTTATATATAAGCACCCTGCAGAAGCAGATAAAATTGGATAAGAACAAAATTGAGATAAAGGCAAAAAAGGTATGGGAAGAAGTTGCTGAGAAATGTAGCTTGGAAGGTGAAAACAAATAGTTTTCATGCAAGTAGAAAAAGTATGGAGGCGTGCAGGTACTTTGTACCTTGAATCCTAGTTGAATGCGTTTGGAGTTCAAAAGTGTGGCATGATTCAGAAACAAATTTAGCTGTAAAAGCACATAAAGACTGAATATGGCAGAGTTGGTGTATGATCTGGGTGGGCAAAGAGAGGAAGAGATATGAGAAGGGTTTGGAGGTTTATGGCAGAAGATGGTAAGAGTAGTAGTGTCAGACGAGATCTAAGATCAGGAGAAGAAGAGAGATTTAATAAACAGCATAGTCTGACACTGCTGTTCTTGTCCTTTTATTTGTCCCTTGTAATTAATGTTTATGTGGCCTAGTGGCTTTCTAAACGTCTTTATTTCATGGCTGAGATTTTGAGTTCCATCATCTTTTTCAGCAATAATCCTAAGTTTATAGACAACTATGTTCGTATAACAATTCCACTTTCCAATCTTTTGGGTTAACGTTAACGTCATCCTTTTCCCCTGGTTTAATTTTCGTGATAATCAAAAACTTTATTAGATTTTTAGTTTATGACCGACAACCTTCTGTGACCCTCTTCCCATCTTGTAATGTCCTTTTAATCAACATTTTTTTAACCTTAAATTTTTTTAAATAATCCACCAAGACTTTTATAATGTTCCAATTTTAAGGAAAACTTAAAACCAGTTTGTGTAAATATGTGTTTTAAAAAAGGACAGAGTGAAAATTAATGACACTCGAACACTGTTCTTTGATTTAAATAGTAGGCGCAAATGTCTGCTGTGTTATGGTCCAACACATTTTTAAGTAAGCAAAATATTATTCACGTCTTTTTGTTACATGACAAATTTAACTACAAAAGGAAAAACAAACATATTTTAATATAATGCCATCATATTTCATTATTGTAATATCATCAAACACTTAGCCTATGAATATTTTACACAATACAAACTGAAATACCATCCTTATTTTAGCAGTATAAGGACAAATAAAAAATAATAAATACACTTTTTGTCACTAATCATCACACCTTGTTGATATTTAATTACATAAACATCAAAACAAATTAACATTCAAACGTTCAATTAAGTTATATCATGTAAAATGTAAATGTGCTAATTTACTTTTTTTTTCTTTAAAGACCCTGTTACTTTCTATTAATTTTAAGGTTAAAATATATAGATAAAAAAATAAAAAGTAAATAAATATAATATGTAGTCAGGATCGGATGATATGATAATACTTGGTATTAGATGTGGTTCGACCGACTAGTGTAAACACATCAAGGTAAGAAAGGATTATAAATAAGGAAATTCCATTTTTATGATTATACACATTAAATATTGTACATTAAACTTTAAACCATAAATCTTAAACTCAATTATATACTCAATTACAAACATACAAATAAATAAGCATAGTAGACTATACATAGGTAAGTTTTACTACAGTATTATCATCAACATCTAAGTACAAATATTGAATATTCCTTTCAACATCGAATAATGTTTTACAAATGCACTTTTCCATGAATGCGAGAAGAATGAGAGGAAGGGAAGCACAATCGAGGGAGAGGAATCAATTGTCTGAACGATAATCTTATCCCCTTACAAATACACAATATATATTTTTTTAAAAATAAACAAAACAATATATCTATATTTTGAGAGGAAATATAGTGATTTTTTTTTCTTTATCTTATGTTATAGATGTAAATTATTCATTATTGATAATTAATTCCCATTAATTAAGAAACTTAACTTATAAGTAACTTGTAAGGACTGAGAAAATTAGTCCTATAGTAGAAGTGGTATACTTAAGATGACATCTAAATATTTTATTATTAAAGTGAAAAAAGTATATAAATAGAATTTTAGTTATTCAAGTTTCATTTTAAAAGAATCATCATCCCTCCAAAAAAACTCCTTTTTCCTTTTCTCTGCTTTCTCTTTAGGATTCTGACCTCCTCGCTCATCAGTTTGACGATTGGAGTCTGCCATCAAACTCCTAGTAGTGAATACTACAAGACTGCCTGATCAGAATCTTTAATAGAGTAGGTTCATTTTTGCTCTTCTCCTTGAGTCAAAATTTGAACTTGTTAGGTTTGTCTCTGTCTAGACTTTGCATGTGCCCTTTCAGCTGTAGGGTCAATTTCTGTTAACTCAAGATCCTAGTGATATAGTTAGATTTTTTATTAGGACTTTGTGGTGTAGGTTAAGTTACCTTCAAGCTTTTGGTAGATTTGGAGCTCTTAGTGAGTATCTGCTCAAGTTCAGGTAAGGGGAGCTAGTTTAAATTTTCAATAGAACCCTACGCTAGAAGATTTGGATGTGGGGATGACGTGGTTACCAGTTCCAAATTTTGTTTGTCGGATTGATTGTTTATGAGTGCAAAATATTGGTTGGATTAAAATGTGAATATGTTGATTTTTATATGGATGATTTATGGTAAATGTTTTTGTTTGAATCTGAAAAATTTGTTGATTTGTATAGTTGATATAGTGTAAGTTACTTTTGAAGTGAAATGAGTTATTTAAAATATTTTTGTTTGACTATGAATGATGAAATTATACATAATTATGCATATTTCTCTGCATATATCACTCAGGCGAACAAATTCTCACTTTTTTTTCTTTTGAAAACCTAGTTCATTATTGTATTTTTTTTTTTAAGTGAAAAATGTAAATTTTATTTTAAAAAAATTATTAAAGAAACATAGTTATGTGTTTTTTTGAATTTTGAGATATATTTTGATTGTTTAGAAATTTTTTAAAATATGATGTGATTGAATGGTGCATTGATGTGTTACATGAGATATGGAATGATTTAAAATTATGATCAAAATATAGTATTTTCAGGAAAGGAAATACCGTGCTGAGATTATTATTAGTGTGTATTGATTTGTGAGTATCTTATGAATGAGACGATCCTGACTCTACAAATATAATGGAATCACATAGATGAAGTTATTCAGTTAGTGACAATCTGAATGAGGTTCATTTGGTTGAGTCTGAGGTTTGAAAGAACTTATCGGAGCAAATCAAATGGATTTACCCTGTCAGATGATATTGAGATGATTATGCGCATGATTGTGTGAATTTCACAACGAGTAACATGACATGTGCAGGTCTCTGGATGCTAATTTCACTACACGAGTCTTCCGGGAGTAGAGTCAAATGTCTATGTGTTATGAGTCAAAGTCTGACATGAGAAAGATGAATTTGGTTAATAGACACTTGATGGTTATGTGGAAATGCATGAGAATTTATGGCTTTATGTGAATATTTAAAGTTTTATTTATATTAGAAGTTTTAAAAATAGCTAGTTTCCCTTTTGTTTTGTTTTGTGGTTGTTTTCTTTAATCTGTGATGATCGTATATTTATACGAGAGCAAATGATGTTCCAGGTGATAGAACTTCTCTATAAGAAACTGGATTTTATTTTCTTTTTAATATTTATTTTAATTTTATGTAAATATTTAAATTATTATAAAGAAGGATATGTTTTGAAACATTACATACAAAAATTAAAAACATATTTATATTATGTTTATATATTTATTTTAATATTTTATACTAATTATATATTAGATATAAGAAAATATAGGGATATATAACTAACAGTCTCCCGTCACAAATTTTTTTCTTACGGAAAACTTGAATTCAATACTTAATTCAAAGGATTCAAACGTAGTTTAGTTTCACTCGAACTAACATAATATTGTTCATTTACATCGAATAACATGAAAAATTTCCATATTGTAAAATTAAAAAATAAATTCAATTATTTAATAAATTGTTTATAATGTAATTCAACAATAGTGGTAGATTCGGTAAAACATAGTTGTGCATTCGTTAAAAATAAAGAATTTTATAATAATTTTGAAAGGTTTATATGTAAGGTAATTTTAATTAGCTTTTTTTATAAAAAATTTCATCTTGACATCTCAGTTACACTGACACCTCAAACAACAACAATCATCTGTCATCCCATGAAAAAAATATTATTAAAAAAATAAAAAATAAAGAAAATACAAAAATATGGGAAGACTTGAACAAAATTTATATACTAACAAAAACGATACATAGGTAGACTATACCTATTCATAAAAAGTTCTAAGAACAGACTAGATGAAAACTTATTATACCAATAAAATGGTTCTTTAGGAATAAATCCTAAATTAGTCAAATTATCAGCACATGTATTTCTTTCACAAAAAATGTGAGTGACCCTAAACCTGATTGTTGATAGTGTGAAAACTTGTATAATAATGTGTATAAAAATGAAAGTCTTACATAATTATGATGAGTTATGTTAAGTTGAATAGGATTGTGATGAGTTACAAAACTATGTTTTCAAATATTTTGTCCAATTATATATTAAATAAAGAAAGAACCAAAATATGATTTAAAATTATTTTAAAATAAAATGAAGTGGAAGGTCATAAAACGCAACTATATATAATCATTATGTTATATTTTACAATTTATTGTGTAAACTTCATTGTATTAATATTTATCTTTGTTTAGTTTTAAGAAATAAAAAGATTGAAAAGCCACATTTATTTAGTTAAGTAGTCAACTAATCAGCACACGCATTTTTTTTCTGAGAAATATGAGTAACCCTAAACCTGATTTTCCCACAGTAACTAAGACAAGTATTTCATCGATTACGAAGCATCCAAGGAACATTAATCCTAGCAGTAAACGCAACACAAACTAAAGTAGAATCACATTCCAGCCAGACATTAGTAAGCCCCATCTTTTGAGTTTCCTCCATAACATGTATAACCTCATAAAACTCAGCAACCAGAACAATTTGAACTTCAAGAAACGCAGAGAAAGTTCCAATAAATTCTCCCATACTCCCACGGAAGAAGCAAGACCAGGATATCCCCTAACAACTCTATCAGTGTTAATTTTAACTCAGCCTAGTGAAGGAAACTCCCATCTAACATAAAGAGGACGAAGAACTTTACCAATACTAGTATTAATACCAAAAAACTTGATTACGTTGAAATCCAACATATCATTTTTAATTGAAGCTTTAGACGAATTTTCCACTAGATGAGTAATATATGTTTTTATTATTTTTAATTTTATTTTACCTATTATTATTTATTTTTAATCTTTTAGTTCAATTAATCATTATGTTATGTGGAAATTACATGCAATAAAACTATACAAAAATTTATGTAACAATAATTTAAATTAAAAATAAAAAATTATATTTTTAAAAAATAATAAAAATTATTATGTAATAAAACTTACTGATAGAACCATATTATAATATAAAATTTTAATTTAAAAATAACTTAAAATATAAAATATAAAATTATATAATAGTATATTTTATTTGAAAACACAAATTTTATTTATATAATAAAACTTCTTTAATTATATCTATATTTTTCATTTTATATTCATCAACTAGTTTAGTCAATATTTTTAATTTTAATAAATTAATTTTTCTATCTTAAAATGTATAAATTAAAAATTTATAAATTACAAGTTAGTTTATCAGTTATTTTTGTCAAAAAAAAATTATTGTATTCTTTTCAATATATTGGAGAAATAAAGAACTTTTTATCCTCCTATCTAATTTATGTGACTCAAATTCTTGAAATTAGTGTTGATTTTTTTTTCTTTTTTCTTAGTTAATTATTTTATTTTATTTTTATTTTTCAAATGTATTACTTGTCAATATATATATATATATGAAATAGAAGGAAAAAATAGATAAGTGCAGAGTAAAGAATAAAATAAAGTTTGGAAAAAGTGTGACAGGAAAAGATCACGAGGTGCCTTCCATCCTTTCAATCTTTTCACACACAAAAATCTATGTTACACGCACGCTCAAAAATCCATGCATTCTATAACATTTTATTCACTGTTTCTATTACTGCATGCATATTTTATTTAAATATGTAAAAATATTCATATTTCAATGGTTCCTTTTTAGTATATGCAAGTTGTGCTAGTATATCAGTGTTTTTATTAAATACATGCATTTTATTTAAAGTAAAATTTTCATGATTTAATAGATTGATGGATTATACGTCTAGTTTATCGTGCTTTATTATTTATTCAATTAGATTCATATGAGCTTAAATAATGATGAATTATTGCATTAAAAACTAAATCAGGCATTGAAATGATTGAATCATAAAATGGGGCTTCTTCTGACCCATTTATTTGATTGTGACTAAATGGCTACTGATTGTGTTGAATTATTAATGTTGTGATTCTACAACATTTTTAAATTTCTTTTAAATATTTTAATTTATAAAAAATTAAAAATCATTAAATGATATGGTATGATGCCAATAATTTATACAAACAGTAATTTCACCTATCTAAATGTTAAAATATAATTTTATATCATCTTTATTATTCATACCAAATTAATTTTTACTACAACTAAATAACCATAACAAAAAAGTTATATGATTCCTATTTTAACATAAAAATATATTATGTGAATTTTAATCTACAAAAATGAAATATTAAATAATGCCAAAGTAATATAAATTTTGTATGTATATATAAATCAACTGGAATTTTTTTACTCTAGCGAATAAATATTTAAAAATTTATTCAATCAAAATATTTAAAAATATAATATTTAATAATTTGCACTTATAATTTGATTCGTCCTATTTGTTTAACTCCAATAAAATACCAAAACAATTCATACACATGTTATTTCACTTAGGTATGTATATTCATTATAAATAAATTATTAAATATAAATTTAATTTAAAATTAAAAATAATTAATCGATTAAAGTAATATTATTTCAAAATATTATAAAACCATTTGTATTTAAATAGTTTTTATTATTAATAAAAATTTATAAAATAATTTTTAGATTAATATATAAATTAGTTATTAAAATTTTAACTAATATTTTAAATTATAATTTAGTCTTTAAAAACTATTAGAGATTAATTTATAATATAAAGTAATAAATAATTAAAATTTTAATAATTAAGGGTTAGATATCCATTTATAAATTATTTTATAAATTTTTATTAATAATAAAAATTATTTTAAATATTAATAATTTTTTAATTTATAATATAATCTCTAATTTAGTAAAATAATAATTAATTATTTTAGTTTATAAAATTAATTTTTATTTATTAAATTTTATATATATATATAATTACTCTCTATCTGCAAAAATAATTACATTCAGTGACATGCATGGGGAAAACATACTTCAAACACATTAGGTTTAGAATATATGTAACGCATTATTAATTGATAATTGTTTATCTTAATTTAATAAATTTCTATTATCGTAAAATTTAAACACTTATATAAAAATTCAGTCCATAAGTAAAATGATTAAAATGGGTGATTAACATTTTTTTAAGTTTTACAATTGATCTTTCAATTTACTAGTTTCTATTTTATTTAAAATAGAATACTACAAGATTTTTTTTAGAATGATCCAATAATCTATATAAGTTTATTAAAATTTAAAATTCGAGAGTAAAATTATTTTATGTTGAATAAGAGAGAGGAAGAAAACAACTTCAACTTTAAAACTATAGACGTTGATTGATCAATGGATTTGCATTAATTTTAAATAAATTTTACTTATTAATAAGTCAAAATAACTCCTAAATTTATAATCATTAGAGTAAATCAAATTGACTCTTGGGTTACTGCTAATTAAAGAATAACATTTTGACTTTTAATTAGATGAACGCTTTGATCCTAATAAGAGTATTGATCTTGATTTTTAAACTAATACTAATTAAAATAATTAAAAAAATCTATTGATATCGTGACGATAAATTCTCACATTAAACTCTTGTTTGTTCCTTTCAATCTAGGTTCTTAATCACCATAAGTCATCCTATGATGGTGACATGAATATGATAAAAGAATCTCAAAGAGACCTTATAAAGAACATGACCATGGAGAGAGATATAAAAAAAAGAGTTTATGGAAGAAGATCAGTGATAAAAGCAAAACTTAAGGAGTTTGGAAAGCCATAAAATAGAAATCAAAATCTTTTTATGTAAATTATGTGTTTTAAACATATAAAAAAATTATAATTTTTCTTTAAAAGAATTATTCTTGAATATTTTAAAAATATAAGAAGAATATTTCATAAGATTCTTAAAATATTCTAAGAATATTTTCACTAAAATTTTCTTAAAAAATATTATTTATAAAAAAATTTAGAAGCATCCAATGTATTCTAGAATATATAAACTAGCTCAACTACTTGGTATTAATTAAGCTAGTTTGTAAACTTAGCAATCTCATTTATGAGTTAGTGAAGGGAGTTACAACTTTCCTTTTATGCATGCATGAGTCATTCTCAACCATTATGAGTTCATCTCCTCTATATTTCTCTCAACTTCCTTACAAAGTTTCTTACTTTAACATGTAATCTTATTTCATAAATAGATAGATGAGTTTATAAGAATTTGATTATCTTTTTATTAAGGTTCTTAACTTTGTTCTGGCTTGGAGTAACTTGTTAGCAAAATGTTGGTTCCATAAATCTCCAACTTCTTCTCTATTCCATAAATCCTCGTCCACCTAGAAAATTAACATAACAAAATGTGAACAAAATTATATAAAGAAGAAAGAAGAAAATTAAAATGGAAAGAAAAAAGAAAAAAAAGGGATGAAAAGAGTTTGTAGAAGAGCCAAGGATTAAGTATTAACAAGATAATATTTTAAAAAAAGTTTAAAAGAAAATGAAATTCAGAAAAATTATTAATGTTTCACACTTACTAAAACTAGAGTTAATTTAGAGTAGTCTTGAATTCATCGACTCTAATTACTAAAAATTATATTTAATATTTTAAATATTTTAGTTAGTGTAGACTAATCTGATTCTAATAAAAAGTATATATTGAAATTTGAAATTTGAAAAGACAAAAGAAAGGAAGAGACTAAAGAAACAAACTATTTATACAAATTAAAACTATAAGCTAGAAGACCCGTAATCACCGTATTGATCAACTAAACCCGACCCATCATGCTAAGAGATTTACATTTCCAAGAAGCAAGTTCCAATTTGACTTTATCAGCCAAAGATTGAAGAAAACGACATCTTGGAACACCAACAAAGATATGCACTACTAAATAAGTAAAAGATAAACAATCATTATACATGAAAGAATATGCTAAATTTTAGTAACAAATCTTGCAGAATTATCCATAGTAAAAAAAACTACTCTTAGAATTATTAACATATTGACCTGAGGAATCATAGTATGTTTTAAGAAAAATACTCAAAATCATAAAACTTATATAACAGTAACTCTATTTCAAAATCATTGATGTTTAAAATCAGTACATATAAATTAAATAACATTAAATAAATGCACAACATTAATGTATTTAGTCTAAATTATTGTTTATTAAAGTGTTTTTTTTTATCTTATTAGCTAATCAAATATGAAATTTACAAAACATGAATAGTTAGTTATAGAGAAAAAAAACTAAAAACATGAATAATTTTAAAAAATGATATAATAACATAAGATGACTATAAAACCTTTACACTCGCCCCTTTTCTTTTAAAGTATCATGGTATGATATGTGGAGTAACTTATATGTATGGGTGCTATAACAATCTTGTTAAAACACGATTCCAATATACAACAACACAACCACCTTCCTACAATCTCAAAGAATTTAAAATTAACAAAAAATTATAATTTATGATAAACAAATCATTAAAAAAAATTGTTATTATCTACACTGGAAATCCGTATATAATAGATGAAACGTGTAAATAACACATTAGTACATAGAGAAATAAATTTATATATAAAATTAATGTAAATAATAGAGTAATTTGAAACTGATTTGTAAATATATTGAGAAAATGAAGAGATGTTTAAAGAATTAAGTGGATGATGAAAAGAAAATTTGGTAGGCCAACTTGGCCTCACAAGTCACAATATAAGAGACACCGACCCTAATGATAATTAGAACACACGTCCCTAACTCACAGGTCATTCCCTATATGACTGTAAAGTTATCATGTTTCTTTCATTTTCTTGATGTAGTTCATGATAATAGTTACATAAATTTTGGTGTCCTAATATTTACGCAACTTCAATGTTACATGCCCCACATGCACTTTCCACCACTACTATTTCACATTGGTTTATATCTTTTTGAGATTGCTAGAAGCAAACAACATCCAAAGAGTAACAACGTCAACACATAATCAGTGTTACTTATACATTTGACAGTGACAACGCCATTTACTGAAATCCAAGAGGGAAACACACGGGACCAAAGGGATTTTCCATGCTTTCTAAATCCCTTTAACATCAAAATCTGATACAAATTACAGATTAACTAGTTACAAATGAGTTTATTCCTTAATCATATTGTAAATTTGGTTGGTTGATATGTGAAATTAGGGGGTAAGAGATGAGAAAATTGGCTTGGTTGAGGATAAGCCTTGTCCTTGTTGTGATGAAGCAGAAGGGCAAGTATAATAATGTAGATGCAAGTCACAGGAATCAAGGGGTGACCACATTAAAAGTAAGGAAAAGTATATGAAGAAAAAGCACAAGAAAAGAATATGGACAGAAGAGTTGGACCCCAAAGGAGATGACAGCACATCCCCACGTCACATGCTTTCTGTGGTGAGTGAAACCACAATTCACAAGAACTTTACCTCTCTGCTACCAATCTTATTAGCTTTGTGATATTCTCGCCTATTTTCATGCTAAATCATAATCTCACTACCTATAATACATAAATGTTGCAATAATTTAGCATTATTACTATGCCAGTGTTGTGTTGGAGCTTAAATTGGGCCAACATGAATCATTTGTCTTGTTCTCATTGAACTTTGGAGCCTTTCTCTGGCATGCCTCAATGCATCTAGAGCTTCAACAACACTAACATTAATTGGTTTGGGATTACTGGTGCCTTGTGATGTAGGTGTCACACTCACGGGAACTAATGCCAGAGAATTATCACACACATCGCTATGATTGCTCTCATTCTCACTCACTGATGATGATCTTGAGCTTAAGCTGGAAAACCTGAAATACACCACACAAATTTCAGATTGCTGCCTTTATCAAACAAATTCTATTTCAAACTATTCCTCAAATACCATTTTGCTTTTAACTCAAACAAACAATACACACACTCATAGATTATAACAGTCAACAACTAAACCGAATTTAATCCTTAGGCAAGTAATAATTGTAATGATTTTTAAAATATTTACATTAACCTGAGAGTTAACTCGTAAGTACAGATAATTTCACTGAAAAAAAATACAGCAGAGGATAAAACCCAATGGTAACAACTAATTAGAATATCAACTGCAGAGATTCTAATTAATATAGATTTTGTTATATGCATTGATAAACAATTATAAATGTATTTTCTTTTTTTTGTAAAGTGCATTCCCTCGTTGAAAGCAGAGTAAAATCCCATAAAAATGTTGAAATTTGTACCTGCTTTCATCATTTTTCAAATTCCCAGAGACCAGATTCGGATTCTCGTTCAGGATTTGCAGGGAAGAATCAACCGGGTCTGAATTACTACTGAAATTATCATTATTCTGAGAATCGCAATCTCTTGTACTGGATGGACCATTGTGGGTCTGAATAACAGTAGAGGCTTCGGAAACATTGTCACTGTGATCTATATTTTCTGGCAAAGCTGGAATTTTTGCATCATGCTTTTTTTCGTTTTCTTTTGAATGTTTGGAAAGTGAACTAATCCGAGATGATCCACAAGAATTTTCACTTTTTTCCGACGAATCAGAATGCTCCAATTGCCCTGACTTGGAGGGTATGCTGAAAGATCCAACCTTGTTTTTTAAAAATTTGAGCCTTCTTTCTGCTTTATCTCTTAATTTGGTTTCTTCTCTCAGCAATTTTTCCAGCTCAACTAGCTGTACCCAGAAGAATTTTTCATTAATTTTCAGGAGAGAAAAATGGAAACAAAGAAAAAAGTTTGTCAGAGAAACATCTACACACAAGCTGAACAGCAATGTCCTTTTCTTTCCTTTCCAGCGGTGATCCAAACAGTGCAACATAAAAGTGAATGTAACGATTATTCAAGATAGATGTTGTTGTTAGAACAAAGATGTTATTGTTTTGTTGTGTTGTGTTGTGTTATGTTACCTTGTTCCCCATTGATTCTGCTTCCATCTTGGCCACCCTTGATGCCTGTCTTTCTGCCAGTAATCTCCCCCTCAGGCACTCCACAGTGTTCAGATTCAGACCCTCCTCTTCCACTTTCTTGCTGCTGAATTGACACATTGAACAATGTCATTCCCCTTTTGTTGAATTGCCCCATTTCACAATGCGATGTAAGTGAGATAGATAGAGAGTGAGAGAGAACAGAAACACACCTCCACATGTGGTCCTTATCAGCACCTACCATTTGCTTGTGACCTGCACTTTCACCACAGCAAGACCCCATATGTATTGAGCGGTTTTATGAACAGGGAAAAGGGGAGTGTGTGTGATGGTTCTTTGGAAGATGAATCCTTGTTGTGCAGTGTGCAGGTTCAAAAACAAATGTACTTTGGCATTTCAAAAAAAAAACTATAGGGGAATAGGATCTTGCTCACAACACAACAACTCACACAAGGTGATTTTGATTTTAAAGTCACTATCAAAGAGTTATAAATAAATGAATAATTAAATACCCACCTACAAGTACACTTCTGTGTTGTGCCACTCATGGACGGTAACAGTTAAAAAGACATTCTGTATTTTTTTTTTCAAATTAAAAACAAATATTGTTCCTTATGCTTTTTTAACAGTTAAAAATTTGTATAATTCAACAGTTAAAATAATGTGCATGTGAAGTAGGCTTTTATAATTTTCAACTAAACATCCTTTTAATATTATTTTTTCAAAATCTAAAAAAAAAAATGTATCTTTTTTCTTTTACTTTGATTGGGACTATCCACCGATAAAAATAAACTACGCCTAAATCAGAGACTTGCGTGAAGAAATCAACGTATTAATTAATGTTTTAATACATGTTGCAATTGCCCAAAGGCTATGTTGAAGTCATAAAATATTAAATATTAAGAACGTGATGGATTAACTGTATTTTTATTGATTAATAATTAAAATGTTTGAATCTGGTGCTGTCTTTTAAACTTATTGACAGGTTGTTGAGAGTAATTTACTGAAAGGAAAATAGAAAAAAAGGACTATTAAAATATGGTTGCTGCAGTTGCAGGCACACACAAGGAGAGTGTTTTGTGTGATACTGACACATATAATTCTGCAGCATTTATTGGTTTTATCTGAAACATCCTTGTTAAATTCAAATTTCGAATTCGCATGAAATGGGTCACTTTGAGTTTTTTCAAACTTTTCTTCCCTACCTGCTATTCTACTACTATCATATCACGTGATCTTATTTAAATATCTTTTTCTTCTCAACCATCCTCAATATAAAGAATAATATTTTTTCCTATAATTAATGTAAAATTATCAAATTAGGATAACTAGTGTAATATAATAAATGAAGTGTGCATATAGAAATAAAGTTTACAAAATTCCTAAGGTAGGTGGGAAAAAATAGGTTTTGGTAAAATTTTGAAACAATGCATTTCTTATACATCCATTATTAAAAAAAATTATGTGGATGGTAGATATACGACTACTCATATATATGACAAAAAAAATTATTTATTTGGTTTTTTATAGGTTGAATTGACGGTGCTCTTGCACCATTTTGCACAAAGCTACAATTTCAAAACAGATATACTTCTGCAAGAAGAAAGATCTTGAGAGATGCGTGCACAGAGGAGTTTTTTGTTTTTGGTATTGTATTATACTTAATTATATAAAAATGCAAGTAGTATTAATGTTTACAATATCAGTTGCTGTAAAAAAATTGCTAGGGGAGACCAAGAGTGTTTGCAAAGTATCCTACCATCATTATTCAAAATTTATTTATAAAAAAATGTGATAATTAAGTACTTATTTAACCTGTCTCCAGGGATTTTATTATAAAATCCTATTATTTAAATACTACAAAATTAATTAGATCATGCTTCTATTCTAGTTACTCTGAGTCTATAATCTAAGTGAGAGTTAAATAATAAATAGTTTCAGTATTCCTTCAATGTGTCTCCAAATTGCATTCATTTTAATATGTAAACATAGCATTCATTTTAATATGTAAGTTAATCACATAAAATATATTTTAGAATAGAATAATATATTTAAAATAATACTTGAATATTTTATTATTAAAATAAAAGTAATATATAAATAGAAAAATTATTTATTTATTTTTCGTACCATCTTTTTAAGGAATTCTTTTCTTTCTTCTTCATCAGTCTTTTATCTAACTTTTTCGAACTCATCTGTCATCTACGATCAAAGTTTATCATTTGACTCCCTACAACCAATACTACAAGACTATCCGATCAATATCTTAATTAGAGTAAGTTTATTTTGCTCCTTTTTGCTTTGAGTTAATTTTGAAGTTTTTAGATTTGTTTCTGGTAGATGTTTTCCATGTGGTGTTCTTAGTTTCAGGATTAGTCAATATTAGTTCACAATCATACTAATATAGTTGGATCATTGACCAGGACTCTCTAATGCAGGTTAAGATATCAATGAGCTTTGTAAGATTTGAGCTCTTTCTGAGCACACCTACTAAAGTCGGATAAGGGAAGCTAGTTTTAAATTTACAATAGAATCCTACATTAAAATATCTAGATGTGGGGGTGACATGGTCACCAGTTTCAAATTTTTGCTAAAGTAATGTATTGGTTGAAATTAAATATGAAATGACTGATTTTTGTTAATTTAATATAGTATATGTTAATTTTGATATGAATAAGATTCTTGAATGTGATTGAGTGATATTATGATTCTTTTGAAATTTAAGCATCATCAATAATTATTGTTTGAATTTGGTTGTTTAGGTTTGAATGAATATTGATTAGAAATTATGAATAATTAAGTATATAGGTTAATATACAAGTTCAATGAGAGTGCCTCTATAAATCTCAGCAAAGTGATATTATTTTGATATGCTAGGTGTTACAAAATACATGTTTGGATATTTGGTGAAAATCTTAAAGAAAAACAATTTTTATGAATTTTTTTAGTTTACATATCTTGCTCAAGTGAGTGATTTTCGCTCAAGCTAAAGATTCTCACTCAAGCTAGATCAAGACGTGAGTTTCATGTCTATTTTCGCTCTTGGGTACTCTTGAGTTCATTTTCGCTCAAGCAACCAGATTTTCGCTCATGTGAGAGTCATTTTTGCTCAAGTTAAAAAAGCTTAAAATTGTTATTTTTGCTTATGAGAATCAGGTTTATTATTATTTATTGTTTTTATGTTAATTTTTTCTCATTTAAAAACGTGGTTAAAAGTAATTAGTTATGTGTTTATGTGAATTTTGTGATATTTTTGGATTGTTTTAAAAATCTAAACTTTGGTATGATTGAATGGTATATTGATGTGTGATACAAAGTATGAAATTATGTGAAAGTGAAATTAAGACATATAGTATTTTCAAGAAAGAAAATATCGTGTTGAAATTGTTATGAGAATATATTGATTTGTAAGTGTTTTGTGAAAGAGACGATCATGACTCTATTAATATCTCAGAATCATATAGATAAAAAATATCACATGATAAGAGTCAAAGAATGTTGATATAATATTGTTTTTCATATATATTTATAGTAAAAAAAACTAAGAAATTAGAATGAGTATTATTACATGATGTAATGTTAGCAAGATTTTAAGTTTGAGTATTATACAGAGAAAATGATTGAAAGAACAAAACTTAGTAAAAAAAATAGTTAACAATATTTGATTGTTAAGATTAATGATTGGTAAAATGAATTAAGAGATATTAGAGATTAACAAAATGATTAAAAGAATGGGCATAAAGCAATGAAGTAAAGAGGCGCAATAGTAATTATGAAATGAAGTTGTGTATGTATATGTAGCCGTGAAAATGGTTACATAATAGTTGAATTTGATGTTTCCATGTTAATGTTAACAGAAGCATAATGAGTATTATGATTTGGCTTGTTCTGCACTCAAAGAAATGTACAAAGCTGTTGCATTACTTACTTTACTTGATTTTGGAATGGAGATAAAATGCTCCCACCAAACTGCATTATAGTTATCCATTCCAAACCATAAATGCACACAACTTTTAAGCTTTCACCTTTATTTCACTGTAGGACCACTGCACCCTTATTTAAGGGCTGCATCCTTTTTAATAGCTCGCAAACTAAGGTGCCACCCCTTGCATATTCATGCCTTCTTCGATAACTATTTTCATCTCATACTTTTATAATTCAAATTGTAATTTTATTTCTCATTTCATACTTTGTCACTTCTGATTTCATCTAATACTTTAGTTATAACGCAATTGTTAGCATTTCTAATAATCCCTCTTAACAATTACTTTTCAAATTTCTGATTATGATGCTATACGAATTATTAAATCAAACATTTAGTTTTAAAAATTAAATATATTTTTTCCTTAAATTATAACATGAAATTTTTTTTTTTAAATAAATGTTATTTTTTTTAAGATTCGTTGATTTTAATTAGAGATTGATGTCACTTTAACTATTTTGAATAGATTGATTGGAATCTCAAATAAGATTATTTTATCTATATTATTTTAATCATTCTTATATTACGAACATATGAATATGAGTGCTTTAAAATTTGGAAAAAAAAACAAAAAATCAATCATTTTATATTATATAGTAAAAAATATATTTAACCTTAATTTTAATAAGAAAATATTTTTTTTAATTAAAAATATAACACATCATAAAACAGTGCAAATTTACTAATGAACAATAAAAATAAACTTCAACATTATCTTAAGATTTGAGTTTAAATCTCACTTATTTATACAAAATTGACTTGTTTTTATTAATATATACCATATCATTTAAAAATATAATCACATAAATGGAGTAGGTGGAACCAACTTTTCATTCTCTTATTAAAATGAATATCAATCCAAATTTAAAATTTAACTTGTAATAAAAAGGCTTTCAAGTACAATTCATTAAAAGCTACTTCCATGCATGAGTCATAGCTAGCTTGATGCTCAACCCTTTTCAATATTTGAAGAAAAATATAAATAATGCATATAACTGCTACTTATCAATATTATCTTCTCTAAAATATATATGACTACACACAGATTGAGAATTAAAATAAGAGTAAATTCCTAAATTCAGCTGTCAATTATCAAAAGAATAGTTCTTGGGAAATAAAAACTCTATTTGTCTTTATGTATTTGATTAAAAGTTTATTTAGCTTATGCGGAATTTGAATTAGAATCAAACGTGGGTACTTAATAAACATTTTAGTTTTGATTCTTTCATAAAAAAACAGAAAAAAAACACAAGTCTTTATATTGTGATTTATTATTGTCAATATACAGATGTGTGCAGGTTCATTGTATTGTCATATGTCTTGTAGTCCATATGAAGTGACAACGGTCTAATTATGTCGTTTTAAAACATTGTAATTTTATTAATTAAAAACCAACATCAATATGAAAAAGGTTTAAATATTATTATTGTACTACAGATAGTAATAGTTAGATAGCCAAGAAAATTGAGCAGGATGAATGGTTGAGAAGATCGAATAACTCTATTAAAATTTATACATAGTTTATAAATTAACAATTAGCTGTAATTAAGTCAGGTTAGTGGTAAATCATAATTAAGACATAATTGTGTCCTCTTTTGGATTCATGAGCAGGTCCACGACAACTGAGACCCATCCAAAAGGTATAAATACCATAGGAGACCCAACACCAAAGGTAATTTTTCACTCTCGACTCACCTACACCCTGTACTCGGACTAACTTGATCGTTGGAGTGCCTTTGCAGGTTCCCTCCACTCATCTCGGTGAAAGGAAGAACCAACCGGAGACCACCGCACCTGGAGATTGTGAAAACCAGAAGACAAAGACATAAGGAGTCACGCTAGGAGGAACCCGACCTTGTAAGAACATTTTGGCGTCCACCGTGGAGCCGAGAAGAAACCTTTCAGAGTGTCCACATGGTATCAACAAGAAACGTGACGGGCAACGACACGAATACACAAGGAGGTGTTGAGACTAGCCAACCTGACCCAATGGCGCTGATTTTGCAAATGAGGAGGAGATGGAGATGTTGAAGAAGAAGAACGAGGAAGAGATCCAAGGGATGAAGAAGACGAATCAAGAAGAAATAGTGGCCTGGAAGAGAGAAAATGCTCGAATAAAGCAGAAACTTAATGGAGATCCAATAGTCCAAAAGACTATAGAAGGGGGGCGTCGCCAAACCAAAAACATCCATCTAAGAACTAAAGAGGTCGGGAGTTCTTATAAAGAGAATACTTTATTGTATCAACAAGCACCCTGGGTACGACACCTCGACAGAGTCCTTTTGTGAAAGCTATCATGGAGGTTCCCTTGCAGAGTACCTGGAAAAACCCCACACTTGACAAGTATGACGGAACTATCAACCCGGATGAACATGTGGACGCATATCTAACACAAATCAGTTTGTACACTGCGTAAGATGCGATGTTATGTCGAGTATTTTCCACCTCTCTTAAAAGAGCAAGTTTAAGTTGGTTTACTTGCCTATCGACACATTGTGTTGATACTTTGGTGACAAAATTTGGAGCTCAGTTCACTACAAGTCGTCCACGCCACCTCACATCCATCGCTTTGGTGAACATTCGACAGGAGAAGACGAAATCCTTACGAACTTTCATGGAAAGGTTTGGCAAGGTTGAGCTGAATATACGCAACCTAAGTCCTGAGGTAGCCATGCATCTCATGGTAATTGCAGTCAAGCCGGTCCTTTCTCGGACAGCCTATGCAAGAAGCCGCATCAAACCTAGATGAGTTTAGGCAAAGAGCTGCCAAGTTCATGCAGTTGAAAGAGTTGAAAGAGTTATGTGCCAAAGCTTGGGCACCAGAAGAGGCTGAGAAGAAAGTTGACTAGAGCAGATCTATGCTATCCGGAAGGCTAAGAGACTTCCCGAAATCACCACATTTCATTCGCTACACTCCTTTGACTGCCGATAGGTCAAGAATCCTGGAGGAAGCCCTTAACACCGACCTCATGACGACACCAAAGAGAACGACTACTCTGCCAAATGTGGATCACACAAAGCACTGTCACTATCACTGTAATTTTGGCCATGCGACGAAGGACTGTTGGGCCTTAAAGGATAAAATCGAGGAGTTGGTGCAAGCTGGCCACCTTCGTCGTTTTGTTCAAAGCAGTCAAGAGAACAGGAGGCCGAGAGCCGACGAAGGGAGAGCACGGGACCGCCGTGATGAAAGGGGCAGAAGGGATGGTCGGAAGAGAAGAGAGGGACGAAATCGTCGAGATGTCGCACTTGTGTGTGGCATGATAAACACCATCGCAGGTGGCTTTGCCGGAGAAGAGACGACTTCCTCATCTCGGAAGAGACATTTTCGAGCTATCAGCTTGGTATACTCCATTCATAAAAGGGGAAGAAGAAGTATGTTGCCTATCCTCTTCACTAATGCCGATTTCAGAACTATAGATCTGAAGCACAATGATCTGATGGTGGTGACCATTGAAGTGGCCAATTTTGTGGTCATAAAAACGCTGATAGATGAAGGAAGCTCTGTCAACATTCTTTACTAGAAAACATTCAAGAAAATGGGTTTATCCCAAGATGTCGTGGAGCCGTTTAATGAGCAAATAGTTGGATTCACGGGTGAAAGAGTAGACATCGAGGGTACATTGACCTTGATACTGAGTTTGGCGAAGGTAATGAATATTGTAAAACAACCAAGATTAGATACCTTCTGTTGGATGCGGAAACATCCTACAACATCCTTTTGGGAAGGCCATCCCTCAACAAGTTAGGAGTCATAGTCTCAACTCCTCACCTTGCCATGAAATTCCCCTCCGATAGTAGAAGCCGAGGCAAGGAGGCTGTGACCCTTCATTTGGATCAAAAGATTGCGAGAAAATGTTATGCCGCAAGTCTGAGAATCCCCCTGCTGACACCAAGCCGAAGGTCGAAAGTTCATCAAGTTACCGTCATGAATGATCTAGACCCCAAACCGAATGATGAGCCTCGCGTAGAGCCGAGGGAAGAGACTGTCTCGTGGAGGATGGGTCAACTGGGGCAAGATACTCGTCTTGGTTCAACCTTGAAGGAAGAGGAGAAGGCTATGATCACCGCCATATTGGCTAAAAACTCTGATTTATTTGCTTGGACGATAACTGACATGCCGGGCATAGATCCTAGAATTATCTCCCACAAGCTCTCAATCTACAAGGAGGCAAGCCAATAGCCCAAAAGAAGAGAAGAATGGGAGAAGAGAAGAGGTTGATCTCTGAACAAGAAGTACACAAGCTCCTGGATGTCGGGTTTATCCGGGAAATACAATACACTACTTGGTTGGCGAATATAGTGTTAGTTCAGAAGAACAATGAGAAGTGGCAGATGTGTACCAACTACGCCGATCTTAATAAGGTTTGCCTTAAGTGATACAACTCAATTAACCAAGCAGATGACCAAGGACACAAGAGACAATTCACACTGTGATCAATCATCTCAGCATTCAAGATAAGGCCTCACCAAATATCGGAAGGACCTCAGCAGAAGAAGAATTGGTAGACTAGAGCATCAAATGTTCTTCATTCTGGTCTTCTTACAAGACAAAAATGTTTGTAAATAAATTAGGCTCACTTTGGGGGTCCAAATAGAAGAATAAACTAAAGTATGTGTGCTTAGTAATTTAAGTAGGGTGTGCTTAGTAATTTGGGCTTGTGCCAAGCCCACCTTTCATGACAGGGGCTTCTAGGTTTAGGGTTTCTTTGAACTACCTTCTAGAAGGCTCCTCATAAATGACACCCCTACCCTCTATCTTGTTCTCCTAGACACTCGCTCTTATAAATAGAGTGTCTTGCCTCATGTATTTCACACATTGAATTTGGATAGTGAAGAAACTCTGCAGGAGTGTTTTTGTAAGACTTGAGAGTTTTCATAGTGGGTCTTATCTTGAGTGTGTAAGCATTTCAAGTGGCAGCTCTTTCACCATTCATCTTGGAGTGCCTCCTTTCTCCGGCGTGACAACCCTTCTTCTTCCATAAACTTTCTTCGTTTCTTTCTCTTTTTATCTTTCTTTTTGCGCCATCCATTCCATTCCTTTTTATGATATCATGCTTGTCTTTTAATTTTAGTTATCACTTGTGTTTCTTCATCTTATGTTCCTTCCATTCCACAATTTAATTTCATCATCATAATCACCATATTGTGTTTTTCTCTTTGCCCTCTAGAAGTGAACCTTCACACTTAACCACTTGGTTAAGTTCGTGTCTAGTGGGGATCTTCTCTAGGTGAGTTATCACCTTAAATTGTTAATCTAAAAAATCATAGACAAAAGAGGAACCTTTAAAATGTGTCAATCTAAAATCAACTCACATCACTAAGGATGCGTACCTGTTGCCTAGCATTGACCAACTAGTGGACGGAGCTGTCAGTCACAATGTCTTAAGCTTTCTTGATGCGTATTCTGGGTACAATCAAATACCTATGAAACCGAAAGACCGTTTCAATTTCCTATTTGATAAAGGGTACGGTAATCACTTGCCAAACATGATAAGGAATCAACAAGTACAAAAATTTTGAAGTAGAGTTGCATTAAAAAATGCACTAGAATATATATAAGCATTATAATTTATTATTCTCTTACAAGGTCATGGACTTTTCAATGAAAAGTCATTAAATTTCATATATAGTTACTGTATATAGTTATTAAAATTGATTGAAATAATTTGTTTTTATATATTTGAAGGCTGGTTGGAAATATATTAGTTTTTTTTTACAAAATATTATTTTATGTAATTATTTTATCGTTTTTGAAAGATATAGTTCTTTTGACATAAGTATTATAGGACATTTTTCATATTTAAATCAAATAATTAATGGATACTTATGGTTAATCATTTCTAATGTTAAATTGTCATAATCTATAATTTTATATTATATAGCAAAATTGTAAAACATATTTTTAAAAATTATGAAATTAGAAATATCATATTATAGTAATAATAATAATTTTTCTTACAAGTTCAGACTCCTTCTAGAGTGACTCCTTCTGTCTTCGTCTTCAAGGCCTCCAGACGCAATGTGTAAGGATTTAGAAATTAATCTTATAGTAGAAGTGATATATTTTAAATAACACTTGAATATTTTATTATGGAATATATATTCTCTTGTGAAAAAGTAGCATCAGACATTCTTGGTAATTTTCTCTATATGGTTGTTCATGATTTATCCATATTGTTCTATTTTGTGAAGATTGATGTAAAATTAACAATACCTTAAAATCCATTTATTAAAGGATAAAGTTTATGATTCAATGTCCTAGTTACTAATTGTGAGGTTATGGGGCGATTCCGTTATTATGGTGAAAGGGTGATTTTTGAAGGTTATCAACCTCATTGCTTATGCTTAAGGTTTTGGGGACTGAGGTCATGGGCCGATCTTGTTTATATGGTAGAATAGTCTCAATGTCGATCTGGGGAATTAGTGAAGAAGATATCATTTGTTTTCAGAGGAAATGAGAGCGTTAACTACGGTAATTAGTTGGATATGCGGGATATAGAGTTGTGATGGAACAAAGCTAGAAAAGATATTAGATACAAGAAGGAAATGAGGATTCAGTATAAAAGGGAGGAGAAACCGATCAAGAAGGATAGAACAAATTGGTTGAAAACCACTTTTTCTAGCTAAACTAAATGCTCTAGTTGAAAGAAATCCTTCTTGACTAATATTTTCAGAAAACTCAAGTTTTGAGACAGACCATTTAGTTTTGAGATTATGTGGATATTTTGGATTTTTATAGGTTTATGAGTTAAGGATGTGATATTAACTTTTAGTTTTGATGTTTTGTAGATGTCGATGTTCTTAAGCATATCCTTTACTATTCTAAGACATCTCTTTAAGTTGAACTTTAACTTAAATAATAAGTTATTTTCAAGTAAAGAGAATTGAATGTTTTAGATGTAATTAGTTCTAACCTAAAATTATAATTTTTGTTAAGTAAAATGATTATATATATATATATATATAATAAATTGTTAGCTTAGCTTGTTGTGTGTTGGAGGAACACATTTTGTATGAATTAGTAATCTGTGGAGGTAAAATTCATTTCTATTCAACATTTGAAATTACTTTAAAATATATAATTGATTCTAGGTCAATGTTTGGATTTTTAGACAATGTTATGGTGAGTGTTTAGATAAGTGTTAGTTTTTAAGGCTGGATTTAATATTATTTGTTTTTTAAATAATTACTTGTTATGCTTGTAAAATAAATATTTAAAATGATATTTGATATATATTTAAAATTATTCATATTATATGTTTATTTGTGATATTAACTTTTATTTCGTAACAGATAATATTTATAATTCTATCATGATTCTATTTTAATGATTAGATGTTGCACGAAATAGAAGTAGAACAAACTAATAGCTTATATATATATATATATATATATATATATATATATATATATATATATATATTTTTTTGTGTTAT
>Ga0123342_1001826_pt1 | contig 35822 bp, 26 predicted proteins | sample Turbeawhitnodule_FD_89960 | JGI IMG/M metagenome (GOLD analysis project Ga0123342, IMG submission 89960) | Root nodule microbial communities of legume samples collected from Mexico - Turtle bean Mexico white nodule | ecosystem: Host-associated > Plants > Roots > Nodule | place: Mexico: Nepantla... | reverse complement strand
TTTGGTGCATGTCTCACACGCAACCTTGCTCTCCGGATCTTGCTCAAGGCAGGCGTCAAGAACAGCATCCGATATTTGGTCGCAGAGCTTGTCTGGGTGTCCCTCGTTCACGGACTCCGAGGTAAACAGAAATGTCTCTGCCATCTTTAAACTTTTAAACCTGCAAACACACACAACAAAAATGGAATCAGTACCTAAGATGATAGAAATTCACAAAAGGGAGTTAGACACACGCATCAAATGCAGAAAAAAAAAAAAGGACAGAAAAACTGATAACAAGAGTGCCATTTTTTAACCATAAACAAAAGCATGTTGGGTTTAAGGGAAGGGACTAATTCCCTCCGCAAAGTCTGAACCCCTATTAGGAAAGATGCCCACATTTAGTGACTCACTCAGATTAAATTGATTCCTAAACTAAGGAATATTTAAGAAACCAGGAAAAAAGAACTACAAACAAGCAAGTACAATTACAAAATCTCGCTAAAACCCTCCATCACAAAGCCAAATCTCAGCACAAGGTCAACATTTAATTGTAAACTCAAAATCCCACAAAAAAGTTATTTGTTTTTTCATATGCTTATGTAAAAAAGGCCATTTGTACACGATTTCGATTAGATCTGAAAGGCTAACGCGTTTCCACAGCAAGTAAAGAAACAAAGTATAGTTAACATTCATTTAAACCCGTTTAGGGAAACATAATCCTAGATGAACCCAGTTGAGGAAAAAACAAATGAAAGGAACCCAGATGTGCAAGATCCGAAATTGAAGCAGCGTATCCAGTATATGAGATGAATGTTGAATACAGAAAAGGTTGTGACAGAGGGAAAGAAGAGTACCTTGAAAGGTAGAAGAGCAGAGAGAAGGAGGTGTGAACGAGGGTTAAGGAGGCCTTGATCTGAAGTCAAGTGCTGCGAGTTCAAACGGCGAGCTATGAGTTGGCATTTATAGAGAAAACGAGTGGCCGGGGTGATTTAATGACGGAAATGCCCCTAAGTAACAAGATTAGATTGTGGGTTAGGTTCATCCATTTGCTGGCATTTCAATCCACCGCTCAGATTGCGGGTCAAATGAATCTCAACCGTTGACTCGACGGGGACGAGTCTCAGGGAGACAAGGAATTTCATATCGAAGTGTTTTCATCTTTACATGATCGATACAAGGTGTGTTTGTTTTTCAATTATAAATAAAAACCAATGAATAATAGCATTAATTAATGAAAAACAATGTGATTAAGATTAATAAATTGTTTTTTCATTAAATTGATATGTGAGATGAATGTGGAAAGTGGCAGCTCTACCAACACCAACCCCATCCATTGGGGTTGGCCAAATTCAACCTTATTTTGACTCTCTTGGCCTACTCCTACCCTCAAGATTCTATAGTAAGTAGTGTTAAAAACTTTAAAATGCATACATTAAATAATGAATATTTTTGTAAATAAAATAATCAGTTGGTTGGTTGGGAAAAGATCCATGCCTTGGATATATGTGTTGGTTAGAGTCTTGTTGGATGGTTGGTTAGTTTGTTGGTTGGTTGCTTTAGTTGCCAAGACTTCAACAATGCTAAATGCATAGATATTTCTATAAGCCTTTTTCATGCCTTTAAGCATGCATCAAACTTTTGTTTTAAACAAAATAAATATTTTTTTATAAAAGAATTCAAATATCAAATTTTAAAAAATAACATATGATAAGATTTACCCACTTATATATTATTATGAAATGTAGTATCTTCAACTCTAGTTTTAATTTGTTATTTTCACTATTGATGTAAATATTCTACATTGGTGATAATTTGTCTTCTCACTAGATGTCTTATTTATCCAATATTTATATACAATTTTACCTAAATCCTAAATTTTACTTGATTTTATCAACATATAAAATGTATTTAAATGTTCTTGGTATGTTTCGTAATTGATGGAAACTTATCTTAAATACTATGAAAAAATTAGATATAGGGTTACTCATATTTTTCGTAAAGAGAATGTGTGTATGATAAGTTGATTAATTTAAGATTTATTCATAGATAATCTTTTCATTGGTATAAAGGCTTCCATCTAGTTTGTTCTTAAAATTCGTTATGAATATATATAGTCTACTTATGTATCGTTTTTGTTAACATATGAGTTTTGGTCTAATAATATTTTAATATTTTCTTTTTTTTTTTCTTTTTATTAATACTATTTTTTCATGTGATAGTAAATTATTGTTGTTACTTGAGGTATCAGCCTGAGATCTCAAGTTGCATAATAATACCTAACATGAAAGTTTTATTTTAAAAAAAAAATGTATTTAAATGTTGTAAAAATTAAGAAATTAAAAGTATTAGTAAGAATACTGAAAATACCTGTTTTTCATCCATAATAATTATAGTGATTTAATTAATTTTGTATGATATAGAAAAACTGACTACTTTATATAGAAATCACAACAAATTTTATAGCTTGTAGACAATGCATGATTCACAACACCAAGAACATGTATTACATAATTACCTGACACGTTTTAGATGATTTATGGCTTATTATAGTGATATTGAGAAAAAAAAAACAAATCACATTTATGAATAGTATGTAAGTTTTAAAAAACAATTAATATTTGACCATTGACCATTTATTTATTGACAGCACCATTGACTATTAGTTTTTAAACTATTGGTATTTTTCATATTACTCACAATCTATTGACTAAGGTATCTGGAAGCTAAAAAATCAAAAATAAATTTCCATGTTAAGATAATGTCAATATATTTTATCACAAATCGTACGTTATCTTTTTTTAACACTTCTTAATTATTAATTTATTCAGTTATATCATTGTAAACAACTCCCAATTTGATGTGTTGATTATATTTGGTTCCTCCCCTGTCCACAATAACAGGATAATCTTCTTTAATAAATCATAATAATATTATTTTGATCTAACTGTTAAAACAAACTAAACCAAAACAATAAAAAATTATGGAAAATATAAGAGTCTAATTTAATAGGACAATGGGTTGGCTAATGTTCATATAATAATATATGGTTTAAATTTATCGTAACTTTTTTTTTTATTGTGAAATAGAAGATCGAAATATGTTTTAATTTGACTGATAACAGAGACACCCATACTATTTTTTTATCTTGTATTTCAATTTCTTGGACCATGTAAAAATTAAGTAATAACTGAGTGATAAAATTCATTTTTATAATATCGTTTTTTAGAGTTTAAAGTTAGTAGTGGTTAATATTATTTAATAATATTAAAAAAAAAATAAGAGTAAAGTGAAAATAAATAATTAAAAATTTACAATATTTACCTCTTTTTCGTAAAAATAAAGAAACAGCTTAAAACATGATAATATATATATTTTTAATAAAGATATTAAAAAATAGATTTTTAAGTGTTTATTCTCATCCTCTAATTTACAAAGAAATTTTGAACTAGTACATATATATCATCGACTAAACAATTATTTTTTCTTCTCTTTTTTTTATTTATGTTGGATTTTAACCCTCAATCGAAAATATATTCATAAAAGATTCTCTAACTCAACTCAAGTAAGTATTATTTTATGTGATGTGGTTATTTATATAATTATAATAACATAATTAATATATATAATTATAAAAATTATACTATCTGATTTATTACGTATTCTTTTTATCTTGTATATTCACGTGGTCTGTCCAAATCTGACTGATAAAAAACAAAATGAGAAAGATAAAAAAATATGGCAAAAAGTGTAATGTTACCCATTATTACCAAACTTACGTGGGAAGTTTTGAAAAGGATAGGATTGAATATAAAATTGCCACCAATTCTGACCTATGTTTAGTCGAAGTGTGTGGTGTGGTGACACCACTTCTTTAAACCAACACAATGAAAACGATAAATTCATTACTATATTATTATAAAAATATAATTTTTGCAATATAAATTTTTGCAGTCTTGTTAGGTTTGCTAAGTAAAAATCGCGTTTGTTTGCATCAGAATAAAGTGATTAACAAAATCATACGAAGAAGTAGACTTTAAACTTAACTCAACTTCATAAAATTAATGAAGTGAGGTTTGCACCTATTTATATAATATGAAAGATTTTAATTATTAGTTGATGTAGGATTTTCAACACACTCCTTACACCGAAACTGTCAACTCGTGCATGAGACTATATATTATGGATGATCCGATAAAAGAAAAAATTTAGACCAAACAAACAAAACACAATAATTTAAAACAGAAAAACTAAATATGTCACATCTAAACCCATATGTGAAAACTTCCTATGCTTAATATTCTACTTACAAACATTCAAAAGAAAGGGACACATGCTAATGAAGAATAGTTTTATATACTTTTCAAACATTTCTATTAATTTTCTGATTAATTAAAATATTTATTTATTTTTCATATAAAATTAGTGATTTTTCATTTTATTTCTGATCATTTTTTATTTTTTTCATCTTTCAAAAAATTAAAAAGATTGTTAACTTTCTCTTTCACCTTACAATTGTTAACTATTGGACTGCTTCTAGTTTAATGTCTGAACTTTCATATATTTATATTTTAAATGTAAAAGAAATAAAAAAAAATCAAATAATTTGAGTTTAATATAAAACCCCATCCGACATAAAATCAATCAAGCATTTTAATGTTTTGTAATTGCATAGACATTCATAATTCATTGTTGCCTCTAATTCATTCTCAATCCCATCTCATTGATTATTCTTCCAAAGAAAATTCCAAATTTTAAGAAATGAACAGTACTCCAAATTAGGAGAGCAAATAAAACTTTTAAGAAATTAAAACTAAATGAAATACTGTGTAGATCAAAATCACAAATTTGTAATGCTTTTAGGCCATCTAAAATTAGTAAACTTTGATTTTTGTCCTATATATTTTTCATTTTTATAAGATTTAAAATAATTTTCTTCAGTTTCATAAAATATGTGAATTCTAATTTTATTTCCTATAAAATATTTTTGTATTTTTATTTTTCTATAATTTAAAATATTTCAATTATTAATATTTATTTTAAGATAAAAGATATTTAATTTATGAATCTTAAGAATTTTTTTATGATATCACACATTTGATTTTATATAATAACACTAATTTGCATATGAATACATAACATTTTTTTAACATATAAACAATTAGCTAGCTAGTGTCATACAATATTAGATCAAAAGTATGTATTTTTAATTTTGAAGGTCCTAAAAACAAATAAATATTATAGAGACTAAAATAAAAATTCCTTAATTTTATATTCTATAAAGACAACAAAATATATTTAAACTTTTAAGTACTTAAGTTAATTTTTAATATTTTATAGTTTTAAGATGACACATATATTTATATTTTATTTAACATTTTATAAAATATTGAAAATTAAGCAACAGTAAAATGTTAGGAGAAACAAATATTACAGTTGATATACAAAATTTGAAATAACACTACAACAAAATCATTAAATAGAAACCAATTTTTAGATACTAAAATAATTAGTTGGAATAGTAACTAAATTAGAGATCATTTTATAAACTAAAAAAAATTGGTTTCTAAATTAGTTTCTATTATTGTTAAATAGTTTTTAAATTAATATGTAATTAACAACCAATGTTTTAACTACTAATTATTTAGTTTCTAAATTTGGTAGCAAAAACCTTCGTGGTTAATTAGATACCAATTTAGAAACCATTTTTAATAATAATAGAAACTAATTTAGAAATCAAAAATTTATTTAGTCCCTAAAATAGTTTTTAATTTAGTCACTATGACAACTAATTATTATTTTTCTCTAAAATTGGTTTCTATTTCATGATTTTCTTGTAGTGTAATGCTAAAAAATATTTAAATTTTTAACTAATTCTACTTATTAAAAACTAAAACAATTTAATTTAGTTAGTAAAATAATTTTAACAAAAATTCAAAATTAATTATAATATTCTGGTACTGTAAGAAGGTTGACACTGAATCATCAATCTATTTATAAATTTATAATAATTAGTTTAAAGATTATATCAATGTAATTTTTAATTGACTAAAAATGGCAAAAATGTCTGCATCAAAATTTAAGTGACTGAGTTTATAATTTATATTTTTTCTGTTGAATAAGTTCATAAGTGGTTGGTTACTAACAAACATGTATATGTAGATATCTACATGTTGTAGTGCGGTTGAAATTGATTTAAGATATTCTAAGAAATATCCGCAAAGTTTCATAAATCTTTCTATATAAATATTAAAACAATAAATTTTATTATAAATCTTTCTATATAAATATTAAAACAATAAATTTTATTATTCGATAATCTAGATACAGGATGTGAATAGATATACGTCTAAGATAAGAAGGATAATCAATGTTTATTAACTAGGTAATACATTTTTAATTATGATTATGCATATTAATTATGGTCAATCGATAACATGACTCATCGTAGATAGATATAACAAACAAGACAAATGTATGTCATTATTATAACATTAATAGACACTCTGGAATACCTAACTTGAATGTTAGAGAACCTTTATTCGGGCATAAGTAAAAATCCAAATGTTAGGAAAAGGAGAGGAAGAAAAAGTGTAACAAAAGAAAAAAAAAACATGACTAAATGAGAGGAAGGAAAAACATTATCAATTGGTAGTACTAACTCTCTCAACCATTTAAAAAAAATTAACTATTAAAGAAAATTGATGATAATTTGTCAAGAAATAAAAAATAATTTATTTAGTCTCTTAATGTAAAGAAAAAAAAACACAAATTGATTCATAACCTTTTAAACTTCAACGATAAATTGATTTTAAAAACAATACAATTTAATATAAAATTGATCTTTAACTATTATAATTTAAGGTTAAAATAATTTTACAAATTTTAAACATAATTGTGATACTTTTTACCTATTTAAGTAAATATTTTTTTCATTATTAATATTGTAGGCATTAAATTGACAGATTTCTATACACTCATATGTAAGTAATAATAATAATTATTATTATTATTATTTCACATGGGGTTGCATGGTTGTTGGGTGATTTTGACTGCAAGATGAACCACAAAACAAGAGTTGGAAAACATCATAATCAAATCTAGTAGCCTGGAAGACTTTTTGTTCTTGATTTATATTAGTTTCTTTTTTTCAATTCTATTTTGAAAAGTGAGACCACTCAAATGTTTGACTTTTTCAACTTTCTATGCCAAATGTTTGAACAGAACCTATGCATATATCAACTTTTTACACGGAACTGTAGAGCTATTTCTCCTTATTATTTTGTTTTTATGTATTATTATTATTATTATGCTATGTTGCAGGTCCATCCTTGGGATAAATTCAAGGACACACCTCACTAAGTTGGACAAGAAGTAGACATTAAGTACTGTAATTATATTGTTCTGCCAAAAAACTATAATTTGCATTAATGTTCTGATTATATGTTGGTAGGTGAATGATGTTGATTATGTAATGCTTTTATTGTATTCTTCAATTGTCATTTCTTTAATAATGAAGATAAACCATTGTTTTCAGTGTTGAGTATTTTAATCACTACTACCTCTTGTAAACAGTGATCTGTTCTACCTTGAAATGCAAAGATTAAAGGTTAATTAAGAAAACAGTTGCATTTTTTCTCATGTTAGAAGTAGTAGACTGTTGTGTATACATCATTGGATTGGATTTTCATAAATTCTAGGATCAACTTGAGTCTTGGTCAAATGACTTTCACACATGAATTACACAACTTGAAACAATTTTAGGAAACTGCATCAACCACTCCAAGAATTATAACCTCTGCCTCTACCAAGCAACTATCCTTCACCTGATAAACCGAGTTTTGATTGGTGAAATTATTGACAGGCATAAATCTGGATGCACCATTTTCAGGGCATGATGCAGTAAACCAGTAGTTGGCTGCAAGGAAGATAGACTGTTATTGATTGGGACTGATCAAATAGATGCTTTTGTTTGGTTAGACTTGTTTGTGAATAATGTCACCCTTAATGTTAATTATTCATTCAACTATGTATCACTAGTACTTTCTTTGAGGAATTGCATTGCACCTCATAAAAGTGATCAAATTATACCTTTTCCAAAGTGATGTTTGGCTTGCTTTTGGTCAAGTATGCGTAGTGTTATCTGTGCATATATTTTGGAACCAGGAGAAAGGGCTGATGGGTCAGCTAAGGTTAGGTACAGAGAAAGATAATTGCCCAATTCAGCATCTTTTCCATTGGGATATAGTTTTATCTTCCTACAAAAAAATAATGACAAAGTTGGAAATTGTTAAAACGTCTTGTGTTTGCTTGCTGTCAAGTTCAAAGCAAAACTTCAAGTTAGGTTACTTGGGAAGCAATGATCCTTTGTGTCAATTAGGACATGTTTGGTTTTCAGTTGGGAGGTCCAAAGTCTCTTTCAAAAAACAAAACTGAAGTTTCCTGTCTAATTTTCAGTTGGATTTGAAAATAAACTGATTTTTGTCTCAATTTTGCCTTAACCTTAAATCTAAACAGGTACTTCACCTTGTTAAGGTGAGTGTATATCAGTTTATATTTTTTTGGTTGGTAGGAGGATTCTTCACATTCACCTGAATTAACTTTAGATTCAGAAAAGAATTTGGAGAACCAAATTGGAGTTCACTGATGAAGTCCAGAAAAAAAAACAGAATTGTTAATTTTACCACTTGTAGTTTCCAGCATTGAATGGTTTAGAATCACAAAATTCTGAATCCAACTTTGAGAGGTTGTCAAACTCGTAGAGGTGCTTGTATGTAATGACATCCTTCATCATCACCAAACATTCTCCTTTGCCTGTGTTTCTTTCTTTGCAGACAAAGACTTCTGCTCCAAAAGCACATATGTCATCCACCAGATAACCTTTGGAGGCAAGGTTGAAGTCTCTGAGGGGAATAAACTGATCAATTCCCCATTCAGCCTTCATTTTGTGAAATCTCCTTTCCTTTCCCACAGTATCTATTAAATGCAGCGTACCAAAATTAGTGAGAGACCCTTGCTTTGCAGGTAAAAAGACTGAACAATCTTAGAACCGCAAAATCTTTTTCCAAACTCAAAAGTGTAAACAACAATTTGCATAAAAATTTCCATAAAATAAATTAAGAGAACTTCTTTAATAAATTAAACTCAACTTGTGTTTCTCAATTTATCAGTCATTGATAAGCAAACATATTGATGGAAACAGTAAGAAGACTGATAAAATGGATACCTTGCACAACTAGGAAGTTGTCATTGTTCTGATCATGCAAAAAGAATCGAAAATTGACATAGATTTCCCAACCATGATGAAGTGAACTTGTGTCATCCAAAGCCAAGTAGAGTGAAATATGTTCCCTTACATTCTTGCTCTTGTTTCCACCCGGGTACAGAACTAACTTCCTACGAGGGGTGTAATTGTAAGCACGTTCATATATAATTTGGTGTAAGCTAGATTCATCATTTCATTATGTCTATTCTGCACATGAGCATGTAAATGAGTACCATTTATAGCCTCCAGCTTCAAAACTCTCTGATTCGTATCTCTCAATAGAATTCTTCACAAGGAGTGAAAATGACTGCACTTTCAATACGTAATGAGCTGGTGGAGAATCTACAGTAGTTCGTGGAGTGGCTGCACTATTACTTGCTGGGAATGACATAAAGCAAGCAAAATAGATTGTTATTCTATTTATCAAGCACTATTACTTTGCCTTTGCATGTCTCATTGATGCATGTAGGATTTCTAAATAATTATGCAGACAAATATGAAAAGGAACATTGTAAAAGATGGTACTCAAAAAAGAAGGAAAGGGCACAAACCATCTTGACCAACCATAATTAGATATAAGCTATGGCAATGAGATGAGAAGTGTTGTGAATTATTTGAAGTGTATGGTATATATATTGTGATCCATTATCCTTTCCTTGAAGAAAGTTGTAGTTAAGTGTAGAAAGTAAGCATATATTCTCTACTTTTAGCATGAGTAAAAGGCAAAAAAACTTCTCTATGAACTTTTTAAGGATTTATATTATTTGTCATAAAGGATTGATTTCAAGCATAAGGATATTCTTTGCTTCAGAATGTATATGAAGGAATTATATGTTTAAGAATCACAAGGCTTTTTCTATGGTACAAAATGTGTACCGGTTGGCCTATCCAGCAAAAATACCACATTTTTCAAACCTTAAATGTTGAGAGTCAACCTTTTTTCATGTAATAGGGTTTATGCAGAACAGAATATGGCAAAATTTGTAGGAAATGTTAATTTTACTAAATAAGACCAAAAAAAAATGACGTGGGATTCTTAAGAGAGTTTTATAAAGAACATTAAATAAGAATAAAATTGTATGAAAGTGTAGACTAAGAAGCCAGACACAAATACGTCACGAATACGAGACGGACACAAAGATACTGCTAAATTGAAAATTATAAGACACGGAACACGACTATATATAAATTAAAATGTAGTAATATATTTTGTTATATGAAAAAAAAAATCAAGAAAAACATAATGTTTAAATTTTACTTCGGAGATTTTAATATTTTGTCTGAGATTTTGTTTGAGATTTAGTGTGGAAGAGAAGAGGTCTTTAAAACACTGGACCGCGTCTTTTTTTTTCTGACTTTTCCGGCGTGTCCAAGGAGGGGAACGTGTCTCCTTCTATGTGTCTAAAAAGAGGACGTTTTCGACCCAATAAAGAGTGTCCAACACCATATCGTGCACGCTTCCGCCGCATGTATCGGAAACACTGACGACACCTTTTTGACCCTATCCGAACTTCAAGTAGAAAACATAATAGATATTTGTATGTTGATAAATAATTTTCAGAATTCATAAACTATATTATTGGAAAACGTTTTTCGAAACAGAATTTGCAGAATGTATTTTCTAAAATAAAATTTTCAGACTATATTTCAGAAAGAATTTATCATAATAATGAAAAATTAAATGGGATATTTTGATAATTTCACATTGATGGAGTGAAGAAGGAGATTTGACGAGGTGCGGCACCCTTACCTAAGATTCTTGGGATTTTGCAATTGGGTTTCATTTTATTGTCTATGAAGAATATGTATGGGACTGTTTTCTTCATACACCTTCATAATTTATAACTGCACTACCATAAATTTTAAACTGACCATTTTATCTTTTATAAAAGTGGCGTTCAAATTACATGTTTCAATCAAACAGAGTTTTCATCATAAGATTTCTGGAATAGGATTCTCAAAATAAATTTATACACAACACATACACGTGAATTTAAAATAAGGTTTTCAAAAATAACTTTTTGATAAAGTTTCTCGAAATATTTATGATACTTTTCAAAACTACATTTTTAGAACGATTCTTTCAGAACAAGTTCTTCGAATCACATTGAATGCATTATGGAATAAATTTTCTCAAACAGAACTTTTAAAACAAGTTTTGTGGAATGTAAATTATAGCTGAACAATTCTCTCTCTCCTCTTCTGCTTTTTATTTTGGTGTTGTATTCCCTGTTCGGATTTTTTTTTCGAAAAATAATAATTTAAAAAAAAAAAGTTACCTCAAGAAGCTGTCAATTTTTTTTGGAAAAATAACAATTTGTTTTTCAAAATTATTTCAAAGTGTCTAATCTGAGATATAATATAATGAAGCTGAAATATCTCATGTTTTTAATTTTTGTTGGAAGCACTAAGAAGCAAGAAGATGCGTGCGTCATCATGAACTACAGAACCTTCTAACAAATTTGGAATAGGTAGATGATTCCGTGCTGGAAACATTGCCAACTTGCTATGTTCATATTCAAGTAACTTGCCAACTGTATTATCTGTTATAAGGAAAATATTTTGTAACCTGAATAAAAACATAATAACAACATGATGATATAATGTATCAAATTTATTATAATGATTAAAATTAAAATTAATATACTAAATATTTATTGTAGAATTTTCATAATAAATTTTACTATATCATCTTTTATTTCAATTGATATAATAAATATTTTAACTTATGTCAATTCCTTTTCAATTTTTTAAATATATTCTCTCGTAATTAAAATTTACTCAAAATTCTAAAATTTGATGGATCTCATTAATTATTGTAATAAGATCTTAATTTCATTTTTTTAACAATTTAATAAAATTTTATCTTTTAATTATTAAAATAAATAAAATTTTAAATTTTTATCTTAATGTAACACAATTTTATGAATAAACTATTTCAACTCTTCTTTAATATATTTGAATTGAAGGTATGTGAACTTGACACAATTTTAATAAAATCAAATTTTAATTAAAATTGTTCCACTTTAATTAAATTATCCATTTTAATGATTTTTACCTTTTTCAATAATTAAAAGATAGAATTGTAAAATATTAATAAAAATCTCCAAGACCTACGTTCATCAACTACTTCTTTTTTAGGTGAGAATAGAACAAATGTAAAATAAATACGACAAATGCTCAATGAAAAGAGCTAATGTTGCAATTTCTCAGTTCATAGGTGAAGTGCATATATAGTTTGAAAAAAAAAATACTTGCACAAATTTCAATACAAAGAATCTCAATATAAATAAATATACAAGTGGCTGTATTTTTTAATATATTAATTGCTATATGTTCTATACTTTTAATTTATTATGAAAGTTTATTCGTAAGACATTAATCACCCATTATACAAAATATATCTATAAACTTGCTAAAAGTATAAATCACATTCACCAATAAAAAGTTTAATAAAAGAATAGTTATTAACTATAAGAATCACTTAAAATTATTTAATTCAAAGTAATTTTAAAATAAATTTTCATTTTTTTCCTTCATTGTTTAAAATTATTCACTTTTATTGGTCATAAGAAATTATTTATGATTATTATTGTAAAAAATAGATACAATTAGTAAAAAATAAGAATAATAGAAAGGTTGCGTGAGTGTGTAACAGGCCACAACAGAAAACGAGGAAGGCGCGTAGACAAGCTTTGGCTTATTTCGTAAGGAACAAACGCCACGTCGGACATGTGTGAACGCTACGTGGGGTCTTTGACTTCGACTCTCTCTTTTTCTTAAGTGCCTTTCACGCGCCACCGTTATCCCTCCCTCTCTCTTCTCTTTTCCTTTCACTGTTCCTTCATTTTCACCACTCTTTGCCCTTCTACAACACCCTTTCATTTCCCTCTTTGGCCTTTTATTCATCGCTTTCATTCAATTCATTTCAGTTCTCTGCATTCGCCTTTTGAATTCCATGTGTGAGACTATTGCTTTGTAATGGCTGAGACCACAAAATACATTCCCAACTCACAATTAGGTTTGATTCCCCTTCTTCAACTTAACAAGCGTCTTTCAATTTCGGTTCTTCTTTCTCATTGTCATCATGATCAAGCTTGTGCCTCTTTTCAATTTAGATTTTCTTGGTTTCATTTTTTCTGCATGCATGCATGCATATCATAAACTGTGTTAACTTTCGGTCTATATGCAACATGCATGTTCTTTTGTTTCACTATTCCTGAACAAATGGGTGTCATTTTTTCTTTCAATCATTGTGTTTGTATGTTTTCCTTGGATTGGATCATTAATAACAATTGGGAAGTTTTGTACTTTGATGTGAGCTATAGTTATCCAAGACGATGAATGTGCCAATTGAATTAAATTCATCCATTTTCTGTGCAGTATCATATAATTATTTAAACTTTAGTTCCGTTGTTGCCTTCATTGAATATGCGTATAAATTTATCATTCAAATAGACTGATGTATTTGTATTTGTCTTCGACTTTGATTTTTTTCCCCTGTCTTATACAATACCCTTTGAATGTTTCCTGGTATCTGATAGAGCTTGAAGAGATATTGCAAGAAGCAGCACATCGTTGGCTTCGACCTGTTGAAATATGTGAGATACTTCGCTACTATAAGAAGTTTAAGTTAACACCAGATCCACCTATTAGGCCGCCAGGTATTTCCTATTTTACCCTGAACTTTACATTCTTCTTGATTTTAATATTTGCTACATACAAAAGGAGGGAATTCATTTCGCCCGATAGTGGGTGGTGATAAGACCAGATAGATTCTAAATGGTTCTAATAAGATATTAAGAAGTGAACTTTAAGCCTAATTCAATTTTATAAAACCGGTTTATAAAATGAAGTTTATACCCACTTATATACTATCAAATGTCCTTATTACTAGTTGATGTTTGATCTATGGAAAGACTATTTAATAGTGGTGATAATTGAACTTAGTTATGCTAGCTTCACCAATGCTCCAAAGGAAATATATCAGCTTCTTTGTATATGCCTTCGACTACAGTACATATGCCTGCTATGAGGATAGAACTCTAATTTTGGCATTAAGTTGTCATTTCTTTTTTCCAGCTGGATCACTATTCTTGTTCAATCGAAAAGCACTTCGTTATTTTCGCAAGGATGGTCACAGGTGGAGGAAGAAAAAAGATGGGAAAACCGTAAGAGAAGCTCATGAAAAGTTGAAGGTGTGCTGTACATTTTGTTAGTTGTAAGTTTCACTTTTTAGAATTCTTATGTTAATTGAACCTCTTGCATGGGTCAAATTGTTGTGTTGGAAATTTGGAATAGCCTCATGTAATTAATCCACTATAGATTCTTGTTGTTTAATATATAAGACCGGTGATGTTGGTTGCATAAGCATGTAGCATTGTGGATGGTCCTGAAATTCATGTGGTCTGGTCATTAACACATGACAAGATAGTAAGCTTGATATCTAAGCAGGATGTTTTTCTTAAAGTATTCAATTATCAAACATTAATTCCAATCCATGAATTTATAATTTCATAAAATTTACTGTAATTAATGGAATTACATAAATTTGTCGTAACATCCCCTTTTTTCAGATCAACATATATTTTTTTGGGACCATTCAATTGTTTTCTTATCTGTACATGTTAATGGTGGTTGAAGAATCTCCAAGGATTATGCTAAAGCTAACTAACTTCATTCCTTTAAATCTATTAATCGATAGGCACTTGGTTCTTTTTCCTTGACATGTTTCATTCAAATTCCATCTGGTTAATATAATGTCATTTCCCCTTTTATTTTATTTTATTTTGGACTCATGAATTTCCTAATTATTTAGCTATATTTTAAAATGTAGGCTGGTAGTGTGGATGTCTTGCATTGTTATTATGCCCATGGAGAGGATAATGAAAATTTCCAACGGAGAAGTTTTTGGATGCTTGACGAGTGAGTTTCTGTCATCCTATTAATTTCAGGATTGTTAGGTCCTATCTTTGATTTTTTTAAGAGAATGTGGTGCTTCTTTTCTGCTTATTGCTAATTTATCTGATCAATCTGTAAGTTTATTTGAAAACTTGAGCAATAATAGTTTGAGTCTAGAATTTCCATGTGTACAAAACACAGAAAATAATGTTTTTCTGATAGTATTTTTTTTTCTTTTAGTTCTTAAGGGGCAAAAATTAACAAATCCAAGCCTGGACCTTGGAGTAGCAATCTAAACAGGCCAGCCACGGGGTGGGTTTATTTTTATAATGAAAAAACAAATTTAAAAATACTGATACACAAAATTTCTCAATTTGAATAATCAAATAAAGAAATGCCATATTTCGTGGGTTGATGATGAAAATCAAACATTATAAAAAAATTGAAAACTGAGAAATAAGATTGTCGTAAGAAGTGGACCCTTATTTTAATGAAATAATTTTTTGAGGATTTAGGTCCGCATAAAATCATGGGCTATGCCACTAGTAATGATCCTTTTTCACAGTTTAGTATTGACAAAAAATTCTGACAACTTGAAAATTGTATTGATTTGCAGGCACTTACAGCACGTTGTCCTTGTTCATTATCGTCAAATTAAAGAGGTATACATGTGTTCTTCTCTTTTTTGCACTTTTTATTTTGTATCATATACAACTATCTAGACATGATGCTGCTGTGTTGTGATCCGTTGCACTCTTAAATCACCTCAAGCCTTCACCCTTCAAATTCCAAAGTTAGATTACCTAGTCCCAAAACTCCTTAAAGTCTTAAAACACAATGAAAAACTCGAAGAGTTTCAAAAGATGAAACTAATAAGGGTAAACCTAATCCTAAATGAACAAAATGGATGCAAACCACATGAAAATACAATGTATCAATTGTAACCAGAATCCAGTTTATTCTTGTTAGTTAAGCTCAACTAAGTTGATTTTTCTTTCTATTTTCTTTCTTCCAAGCTTATGTTTAACGATGAACCGCTTTTGTGAATTGTGACCATTCAAAAAGTCTGACCACTGATTGACCTGTTAATGGACCTTTCTGATGTTATTTTTTATTCTCCAAGTTTGCAATGTTTTTGTTCATGTTTATGTACTTTGTATGATTTACACTTTGCAGGGCTGCAATTCTGGCATCTCACATTTTCCGATAGTTCCAGAAACCCTGGTTGGTAGCTCTCAAAATAGTTCAGTGCTGTCCTCTACCAAAATAAACACACCAATATCGGTAGTTCAAACACCTTTCACATCAAGTGCAAATAAAGTTGATCAGAATGGACACTCTTCAGAGAACGAGGATGTCAATTCAAAAGATGGTCCTCAAGCCTCCTCTCATGCTCAGCCTATCAGCAATTCCATAATTCACAGTGCACCTTCGTTTACACATGAAGTTGCTGGTAAGTTGTACAATACTGTGGACGTATGATTCATTCAAACTATGAAGAATGATATGAAATAAATTAGGAGTAAGTTCGTTACGTCAGTTGTGAATTAATTTCAATGCAAGTGTATCCCTATTGCCACTATTTTTATCTTTTATGACAAAGTGATGATGATTTTAAAATTTATTGTTTTATGTGTTACTGATCTTTCATAATGCTCTTTTACAGAGTTACTTGCATTATTATATTTGAGTGATTATTTTCATTTTGATATTTCGATGTTAATACCTCTTAACTTCTCCTTTTTAATGTATATTTCACCTATAGAAGTGTTGATTTATTTTAGTTCATCTTAGAATGCAATTATTAGTTTATTTTGTATTGTTATTAGTCAGATGAGATTTTAGTGACAAATACAATATTTGTTGTCCTGGTCCTCCTTCACTCTTATGCCTTTAACTGTATTTGTTTATTTTGGCTCATCCAAGTGGTACTCTTGGGCTACTATGGTTGACCATATGGCAGTTTTATTCGAATTTTTAACATGTGATTTATGCTATTTTATTTGTATGATTTAGGTTTTTCTGAGTTGTTGAGGAACCCCTTGATTTCAACATGGTCATCTACTTTCCCTAGCTATTCTCCTGGTACTGTCTTGTCTCCCTGGACGTTAATTCAGAATTCTAGCAGAAACACAATTTATATGCACGATGAAAGACATCATATTGAAGGATCTGTTGAGGGCTCAGAAGCTGACTTCATTGTTCATAAGCTGAACAATGCTAAGTTAGATGCTGCTAACAGAATGCAAGATGGTGTAATTTTCAGAGATAGGCTCATCACTGACATGTACGTCCAACCAGTTGAAGAAAATTTACTGACTGTTGAGCAGGTGTAGTAATTTAGATTATCAATACCTTTTATAGCTCCTGAGTTTGAAACAGTAAATCTAAACAGTCCAGGTGATCATTAGCTTTGTCAATGCATCTGAAATGCATGTTAACAACTTAATAATGTATTTTAAAATCTATTGGTCTATGTTGTGCCTGACTTTCATGCTTGATAATATGACTATAAGATATCCTGTAGGCTTCTGGATGTCCCATATGCAATCTTGTTCCTGTGGTTTTTTTTACGTAGTTTAATTTCATGCTTCTTCCCCAATGTAACCTTTTTTAACAAATTTAATTACGTTGTGACAGGTTGAAAACGAGGATGGTCTAGATACATTCCGTGCTCACTTATATGATCATAATGATCATCCAATTGTTGCAACTACTAAAGTGCAAGTCGAACAGAAAATTAAAGGTGGTGGTTCAGACAACGATGAATCAAAATGGGTTGAATCTAGGGAAATGAAGAAACTTGATAGTTTTGGAAGGTGGATGGATAAGGAGATTGGAGGAGACTGTGAAAATTCTTTGATGGCTTCAGATTCTGGTAATTATTGGAGTACAGTTGGTGCTGATAACGAGGATAAGGAGGTATCTAGTTTACGAGACATACAGTTGGATATGGATTCATTAGGCCCTTCTCTTTCCCAAGAACAACTATTTAGTATCCATGACTTTTCTCCAGACTGGGCATATACTGGGGTTAGAACAAAGGTGTGTGACTCTTTATGCACCTGCTTGAAATTTTATGTAATTGTATATTCATAAATTCGCCATATAAAATCTGGTTTTTATTTATTTCTTCCTTCCTTCTGTGAAAAGGTTTTAATAGTTGGCACATTTCTTGGAAGTAAAAAGCTCTCTTGTGAAACCAAATGGGGATGTATGTTTGGTGAAATTGAGGTTTCTGCTGAAGCTTTAACGGATAATGTGATACGGTGTCAGACTCCATTGCACTCACCTGGTCGTGTACCATTCTATGTTACCTGCAGTAATAGGTTAGCTTGCAGTGAGGTCAGGGAATTTCAATTTGATGAACATCCAACCAAATTTTTAGGTCCTTTGGGTATTAAAATCTCACCGGAAGTTGAGGTCCGACTTCAAATGCGACTTCTTAAACTAGTAGACTTGGGACCTGACAATAAGTGCTTGAAGTGCTCTGTTTCTGGTTGTGAAAAATGTAAATTCAAGGGAATAATGTATTCCACGAGTGATGGTAGTGGAGTTTTTAAAGAAACTTTCCAGATTGATGGAATTGATCATATAAACCCTAGAGATATACTATTTCAGAGATTAATGAGAGACAAGCTTTATGAGTGGTTGATATACAAGGTTCATGAAGGAGGAAAAGCATCACATGTGTTGGATGATGAGGGCCAAGGAGTAATACATTTGGCAGCTGCACTTGGTTATGTGTGGGCTATGGCCCCATTAGTTGCTGCTGGTATCAGTCCTAACTTCAGAGACAATCGTGGAAGAACAGGACTTCATTGGGCATCGTATTTTGGGAGGTCAGAACCTATTCATGTTGCGAACTTTCCATGCTTGTATCTGATATTATCAGGACATTTTCTTCAACCAAAATTCATTTTGTAATTCCTGTATTGTTCTGCTTGATTTTCTCATTGGAGGATAAATTTATATTCTCTATTATACTCTTACACATTGTATGAATTTTGTTTCTCAAAACATGAATATTTTTCATCCACACTGGAAATTTGTATCCCTAGCTTCTTGTTGTTGGGGATGATTCTCATTGCATATCGTCTTTGTGCCCTTCTTTTTGTTCTCTCATTATCAGCACACAATTTTATGGGCTATACAGTGATTTATATAACTTGTGAATTAATCCTACTCTTTTCTGTTTCCTTCTCTCCAGAGAAGAAACTGTTATTGCTCTTGTCAAATTAGGCGCAGCCCCAGGTGCGGTTGAGGATCCAACGTCAGCATTTCCTCCAGGTCAAACAGCAGCTGATTTAGCGTCAAGTAGAGGACATAAAGGCATTGCTGGGTATTTGGCGGAAGCAGATTTGACTAATCAACTATCTGTACTGACTGTCAAGAAAAACGAGACTGGTAACATTGCCACAACCATGGCAGCTGACAGTGCTTTTCAGTCTGCTGACGATGACTTGTCTAATTTGACAATGGATGAGCAACACTATCTCAAAGAGTCCCTTGCTGTGTTTCGAAAATCAGCTCATGCAGCTGCTTCAATCCTAGCAGCCTTTAGAGCAAGGTCATTTTGTCAGAGACAATTAGCCAAAAGTAGAAGTGATATTTCAGACTCAGTACTTGACATAGTTGCCGATTCTTTGAGCAAGGTACAGAAGATGGGTCATTTTGAGGATTATTTACATTTTGCAGCTTTAAAGATTCAAAAGAGATATCGTGGATGGAAAGGAAGAAAGGACTTTTTGAAGGTAGCCAACCGCATTGTAAAAATCCAGGTATTTGTTACAGTCTATTCTACTACCAATACCTTGATCATCCTATCCTTCCAGATGATTTTCAAGACAAGTATTACAATCTGCTTTGAATTTACAAAATCCTCATTTTAATCCATGGTCCTTTTCCACTATCAACAAAAAGGAAAATTTTAGTGATGATTTTATAAAGTTAGGGGCTAAACTGATTGATGCTTATACTCTTTACCTTTTACTGAGCTGATGCAATAGGCATTTTCTCTGTATATGAATCCTGTGTCAATACGCCAGCTTTTAATTATTTTTAGTTTTAGAAAATTTGTTTAATATTTGTGATGAAGACAGTACTACATCTTCATTTAACAATATTCTTCTATATAGGCTCATATTAGAGGACACCAAGTTCGTAAGCAATACAAAAAAATTGTGTGGTCTGTTAGCATTGTGGAAAAAGCGATTCTTCGTTGGAGACGGAAAGGAGCTGGTCTGCGAGGATTCCGGGGAGAGCAGCCAGGTGGTATTGATGAGTATGACTTTCTTAGCGATGGGAGAAGACAGAAATCAGAAGATGTAAAGAAAGCTCTGGATAGAGTCAAGTCCATGGTTCGCAACCCAGAGGCAAGGGATCAGTATATGAGGCTCATCTTGAAATATCAAAAGTTTAAGGTAGTCACTATTTATTTCCTTTTGCAGGACATTTTTTTATGCCAGTGTGGTGCAGGTGGCTTTCGAGCCTTTTCAGTCCTATGAAGTAGTGAATGGTTCATCTAGTTTTGGTGAATTGATTCAAAAAATATAATCAGCTCTTGTTTATTGAAAACAAGATTCAAAATTCTGATTGGCTACTTTCTTTTGCTGCTTGTTTTGGCATTGAACAGATTGATGATAGCGGAAGCAGTCAATCACAGCATGTTGTTTAGATTCCGAAGGAACCAGAGAGCACTTACTGTTTATAATAAAAACTACAGGTATACTTTTTATGTAAATAACATCTAACAGTTTCTAGTTTATATGAAAGTCCAGATAATTTGGAAGGTGGAAGAAAATTCCGAAAAAGGAAGGGGAGAATGTATATTAGTCGATATTACACTGTATTAACTTGTAGAATAATATACTTCTTATTTATATTTTGTTAGTTGTATGGAACTACAATACGTTTGTTTTATACAAATTTTGGTTGGTTCTTCATTTATTTAACTCATGTTTTGCCATACTAAATTTAGGTTGTTCGGATCAATGAGACCAAACCAAAAAAACATTTTTGTATGTAGAGTTGAACAGACATTCAATACCCGTAAACCAAAATCCAAACTTACTATTAATTGATTCTATTCCTTTTTTTTAAGATAAATTTTCATGCATTATCTCTGAACTGGAAGTTTGAAAGCACAAATTCGAAGTTGTTCCAATCTATAAAAGTAATATTTGAAAATAATTTTTTTTTTTAAGTTACATTTTAAAAAATTTAAAGAATATATTTTTGAAAAATTTGAAAATGATTAATAAAAATTTAATTATGAAAAAAAATAGTGAGATTAATTTTGATCTGTTAGGCAATGATAAAAATATTAATAAGATAATTTATTGAATTTTAAAACTAAATAGATAGATTTGATACCTTTTTATGTTTTTGTAATTAAGAAATTCGATGAATTTCTTTAGATAAATAAGATGCATAACCTATAAATGAGACCCATAGGAAAGTTTCACTTTGCGTAACACTAAATAAGATAGAGCCAATTCATTGGTTATTAGATGATAAAATTTGCACAAGAGAAAAAAAAAAAAAGACTAGGTGCTCACTATTACAAGCCCAAAAGCACAATGTACAAAATTCAAGATGACAACCTGGAACGTGTCAACTGAAAACTGGAACAATATACAAATCAAATAATAGGTTAATTCGCTCCCCGAGGTGAGGGAGATAATAAAGGGGAAAACTTTTTCCAATCATTTCACCTTAATAATATGTTGATAATTTGCATATTATCGAGTAAGCCTTCCTAATACAAATGGGATATGCGTACATTTTTTCTTTGGCAAAATTATGTTTCTCTCTCTTATGCGTGTGAAGAGTGTATGTACAGTTAGTTTATTTAGCCTTGAGAATTATTACCAGCAAATTCGCGGAAACGAGAAGGCTCGTCGTTAAAACGAGAAAGACGTCGTTCGGGTTGAGACAACCTTTTACGGAATCCAACTGTACCCATATTTAAATCGCCTTTGTCCTGTAATAATGAATGGCACATAAGGAAAGGGTTCGTTATTAAATGGTAAGTAGTGAAAAATAGAAAGTTATGTAGACATGCCTTAGTCTTTGATGACTGTGGAGCAGGATGGGTATTTCGTGTCCCAGCTACAGTTTTCACCGCGTCATCCAATTCTGCAACCTTCCTCAAGAGATTGGTCTTGTCCATCTACAAGAAACCATTAGAACAAGATTTTGAATTAGAAAATTGATAGAATGACAACTTTGAATTATATGGGAAAAAACTCAAAATCACAATTATGTCTTCTGACGTACCTTCAACATTTCATTCTGTGCACAAAGCAACTGATCTCGTTCTTGCAGTTGCTGCATTGCTATCTTAGTGGCAAATATATCTGCCTCTTTGGTTTTCAGTTCCGATATGCAACTGAGTCACAAATTATTAGTGAGAATAATGGAACTATGAAATGAAAGTTTTGAACCTTTTGCAGTTCTGAATAATCCAAAAATACTTTAATTACGATAAAGAACTTCCTAATCATGAGCTATTCCAAATTGAAAAAAAGTAACTACGACGTATAATCACACACGGAAAGCAGATTAGTAAGACATGGTTTCTGAGGTATACTAACCTCTCTCTTTCTTCAATGAGATCATTTATCTGCAGTCTTAGATCGAGGTTCTCTTGTTCCTAATAGAAAGAGATGGTAGGTAATTAAGACAAGCACGTGATAAAATATAATATACACCATGATTTTGGATCTAGTACCTTTGCAAAGAAATCTTCTCTGTGTTGCTGAGCTTCCTCCACTAATTTGACAATTTGGTTTTCGTCTATCAAATTCTATAACATACCAGAAGCAAAAACGTAAGACAATGAGAAATCACATCCATCAACTCCCACAATTATAAATGAATCTGAAACTTACTGCATAATCGGTAATGTCCAATTTTACACCAAGAAGGTCCCGAATGACATCATGAGTCATGTTTTCAGTAGCGGCCAGCCTTGTTTGTAGCATAAATACCTGATCCAATATAAAATTTAGACCACTTTGCATTGAGTAATTATCGTGCTAATTTTTCGTACCACTGTTACAAAATCTATATGAAGCAGTTTGTTATTCCTACGCCTTAAATTCTATACCTGGCCTGCAGCTTAGTTATCACTGGCTAACTGTTACAAAATTTGCTTTTAGAAAAAAAAAATATGCTAGTCCGTCAACCAAATAATAAACATTGCAAAATCACTGAGAAAGTCGTGTAAAAATTAAGGCATGGAAGAAAACAAATTCAACAAAAAAAAGGTGATATTGGTTTCGGTTGAGATGAATTATGAATGATAATTAATATGAAAATGATATCAATGAGTATTCTCCAATTGTCTAAAATGGTAAAGACCTCCTTTTGCCTGCTAGCTGCAAGTGCTTCTAGTTCTTCAACACGGAACCTTGCCGCTGATAGTTCTTGATCTTTCTCCTGATTCATCTGCTGAACAAGATTTGAAATGCACCTGAACGGTGAGCTCGAACCTCTTGTCCTTACTGAGCTTTTCTCAGGTGCTGGTGCCACTGCCGTTGAATTTGACATTTCTGTTTTCACTTCAAGGAACATTGACTCCAGGCACTTGTACTAACCAAGAAGGATAAGAGAAGCAAAAAGAGATGGGAATGTAAGAATAACAGTTGATACAAAGTTTCTGGTATTCAAAAAAGAATATTGTTTACCAAACTTGCTTTTCAAGACAATGTGGCCCAAAAAAAATAGCTGATAAAACATAAAATATTATTTTTGTACCTTCTGTTGGTACTGCATTGCTTGGGCTTCAGCATGCAACACAATTTCGGATATGTATTCTTTGCACTTTTTAATCTTCCAAAAAATATACAAAATGTCAGAGACAAAAATAGTATGATGCATAATACAGTTCTATTGTCTTGTAATGAAATATCAAGGGAGTCTGGGAAAAATACCTCTTTATCTTGTTCTGCATTTTCCTTTTCAAGAAACCTTATCCGACTTAGTGCTTCGTGAAGTTCCAGTACACTACTATGTTGCCTGCATAGGGGTTTTAAAAAGATGGACAGTGAAGAAATTAAATCAGATATTGAAAATAATTTGGACCAACTTTTCATGTAAAATTATTTTATACTACAATCTAATCTTGTATCTCCTCTTCATCGACTAATCAGGTTATGAGAGTGAAATTCTTTCAATCATGTGCGACAAATTGATTAGACTATACTATGAAAAAAATTTACACCTACAGTTGATCAACATTAAACTATAACACATATCAAGGAAGGAATAGCAGCTCTAACCTAGATATCTGCTCATCAGTTTGAACGTTTGTGCTTTCTGAATCAGCATTCTTGGGAAATCTGTCAACTAACAATAATCTTTCTTTCAAAGCTTGGAGTTCCATTCTTAATGAATCACTAATTGAACGATGTCTTCCCACCTCCTCATCCATTTCATGTACCTATGACCAATCCATTATAGTAAAAAAGAAGCTAATATGCAAAAGACCAGTTCAGTTATCCTATTGAGCATTAATAATATTACTGAAAAAGGTAGTGGTATTAAACATTAATAATATTACTAAGCTTCATCACTTTGAATTACTTACCAAAAGCTTTTCCGTAATCTTTATACAAGTGAATCATAGATGAAACTAACCTTTTTCTCTAAAACATTTATGGTTGACTCAAGCTCCTCAACAGAATGTTCCAGAATCTTGACTTCCTCTTCCTTTTGCTCAGCAATCAGCTTACTAGACTCTGACTCCTACAAATGATATTTCAGTTGCACCAAAGGTGGTTTCACCAATAAGAATTATTTGAAAGTAACAGAATAATCAGCAAATAGATACCTGATGTGCTTCCATGGCAATAGCTTCCTTTTCGTCAGCCAAGGAATAAGCCATCTCAAGCTTAACAGTCAAGACACCAACTTCTTCATGGAGTTGGTCTCTCTCTATTATCACCTGGTTTAGTTCATCCTCAATGCTTTCAAACAAGGAAAGTGATTGGTTTTCCAGTGAAGCTGTCAAATTAGTAATTTCTTTTTCCAAACCTATAATCACCTCTCTGTGTTCATCCAATTTGCTTTCAGCTTCAGTTTTGTTGGCATATAAATCTTTCAGAAGCTCCCTTAACTCCATATTTTGATTAGCAAGATTCTCAATTGATTCTTCAGCAACTTTAAGCTCATATTTTGATTTAGTTAAGGCCTTCTCGGTATTAGCCAGAGAACCTTCAAGTTTTCTGTTTTGAACCAGTACATCATCAAGCTGACTTGCTTTATTCTCCAGCTCATACCGAACTTGGCTAAGAGAAAATATTAACTTCTCAGTCTGATCCTTAATGTCCTTGCTGTTAGAAGCTGACTCCTGCAATAGCCTAAAGTCAAAAAGTAAGCCCTCTAATAACACTTGCTTCCTCTCTAGCTCCTTTCTAAGAGCCATATTTTCATATAATGTGTTGACATTGGGCAAGTCTGGCTGCTCATGCACCTTCTGGATTAACACACATAGATCTGTTTTCACTGCACCTTCACTACCTGTATTAATTACAGGCTGTGCAACACTAAAGCAAGATTTTAGCAAATTATGCAATTCCCCTTGTCTTGCTGATGGCAAATCATGGTTCATACTAGCGCAGGCAAATTTACTGACAAGCTCTGATACACAGCAATTGTACAGAACAAAAGATACAAATCCTCCATCCACCATCTGAGAGCAAATATCTTCTACCAATGATCTCATATTATTCATAGAGTATAGCATCTCCTGCCCAGTCAGAAGAATATCAGAATACATTGTCAAAAATTTCTTCTCCATATCAGTTTGCATTTCCAAAAAATGCTCTTCTAGCATAGAAACCGAATTTGCCATCTCTATCAAACTGCAATGGATACTGTCCTTTAGTAATTGATTCTCTTCTTCTTTGTGACAAATTGAAGATTTGAGTTTTTTAATCTCTTCTTCTAAGCTCGCTCTCTCAAGTATCAAGTTTTCACCAGACTGCTTCCACATAGCAGTCAACTGTTTAGAATCTTCATATGCTTCCGTTAATGCATGCAGTGTAAGATCAGCTTCCTTCACTGTTGCATGAGCTTCCATAAATTTGGTTAAGAAACCATCATCAGGCCTGATCTCCCTATAACCCAATATCTGAGCAGAGGTAGAGAATTAAGAAAACATAAGAGACGGACCTATGTTCTTGTACTTTGTCAAGCAAGCAGTAAATTTAATACTTGGTGCATTTATTTCATATTTAGGCCACTAAATGGAAAGCTACATACCTCTCTGTCATTCTCACAACCTGCTTTGTCTTTCTGCAAGCTCAACTGGAAAAATGGATCCTCCCTTTTCAGTTCTGTCATCATTACATGATTTAGTCTTCTCCAGTACTTTTCAGATGAATAAATACAAATACATGTGACATTTAAAAAACTGTATATTTATGAAAGTCAAAATGGAAGTAGTGAAATGATACCTTCTGAGTTAGAAAAGGATCCATCATCCAATTCTTGAAGGAATGCAGACAAACAAAGATAGAGTCTTTGAAAACCATCATATGAGGCATTTAATTCTTTACTCAGACAAGACACTACTGCTTCATTGAGAAATCGCCCTTCCATGAGCTTTCCTGTATTTGATGATTTGCAGTCATCAGATTGAATTACAGCGTATCTTTCAGAAGCAAAGTTTTCAATTTCATTCGATAAATCAGAGAGTGACGAACTATCAGTGCTCAATTCATCAGCATTTACAAGATCTTCATCCACATCAACTAATCGTAAGCTACACACATCTGCTTCTCCGCTAATAAAATTTCCTATGACATTCAATCTTCTATTCACTTCAAGAAGTTGCTCTTTTATCTGATGCAGTGTGTGATGTTGTTGGTTCGCAAACTCCTCACGTTTGTTTGCATTTGATGTTGACAAATCAACCGTATAAGCCTCAGAACTTCTGTTATACATCCTTAAATCACTTATTTCTTTCCTCATGTCCCGAGTTTCCTTGACAATGTCCTGAATCAAGTCCCTGTAAGCAGAAGTAAGGTCTGAAACACCAGTTTGGAAAGCTTCTGTCTGAATTTCTGTATCAACAAAAGATACTTTTACAGCATTCTCCATCTCCAGTACCTCAAGTTTAGTTAACTCAACTTGAGCCATAAGATCATTCAGTATCAAATTATTTTGGACATCTTGATTCTCAGAAATAGTACAATTTCCAAGTTTGCCTTCAGGAATGGAAACATCTTGAACATCACCATTCACGTGAGCTACATTATAACAATCAGAGAGCCATTTTGCTACAAGGAATGCAGCATCAGCTTGTTTAGTTGCTTTACAAAGTTGATTGTTTTTATGATTTATTTCATTTTCTAGCATCCTTATCATATTAGTCTTCTCATTTAACAACAATTGTAACTCAATTGCCTCCTCAATGCCTTCATTCTTGTCTATGTGTTGAAATGCATTTAAGGTTACAGTTGCTTCCCTTAAGGAACTTAATTTCACCTCCATGTCCAATACCATCTTCTGTGCATCCTCCAAGCTGCTCTGTAGCTGCAGAATTGCTTCCTCCTTCTCAATATACTTTTTGACAGCCATGTCAACATGCTCACTAATCCAAGCATTGACCTGGGGAAATGAGCAAGAAATGTTTTTCACCTGACCACAAGCCTCTTTGAGAGATCTTGAACCTTCTAGAAGGAAGGTTGTCAGTTCCAAGATTGCTTTTTCCCAGTCCAAACTCCGTGACTTAATTTCCTCTTCTTTTTCTGCAATCATATTTCTTAACTCTGCATTTTCTTGAGCAGTGGTGCATAACCTCTCTTCAAATTCTGACTGAAGATGGGCAACCTCTTCCTGTAACTGAAGAATTGTATTGGTTGTCTCCATCTCAACCTCTTGACAGATTGTTTCAGTCTGCTGTTTTTGAGATAACTGTAATGTCCATTGCTCTTGATATCGGCCATTAAGTAACCTCGCTTCTTCAAGATCCTTGCTCATTTTTTTTAATTTTGCCTTTAACTCTTCGTTGTTGTTATATTCATTATCTTTAGCAAGCACTACTGAGGCTCCCAATGCTTTTGCTTCTATTTTATTTGCTAGAGTATCATCAGCTTCCCTTGTAGAGGACGAAACTTCATCTCCAGAATCACTTCTTACCGACAATGTCTCAATCTGTAAAATTTTACTTAATATGGTGAACTTAATTATAAAACAACAAAATAAACATGAAACTCGGTTCCCAAAAAAAGATGAGCTTGAGAAACTATTAACCATTAAATATTTCTCAAATACAGATTTAGAAATATCCCTTGCCATGGGAATTTTGGTTAATGGATAATGGTTTAAGATATAAGGATATTTGCTCAACTTGAGGAAAATTGCTTGGGAGATGAATATATCTTCGTATATTTGCATACATTTCTAAGAAATTTTGCTTTCTTTGCTTCTTAACTTTATTTCAAGTGATGAAATTGCTATAGATTTTGGTCATATTGAATATCCACCTATGCAGTAGACATAATACCAGATAAAAACTACCACAATATGCACACAACACAGCTGCATTAATGTTAAAAAATCACTATCATAAGCAAAACAGACTAAAAAACTGAAAAGTTAAAAATGCATTCTATTTTATTCTTTCCTCACCAATGAACATTTATCTGTCTTTAGAATTTCATCAGCATGCTCAAAAGAAGAGTTCACAAACTGCAAGAATGGAAAGAGTTAAACATGATAGACCAGAGGTTCAGCAATGTCTTCACAGGCATTTCCAGTATTTCTTAAGTTATGCTCATATAGACTTAACTTGATTGTAGTTCAAATATTTTCCCAGCTCTGCTTGTAATTTACCCACTTCTCTGCAACATAAACAATGAATAAGAAATGAAGAAAGTTGTTAGTGGTCTACCAGCTAATAGTTTTTAGAATTGCAACGCAATAATAGTATCACCAATACAGACTATTTGCAATTATGCTATGGAGAGAAATTGAAGATACAAAATCATTTTTTTATAGATCTAGACAACAAGTCTCATGTTTTCCACAATAAATGCATTTTTCATTTGTTCTAACTCCAAAATGTCAAACAATAAAAACTTGAAAATTAAATACAGCTTCAATAAATTAGCATTGAAGTTATAGATTAGCATACAAGGAGACCCCAGAGATGAAATAAGAATGATGAATGAACTTTTCAAGGAATTTGCTGATTAGGAGCCCCATATAGAATAGAATACCAAATTTCATATTAATAATGATGGTGATAATGATGACATATTTAAGGCAACTGTCTACCTAAGCAATTTAGAATTCATATTCTGGCACTCTTCTAGCTCTTGTGCAGTAGCAGTATCCTGAAATATCAAAGACCACACAAAGTGAAAACAGAAAATCTCAGATAGCACTATTAATAGGGCATAAGTAATAAAAGAAGTAAACCTGATTTACATTTTTCATGGAGAATGTAAATTTCCCCTGGAGATTGACAAGGAGCTGAACATTAAAGAAATATACCAAATATCAGAAATCCAACCCAAACGAAAGTTGATATTTATCTTTCAAGAGAGGGAGGGACAAATTATGGGATCTAACCAACCTGATCACGCAATTCAGATAGTTCAGTCAGCAATCTTTCCCGCTCTCCGTGCTCATAGGACTTTTGAAATCTGGTGGTAAGAACTGATGTAAAATGAGCCACTGGCATCCAGGAAAAGATTATAACTTAAGAATATTAACTGTCCACACAGCTTACAGTCGAGGTTGTTGCAAAAGTCTATCATTCTCCAAAGCAAGTGTGGATAATTCTGAATTTTTATCTATTTTCACTTTAAGCAACTGAATCTCCTCCTGCAAAGCCATGTTTTCCTCCATGAGATACTTCTCAGCTGTCAGTTTCCCATCTACCAATAACTCAAGTTGATTGATTTTCTCCTTATAATGCCTCAGCATACTTGAAGTATGCTCAATATCCTCTTCTCTTTGTCGAACCTGCCAAAATTGATGTTACTTTAAGCCCATGATATTAAAAATATTTGGGCCTATTCACATAATTCCCAGAAAAAAATTCTGGGTACAGACTTTTGGTATGGTAAAATTATTGTCAGGTTTTAAAACGTGGATATGTTTTGGAAGGCTAACTTTTTTGTCAAAACATACTCACCAAACAATTTCTATGGTCTATTTCAGCCTTTAAATTCTGGATTGTAGTTTCTGCCATTTTTTCTCTCCTCAGGGCACTAACCAAAGCAGCTTTCATGCATTTGATCTGCCAGATATAACAGCTCTTACTTTCAGTGAATCTTGTAATAATTATTATGTAATAACCCTCGACGATTTCACACAACTCATAATACAAAAACTTCACCATAACTGCCATAAACTAACCTCTTTTCTTGGAATGAGTAGGTTGTGATCTGGTGTTGCTCTTTCTCCCAAAGAGTCATATCCTTCTGACACTTCACTCGATGTAAACTTCTCGGAGTTTGGCTCTAAATTTGATGAGGTAGGAAAAAATTTATTGTTCATCAGAAAGGACAGTTGACCCTGTTCGAGTTTAGTACATGCCTCAGCTAAGTCAGCCCCAAAACTTAGTATAGTTTTGTCGAAAATCTCCCATAATTTCAAAATATTTAATCAAATACCTTCAATTGTTGAATCTGCCACTGCAGTGCACTTACATCACCAGAAGCATCTTCATTCACTTTTGCCTTTTAGTGTAAGGAAAAGAAAATCAATTAATTCAGATATTATCTCAATAAAAAAATTAATATATACCACGCATTATGGTGTGTAATTCATACACACCCAAAATTTTTTTAAAAAAAAGAAATGCAGACATTTAAATAGGTGAGTACATTATTTTGAATAAGCTTGGCTCGCTGCGCAAACTTCAGAGTGCTTAGTGTTTCATTAGCACAGCTGCAAGAGAATAAAAGTCAAAATTAATGATATAAGAAAACAAAGAAACATCAAGAAGCATTCATTGTTCATTATTTAATTTTAAGCATAAAGTTAACACAAACCAAATTGATGGGCTGACATTTGCAATGACCATTGTCTTTGAATTTCCACCTAAAGAATCCTGCATATAAAGTTTTGGAGAGTACAACCATATTACTACAGAATAATGTACTGAATTGTATGTAAAATTAATGAAAAACTAATGTCAATTTTTAGAACTTGGTGTATCTAACCTGAAGAAGAAATGTAAGTCTTGAATCTCTGTACGGAACATGCCTAGGCTTCCCATGGGCTAAGTCCACCAAAGTCATTATGACCAAGCTAACAAAGCACTTAAGGTCAGCCATTTGAACTCAACGAATTGTTGTGACAGTGTTTATTAACATTCAACTGAAATATATCAACAGCAAATAAATTGATAAACAAGTCTGTGATAGTGAGTTACCCAAGTGTTGACAAAGATTTATTTATATTAGCTGCTTCTTTCAAACGTTCAGTATCTGCTCCAGAGCTTTTCTGCCTAGATGAAAATGCAAGTCAAGCCTGGTTTTCAAAAAGAAATAGCAACGGTTTATAAAGATTCTGATAAAAGATATTCTGTTACCTTTCAGAACCAGCCAAATCTACTAAATTTAGCCTAGCAAACCTAAAGTGAGTCATAGAATCTTTCTCCCATTGGCTTTCAATAATACAAGTGAAAACACTGTGAGACCGACTGCTTTCACAGTTCATATGAGTAGCAGCCACCTTCCTATTCACAGTGCCCTGTGTAATTATTTAGGAGAAGAAGATCAGATCAGACATGATCAAGCAGTGTAAAATATTAAGGTAAATTTAATGGTGAACCTAATTGAGCACAAAACCCAACCTGTAACAAAAGCCTGAGAACATCATAAACTGTGTCCACGCTATGTTCAGTGAGGTTTTCAACGTATACTCCCTTCTTCAAATCTTCTCTGAGCTACAGGGAGAATATTGAGTTTTAAACTCTATTATACAAAGCATTAACAATAACAAGTAAACAACAATTAGAGATAAGGCTAGATACTATAATTTGTGGATTACTTGTAGATTGGTTGATGAAGGCTCAAGAAGATCAGTTATTTGCTCATTGTATATCTCCAGAAAGGAACACTTGCAACTATATTTCAGCTTGTAATCCTTCCTACTCTCTTCTTCCTACATCATAAATATTCCATAAGAAAATCCAACCTTTGAAGCAATAGTCTATTCAGGTGAAAACACAAGCATTGTAATATCACACCGCTTTAATCCTCATAAACAAATAGTCAAAAACTCTTGGTGTGATCCCACTATCATCATGAAGGTATCCTTCTGTTTCATTAATCTCGCCCATCATGGTATATGTTTTACCACTACCCGTCTGCAGACAATCAGCCAAGCACAACTTCAGCAACAATCAAAGAAATACGTAACAGCTTGTAGAAAAGAACAAGACACTAAATCCCCACAAGTAACATGTACCTGACCATAAGCAAACATACAACTGTTGTAACCAGACAAACAGTTCTCCACCATGGGAACTCCAGCAACTCTGAACAGGTTTTCCTACACCAGTTCACCGCAATAATGACTAACTAATAAGCAACAATACTTAAATTTGATTTGTGTGCCCACATCAGATACATGTCTGTCGTCAAATATCAATACTCTTAGCTACTCCCTAACATGTATTTAGGAAGTATCTAAGTCTTTACAAAACATCTAATAAAACTAAATGTGACATATTTAGAAACATATAGGCAATGTCCATCAATTATTTTTTTCATAGATAATCTCAAAAAAAGGATACAATAAAATTATTCTTATTTGTGGACAATAAGAAGTGATCTATGATGACAGCAATTATAATTTTTATTTTTATTTTTTATATTGTCCATGAAGTATATTCTTCATTTGGATTTGTAGAATTTGCAACATATTTACTATATATATACACTCAACAAACTTAGTGAATTTCCATACATGTATCATAAACTTACTGCATCTCATAAATTTTAGAATAAATGTATCTTCTCATCGGATTTATTGCACCATAACTAATAATACTAAGCATGTGAAATAAACCATTTCCAATTCAGCGCTCTTTCTTAAAACTCTAAAAATTGAAACAGCATACAGAGTTTGTATACACTATTATATTGTATTTGTGACAAAGTGGAGACTCACCTGGGATAAGGTCTCGCATCCTATATGATCAAAAGTGAATCTGGTTTCAGGATGACCGCGCCACACCAAAGTGTGCGCGCTTTCCTGCTTCAAACACCTACCATGCCCTTGCGAAACCTTCTCCACGTTACTCAGCGGTCGAATCCTAATCAGCACCTGAAAACGCAACCTCAGTCACAAAACCGACGCGAGAAAAACCAATCCAGAATTCGTTCAAATGAAAACATACCTGCACGTTATGATCCGTCCAGAACGAGGGATCGTCTTTGAGCTCGAAATGCGGAACGTGGACGCAGAATTCGGTCTCCTTGGGGAACGCGGACGCACTCGGTCTTCCTCCGCCGAGAGAAACCCTGGAAGCGATTCTAGTCGGCGTGCTCTGCGCCGAGTTAGGTTCGGAGTGCGACTTCCCGATCCTAGCGGAGAGCCTGGGAGTGGCGCTCCCGAACCGAGGCTGGCGAGCTGGTTCGAGTTCCTGACATTGAGAAGGATCCGGTATGGAGTGGAGTGGAGTTCGAGGAGGTGGAAAGTTGACAGGGTTCTGCGCTGCTTCCAATTCGTTCTCCTTCGTTTCGCTTTGAGAGTTTCTTCGAACGCATGTTCGATTCTCCTTCCACATTTTGATCTGATTCCGATTCTAAATTCGTCAAGCTCTTACTTAGCCACCAAGCTCATTTGTTTACTTCTGCTGCGAGATGGAATAGGAGGACCCGCCTCATTTCAAATTCAAGTTTCCAAAATTGTAGCCGTGCCCTTCAACTGTCTCTTTATGCTAACGTCACCTACAAACACCTTTTAAATTTCAAACGGGAGCTCCTTGGGTTGGTCCACTCACGCTGCTTATCACTTCCTCTAACGTTAAAGAGGTACCAAAGGTTACTTAATTGTAGTTCGTTGATGGAAAATAGTCATGGTTAGTGCTTTAAAAAAATATTATGCAACCTTTTTTATTTCTTTGGGAAGTACTCTCATGCTTTCTTATCCAAAAGAAAGAGAATCCTATGTAAATTAAACAAGTTTTTAAACAAATTCATGGTAAATTAATGTCCTCTACTTTCTAATTACATATTAGTGTTTATTAGGATTTGTTGGTTGTTTGAATATTCTCCAATAAGATGTATTATTCTTTTGCCCGTTTTTCAAAATTGGTTTAGAATTACAAAATAAGGATAAAAAATTTATTCCCCTAAGGATTGGAATCTCATCCTAATTTAATGCCAATAAATTAGGTTTTTTTTGCCGTCTCCAATGGTCAACCGGTTGGTAGAAAATAGTCAACCTTTATATATATATATATATATATATATATATATTAGGCATTATGTTTTACGCAGCTTTATATATATACGCAAATAATGAAAAAAAAAATTTCAGTATAAAGAAAAGGATACATTAATATTCTAAAGTAGAAATGCACTAATTACCCGTTTAAAAGTAAAATTAAACTCTTTTAATATAGATTTCAAAATTTATTATTTATATATACATAATGGCGGGATTTACATTTGAGCTTTATGTTATTGCGTGTCATTATTGTTTTCACCATATATAAGAAGTGGCCTACAAATTTTAAAAGCAGTTATATAATAATGAGTATCAATTTGAACTTATATTCGTGTTTTTGCTACTTTGCCATAAACATTTATTCAGCGTTACAATCTCAAATAAAAAGTTGTGGATGGTAGTAATAAAATTTTAAACTGAGGTAATAAGAACGAAGTTGTGTAAGCAAAGGAATAGATTACAAGTTATTTATTATAAAAACAGATGATAATATATATGCAGTCTTTACAACAAAAATTTAAAAATAATATATATATATATATATATATATATATATATATATATATATATCAGTTCATGTCTATTAGAATATTAATCTACTAACTCATTTGTAATAAAATTAGTAATCAATCCAAGTCTTACAATAATTACTATAATATCTTATGTTTTTTTTTGTTAGAAAGTAAATTTGAAGAAAAAGTGTAGAAAAATATTTTGGATTAGATAAATAGAATAGAAAATAAATATGAAAGTTTTTAGAATATTAATTTACTAACTCATTGGTAAAAAAATTAGTAATCAATAAGTCTTATAATAATTACTATAATATCTTATGCTTTTTTAGAAAGTAAATTTGAAAAAAAAAGTGTGGAAATATGTTTTGAATTAAGACAAATAGAATATAAAATTAATATGAAAGTTTTGTAGTGATGTTGTAATATGGTGAAATTTGCAATATTCTCAAGTAAACTAATTGGTCAATTATATAGTAATACATTTTGCAATTTTATTTCACTTTATAGAAAAACTCATCTAATTTCAACTAGCATCAGTCCTACAACAATTTAACAAAATTACATAATACTAAAAGAATAAAGATTGATTAGACTACTTGTGAATTGGAACACTACAAGAAAAAAAGGTTTTAATGGAGGTTATTTAGCAGAGGTTAATATAACCTTAGGAATTGATTTAACTAATGGAGGTTTTTTTCTAAAACCTCAACAAAATAATGGAGGTTTTTTAA
>Ga0123342_1001825_pt1 | contig 35842 bp, 12 predicted proteins | sample Turbeawhitnodule_FD_89960 | JGI IMG/M metagenome (GOLD analysis project Ga0123342, IMG submission 89960) | Root nodule microbial communities of legume samples collected from Mexico - Turtle bean Mexico white nodule | ecosystem: Host-associated > Plants > Roots > Nodule | place: Mexico: Nepantla... | reverse complement strand
GTAATAGTGTGACTACTATTAAGACTATGAAGACTAGGGTTTTCATTAAACATTGCCTAAAAGATTTTTAAAACCAATCAAGATTTTGAAAGAGAACATATGGAAGTGGACTTTAAGCCTAACTCAACCCCATAAAACCGGCTCATAGGGTTGAGGTTTGCACCCACTTATATACAATGAAAGGCTCTAATCTCTAGTCGATGTGGGATCTCCAACATATGGAAAAAAATTGTAATAAAAAATTAAATTTATCTATTTTTTTATTTTTATTTTATTTTAAATACTAAAATCTAATATTCTTTAATTATATATAAAACAAAGTTATAATAGTAAATTAAATTTATCTAATTTTATATTATTTTTATTTTAAATACTAAAAATGTATATTAAAATTATTATATATTAAAATATTTAAAATGTATTTCTATATATTATATACATATTTTAATTTTATATATTATTATATATTATAATATTTAAAATGTATTTAAAACTTGTTTGAATCGTATTTCAAATATATGATTTTTATTTTTTAATAAAATTAATATATTATAATATTAAAATGTATGTATAAAATACGATTTCAATTAGAAATTTATTACACATATACAATTTTTAATTTTTTAAAAAATCGGTGGCCATTTTGCCTTATCAAAATGCACTCTATATTGGTGATTTACCCATTTTGAGAATAAAAATAATTGCCTGGAATTTCGAAATAAAATTACACCAGTTTTAGAAAAAAAAAATCCAAAGAATGATACTGAAGTGTTGAGGAGTGAGGTATTTGGGGTTTCTTAGTGCCACGCATTCTTGGTTGGTAAAGTCACTTGTGCTGGATTTGCCACGTAGGTGGAAACATTTCTTCTTTGGTAATTTTTAATTATTTTTTGACATATGTAAAAACTTTTCATTTGTATTCTCTTGATTTGTATATATTATTTTATAGATAGACATAGATAGATATATTTTGTTTAAGATTTTCAATTAATGAAAAAGTTTACGAGACATGTGGGTAAACAAAATTAACTTTGAGTATTCATATTTTTTTAGTAGAAGTACATTAATTAATTACAAATATTTTTAAAAATAATAAATACATGAATAAATATTTTTCTTAAAAAAATATTAGAAATAAGAATGAATATGGTGCTTCCTTTTTCTCATCACTATTTGGGTCTATACTAGCTCTCTTCATGGTCCATAATATTTTTATGGAAACTGTAACTACAATGACTGTTTGTTAATTTATTGATAAAACTTTTTTGTGGCGGAAAACTACTTTTGTTGCATTGTGTATTTCCAATTTTGCAAATAAGATAAGTTTGGTGTGATCATTAAGTTTTTCTATTAGTTGATTTTATTTTTTTAATAAAAATTTTTATGTTAAACATTTTTTTTTAATGAAAACATTTCAGCTAAGTTGACACTTCAAATAACAACCATCATTTATCATCATATAAAAAAATATAATTAAATTCTTATTTTTTGTTGAATAGAAGTTTGAAGACTCAATGTTATTAGTTTTTTTTTTTTTTCACTTCATTTTTGCCCATATATTTGTAAGCATACTTTTTTGAAGTCAGATTTATTATGTTTAAGACTTAAATGTTTTATGAAATCCGATGTATTAGGAAACTACTAATTAAATGATTAAGAACTAAAATATAATTGTAAAACAAAAGGTTTCAAAAATAGAAATATTTTAGAAAGAAAATAAAACTGATAAAAAAACAAAGAGTTTCATAAAATATAATATTACTTTGTGGGTGCTAACATTTGTGTATAAATAAATAGGGTTATGTACTTGTACTGATTTCGTCCTCCACGTCCATTTTTTTTCCTGTTCGTATCTTTTCTCTCGGTCACTCATGTTCTTGGAACTACTTTTCGGTCTCTCGGTATGTGAAGTAGTACCTCTAGGAACACTTTGAAGATTAAGTCAATACTTGTGTTAATTATCTCACATAAAAGCTAAAAAATTGAACTAAATATTTTATCTATTTATACTACTTGCTAATAGGCTTATTGGATCTATCACATCATTTTAATTCTTTTGATTATCTCTTATTAATTGATTTTTTTCCTTAATTAATTTTATTTATCGTTCATGCATATCACTTCTTAACACTGACACTTATATATTTTTTCATGTAATATTTCAACTAACATTCACACTTGTCATTAACTTCTTTCGGTCTCTCGACCTTTCGACATACAAACTTTTACTATGAGCAGTTCAGATTCTATTAGAAATTCCTCCCATCAGTTGAATTCTGAATTCATAGAGTTTTTGAAACTTGATTTTTAAAACTCTATGTGACAAATAATTGAACATGTTAAGTTGGTAGTTGATTATATGAATAGAAAAAAGATAGTGAACTATTGTCATTGTTTGGATCAATTATAATATCATTTAATTTTTAAATTGTCTTTCATCTTTTTTAAAAAGTTAATTATTAATCCAGAAAAGTACATATTTATTTATGCAACATTTAAGAAAATATTAATTCAAAGAAAATATTAATTTTATGCAACACATGTTTTAACTATGCAATGTTTTAATTGATTGTGAAAATCTATTAATCGATTATTCTATATTGGTAAATTTAGAAATACATTAACAAATTAATTGGTATAGTTTCTCCAATTTTTGTTTATTTCTTTTTTTTTTTTAGGAATATTTTTTTCATATAGTGACAAATGATTGTTGTTATTTGAGGTGTCAATCTAACTGAGATGTTAAGTTTTATTTATTTTTTATCAGCAAGAAAAAATAAATAAATATGAACCACTTCAGGGTGTTGGGTATGAAGCCAAAACCAATTGAGTTGGACTGACTAGACACCATATTTAGTGAGTGGGCTTAATCATTATTTTTATAATCTATATTTAAAGAGATAATTGTACTTGTAATTGGTGTGCAACAGGATAGAATGAAAACTTAATAGTTGCTCGTGTGGATGTAGGTTGCAGTTGGCGACCGAACCACGTTAAATCTTGTATCGTTTATTTTTCTGCAGTTGATTCATGATTGTATGTATTGCTTCCGCGTGCGTTTTTACCATCATAGGGGTGATTCAACCCTTTCACATAACAACACCTAACAAAAGAGAGACCTCATAACTTACCAAAAACTGTTAACTCAAAACCAACAAAGACAATTAAAAAAACACCACAAATCCACCTACTCAAATGTTTTTGATCATAAACAAACAAGTCCACGAATCAAGACACCAATCAGAAAAAGAAAACCAAACAGAATCACATTTAGATGTTAACCAAGATCGGACATTTAATTGAACAAAGAAAAAAATCTCAGAATGATCTATCACTCCTCCTTTAAAGACGTGTTTATTCCTATGTTTCAAAATCTCTCAAATAACTCTTTTATAGTAATGTATAACATAAAAGTTTTTATATAAAAAAGTAATTAATTATCTAAACTTAATGATTAATTATGTGAAGAGAAAAAAAAATTATATTGAAATATAGTTATTATTTTGATCGATTATTGTACCTTTAATCGTTAAATTATTTTTCATATTTAAAAAAAATCTCAAAAAGATAATAATTGACTATTATCTTTGTCAATAAACTAATCTAGAGAAAAACACATTACATTTAAATACGTAGTATTTAAGAGAACAATAAATTGATCCAAAGACGCACATGTTTAATTATGTATAATTATTTAATCTATTATGAAAACCTATTAATCGATTATTCGATTATTGGTGAATATAAAAATACATTAAGAATATATTACTTGATTATTTAAATGTTTAATCGATTAAACTAAAATAAAAATCTTTTCTGAAAAATCATTTTAAAACTTTTTAGAAAAATAAAATATCTACTAAACTATGTGAATTTGTGAATTATCTTTATGTAAGATTAAAAACACACGGTATGGAAATCTTAATAATCAATAATTCTTGAAGATCATCTTCGTCATCATCATAAAAAACTAGTTGCATTTATTTTTCTAGCTTAACTTAATTTCATCATTAAAAAGTAATTATTAAGTGATATTACTCCTGTCATGTGTTATATAGTTATATGAGTTAACCAATAAAGTTACTTCCAAGTTATTAGTTGAAAGAATATTAAATGATTATTAAGTTAGGAGATTGAACAAAATTTTCTTTTTCTTTTCAATACAGATAAAACAAAGAAACCAACTTGTGGGTATTGATAAAAATAAAAACCGTGTTGAATTGTCGTGCCTACTATTTTTGCCCTTACGATTTTAAATATTTTTTTTTGTTTGTGTATAAAAACTAATGAATACGACAAAATGCAGAAATATAAAAGAGTGTGCATATAAATAAATATTGGTTTTGTTCACAAGTTCACGGCTATTTAAACATGTAAAATAATAATTTTCTATGAAAAAAAGAAGGCTTAAATGCATTAAAAATATAAAATGTGTTACAATGAGAAGAAAAAAATTTAATTATATTTAAAACAATTGCAATGAAAATAAAAACTTATCAGATTGCACTAAAAGTTCGCCTCAAGTACACTTGTAACTTGTCTTCTCTTAAAACATTTAAAGGAAACTTGAGAAATATTCATTGAACATTTTTTTTATTCTTAAGAAATATGAATGTGGACACACTTAACATAATAATAAATGGTATCACCAACTTTTCACATGAGAATGTACCTAGTTTTTTTTCATGGTATTTGTATTGAGTAATAGGTGTTTTTTTTTTTCCTTTTTTAGCTACATATGTACATGTTATAAAATTGTACTGTTCTATTTATTTTGCATATGCTTTTACGTTTTTAGCGTCTTTTGTGTAGAGATAGGTAATTTTCTAAATTACTTTTTTAATAAAACAAAGCTCCATAACAAAGCTGGTTTAGGTTGGGACAACTTAGTCTTTATCACTACAAGTTACTTACTTTTTTTCTCCTTAAAAATTAAGAGTTGGATGCTTTGAAGTGTTGTAATAAATAAATATGATTTTTAAATGTCATTTAGATGCTTGAAATTAATTTTAAAAGCAAAACTACTCCTTTGCAAATGCAAGTATTAAGTATTAAAATAGTCACGGATAAAAATAATTTTAAATACAAATATTCTTAAAAAAATATGAAATTTATATATTATCAATCTCAATCCTTAAAATATTTGTGATTGGGATAATATTGTTTGGTCTTCTTCCATTTTTTTAGAGGATTGTTTTTTATGCTCCATGTGTTTTTTTATGTAAATATTATGAGGAGTATATTTTTCATCTCTTTTTTTAATACTCTAATGTTGTGTATATTTGGATTTGACTTCGACAAGTTTTTTCTAAGATGACTTTTTCTTCTTTTGCGAACCTTGTATCTTTTATTAAGTCTCTCGGAAGTCCTTTTATTAATTAACCTTATTAGACTTGTTATTATCTCGTTTTCGTTTGGGATGATTCGAATGAGGAACTATTTCAGGTTTCAAAAGGAGATTAATATCCAATTTTTCATTAAGAGTTGAACTATAATATCATGTAACTCTTCTAATATATCTATGTATAATGACATATCTGACTTTTTTTTATCTTAAAGTTCTTTGGCATCAATACTAGGCTTGATAAAATCTCTAAGCCTACCCATATTTTATGGAGTTTTCCTATTGTTGACTGGATTAAAGACAACACTGATGGTGATTTTAAAATTTCTCCTAATATTGATACCAAAGAACTTGTTGCTTATGTTGGTATCTTGAGAGGGAGTGCGAGGAAGTTTGTTGATGATCTCTTTGCCGATTTTATCGAGCTATCACTGCAGTCAAGCATGTTAAAAAGACTGGTTATAGGTGTTTGTGGTTGGAGAGTGATTTTACCTTAGTTTGTCTTGCTTTTTCTTTTAGACATGACCTATCTACAATAGATGAACTAAACATTTGTTTATTTTTTTAAATATTGAGTATAAAGTTTCTCATATTTTGAAAGAGAGTGCAACACAACTCATAAATTTTTTCTTTAGGATTGAGTAATATGCTTAAATATGCTTAGTATAACAATATATCATCTAACATTTTTAAAATTTGTTCTATTATAGTTATAAACTTTGTATATATCATTTTATTTAGGTAGGAGTTTTCTATATTTTTTTATGAGTTTAGTCTACTCTCCTCTTCTATATTTGTTTTTTTTTTCTTTTATGTCATATGATTTAAAAAATATATTATTAAACAATTAAAAATATGATACTTAAGATAATTATTATAATAACTAATAAATCTGTCATCTTATCAATCTACACATAAACAAATTAATAAACAAATTTGTTGGTCAAACCAACAACTTAAGAAATACTTATTAAAAATAAATTAAGAATTAAACAATGTGTGTAAATAACTACGGATTGAAAGGTATGGTCGGTGAAATTAAACAGTTTCAACCTTAAGCGTGTTGTTTATAAATCTTTTAATAAGGGAACTCTTATTCGTTAAAATAACTAGAATAAAAAAACTGAAATAAAAAAATAATATCTAATTATTAAAATTAATCAAATAATTTAGTATACATGGATTTTTTTTTTCATTTTTCAGTAGTCGAATTAATGAAAAGATAAGTTTTAACTTTCTTCTATCTTATAAATTAATTATAAAATCTTATCAATTTTCATTTTATTAATTTTCTTTCAATTTTTTTAGGAGGAGTAAAGTTGGTCGTCCATCAGTCCACCATTAATTTTAACAAAGCAGGTTGGTATTTATTTTTATCTTGTTTTGTCTTAGACAGTCAACTCAGCAAGTTACAGATAGAATGAATATATTTTTAAATTAAAAATAATATAATTTTTTTTTTAAATATTATTTTTTTATTATATTATTTAAGATACATCAATTGATAATGTTCGGTAACAAATTAAATTTCAATTACAAGTTATAAAGGAATAACTTGATATACAGAGATAATAATTTTTTTAATTTAAAATATTACTTAATCAATTAAAGATTTAAAAATATTTATTAATTAAACGTGTTTTTTAATTTAAAAAAATAGTAAAATAATAAAATTATAAAAGAAAAACTAAAGCAAATTAGGAATTTCAATACATTAATTAACTATCTGGGTTAATGAGTTGATTTGTCTCAATTTGTGGACTAACTCTAGATTGGATCAAAATGGGTTCAAGTCATTTTATCATCTCTAATTTTTTCTAATAACATGCGTAACATGAGTCTAAGATGTTGTTTTTATAAAATAATTATATAAATATAAATTATTTTGTTTTCTAAAATTTATTTTATAAACTTTTATAGATCTTAATGAAATGATAAAACTGTATGGCACTATATGAAAATAGATCTTTAGTTTGTATTTAGATACATATTTAACTAGTTGTATTAATACTACCAAAATTGCACAATTATATATTTATACACATATTATATTAATAAAATAAATGTTATGCTTTTGGCGTAAAATAAAAGCGGAAGAAAGTAAAATAAAATAAAGTAAAAGAAAGATAATTTTTTTAGTTGTTTTGATAGGAGAAAAAGTAAAAAGAATAAGAGGAAAAAGAAAATGAATATTGTAAAATAACATTAACACCCGTAAAAAATGAAATGTAATTACACTCTCAATTGTTAAAGGAAAAACTAGCCAAGATAGTAATAAATTTAAAAATTATTTTACCAATTTAAAAGATTAACAGTATTTTATATTTCAAGAATAGTTTTATATTTTAAATTTAAATTAATTTTTTCCCTTATTTTCTTTTTGAACAGGAAAGAAATAAATTTTTACATGAGATTCATTGCATTTTTGTTTCCTTCCTTATTTATATGTTAACCATTTACATTTCTCTTTAGTTTCATATAAGCCAAATAGAGCATAAATTCTACACTAATACTTCATTTTCATTCTACATTATTTATAACATATAGAAAGTTATATAGATATAGATATACATTTAAATTTGTCCCTTTTAAATTGTGTAATAAATAATTATTTTAAATCTTAATTAAATAGCAATATTGTGTCATATTATATGGGAAAACCCATTATATACTGATATTAATTAAATATTAAATATTACCTTAATCCTTCTTATCTATCTTAGATTTTAACATTAATACATGTTATCCAGATTAGACTATCTTGTTGTGGAAAAAGATAATGTAATTTCTTTTTTCTTTTACATGATCTCTTTGCAGGATAAAACAGCAAAGAAATTTATAATATTTGGATACTCAATAATCGTTTTTTCCTTTGTTAAAAGGCATGTTTTTAGTTTTAAAAAATTAAAGTGAGAATAATATTGTACATATTAAGTTACTTTCGTGATTTATTAATTAATAGAAAAGGAAGACGTTTAAAAATTAATGTCTGAGAAAAATAAGGGATAAGTGTTGAAAATCTTACAGGCGTCATTTTGTTGTTATATGAGCTGTGACGGGGTTCTAGAGTGAAGGCGTCGGTCGCACGTGCGGCATGTCGATGTTGTCACGTGCGGAACAGCCTTGCTCCTATTGGTTCCCCTTTAATTCCCGAGCGAGTATAACATAGCATACCAAACAGCATCTATTCACACTCTCACTCACACGCGCGCACACACCTTCCACTCGCTCACTCGCACTCGCCCTTTGGAATCACAGAAATCTCAGGCTCACAACAACACAACGAACCAAGAGAAAGAGAAAGAGAGAGAGAGAGAGGGTTTTATTTTAACGTTTTTGTTTGTTATTCCTTTACAGCTCAACCTGCATTTCTCTCTCACTCTCGCGCATCTCAGATCGAAATCCAGGTCATTGCCTGCAATCTCTTTCTCTCTTTCTATCTTCAGTTACCTCGATTTTCTGAGAAGTGAAAAACGCGACAAATTCGCAATCGCTGTTCGTGGCGTATTAATTAGCTTCGATTCGATGGTTGCACATTCAGTGCTTTTGATTTGAAATGCTGAATTGAATTTCTCTTCACTCAAGTACTGTAACCGAACTGCGAAGCTTTTTCTAGCTGTTTACCTAGTGTGCTTTCGGTGCTACTTTCCGTTTTTTTGCTCTCTAGTCAAGTGCGTTTCAGTTGAAAATTTTTGAACTCAGGTTGCATTTTCCTTGCTTCAAGTGTTTATAACTGCTTTTGTACATATGCATAAAAAATTCAAATATCAGAAATTTATTTAGTATTTTTATTTTTTTAGTTTATTTATTCATTCGGTTATGTGGTTATATGTATACTGGCTGTGAAGTGTTTTTAAGTGTAAGCCATTGATGTTCATAACTGCCGAAATATTTTTTTTCTTATCCACTGTAATTTCCGTTGATAAGTTTGTAATAAATAACAATGATGATTCCTGTCTGTAGTAGTTTCATTACGGTTAACTTTTTATTTTTTTTTGCTGTTGCAGGCGGTGTCTACGTTTGTCTGCGTTGTTGATGTTTGTGCCAACTAGATAACTACATGGTGGAGCGATACATTTTTCTCATATGACTTCTATTAGCTATATTCTTACTGAGCAGTGTTGCTATGGGCATTTGTCTTTTGAAATGGCAATGGCCGTGGCTTCTTTTTATTGTGCTGATACATGTTGTAATCATTAAGAGCAACGCAATCACTCCCGATGGTATGATCATATTTATTTCTTACACTTGTATTTAACTTATTGCTTTTGAGGCTATGGTTAATCCTGCTTCTAATATGATCACATTTATATCATGCATATCACAATCTGGACACAACCATACATATATTTGGTTCTTAATCACGCCAAATTACGTTGTGTGATCTATGTAGTCGACTTCATCTAGTGAGATAAAACTTTGTAATTTTCGTAATCCAATATATCTATTATGTCCCCCAGTTTGATCAAAACTATTGCTGTTTTTCACTTTGATTCCATAATATTTTCATTGGACTAAAACCAATTTTTACAAAGTCCACTATTTATCTTTACCACCTTCTTGCCTGCATTTGTTCTCTTATGGGACTTGATTAAAATTAGAATTTAACTAGTTTCATTTGGCTGATGCATAATCATTTTGATATCATGTTATATTCTCTCACATCTGTAGGTGAGGTGCTTCTCAGCTTTAGGACCGCAGTTGTTAATTCTGATGGTATATTATTACAGTGGAGGCCAGAGGATCCTGACCCATGTAAATGGAAAGGAGTGAAATGTGATCCAAAAACCAAAAGAGTAACACATCTGTGAGTTTTTATAATGATCATGACATATTTCTTGTCTAGACTTACTCTAAGACATTTTACTAGAGATGAAAGTGTTTGATTGACCAGTGTAATTTGTCACATCTATTATTTTAAATGGTAAATAGACTCTATTATGTTGGTTTTGTGTTTATAAATACAGAAAACCAGACTTAATTGAATTCTTTTACCACATCCGGAACATTTATAATCTGATTTAGACTATAGATTTTGTACACAAATCTATTGCCTAATTCTTACAGCTAGTGCTGCTGATTGGATGTTTCTCGTGAACCATTAGGCTATTTTCAGTTTCTTATTGCTTTAGTTTATGATCTTGTCATAGCTCAATGCTAGACTTAAATTCTTACTCCTAGTGAGTTAATCACCACTTTCTTTTATGGGTTTTGCATTGGGGTAGGGTTTCATTAAATCAGGATAGAATGCACTGTTTTTATGTGTAAATTTCATTGAAAGATTGCATCTGTGTGATATTTTGGTTCCAGAACTTCTTAAGTTTAGAAAAAAGTACTTCATCGATACATTACAAGAGACTTGCTGGCAGTTTTGTATGAAATTCTTTATCTAACTATGCTCTCCTTGGTAATATTCTAGGAGTCTATCTCACCATAAGTTAAGTGGGTCTATATCACCTGACCTTGGGAAGCTCGAGAATCTGAGGATTCTGTACGTATTTTTAAAATTTTGATTGCGGATATCTTTTCTTTTAACTTATTTGGCACTTTTTTGTATTTGGTTATTTAATGATTATGTATCTGTTGTAGTGCTCTGCATAACAACAACTTCTATGGGACAATTCCATCAGAATTGGGAAATTGCACTGCATTGGAGGGAATGTAAGTATTACGTTCGGTTGATTTGCCTAGTTCTTTTCCATCCTCTTTTTTTTCCATTTACCTTGGAAAATTTTCCGTGTTTATCTTAGTTGTTGATGTTAAAATAGTGCAAATTTACAAACTCATCTATCTTTTGTTAACTTTAGAATGATACACATACTTATTCAGATTGCTTGTTACATATATGTATATATATGTCTGTGTGTATGTTTGCAATCTATATATCATTTGTGCAAGAGTTATTGTATTTTTCATTTTAACTTCTAGTATGACATTTGCAGTTATTGTCTGATTCACATACTTCCTTTTCTTAAACAAATTTCTCTGATAGAAGTTATATAACCACTAGATCTTATTCTTTATGTTGATGTTTAAATTTGGTAAACCCAATTGTTCTATTACTAACTTGGTAACAACTACTGATTTTGGTTGTGCAGATTTTTACAGGGTAATTACCTTAGTGGAATCATTCCAAGTGAAATAGGAAACCTTTCACAGCTCATAAATTTGTGAGTTTCTTCCAGTTCATGCTTCTCTTTGTTGTTTGTATTTAAATTATTTGGGCGAATTGTATTGTGCATTCATTCTGTTTTCATATGAAAGAAAAAAGGGAAACAAAAATCCAATATTTAAGATGATTATCTTTTTTTAGTTATTTAGTGAATTTTCTAGTTCTTCCTTTTTTAAACATATTCAAATTCTTTAGTTTTGGTGTTACAGTCATGCAGGCATCATATTCATAATATATCTTCCTATTTTACAGGGACATATCAAGCAATTCCCTCAGTGGGAATATTCCCGCATCACTTGGGAAGTTGTATAATCTAAAAAATTTGTATGTAGGCTTTTCTTTTCTGCTGTGATATTCTCTATGAACATTTTATTAAGTTGTTATTTTACACCAAAATGAATCATTTACCATTGTGGTCATGTTTTTTGAAGCAATGTATCAACCAATTTTCTGGTCGGACCTATACCTTCTGATGGTGTCCTTGGCAACTTTACTGGAAGCTCGTAAGTATGGCCTTTCCTGTTTATAGATGTTCCGTAAGCTAAGTGCTGATGTTTTTCTTTTATTAAAGTTGAATTTTAATTAAATATATTAATAATACTAATCTATTTATACTTATCAGATTTCAGAGAGAATTTAAAAGAGATATTTTGTTTTCTGAGAAAAATGATTTAATCAAGACACAAAGATTATATAGCAGCTATATATGTATAGCTGTATAAGTAAAGACAAAGACTTACTAACTGTTGTTAAGAGTTAGTTACATAGACAGCTGTCACACAACTGACAGAAACTAGCTGACAGCTGTAAAGGTACAGTGATTACACATTAGCAAAATACAGAGTTAAACTCCACTATAATAGTTACTCCACAATATTAGTTCTTTGTGTGTTCAAATTATGATTTTTGGGATTTATAATATTTAAATTTATCTTATTTTCCTGGTTTGCTTCCTAGTTTGTAGCTACGCATTTAAATTTTTGAGAAATTGCTCATTATAATTTCTCTTGATTTGGAACATGAAATAGCTGGAATTATACTATGACCTTTTATTGCAATCGTGGCATTTGATATTTGAAATCCACCTGTGTTTCAACAATCTGATGACTAACTGTTACTTGTTAACCATGTACACAGGTGTCTGTAGGCATAAATTTGTATTATTTATGACTGTATTAACTTTGTCTAGTTTTATGATAATCTTATTTTTATATTGTTATGCCAGTTGGTATTTTAGCAGATATATTAAGTCTTGACATTAATATTTTCAATAATTATGTTTTTAATGTTTACTTTGTCTTTTGTTATCAAGGATACTAAACTCTCCTAATATAACAGTCAATTTCAAAGGAATTAAATCCATTTTACAATATTGAGACAAGAATATTATGCCTTCTTGCAGCTTTGTTGGCAATCGTGGTCTGTGCGGAGTGAGAATAAATTCTACATGTAAAGATGATGGTTCACCGGGGAACAATTCTCAATCTACTTCCTCAGGTAAATCTGTGTGTGTTTTTTTAATCTAGTGTTTATCTTTTATTTGATCTCATCTCAAGTGTTCCTTCTTTCGTTTAATGATGCATTGTGTTTTTAATATGATTTTTTTCAAGTAGACACAAGCTGGGTGGTTAAAATATAGAAAGGCATCAGGGGGTTATTTATTTGTGACTCCAAAGCCTACCAAGCTCAAAGGAAGGTTTTATTGTACTGTTTATATGACCAACTATATTCTATGGTGGCAAATGGCCAGCTTTAAAGGGATAACAAAAGAAATGGGAATGGTAGTGTTAGAGATATGATTTGATTGCATACCTATTTGGCTTGAAACCTGGTTTCAATATTGAGGCTGCTTTTGCAAGCTCAGTTTGCAAATTGAGTTTTATTCAAATTTAAGTTTACGAACTTTAATCAAAACATGCTCAAAATAATTGCATACTAGGGGATACTCATATGACACCTATTAAGTAAAATATGAAAGCTAGCTGGTAAGGGAGACAACAAAGCGTTTAAGTAGTTCACTGAGTAGCCTATACTATTTGATGCGGGACTTAGGCGCTCCATAATTCTCAGGTCCTATTATGTTTCATTTTTTATATGTTGTCACAGCCCAGAATGTATTTACCAACTCAATTTTGTCTGCACAACAATGGTTTTGACTCTTTTGTGTATAGTACAGACAATTTAATCACATTGTCAAAAATACCATTTTGATTTTTATTATTTTACACTTATAGATCAAAATCAAATGGGAAAGAAGAAATATTCTGGTCGGCTGCTCATCAGTGCATCAGCAACTGTGGGAGCTCTACTTTTGGTAGCACTTATGTGCTTCTGGGGTTGTTTTCTTTACAAGAAGTTTGGTAAAAATGACAGAATAAGCCTGGCAATGGATGTTGGTGCAGGTTTACTCCTTATCTCTCTGTAGCTTGGACATCTTGGTTATATTTTTTTCGACTTTATATGCTTTTGAAAAATCCGTTAAAATTATAATGTCCAAATGTCTTGTAGGTGCATCAATTGTGATGTTTCATGGAGACCTTCCGTATTCTTCCAAAGACATCATTAAGAAATTAGAGACTTTGAATGAAGAACACATAATAGGAATTGGGGGATTTGGAACTGTTTACAAGCTTGCAATGGATGATGGGAATGTCTTCGCTTTAAAAAGGATCGTAAAATTGAATGAGGGGTTTGATCGTTTTTTTGAGAGGGAGCTTGAAATTCTTGGTAGCATCAAGCATCGTTATCTAGTGAACTTACGAGGATATTGTAATTCACCAACATCGAAGTTGTTAATATATGATTACCTACCAGGTGGTAGTCTTGATGAAGCTCTTCATGGTAAGACCTCTGTTTGGATATCTGTATTTTTGGGTAGAAGTATGGTACTTTAAGGTGGGCATGTGGTAATGACAGAGCAAATGGTTCATGTGGTAGTTATCATTTAGTTCCCTTATAAACCAACTGATCTCTTAAGAACCCATAGTAACTCTCTGAAAATAGGTAAAAACATAAATGTCCATGTAATTTGTTATGAGTGAGCATTCATTATTACCAAATACAGCAACCACTATTTCACCAAAGCAGCTCATACGAATCTTCAATGCTTTTTGGATATGAAATACCTACTCAACTGATAATTATTTTATATGGAACATTTTCATGATTCATGAATCAATATTTGGTTATTATAGCTTATATTTGCTTGGGATATCATGCTTTGGTTGTTAAATAAGGCCTTTTCATTTATGCTGCACTAGTTGGTACAAATTTACTTAACATGAAAGCTAGTACAGCAAGCATTGTGGCTCAGCCTAGATGACAATCCTTCTAGTTCCAGGGGCACAGTATCATATTAAATAGTAGATAATAGTAGACATCAATAATCTGAAAATACTATTTGTGAATGGTATGTTCTGTATAGTAATGTTTGTACCAAATAGGAAATGCTTTATAACTAGTTTCCTGGAAAAGGGCTAAATTACAGGAAGCACGATCTGTCCTAAAAAGGAAATTTCATTTTATGTAATTATTACCCCTTTGGACTGAAAAATATAAGCAAAAGGTTTGGTGGACTGAAATATAAGCAATTTTAAACTAGTTCAACCCTACTTAATGTCATTATTCAAATGTGAGCATCATCTTCAAAATAAATTTGATTAAGGGTAGTTTAGAACATGTAGTTATTTTATTATAAGATAAGATATCAAGAAAATCATATGAAACTAATTTCTTTAATTAGTGTGAAATTATGTATTTTTACTTATATTTGAGTCTAAAAGGAGTATTTCTTAAAGGTATTAAATATTGTTCAATGTGGCTTTCCTTGGTTGCCAATGCAATGCACTATTCTTTTTTTAGTTTGTTCAATTGGATATATTCCTAAAGCTTTGTTCATTGCTGAAGGCGTCATACAGATATTAATATGTTTAAAGTGGATGTTATGTTATGTATCAATATCAAGTATAATCTTTAAAGAAAACGATTTTTCATTTTGAATTTACATTTTCACTTTATTGTATCTTTGACTAAATAAATCATTTTGGTTGGATAATGATGTTTCTGATGCATCACACAGAAAGGGCTGAGCAACTAGACTGGGATTCACGCTTGAATATAATCATGGGAGCTGCAAAAGGGCTTGCTTACTTGCACCATGATTGTTCCCCTAGGATTATACACCGAGACATAAAATCTAGTAACATTTTGCTTGATGGAAACTTGGATGCTCGAGTATCTGATTTTGGACTTGCCAAACTGCTGGAGGATGAAGAATCTCACATCACCACTATTGTTGCCGGAACATTTGGTTATCTTGCTCCAGGTAAGCTATTTAGAAGTTCTAATCATCACTGGGGGCATGGTTGATGGTATTTAGCATTCAAACTATTGGTGAAGTTTTTGTTGTAATTGTTGAGGGTATGTGTATAACTAGTCACTGGGTGGTCTTAGACTGCATGGACGTTTACTATGTTATCTCTTTTGTCATGTATACCATTTGTATGAAGATAGGTTACCAGTTCATCTGACATAATAATTCACATGAAATATTTTTCTGTAGTGCATGCATGCGAAACTCTACATAATGGTTTTTATGAGTAAATGCAACAGTGTTAGAATCTTTCTGGCATTAGAGTGAGTATGAGGGTCAAACAAATTAATTTTGTTCCTACTCTATTTAGAATATAATTTGAATAAAGTAGTGCATAGGGTTGAATCCACAGAAGCTCCATAAGCACTTGTAGGGAAAAAAAATAAAAAAATAACATGATCTGCTCTATAAGCTAATAGTGCAAGTTAAAAGTAAAAATTTAGAAAAATTACACTAGAAAACTTCTAGAAATTAGTTTTGCATAAGCTCATTTTTATCTATGGAGAAGTTATTTTCAATTTTTCTTTCGTTTCTCACTCCTTTTAACTCCATGGTTGTCTAACCAAGCATATGTTATTTCATGCCAGAGTATATGCAAAGTGGCAGAGCAACTGAGAAGTCTGATGTGTATAGTTTTGGTGTGTTGACACTTGAAGTGCTGAGTGGAAAGCGGCCAACAGATGCAGCATTCATTGAAAAGGGTCTCAATATTGTTGGTTGGGTATGTCATTCACCTAAATATTGGATTTTAGTACAAGTTTTGATCACTCTAGTTTTTTGTTTTCTGAGTAACTAAATACTTTAATTTTTTTCATATACCCATTAAGGCATCTTTTCTTAACTTTGAGAGTATACCACCTTCTGTTGTACAATGGGCTTCCCTGTGGCTGCCAATATAATCAACATAGAGTGGGTTGAGTGAATGTTACATGGTTAATAATTGAAATTTATTATCATCTTGTTGGGTTTGGCTCTCTTAAACGGGATCCCACTCTCTTAGAAAGTTAAGTGTGGAGTGATAATAATTCACTGGAAAATCAATAATTGAGGGTTTTAACAATTTCATAATTTTTCGGCACATGCATAAAATTTACCACAATATCAACGCATGGTTTTCAAATCAATGGTTATCAGAACAATACCCTTTAAAGTGCAGTGCACTTTAGAGGAGCCAAATTCTATATCTATTTTGGTACATACACTAGCTGCGTAGTTGTTACGTGATTATTAAGCAAGCTAATCATGTCTTTAGTTGCTACTCCAATGTAATGGATCACCACTCCAATTGAACACATTTGCTTCTTTGCAGTTGAATTTTCTAATTACAGAGAACAGGCGGAGGGAAATTGTTGACCCACTATGTGACGGGGTGCAAGTGGAGAGCCTTGATGCCTTGCTCTCTGTGGCTATTCAGTGTGTCTCCTCAAGTCCAGAAGATCGACCCACTATGCACCGAGTGGTGCAGCTGTTTGAATCAGAGGTCGTAACTCCATGCCCTAGTGACTTCTATGACTCCAACTCCGATTAGAAAGCTTGCAAAGACAAACTAAAAGTACGTTGTTGTGTTTGCATCCATGTCACTGCAAATTACTTGAAAGTCAGAAGCTATGAAAGAGGCTCGGAGTCTGCAGTGTTACTATTCGTCTCAGTTGCATTCATTCTTAACTGGAATTTAAAGAAAGAGGTTCTTCATTACACCACTTCATGATAGAAGTTGTGGTTCCCTGTCACATGTCATCATTGGACATGTTCAAACGTTTCTAAGTCTTTGTGAATGGAGTTGCTTGTGTTAATCGATCGGTTGCCGTTCCAGTCTTACCCCCTTGTGTTTTTCTTTTTCCTTTCTATTTGCTATGCTAGCATTGTAATCTTTGTTACTATTTGTTCACTCCAATTTAAGTGTATATGAATGTGTACAAGTTCAGATCGCCTACCCTTGCAAGTGATTTTTGTTAATTTATTTTTGTAATATATGTCCCATAAAAGAATTCATCTAACTAGTGTGCTTCTCACCTTTCAGGCTGCTCTAGTGTTTTACATTTTTTTATCCACTTCTGTTTGTCTTTATCAATGTCGTCTACTCTTATACTTACTGCTTTGGTCCAAATTTCACTTTCTATTAATTAAAACAAAGGGTAAATACTCAATTGATTCTTAAACCTGGGGTACATTGTTAATTTATAGAAATAATAACAAATCTTAGTATCTGAATATGTAAAAGATACAAAATGATTCCTAAATATAATAGTTTAATAACAAAATAGTATACATTTTTATTTTTTGTTAAATTAGTTTTTAAAATTATATTTTAACAATAAAATAATTTTGTAAAACTTAATAATACGAAGTAATTATTATACTTTTTTTTATACATCTACGAACTTCAATGGATTTTTTTTAAAAAATTTTTTAAGCAATAAATTTACACTAGACACGTTCAAAAGGATCAAATTATTTATTTACAGTAAAGCTATTTAAGCTAATCTTAATTTCGCTGTGAAAGAATATATGCAAAACTATTTCTTAATGAAATTATACTAAAGATCCATTAATTTTTACGGTAATTTTCAAGAATATGCCAAATTATTGTTCGTTCGATGTTATCTATATAACGCTATATAAACTTTTATAAGCGTTTTGTTCATTTCATTTTTGAACATAGTATTAAATTAAACATGACAAAAGTGAAAGGAAATAAATTTGAACTGAAGTAGAGTAAAAGTTGAATCACAGTACATATATGAGTTAGTTTTAACTAATTAGTGAACAAATAAAAAAATAAAAGTATTTATTTCATATTTGAAATTATTCATTATCTTCATAAAATTAATGAAATAGTGTAATTACACTGAAAATTGAAAGTTAGAATTGTTTTTTCTTCCTTTTTCAAAAGATTATTTTGTTCCTTATTTTGAGAAAAATGAAATCTTTTACCAAACATAATTATTAGATAATGGCAAATAAAAAGATAATACTTTTTAGATAATACCATGTAAGAGCTCATTAGATAGTACATTAACTAAAATCTTTCTTTTTGTTAGGTATAAGTCAACTTTATATTATTTTTTTCTCTGCAAATGTTATTATAGAGCTAAAGAAAAAAAAAACAACAGTGTGTAAATAAAATCATTATTAGAAAAATATGTAACAGAAAATAAATCAAAGATAATAACTCAAAGGTTAGTCATTTTCCAAAACTGAAGAAGACAACCTGTTAAACTTAAATTGATACATTGAATATCTTAAAAATAAAAACATTGTTAGAAAAATGAAGAAGAAGAAGAACTGTCTAAATTAATAAAAGAATATAAAAGAGAGAATAAAAAAAATAATAATGGAAAAATCATAAAAAGAAAATAGAAATAAAATGTCTATAAATAGAAATGATACTTATACATTAATATTTTTTCCACTTTCATTTGAAAACTAAATATATTATTATTTTATTTTAAAATTTTGTTTATATTTATTATTATTAGTTAAATATAATATTTTATTATTAAATGAAGTTATAAAGTGAAAGTGAAGAAAAACGGGAGTTAACTAGTGTTTTTTCAGTTATAAATAAAAAACATATTTTTATTATATATATAATATAAAGAAACTAATTTTAATGTCCAATCATTTAATTTTGTGCGTATAGTACAGAGAAAAGGTCTTTATATATCGACATTTTACTAAATGTGAAAAATATTTTAAAATTTAGTAATAAATAAAAACATGTCTTATTTGTTTTTATGTTCCATTTCTGTAATTAAAAAAAAGAAACAAGAAACATTTTTAACGAGTTTTTTTTTTGTAGAAAAGTCAAGCGCGTGTCCGTGTGCGGTGCTGTGAAAGTCTAAAAAGAACGCTTTTTCCCCCAAGATTCTCTCTCACAACATGATTCAGTTTTCACTTTCATTTTCATAACTCATTCATTCAATTATTATCATAATTTCTCTGTTTTCTTCTGTTCTCTTCTCATAACTATTCCAAAGTGGGAACCTTTCTCTTTTTTACTCTCTCTCTATATCTCTAGAAAGACCCAGCCAGCAAGGTAGTTTTACAGGTAATTATGAGTCCTCTTCTTTCCACCCTTTCATGAATAAATTGAAAACCCAACACAAGACTATATTTTTTGTAATGATTTTCTGTTTGGACTGCAACAAAGTAGCTGTTTTTATTGTAAATAAAGGGTGAAGAATGGATGCTATAAGGAAGCAAGCAAGCAAATTAAGGGAGCAAGTTGCCAGGCAACAACAGGTCATCATTCCTACTCTTCTTTTTAGATGAAACTGGAAATTTTTTTGTGGGGTGCTTCCCAATTGAGTAACTATTTACTCTTTAGGTTATAAGTGCTTCTGTAGCATGGGATCATAATATCATTTTTTTTAATTTCACCTTGAATTAGTGGGATTTTATAGGAAAAGGCTCATTTTTACTTTTGGTCTGATTTGAACTGATGGGGGTGGGAACCTTAAACAAAAAGTATTGATTCTGTGTTTCTATTGGTTGTATTTGGGTTTGTATTTTTTTTTTTTGGGTCAATCTAGTGATTTTATTTGTTTTGACTTTGGTCTTCTATCATGATATTGTTGTTTTTGCAGGCCATACTTAGACAGTTGGGCCAAATTAGCAATGAACCGCTCATGACTGACGAATCTGAAATTGAATGTCACCAGCAGCTTCAAAAGTTATACACTTCTACAAAGACAGCTAAGGTGCTTTTATATTTTCACTCCATGTATCTTCTTTAATTGGTTCAGGAAACTTTTTTTCTTTTATATGTTTTTAACCGTTGTCTTTTCACAGCATTTTCAGCGGCATATTGTTCGTGCTATTGAAGGGTTCATCTCTGTTAGCTCCAAGCAGATGGAGATAGGTAACTTTTGCTTTTGGCCTTTTGCACCTCTGTTACTTTGGTTTATGCCTCAGTTAATATTTTGTTCTCTGTAATTCAGCGAGGAAGTTGGCTAGGGATTGCTGTAGGTATGGAACTGAGAATCTTGGTAGTAGTTTCCCCCTTGCAAGGGCTTCTCTTCAATTTGGTAACTCTTATGATATGATGGAAAATGAGAGGGAGACTTTGCTCGGGATTTTAGGTGATCAGGTAATCTTTTGGGGTATTTCTTTTGTACTCTCAAGTATAGTGTTGAAGATGTCATTTTGTGAAATAGCCTTTCAGTGGACCATATGGTATATTATTTTTGAATTAATATTCTTTAGTGTAACATTATAACTACCTGATTTACTGGTGGTTGCCTTGCTGCATTGATTTTTTTACCAAGATTAATACATTGCACATGGGTTCTGGAATTCAACTTCTCCATATTCATATTAGGATATTAGTTTATTTTTGTCTGATAGGAAATAAGAAGCCCTAGTTTGTCCGACCTATTCACCAAGTCAACCTAAGAAGACTGTTTACTTTCTGTTTTTTTAAGGGAAGCCTAGGTCTTAGGAACAATTTTTTAAGTATTCTACCCTATCCAAAAATGAAAAACAAACATGGTGACTAGCAATCATGTCCCATCCCCAAATTTTCTTGCTTCTAACTCTGCTTCAGGTTTTGTATAGATCTCTGAGCCACTGCGGGCACAGATAACAGGAGCTCCTTTGGAGGATGCACGCCATCTCACTCACCGGTATGATAAACTTCATCAAGAAGTAGAAGCTCAGGTAATAATTTACTGCTACAATGGCATGCATATGGTGGTATGCTATGCATGATATTTATCATAGATATCTTCTCATCAGGCTGCTGAAGTTTTGAGGCGTCGATCGAAGTTGAGGAATTCTTCTATTTCTGCAGAGAGTTCTGTGAGGCTTCAAAATGCAGAAACAAGGTTGAAAGAACTTAAATCTGCCTTGGCGGCACTTGGTAAAGAAGCTACTGCTGCTATGTTGTCTGTTGAAGAACAACAGCAACAGATGACTCTTCAGAGCCTTCGTACAATGGTATTGCTAAATTCCTTGTGGCAGTACTCTCTTGACAATGTGACTGAGACTTTAATGTGTCTGACTGGTGGCAAAGCTTAGTATTACATTACATTATTATTATATATAATAACATAAATATAGAATCAATCTAATTGATACTAACATCAATATTTGTTGTTCATACAAGAGATGCCGTTACATTTACAAAAGTTGTTGCCATTGATGAGAGGGTGAGCCTTAGTGCAACCCTTGTGATCTAGAGGTCATGGGTTTAAATCCTGGCACTGTCTCTCTACTTGTGGTTGTGGGGTTAAGACTGTACATCTATTACCCACCACAGATTGCACTAGGTGGGAGTCTTGTACTCTTTTGTACTGTGCCATTGACCAAGTTGCTTCCTATATGAAAATTAAAAAAAGAAAAGAAAATATCTTTACAATATACTTATGGTTTGGTTGGTTATTTGAAGTAAATGGAATTAAGAGCTAAGTAGATTTCTTGGCATGATGGTGATCAAAACCCTAACGAGAACCTAAATTCATTATAGTAACTAACTGATGTTTGCTTAACTGAGTATAGTTAAGTTTTGTATTGTATTGAGCCTTGAGGAAATCTTCCTCCGCCAAACCTTTTCTTTCTTTTTTAATCTGTTCTCCCTTTTGGCAGGTGGATGCTGAGAGAGCCTATCATCAGCATGTTCTTATTGTTCTAGAGAAAGTATATGCTGAGGTCAGTCATCATATAGCCTTACTCTTCCTTCAAATCAGAAAAATAAATACTAGTTCCTGTGTCCATTCTACATGTTAAATTCTGGAGTAAATTCTAACCATTATTTAGGGATGCCGATCAAATTAATAACATGTATCTTATATTGTATGTTGTATGGAGTTAGATAATTGAGGAGAGACAACCAAAAGAGGCTACATCATTTCCACTGCCAAGAGATGGACATAATCAACCTGCAGATGAGAATGCTGCTTCAAATGGCATTGATTATAAACAAAACAGTCAAACAGGCACATACTTTTTTGCAAAGGTAAGTCATGTGTGAACAGATGAATAAATCTGTCTCTACAAATTCTTATAATGTACAACTATATTCTTTCAGTTTACTGTTGCTCAAGATGAAAGCCCATACAGATATTTATTTTTGCTTTTAATGCTACCAATATCTCGTGCAGATCTTCTTATTACTATTACTGGCTAATACTGATTTTTCCTGTATCAGCATATTTTAATTTATGGATATTTGGTATATTATATTTATGCAATCATTTTAAGGCATAAAGTATTTGGCTTCTTTATTCACGTTCATACACAAAACATTAGCAAATCTTTGTGCAAAGTACTTGGGTAGAGCTTTTCCGCTAATAGTAGTGTTCTTATCTTACCCGATTCTAGCATAATTGGCTCCTATGAAGATTACCTGAGGCCTAGGACAAGCAAAATAAAAGTTTATGTCTCGCCTATGATATGATCCAAAATTTGTTAGGATTCAGTGCCTATGCAATCTACGTTAATCTTCTAGACTGATTCATGTTCCTCATTATCTGTCCTGTAGGTCGTACATCCATTTGATGCTCAAGCTGAGGGGGAGTTAAGCCTTTCAATTGATGATTTTGTTGTAGTTCGTCAGGTATTTCTTTAAGAACTGTTCAGCTATTTGTGGTCCACTTCACTTGTACTCCAGATAAACAGATTCTTTCTAAGGTTAATTTTTAGCTTGTATAAAGAGCTAAGATGGACCTTTTTGGCCATTGGTTGGACTTGTGATGCAGAAGCAGATGGGCAAAGTAGAGATATAATTCAAATTAAATGACCAAAAAAGGAATAATCTTTTGAAGTTAATTTATTTATTTGATTTTCATACCTTCTTCAACTGCTCTAATTCCCATTATCTGTTACTTAAGAAATAGATTACTTTAAGTATTGAAACATTTCACCACTGTATGTTGGCAGCGTGCAAATATATGCATCACTTTTACTCCTTAATATATTATTGTGCTGAAGTGTATGGTGTGCTTTTTCTCACTTTTTTTTCTGGAGATTTCACATCGATTAGAAATATAACTAATGTAGCTAAAAAGCTTGGGCAGTTCTTACTTTACTAGTTGGTTTGATGGAGTTAGACTCCAAGTTTAACTGAGACCTTCTAGTGCCACAATTGATTCAGTATTTACAGAACATGTTTTGATTTTATTTTTTCAGACATTAAGTTATAATCTATATTGCCAGTATCAGACTGACTGATTTGAGCTGCATTTGTATTGTCCTTTGGATTGCTACATTTCCAGGTTGGTCCTAATGGATGGTCTGAAGGAGAATGCAAAGGCAATGCTGGATGGTTTCCCACTGCTTATGTACAGAGACAAGACTTGATACCTGTGAGCAAGGTAACGGAATAGCGTAACTCAATACCAACATTGGTCTTTTGAATAGGTGAGGTGAAAATTGTATATTATACTCACGGAATAGCTGCATTTGAAAAGCCATAGCATATGCTTGCTATTATTTTTGGGTGGTTCTGTCATCTGTGTAGTATGTTGTACATGTGATGTGAGCATAATTGTAATAGGAAATAGCAGTTTGAATATGTAGATTCATATATTATATGCATTTTCTTAGACCCTTGTGTCATTCTAAGGAACTTAGTTTTGGAGATGAAAAGCTTAGTGAGGTGGCTAAATGTTACTTTTATGCTGTCCATATTCTATAGGATTGTTTGTAATTCTAATGTAAGACATGGCTAGAATCACTGTATTAAGAAATCTTCCGATTTATCTATATGGAAAAAGTAGTTTATTTTTTAGTTTCAGAAATCAACTATGGCCTATGTTACAGGGACCCAGAAATTTAAATGGTGTTAATGGATTATCTGAAAACTAAATGAAGGTTTAAACAAGACTAGAATCATAGATTCAAATAAACTTGAAATTGATTTGAACACACATTCCAATTACATTCCATAATTCCTAAGTCTTCATATTCCAAAAGCCTTCTAGCCAAACAGGTCCATTTGCACAGAAAAAGAGAGAGCAGAAAGTCTGACACATCCATTAATGGTTTCCTTTTTCATCAATTTAACTTTCAAGAGGAAATCCCAAGTTAAACAATCAAGAATGCTTAGATAATTACCTTATTAACAGCACCTTCGAAATATGGCATATGACACTAGAGACATGACTTGCAGTCGCATGCACAAAGATGAAATCGAATATGAAATAAGTAAAATAGTGTCATGAAAGGAGCATAATATTATACTTGTATTTCTATAGTGACAAATATTTTTAATGTATATTTTAATGACAGTATTAAAAACAATTGTGCATAATTGAAGTCAAACCCACACAAACTGATTGAAAATTAGTGCAATGTATATTTAAAGTTCATAGCGACTAAGAAAACTAAATTATGCTTATGATTAATCATATAACCTTGACACATCAGATTGAAGTCCAAAACAAACATCAAATTGGAACAAACAATCCGCGACCAATTACGATTTTGCAAACTATTGTAAGCCCACGAATAGAGTATTTAACATCTATAATACACAAAAAACACAATGGAGATAATCAAATCGAAATAAAATTGGAAAAAAGTATTTCTATTATCAGTTGTATAAACTCAATACAGCCAAATGAGGCAATTCCCAAACTGTGTAAAATATTTGTATAGATGCAAAGTAAAACAAACGCAATATTGGGACAATACGAAAAATGAAATTGACAGTGTCCCACTGTCCCCAACAAATCAAGACAACAAATTCAATTTTTCTTTTCTTTCTCTCTGAACGTCAGAAGAGTAAAGTGATATAGAGACCCAACATTCAGTGCTTCAATCACTGAGTTCATCATCAATGTCGGAAGCTGTCATTCTTGCAGATGCTTGCTTGGCCCACTGGACGATCTTCTCAGCCTCGCGGCTAACCTTCTCTTCTTCCTTCATTGCCTTCTTCAGTATCTTCTGCTGCTCCTTCATCGAGAAGCTTCCCAATGAAGACAAAAACTCGTCACCCCAATTCTCCTTACTTTTCTTCTTCTGCTCCTTCTTGGGAGAGCACCACAAACAACCCCACCTCCGAGGAGGCGAAGGAGAAGGAGACCTCGAAGGCCTCAGAGGAGAGTCCTGTTTGGGTCCTTCCTTTTCCACCGGTTTGAAAATGGAAGACATGGAACTTTCCTCAGAGGAAGGGGTAAACGGGGGCGAAGAAACTGACCCATCTTTTGGTTTTTCTCCCACTCCCTTTTTGTCATGCGAAGAAGTGTACCCAGAATCCGGGTCTTGTTTGGAGGGCGAAAAATTGAAACTTGCGTCGTTTCTTGAAGTGGGGGTGGGAATGGTGCGAGCTTTGGTTTGTGGGAAAGACTTGAGGTTGCGGAAACGGGTTTCGAGGTGGGAAGGGAGGACGGAGTTGGTGATTCCGGAGCAGTTGATGGCGGAGAGTTGGTCCAAAACGCATGCGTCTTGAGCCTGTGAGATGATTTCTTCTATGGCGGACTCATTGTCGGTGTCGGAGAAGTCGTATAAACCCACCATTGTTGTTTTGTTGGAATGGAGTGTGGTTTGTTTGTGTTGTTTAAGGTGAGTGAGTTTTGTTGTGAAAGTGTGTGTGTGTGAAAAGGAAAAGAAAATGAGGAAGAAGAGGGACAGCAACAAGAGCGTGGGGGTTTCTGTTGCACAACGAGCCAACGGCTAATTGGGCCGTTTCGGAGTGTGGGGTCCACGTGTGCATTCTTAGGGACCCACTACTTCACATAATGCTCATAGATACGGACACGTGGCAGATTTTTGTACATAACTTTTATCTTCAACAAAAGAGTAACTCTATTATTTGTGCTAATTAAACTTTTAAAAAGTACAGTTATAATGAGTAATTAAATTTAAGAATTAATGTGGTTAAATTGATGATTTATTATTTGATTAACAAAACTTACATTTGTATATTTAATGAAATTATTGTACAGTTTTACTACTTCACTCAAAAAATTTGTTCCATTTCCTAAATTTTTAAATTTAAATAATAGAAGTTCAATAGAGTCGTTAAGACATCTATATTAGTAAATTAAAGTGTGAAATATATTAGTCTTTAGTGTGTATATTTTTTTAGACAAAAGTGTAATTTAGTATTTCTCATGGTCAAAACAATGTAATTTTGTTTAAAAAAAATGTAATTTTAACACTTTGGTAAAATAAAGAAATAGATAAAATAATAAATATAATAAGAATTACACAAGTAAAAAGGAATATCGAATTAGAATGAGTGTAAACTAAAGTTATAAAAAAATAGAAATGGTAATGGATAATAAAATTATGAAAAAAACTTAAAATTCCGAAATTGTTTTGTATATTTTATTAAATTGATGAAAGGAATATATATATATATATATATATATATATATATATATATATTTATCACCTTTAACATCTAGCTGCTTATTGTATTTAAAAGTTTCTTTCGTAACTCAATTTTTATTTCAAAATTTTTCGTATAAACTGATTTAATATATAAATTTCATATATTTTTGTTATATCAAAATATAAAAATATTAGCGGAAATATAAATAAAATCATTCAAAATACATTTTTTAAACGGTATACCAATTTATTTTAACTAGAATACATCATAATCAAACACAGGATAAAATTAATTATTCTTAAAATCAAATGCATCCTTATTAAAAAATAAATAAAGCATAGTATATCACACTTTACTCCATTTACAAATATCTATATCATAAAATTTAAAAAATTATTTAAAAAAATTTAAAAATATTACTATTAATTAAATATCAATCTTGATGACCAAAAATTAAAAAAAAGTGCATTTTCTTTATCAGTTTATTATTCACTGTGTATTCTAAATCTTTTCTTATAATATTTTAAATTGGATTGTTTTTAGATACTAGAAATTTTTTAAACAAAATTCGAAATAATATTGACAAAAAAGATTTCTTTTCGGTTAACTTAATATTTATCTTATTTTCCTATTTAATATTAAAATATAAAACATGATTAAAAATACCTTTTTCCCTTAAATTTTTAATTTTTTTTCTCTAATTTTAATAATACTATCTGTTAAAAATGATAAATTAGAGAAAATATTTTCGTAACCTTTATTTTTAGGATTTGAACTATCATTTTCACTAATTTTCTTCTTCATCAAAATCTACTATTTTTCATGATTTTTATTATTTTCTAAACATAATTCTTTAATTTTCTCTCTCAACATTTAAGTATTTTTTTTTATCTCACATAATTACGCATTTCCATTTATCTTTTTCAACCCCTTTTGTAATAACGAAAATGTAATTTTATTGTAATTATTCTCCAAACCCTTAAATTCTTTTTAATTAATATTATTACAGTAAAGTTATCTACTTCTCAGCTTTGTTCTTTCTCTTAAAAATATATATTTTTTAATTAATTAATTATTTATTTTTTAAATATATATTAATTATTAAATCTTTTTAACTAAAAAATTCACATTCATCCCAAACATCAAAACTAAAAATTAATAAATAAAATATTAAACTAATCACTTGAAACTTAATTTAAGATTTTAAAATTATTGATCATTACATTGTCACACTTTCTTTTTATATTGTTTATTTTATTATACTAAAATATGATAATAAGATATAATTTTAATTACTAAATTAATTCTTTATTTTTTAAATAAAATAAATATTCATATTTCTTTTATTTAAGTAGGTTTTATTTTAATTAAAGTAGGTGTCATTCTTTCATATTATTAAGAAAACTCTCTTACACTTTTCTTTCTTTGACGAATTCTAATAAAAATTATATAGGGATTTCATATATATATATATTATTTATATCATCGTCAAATAACTTTAAAAAAAATATTCCTTTCTATAAAGATTTTTCAATATACACATGTCAAAATAAAATATCAAAAGAAAACAAATGAAATTGTATTTGTTCACTTTGGAGTTTTTTTTTTCATGCAATATCATATATAACACACGATCATCATAAATTTTAAACGAACATAAAAAGAGATAGGATAAGTTAAAGATTTAACAAAAATATAACATTAAAATAAATTACCATTCAAATAAGTTACAAACATCTCAAACTTTCATACTTCATCACCTATAGTGTACTCAATAATCAAGTGTTTTACAAATAACTCATATTTAATATTACTCATGTCAGAAATCCATTGATATACATATATAAACACTTGACTTTACTTCTGGAATACAAATACGTTGAATTTGGCTTAGAGACCTGCATCTGTCATACCATATTTACTGTGTTATTTTTCCACACAACTACATGAACATAGTAAGCAAGTCCTCTCATATGACATGATAAATGCATATGACCTACCTACCATACCAACTATCTTTCAAATTGTAGTCTTAGTCATTTTCATCTATGCGATTCTAATATACTAGTAGAGTCAGAGTATCTCATTGTAGATGAATATATAATTCAATGCATGTTCTAAATAATCTCAACACGATATTTTTTTTTCTTGGAAATACTATATCTCAATCAAACTTCTACATAATTCATATTTCATTTAACACCTTAATATACCATACACTTATATAGAAATTTAATTTTTAAAACAAACTAAAACATCTCACAATCACAATTCACATGTGCAAAACACATGTTCTCGCCCAGTGAGTCTCAGCTCAGGCTCACCCAACAACCAAGCCCTGTGACCAAATTTGCCCAGTGAATGTTAGACTTGTCTAGTGACCAAAACCAATTTCACGCAATGAAAGTGAATGCTCTTGAGGTTTTAATTCCCCAAATTTCGCTGAGCGAGAACATTACTCATGCAACATCCAAACTACTAGGACTAAATCACTTAGCGATAGTGACTCGTCCAATGACCAATGCTTAAATTTATGAATTTTGTCCAGCGAGTCTGCGTACTGTAGAATTCTGAAACTGGTCCAAGTGACTCGAGAAGGTTTTTCATATAATTTTCTTACTTGTTTCCAAACTATCATTTTCAACTTGAGTCACTTGATCCTATCTAAAGTGTTTTACCACAACTCAGGTACTCATACACACAATCAAACAATTTAAACCTTCCAATTTTCACATCAAATAGTCAAAGATCATAATAATATCAATACTAATATCAATAATACTCAGGTACTCATACACATATCAATAATACTACAATTTTTCAATTTATCTAATTCATTTTCAACAAACTTAGAAAAAATACTAAAAATACTCCATTGACATCAAACATCCACCATTTCATATCACTTATAAGTTCAAAATACATATATTTCACTCAAAGGTTCAAAACCTACAAGAAATTCCAACAAAGTGATCAAGTCACTTTCACAGTAAGATATTATAGCCTAAGTATTATAGAGACTCAAGTTTAACTTTCCTTACCTAATTAGACAACTAAGTACCAAAAAGGAGTTTCGACTCCCAAAAGACACAAAGATAATCTAATCTGCACCATAAAGTATTTATCTAGGATATACAAACATCACTAGAATCCTGAACTAACAAAGACTAATCTTGGAGTTACAAACACCACATGCAAAACAAGGTTACCTAGGTAAATAGGAAAACTAAAAAATGACTAAAAAAAAGAAGCAAAATTAAATATCTCTAATAAAAAATATGATCAGGAAGTTTTACTCTATTCACTGTCAGAACTCGAAAAATGTCTCTTTTCGTTAAATTTGATTAAGGATAGTGTCAAATTGAAGAGAGAAGGAAGTCAGAAAAGAAAGATTCTTAAAAAGATGATAATTATTTTAAAATGAGATATGAATAATTAATTTTTTTATTTATATGAAATTTTCACTTTAATAATAAAATAAATATCAAGGTATCATTCTAATTATATCACTTTTACTCTAAAACTATCTTCTAACTCCTTATACTTAAGATCTTACATATTAAATTAAATTCAAATTTTTTATTATGTTATACTAAAATTTCTTTGAAAATTCATATATTAATTTTAATATTTTAATTAAAATTCTTTATTAGTGATGTTACTATTAGGGTCGATAAAATGTATTCATTGAAACTATTGTAAAATTAAGTTAAATTTTAAAAGTTACATGAAAGAATGAATAATATAATAATGTAAAGTGAACTTCAATATGATTTCAGAAAACCCTTAAATTGAACTACAAACAATATGAAGGGTTTGAATTATTATCAATCATCATCTTATCTTAAAAAATATAATCCCATAAGAAGTAGTAAAATGTTAAAAGTGAATCAATTCAATTAATAGTGAATTTTGATCTAGTTAAAATAAAAAGTGTACTAACTCTTGTTGGCTCAAGAGGAATGCAATTTGTTTAGGTCTCCATCTCCTATTAGCTTTAGAAAGAAAAAAGAAAGATGAAATGAGTCTCCCCACATGGCATATAATAAACACACATCACCACCTCATACATACAAGTGGGTCCCACCAGCTCACCCACTGCCAAATATGAATTAACCAACACATTCACATCATCTCTCTTTCCATTTCTTCAAATAACAACTCATCTCAACAACTCCACATTATCACATTCTTCAATCATCAAATTCAGTTACTCAACTTTAATTAATTATTGAACAAATAGAAGGGTTGGTTTTGTTATCCCAAAGTTTGATCATGGAGTGTTGGTTTTGCTTCTCCTCCAGCAAGAAGAGTGTTGCAAGGAATGGCAGAAGCAGTGGAGAGTTGAGTTCAGAAGACGTTGAGAGGGGAAAGGATGATGAGATGCTATCTGACAGGAGCACGTTTTCAGTGAAGGAACAAGAAAAGAGGCTGAAGAAAGCATTGGAAGAGGAAGAAAAGGTTAGCAAGGAAGCAGAAAGGGTTGTCCAATGGGTGAAGCAGGAATCAGCAAGAATTGATGTTTCTGCACTCAAATCAGTTCTCACTCACCCCCAAAAACAATCAAATCTTATGTAAAAAATACTTGTGACTTTCTTTCTTCATTGCTTTTGGCTGGATTCATCTTCAGACATTATTGTATGTTTCATACTATTATGGTTTCTTAGGCTTCCTTTTAGATCAATTTTTCTGTCATACATAGTTGAGATTTGTCAATGTTTTTTTTTTTTTTCAATTGAATATGGATTCTGGTTTCTTTAGCTTGAAGTTATGGATCAGATTGGTACGTAAAAGGAACTATTGAAGAAGATTCGTGTGTGGAACTTGTCCACAAAGGAGTTCTATTGGACTTTTTCAAGAGAAATGTCTAATTGCGTAAATGTATTTAGTTGAAAATTATTATTTGCTAACTTTATATAAGTCATTAATTTACTAAATTAATTTAGTCAATATAATTTTAAAATTAGTTCATTTTAATAAAAAATATCATTCTTTAATTATAATATAGTTAGAGTTGTTAACATATCAAGTATAAAGAATAAAAAGTTACATTTTTATAAACAATTATTGGTGAGACTAAGAAATATCTTAACATCTCTATTTTAAATTTGCAATTTTGTTTAAATTTATATTTCTTCTAATTAGTCTTATGATTGTACATATATTCATGATATTAATGCTTAAAAAGTATATATTTATTGTATTTTAATATCAAAAGTATACACTGAATTTTGTTTATTTTTAATTTAGCTTTTTGTTTACTTTTATTAATTTCTTTATAATTATTGAAATGAAACTTTTACAATTTAAATAAAAATAAGGAAAAAAAACAGAAAGGAGAGATATTATATTTTATTAAGACTCAATTTTTTTAGAAAAACTTAAAAAAAATGCAAAACAAAGAACCATAGGTTATTATGAATATGTAAACTTCTCCCTGTGTATAGCATGCACACAAATTGACCATATTACACGTCATGGAAAAAATTCAACACATTTTCCGTGACGAATCTACGTCTAATTTTGTTTGGATAATGATTACAAATAAATACAAAAAAAAGTGAAAAACAGAAGATAAACTAGTACTAACTTCCCATAATAAATTTTATCTTTTAATATTTTGATTTATATAATAAGTTGTGCTTCACTCCTTCCCCTTCATGTGTTTTTTTGTTTACCCTTTTTTTTTTCTTTATCTATTTGTGAGCTTTATTTTATTTTTGAAATGTATTTTGATTATAGAAAATGGATAAAAAAAAACTGACACAAAATTAAGTGTGTAATTTTGATTTTGATCTTTAAAGTGGCAGCTGTGCAAATTTAATCTTTAAAATCACGATGATGTAATTTTAGTTCTTATTGCCACGTATGTTAATACATTGCGAGTGACATCATAACTATTTATCATTCTAACATATCATTTGTCACTAAATCTCATGTCATACATTAGATTAGATGCATCATAAATATTTTTTTTTAAAACACTAAAGAAATAAAATTCCAATATTTTTAAAACGTTGAAACTTTTGTAGAGATAGAGTTACACCATCATAAAACAATAAGATTAAAAAGTTGATTTAAGTTTTTTTAAGTGTATAAATTTCCTTAATTATACCTTACTTTGTAAGACCAATATATTTGTATATTAATGAAGACAAATATTCTCATTCATGTAACTAACAAAAAATATTAAATTAAAAACTATTTTATAAATAAAAAAAATATTAATATTTAAAATAGTTTATATTTAATAAAAATTTATAAAATATTTTTTTAATTAATATCTAACTATCCGCTACTAATATTTTAGTTACTAGAGACTAATTTAGAATACAAAATAATAAATAACTAAAATTTGATAGCTAATTTAGATACTAATTTAGAAATCATTTTATAAATTTTTATTAATAATAAAAATCACTTTAGATACTAATAATTTTTTAGTCTATAAAATAATATATAATTTAGTTAATGTTGTAACTAATTATTTTTTATCTTTCTATTTAATGATTTTCTTGGAGTGGAAAACAAAAACATGTCAAATAGAAATTTTTTAAAAATTAAATCTATTATTCTATTTATTTTAACAAAATGAAAAATCCATTTTTTTAAATATTATTGAGATTTAAACTTTTAAATTTGAATTAAAAAATTATATTTGATATTTATCGAAATCAAATAAATAGAATATATATATATATATAATCGAATATTTAATTATAAAAGAATTTGAAAAGGACGTGTTTTTTTATGTGAAATGGGTATCTCCATACACTAGAAAAATGTAGAAATGACTACTGTTTATTAAGTGCGACTTTACAAATAGACGTAGTCTTTAAAAACGCGGTGACATTTTTGAAATTAAGTTCATTTACAAATGCGATTATTTGTAATAACCGCATTCTTAAATCATTTTTACCCTAATTTCTGAAGCGCGCAACTTACTCTTTCTTATTTTCTTTCTCCTCTTTGCATTTCGCGTTTACACACTCCTGCTCGCATTTGCGCTTACTGTTCATCTCTTCTTGCAGCTTCGTTGATTTTGCTTTCGTGCCTCTGTAAGTTTCTTCGAGCTCTCTTTATTCTTCACCAATGTATATAATTTTTTTTTCCTTTATCTTACTTTGTTTGGTTTGTTGCACTTGAAGTACTATTGCATTGCCTTCGTGGGTTCTTCTTTGGTTTTTGGTGTGCTCCGTCGCTGCTTCTGCTTCCACCGCCGCGTCTGCTGCCACCGTCGTGCCACTCTTGGCCAATGTTGCCTTCACACTCAAGGTTGGTGATGTTTTCTATTTTTTGAATTTTTTTTAATGTTATGAATTTGTTTTTTTTATGTATTATAATTTGTATTTTTTAAAATTTATATTATTTCGTGTTTATTATAATTTGTATTTATATTATGTTAGTTGTTAGTTTCGAATAAAATTATCGTGTTTGTATTGAGTCCGAGGGTGTTCCACCCTCGATAATTGATACATGCTAGTATTGAGTCCGGGAGTGTTCAACCATCGACAAACGCGTGAGATAGAACATTGATTAGAAAACACCTGAATGATTATTTCAGAATATAATGGATTGAAATTGGATTAATTCTCTTCACATAAGTGATGAGTACGAAAGAGAAGTAGAAGAATTTATACAATCTGCACAACGTAACACGATTAATAGTGGTCATGATGGAGCAAAGACTAGGTGTCCGTGCGTTAACTGTTTAAATGGAAGGATACTGGATGTTAAGATAATGAGGGAGCACCTGCTATGTGATGAGTTTCTTCGATCTTATAAAACTTGGACATGACATGATGAATTGTTAAATTTACCATGTGTTTCCGTAACTGAAGAATATGTGGGGTCCACCATGGATGATACAATACATAATGATGTAGATGATGATCGATTGAAGGACATGATTCGTGATGTAGGAGCTCAGCCTTTTGCAGAAGCACATGGATATGGAAGTATGTCAAGTGATGCAGAGACTCCATTATATCCTGGAGCAACTAACTTCACACAGTTGTCAGCGGTGTTAAGATTGATGAATTTGAAGGCAATAAATGGATGGACTGATAAAAGCTTCACGAAATTGCTTCAATTGTTGAAGAATATGCTTTCAGAGGAAAATACTCTACCTAATCGTAATTATGTGGCCAAAAAGATTCTTTGTCTAATGGGTATGGAGTATAAAAAAATACATGCATGTACTAATGATTGTATATTATACTAGAAAGATTTTGAATTATGGAAAAGTTGTCCGAGGTGTGGGTTATCACGTTATAAGTTGAAACAAAAAGATGATGATACTATTGAAGATATAGAAAAACATGGATCCCCAATGAAGGTTATGTGGTATCTTCCCATCATTCCAAGGATGAAGCGTTTGTTTGCAAACCCAAACGATGCTAAGAATCTTAGATGGCATGCAGATGAGAGGAAATGTGATGCCATGTACCGACATCCAACTGATTCTATTCAGTGGAAGAAATTTGATGATGAGTTTCCAGAGTTTGGTAAAGAATCAAGAAATATCTGACTTGATTTAGCTACACACATAATGAATCCATTTGGTAATATGAGTACAAATCACAGTTCATGGCCTGTTTTACTAGTTATTTACAACTTACCTCCTGGATTGTGCATGAAGCGAAAATACATGATGTTGTCTATGATGATATC
>Ga0123342_1001824_pt1 | contig 35858 bp, 12 predicted proteins | sample Turbeawhitnodule_FD_89960 | JGI IMG/M metagenome (GOLD analysis project Ga0123342, IMG submission 89960) | Root nodule microbial communities of legume samples collected from Mexico - Turtle bean Mexico white nodule | ecosystem: Host-associated > Plants > Roots > Nodule | place: Mexico: Nepantla... | reverse complement strand
TAGAAATTTACCGTTAGAGCTTGTCTTGACAAACAAAGTGTGTTCATGAGGGCACCTTTCAAAGCCTTCTTTGAGAAAATATGACTCTATGCGACTGTACCAAGCCCGTGGAGCTTGTTTCAGTCCATAAAGCGCTTTCTTCAACTTATACACCTTATGCTCATTGCCCTTGATTTCATATCCACAAGGTTGTTCAACAAACACTTCTTCATTGAGGACACCATGTAAGAAAGCCGACTTCACATCCAATTGATAAATGGTCCATCCCTTTTGAGCTGCAAGTGCAAGCATTAGTCGAATTGTATCCAATCTTGCCACAGGTGCAAAAACTTCATTGTAATCCACTCCGTATTGTTGAGCATACCCTTTTGCCACCAACCTGGCCTTATATTTGTCTACTACTCCATTCTCATTAAGCTTTGTTTTGTATACCCATTTCAATCCAATTTTCTTTCCTCCAACTGGTAAGTCTGTCAATTCCCATGTGTCATTCTTCTCTATTGATTCCATTTCCAAATTCATGGCATTTCTCCATTTTTCACTCTTCACAGCTTCTGCAAATGAAATTGGATTAGTAGTTGCAAACATGGCCAAATTGATCATGTCTTCTTCTTCAGAATGTCCTGTTCCACTTTCATAGTCCCTCATCCAAACTGGTTGTTGTCTAATTCTTCTAGTTGAATCGGGTGATCTCTCATCAGTTAACTCATCTGAAGTAGAGTTCACTATTTCTCCTTCTATTTCTTCATTGATGTTCGCGTCATCATTGACAACTTCATTTTGTTCATCTTCCCACTCTAGGTTGACTGTAATGATTTTTTCATGTATTTGATCCCAATCCCAGCATCTATCTTCTTCAAACACAACATCTCTACTCACGATGATCTTCTGAGAAACTGGATCATACAACCTGTATGCTTTTGATTTGTCACTGATACCAAGCAGAACACAATTCATACTTTTGTTATCTAGCTTTTTTCTTTTGCTGTCAGGTATGTGAACATGAGCCAGACACCCAAAAACTCTAAAATACCCAATTGATGGCTTTAGTCCACTTCAAGCTTCTTCTGGAGTCTTATTTTTAATTGCAACTGTTGGACATCAGTTTAGTATGTGAACAACCCAGTTAACTGCCTCAGGCCAAAAAGTCCTTGGAATATTTTTCTCATAAAGCATGCTACGAACCATGTTCATGATAGTTTTGTTTTTCCTCTCTGCTACCCCATTTTGTTGTGGCGTATACGCAGTTGTCAATTGTCTCCTGATACCATTTTCCTTGCAAAAATCAGTAAATTCTTGTGATGTAAATTCACCACCTCTGTCAGTATGTAGACATTTTATGAATGTACCTGTTTCTTTCTCTACATGGCTTTTAAAGGTTCTGAAAGTATCAAAGACATCTGACTTTTCTACTAAGAAATATACCCAAGTTTTACGACTATAATCATCAATGAAAGTAATTACGTACCTTTTTTACTATTGGAGATGGGTGTAATAGGGTCGCATATGTCAGCATGTACCAACTGTAGATTTTGAGAAGCTCTCCATGAGCTCTCTTTTGGAAATAGATCCCTTTGTTGTTTTCCTGCTAGACAGTCTTTACAAATTTTGGAGGGAGACTTGAGTGGTGGCATGTCATTCACCATTTTTTGTTGCTCAAGAATCTTCATGCCTTTAAAGCCCAAATGCCCATATCCGCAGTGCCATAAATGAGTTGAATCTTCTGTAATTGTGTTAAAACAAGCTGTCACATTTGATTGAGGCTTAACAAATAAAATGAGCATTCTGTTTGAGGACATTCTTGCTTCCATGATCAAGCCTTTCTCTGAATGATATACCTTACATCTTCCACGTTGGAAGATACTGGAATTGTTTCCCAACTTCACTATTTCTCTGAAATTTTCATTTAAATCAGAGAACAGTTCCTTTTTGCCACACATGTGACTACTACAGCCTGAGTCCAGGAACCATGCATCTTCCTTCTACGCTTGTGTGTCCTCCAGATGTGTCATCAAAAGCATTTCTTCTTGTGATTCTGCAAAATTTGTTGTATTCTCCTTACTTTGACATTCATATTGAAAATGTCCAAGTTTATGGCAATGGTAACACTCCACAGTGGATTTATCAAAACTTGACATGCCTCTTCCTCTTCCTCTTCCACGAAATCTTCCACGACCTCGACCTCTTGCTCCCCCTGCTCTATTTTCAGAAGTTGCCTTCAATGCTTGTTCTTCATCATAGAACTGCTCATGCACCAAAAGACTACTCTGTAGTTGGTCAATAGATAACATATCAACGTCATTTGATTCCTCAATAAAGTAGACAACATAGTTGAATAGTGGAGTCATTGATTGCAAAATCTTCTCAATAATAGTAACATCTGGCATAGCTTCACCATGAATCCGCATCTTGTTAGCTATGGTGAGGATTCAAGCAAAATATTCATTCACTGATTCTCTAGCTTTCATTTGAAGAATTTCAAATTCCTTTCGGAGTGCTTGCAGGTGTGCTCATTTCATCTTTGTTGTCCCTTGATACTTTTGCTTCATTGAGTCCCAAATGTCCTTAGCCGTATCTTTCTTCAATTGCTTGAAAAAGATAATTTTTCACCTTTAAATCCTTGAGTTTCTGATTTTCAAAGACTTTCTTTTGCACCTCAGTAAGGTCAGCAGCCTGAGCTGCTTCAGGGATTCCAGCTTCCACTAAATGCCAATATTCCTTAGACCGCAGGAAATTCTCCATGAGCATTGCCCAATGGTCATAGTAACCATCGAACTTTGGAATTGCAGGTTGATCAACACTACTTTCTGCCATATGCTTGAAAGGACTGCTGCTTTTCAAGGTTCTAATCAGGCCCCAATAAAGGAGCTCTGATACCAAATGTAAAGGGATACTGTTTTAAAGTAAAACAGAAAAAATGAATGAAGAGGATAATTTTATTTAATGGAAGGAGTAGCTATTTAATAGCCTTACAGCAATTGGAAATACAAAAACGTGCAAAAGAGTGCAACCATGTAGTTGCAACAGCCTAGAACAAAGGAATAGGTCTTCCCTAAATTCTATGATTATTGACTAACAGAATAACAAATATCTACATAAAACAGAATAACAAATATCTTTAACAGTCTGTTGTGTCGAAACTCTTCAGGGTTCATCAAGACTCTTCAGGAGACTCATTGAAGGAGAATTTAGAATAGAGATTTAGGATTTATAGAATTTTCTAACCCTTTTTTACATGAAATTTCTCAACAAAGTGTTGAAGGAAAAATAAGAAAAAAAGTTATTTCTATTTTATCGATTGAAAATTTGGTTATTCATGACTCGAAGAAACACAAATCAGAGTATTCAAATTGAATCCTCTTATTTATAGTGAAATATATCTTTTATAAATCATACTTAATTTTTTATTATCTTCTAATTCTTAAATAATATTATCTCATTTTTAAAATTTGTATATTTCTCAACTAATTTCAATAATCACAAATAGACATTAATTTATTCTTAATAAAATTTTAAATAATTTTATAGAATTTATCTTTTAATGAATAATAGACTAATTTCATATAAGTTACATTTTCAAGATCTGGCTAAGTAAAATAACACATTATTCATTTATTGCTCTTCTTTTTTTCAGTTTTGAGTAAATAGAGTCATAAGTTACTAATTCTAGGTGGTTTCTTGCTCAGAGGTAAATAAAAAAGTCAGATCAATTTGCATAAGCATCATTTTCATGATTTCACAACAAGACAACATAGTTATCTAGTTCCAAGGATAGGAACAAAAAACAATAATGCATGGTGCTGATCCAAGACTTCAACTTGTATCTTTTCAATAAAGTACATTATTAAATGTTATATTAATATTCTTGTCCTCGAGTTAGCCCTACATGTATTCATAGTTAATCATACTGCTAAACTTTCATTTTTAAATTATGATAACTACCAATTATTAATAAACATTTTAGAATAGTACATCATTAATCATTCATATATGAAAATATTTTAATTAATCTGATGAAAGTTATAACAACACATTAAATTGTTCAAAGTTGAATAATAGCAAGAATATAATCAAAATATTTTTATTTTATTAATAGAATATTGAATATAATTTTTTGACAGGATAATACTAAATAATTTTTAATTAATATATCTGTAATCTATGCATTATATTTTTTTAAATAGAATCTATTAGATAAAGAAAAAACTTAACTCAGTGATAAATTGTGATAAAATTTTTAAACAGTGTAAAAACAATCTGTTAAATTCTTAATTTTTAATGTCAAACAATTAAAATACTGAATTAATAAGATTTATAATCTTAAAATAAAAGAAAAAGTTTATTTTTTCAGTGTTTTCAAGAAATATCAGTTATATAAAGTAAAGGGTAAATTATTCTCCACAGAATTGCTTGTGAAGAAGTCCTTAAGATTATCAACAGCATCCCTTCCTTTTTAAGTGGGTCAGTTACTGCACATTGTGATGATTTTTATTCAGTGACATGGGCATTAAATCAATTTTGAAATATTATTTTATATTAACAATTTTTTTAATAATTTAGACTCAAATAAATTTTAGAATATTAATATATTATTAGTATTATTGAAAAAATTATAGTTAAAATTTAAAATTTAATGTGATAAAATTTTATTTAAGTTCTTAAATTGTTTTTTTTTCTAGTGTTCTATAAATCATTATTAAATTTATTTTATCCCTTAATTTATAAAATATTTAATTCTTTAAATTTTGTAACTTAGAGACGCGTTTTAACTCAAAATATTTGACACAAGTTTTAACTTAGAAAAAGTTAAATTAGAATATTCAAAAATTAAATATTTTTATTTAAAAAGAATCGGTTCGTGCGTGTTATATATATATATATATCACTTTCTTTATTAATTCACTTTAAACTGCTAAGAAAAACTTTAAACATATAATAATATATATTAATAATTTTAAAAGATAAATACATATTTTGTCTATATTGTCTTTGTGTCGGTATATCAGCACTCCAGTTTTATGGATTTTATAAATTTCATGTGAATGAAAAAGTTGAAAATGATTAAGATTGTTCAGAAAGAGCCACAATAACTGTAACCATCACAATAGTAATCTGCCAATTGTTTCAGAAATAGGCACATGGACTCAAACTCTCCATTTTCAGTCTTCAACCAGAAGGGGACCAACAGTGACCACACCATGCTACCTCCACCACAAATGGAGACAAATAATCTTCTATTTTCACTCCACAAACAATTACTTTCATAACATCTTCTTTTAGTTTTCAAAATCACACACTTTCATCAGTATTCTTATTGATGTAATGATCTGATTGTTCTTTCTTGTTTAAAATTTGCTTATCGAATATAAGTAAAATTATCAACAAAATCACATAAAACACTCACTTTTTCCAGGAATATAATATTATAAGCAGAGACTGATAATTCTGATTAGCCAACTTTACACAGAACAAACCAAAGTAACCATGGCTAGATAATCCCACCACAAGTCCATAACACTTGAACTTGTTCAAGGGCAAGACATGATCACTTTATTCTAAAGGGTGTTTAGACCTAACACCAGAGTACACGAAAACAGAAACAAAGACATAAAATTTTTTAAGTTTTTTAAAAAACAGATAATAGTTAATTATTGTAATTATTCCTGCTGCTAATGCTAATTAAGGTCCATCTCTGCTTCAAGCTTTCGCTCTCCAACCTCACTTGCAAGTACAGGGGTCGCATTGGCAGTTATCTCCACACTTGCAGCCACCATTCTCACCAGAAACACCCATTTCAGCACCTTCGAATTGAACCTTAACAGGTGCCACTCCCATGACCAAAGTCTCAGTGGTTGTCTGCTCCGTGTAGCTCAAGTCTGGGTACATCTTGCAGCTGCAGAACAACCAAAAACCAAAAAATTAAGAAAACAAAAACTCTTAAGGGAAATTTACACAACACAAGGGTAAAAAATCCTCTCATGATTATTTTTAACATGAAAACATTGCGTTTCTCTCTTCTTTACACTGCACAAACATTTAATATGGTTCATTTGCATCGTGATCAGGTGAATTCACATTCAACGTGTATCAAGACTCCCAGAAACATTTTCCCAGAAATAAAATCCTCGTGGAGATTCTAACAACCATAGATCAACTCAAAGGGTATCCAAAAAGCCAAATAAATTGAAACACCGCAATCTTTACACAAGTGAAAGAGACCATCAAAGTGGTCAGAGTTTAACACGCAAAAACGCAAGTAAGAAGAAAAAAAAATTAAAAGTATTAACTTTTTTACAAATTCAACAAAAAAGGGTACCCAAATAGAAATCAAAACACCCCAGAAACCTTCCCGTGTAAAAGAAAAACAAATCTACATGTTCTGTACAAGCAAAATAAATGTTCAGGTTATCAGAATATCCCCATGCAAGAAAATTAACAAAGCCTGAACTTTCATGCAGTTCAGCCAAAAGGGTCCCCATAAAGCAAGTTAAAATCCAGGAAGAAGACTCTCCCAAAAGGAAAACCATTTTCCAACATATAAAACGATGACACAACAAAAGCACTATAACCTCACTAACCCTGAGCAGCCGTTGCCGCAATTGCAGCCACTTCCGCAACCACAGTTACCACCGCAGCAAGACATTTTCTCAAGTACCAAAAACAGACACAGAAGAAAAGAAGATAACGACGAAGAACAAGTCACAACAACAATTATTACGCACTAGTTTGAGTTTAAAGGCCAAGCGATGATCCCAATTTATAGCAAAATTGAGTGGAGAGAGAGTGAAATTTCCACCGTCCACGTGTCTACATCTCGCGGCGCTCCTAATCCTCTTGCGGATCTCCACACACGTCGACGTCGTTTTCAACACGTCATTGTCGCTAGTCTTGCGGTGGGGTTTTCTCGCGTGTTCTAAAATGTACGTTTGAGAAGTTGTGAGAGCCGTGGGATGAGATGTTTGATTTTGGTCAAGGGAGAGAATCAACGGTGAGAGTAGATGTGATGGAAGGCGTGCCTCTGGAAATTGTGACGACGTGGCACTCGTTCAATCATTCTATCGATTTCTCATTCCCTTTCGATCATTAAAGTTTTTAATTTTTTATTGTTAAGTGAAGATATTTTTGAAATGGTTAGGAAGATTAATATTTGTCACAAATAATTACAACTATTTTTTAACAACATCGTTGAAAATAATTAAATTCTTTTGGGTTGTAATAAAAATAACTTTTATATAAGACGATGAAAAAATTTATTAAAACTAATCATAAATTATAAACTTGTAGATTTATAAATGTATTAATTTTTAATTTTTTAAAATTTAACTTTTATTATTTCATACTTATAACTATGAATTATTTTTTCTAAAAAAAATAAATTTGAATCTTTAAATTTAAATTTTCCAAACATGCTCGAAGACTACTACTTTTCACTTTGATAACAACTTAAGTTGAATATTACATCCTAGTGTGAATAGTTAAAATTGAATTAAAAGTAATAGGTTATGTTACTTTTTGAAATTTATCAAATTTAAACAGTAGTAGTTTGACATTAAATTTTGATTATGTGTTACTGTACTATATTTCATATTTACTCATCACTTATATAAAAAATAATAATATCTCACTAACTGTGTCCCATATACATATAATATAGTATATATTTATCAATTAATTATTTTATAATATATATTTTTTTATGGGTTAGAAAACTTTTGATATACTTTCCATATTTCTACGCCAACATCTAATATATTTTAGTTTCTCATCTTCCGTCTCAGTGTATTTATAAAAGGTTTTTCAACGTTGAAATCAGTACTTGATATTTCGTGGTTAAAGATAACGAGTATTATTAAATGTGAGTTTTAACTTGAACCCTAATAGTTATAAACCTAAATTAGTACATTTATCTCTATTAATCCCATATTAATATAACAGTATGTACAAATCCTGTACAAAATCTATATTTAACAATCATTTGTTTTGGATTGTCGTAGCTTTAGTAGTTGGGAGACTAATGAATTGAACATCATAGAGCATATTGATCAAAATGTGTTATATAACCGATATATACCTTGTATATTTGTACCAGGCCTTATGTATGCATACATGGTACTTTATAAATGAGTTACCTTTTTATTTTATTTAATCTTCAATCTTCAATTTTGATAAAAATAATGTGTTTTTAAATTTTATGTCGAGATATTTTTTGTATTAAAAAATAATATTTAAAATTCTTAATCATAAGAGAAAATAAAGATGAACTATTTTAAATAAAAAAAGTCATACTTTTAAATATTGAAATATCTTAATTTTTAATATATATATATATATAACAAAATAAATTAAAGGGAACTTTGTTATAGTTTATATATTTCTTTCAAGATTATAATTTTTTTATCTGGTTAAGTTTATCTTTTTTATTACATTAATAAAATATATTATTTTCATAGTAATAAAAAGTATTATTTTCTTCAATTAAGATAAAAATAGATATATGCAAATGATTCAAAATAATTTTTTTTATCAACAATAAACAATAAATAAATGAGAGTCACTTTAGGGGTGGTTCAACCCTTATACCAATTTTCACAATATCTCACAATAACCAACTTCTAACTATAACCGCATACCTAACTGACGAAAGCACTAACCAAACTAACACTTAAAAACTTCAAGGAACCATCCTCATGCACGTCGATGGTTCCAAACACCAATCAGAATAGGAAAATGAAGCAGAACGAGATTTTGCAGAAATCCAAGACCAAACCTTTACTTGCACCATTGCAAACACTTCTGACACATCAGCCACACCCCTTTTGAAAATGATAAGGTTCCAGTGATTCCAGATTTCACTCACCACCCCCACCCAAATTGTACTCCACACAATGTTAATCGAGTCTAAAGACTGACTCATCCAGAAATGAGCAAAGTTGAACTTAGGATCAATGTGAGACACAAACGACACTCCAAGCCACTTATAGCAAAATTGCAATCGAAAAACAAATGGCAGTAATACTCTTTCTCCTTCCCACATAGACAACACAAAGCATTTTCAACCATCACCCCTCGCCTTTCCAGATTGACCCTAGTAGCGATCTTATTCTCCAGAACCCTCCAAGCAGTAAATAAAGCAGAAGGTACGACTTTACACCTCCACAGCTTACTTAATACCGAAGAACCTTCCACCTCATTATCCCTCTTAACATGCATATAAGCAGAATTAACTGAAAACTTCAGAAGACCCCCGACCTTCCAAATCCAACTATCCGCCTCTCCCAAAATCAACCTAACACCTTGCAATACCTGCCAAAACTGATCCACCAAAGGCTTCTCCCATTCGAAGAAAGGTCTTCGCGAGACTAAATGTCAAACCCAAACACTATTAGACCAAGATCCAAGCTCTGCCACCTTTGCCTATTTGGCCAAACATAGAGAGAACAGTCTCGGAAAGGCTCTCTTCAACGCATCGCAACCTAACCAATTATCCTCCCAGAAGAAAATATCCTTTCCATCACCACCTTTCCAGTTGAACCCATCTTCAAAACTTCTTCCCCAACCCTCTGAGGCCCACACCTCTTTTAAATCTTTCCACCAAAGAGAGCTCCTACGACTTTTTCCTTCCTCTCTCAAGCACCTCCAACCACCATATTTTGAAACCAGAATCTCATTCCAAAGACCACCCTTATTTGTACCCAACCTCCAGATTCACTTTCCTAACAAAGCCAAGTTAAAAATCTTTAAATCAATAATACCAAGCCCCCCAAAATCGCGAGGCTTGCATACCTTTTGCCAAGAAGCCCAAGCGATCTTCCTTCCTTCAGATCCCCACCCCAAGAGAAAATTCCTTTGAATCCTAACTAATTTATCTGCCACCCCTGAAGGCAGTTTGAATAAGGACATAAAAAATAACGGGATAGAGGAAAGAACTGACTTGATCAAACAGATCCTCCTAGCCAATGACAGACATTTGCCTTTCCACCTGCTCAGCCTAGCCTGAACTTTCTCTAACACCCATTCCAAAAGGTGCTTCGCTTGTGATTCCTCCAACTGGCAATTCCAAGTAAACAAAAGGAGAAACCATCACGTCGCAATTAAGAATAGCTGTCAAACGCTGAAGCGAAAGCTGATCCAGCCCCATCCCACCAATTCTACTTTTCAAAAAATTCACCCTAAACCCCTAGAAGAAAACTCAAAGCATTGCAGAATCGCCTTAATATTGAAAACGCTTTTGGTGTTAGATTCACAGAAGAATAAAGTATCATCTGCATATTGTAACATATTTACCTTCACTTTATGCTTGCCAACCTCCAAATTGTCTATCAAATTCTTTTCTTCAACCACCCTTTATTCTAGAGTGTGATGATGTGCAAATATGATGATGTACATATGAGAGAGGATTGATCAATGGAAGTCAAATAAATAAGAGCAATTGATTTTCACATAAAATAGCTCCAAGATAGAACGATCAATATTGTGAGGTAGTGTGAATCAGGAAAACTAGTGACTTCACCTAGAAATATGATGACTTTTCTACGACAAGTGCACCGCGTTGGCAGAAGTAATAATTTGTTGAAGTAATATCGAATCCACAAGGAACAATTGAATAATCAAGTAAAATATTCACTAAATAGAAAACAAAATATTAAGTTTGTTGAAGTTAGTTAAGATTGCAATGATTAATAAGAAAAAAATTAAAAAGTTTGTTACTTCAATTGGGAAAATAAGGATTGGGATTCATCTTTCTCACCCTTTTGTATTTTGATTAGCATGAAAATATTATGTCCTTTGATTAATATTGATGCCCGTATAAAAATCATTTATTGATTCCTTGCATATAAAATTATTAAGATGTCTCTTAAATATCAATTCCTCGCTATTTATAAAAACTTTTTGTCAGTAAAATCAGACGTTGATAGCAATTAACATTTCAAGTTATTCCTAACATTCAAATATGTTAAACATTATCATTTGGGTGAGAAACTTATAAGTACTTTCCAATCAAATCTAAATTTCGAGATTATGGTGAACAAGCATTACTAACAAAATGATAATACCAATCATCAATCAAAAACAAAATATTATGTTTAGATATCACCTCAATACATAAGAGTTCGAACAGATTACTCACAATCTCAAAGGGTAGAATTAGGCACACATGTTGGCTGTTAAAACAGGGAGAGCAAGAAAAGAATATCCAAGATGTTTCTCCTTGACGACTGCCTCTTCTAGGGTTTCTAACACCTTTTATCCTCCCAATTAGATTATAATTCACTCAATGGTTTTCCTATCAATCTTGCATGTCTAGGGTTGTGTCTTGAACCTCCTATTTAACCTAATTGGCTTGGGTTAAGTGACTTCTCGCTTGGACGTTATTGCACTACAAGAAAATCATTAAATAGTAATCAAATTTAGAGACAAAAAATAACACCTTTTATCCTCCCAGTTCATTCAATGGTTTTCCTATCAATCTTGTGTGTCTAGGGTTGTGTCCAAGTCTCCTATTTAACCTAATTGGTTTGAGTTAAGTGACTTCTCGCTTGGGCGTTATTGCACTACAAGAAAATCATTAAATAGTAATCAAACTTAGAAAACAAAAATAATTAGTCACTATATTAACTAAATTAGATACTAATTTAGAGATTAAACAATTATTCATATCTAAAGTGATTTTTATTATTAAAAAAGATTATAAAATAGTTTTTAAATTTGTATCTAAATTAGCTATCTAAGTTTTAACGACTAATATTTTAAATTCTAAATTAGTCTCTAAAAGACTAATAGAGACTAATCTAGAATATAAAGTAGTAAGTTGCTAAAACCTTGGTGGCTAATAGTTATATACCAATTTAGAAACCATTTTATAATTTTTTTATTAATAATAGAAACTACTTTAGATACCAATAGTTTTTTTAGTTTATAAAATTGTCTCTAATTTAATCAAATAGTAACTAATATTTTGGTCTCTAAAATTTGTTTCTATTTAATGATTTTCTTGTAGTGTTGGGCTCGCCTAGGCAAGTTACACGAAAAAAGGCCCAACGTCACTGGAGTGATCTCGCCTAGGCGAGATCCTCTAGGAGCGTCTAGTTTAGGCAAGTTTGGGCAAGCTTTGGTGAGTGATGGTGCGTTCCAACTTTCCGTTTTTAGCTTTGTATATTCTCTTTTTGCCCAATCATCTCCATTCTTCCCTAAAATCTTGAAATTAACAAAAATTTAAGAATAAATCATTCTTATTTAAATTAAAATCATAAAATATGTAAAAAGGTATAAATTCATAAATTGGAGGTTATTTTATCAATTAATATCCATAAATGTTTGTATTTTAATATGAAATATTACTGAAATCTGACATTTATCAAGATAGAGAACCAAATAATAGAATTTTATCCTTACTTATTTATCATTAAGTTCATTATTGAATATGAAAATTTTATTAGCGGTGTGATTGTAACATATAAAAAAAAGGATTTAATATAAATATATTATATTATTATTCAACTAGTATTTGAAATCTATAAATAGAAGAGTTTGGTAATTCATTTTTTCACAAAATATTCTATCTTAGGTAAATAGATTTAGAAGAAGCAACCAAAAGCTTATAAAGAGAGGATGAAGTTTACATGATCAAATTTAAGAATGACTAAGTCTAAGTTTATTTTTCCTAAAAAGTTTATATGGGAAATTTTTTTGAATTCTAAGGAATTTCGTAACTGAAATCTTTGAATGGGGCAATGTTGTCCTAAATTCTAAGATAAAAGGGAACTAAGGGTTGAGTTATAACATTCTTGTTTAAGAAAAGGAACCAATAGAACTCAGGTCAGGGGAACTATCATTCAAAAGATAATAATTAGGATGTATTATATGCCTTTGTTAAGATAATTGTAAATTGTTATGTTCGATAAGATATTGCTTTTCTATATTACTTTGGATGCATAAGTGAGTGTTTGATTGTCTAGTAATGTTTTGGGGATGGAAAACTTGTTTGTTGGGACAAAATTGGAGGTTTCCCGTTGGGACAAAATTGGAGGTTTCCCATGAGAATGTTAGCTTTAAGCTTATTTTCAGTCAAGTGAAAGCGTTAGCGATGTTAATGTAACCCAAGGTGGCAAGATTTTTGCTCAAACCAAAAGTTTTTCACTCAAGTATTTGTGGCACTGATGTGACCCAAGGCAACAAGCTTTTCGCTCAAGCGAAATTAGCAAAGGAATTTCACTCTAACAACGAATTTCACTCCAACAACGAAAATTTCGCTTTAGCGATGAAGTTTTTACTTAAGCAAAAATGAAGTAGGAAACCATCTTACTTGTGGGTTTGTTTTCACTCAAGCGAAAATTAATCATATTTGTTGAATGTTTTTATACTTCCATCAAAGTGAAATTATTGGGTAGTTATGTGTTTGTACTTTGAGGTGAGTAATGTGAGGCTAAGTAGAGCCAAAAGTTGGTGCCTATAATCTACTACTTGTGTGTGAGGTTGAGTAGAGTCAGGGGTTAGTGTCCATAATCTATTGAGACTTGTGGATGAGATGTATGGTACCCAAGGAGGTACAAAGAGATCTAGTGTGGTGAGCTATATTAGAACGAATTCAATGAGATCTCAAATTCCATTAACAACCCCGGTAACGTAGACTAAGGTGTCGGGTGAGGAGCAACCAATGGAAAAGATACTAGAGGCATACCGTGAGACTATAGTGAGGTTGGTTGTTACTATGATAGTCGATAATAATGTGACCCACATGTGTTAGTCTCTAAGATCGGGAAGTAATCTAAATTTCATTATGTATGATATAATCTATGTGATGAGTATGATGAGATGAATGTGAATTAATGGTAATTTACTTAATGATATTTGTATAAATGTTTATCTAGTAAAATTATTATGTTTTTAATGATTACTAACTTTTTATTTATTGATCATTTGATTTGTGATTACCATATTCTGTTACACGTGAGCAAATGTCTTAACAAGTGAGAAAGATGTCTTTCGATCCTAAAAGTAAACTAAAAAAAAGATTAGTAACTCTGCATATAGATATATGTATAAATTTGCATCTTAAAGTAGAATGTATACAATTCGTATATAATATGTTATTATTATAAGTCAATGAAAATTACTTCTTTTAATATTTAAGGTTTATAGTAGTTATTTCTTAATTAATATACTTTTTATATTATTAACTAATTAAAAATCACTCTAACCAAAATATTTAAAACAATTATTATATAAGTTAACAATCTTATCATTCATAAGGGTGGCAATGTGGGTTGACCCGCCCCGCATTTAGTCTGTAAGAGGTAACTCATGTAAGAAAAATATTTTTTTTTAAAAAAAATTATAAAATTAATATATTTTTGCTGCTGAAAAATTAAAATTTCATCATTATTTCAATTCATTCAATTAAGATAAAAATATAAAGGATTTCAAGTATGAAGATTGTTAGAACACTTGATTAAAAATAATTAAAGTTTTGTTTTACATATATTTTCCCTCTATAGGTATGTAAATGTACCACATAAATAGCCTAATCAATAAAGGTAAAACATTGATATGTCAGACTATTTGAGAGTCATATATTCTTAAAACTCTTACAACATACTGACATCCAATTCAACCAAAATGACATGAATAATTTTAATGAAAATGACTAAGTTTTTAATAAGTATCTTATTGGAATTTTTTTTTATTAAAAAATTTTAAATATAAGATTTTACTTAAAACTAAATCCATTTTCACTCTTAATATTAACTTCTTTAGATGATTAAACATTCATTTCTTTAGTGCGTTAAATTCAATTTTTTAAAAATAAAATAAAATAAAATAAAGATCGTGCAATAATGAATAAGTGAAGTGTGACTTTTTTTTTTGCAAAAAAAATAATTATTATTTTTTTGTTTACACAGGTCAGCGGATCAACCCACCCCACTGTTGACTCGCATAGGCTACCGGGTTGCGAGATATGTCTAAGTGCATCAACGGACAAAATTAGTTAATCCACCCCAAATTTTTTAGTAGTGAACTATAGACCGATTCAGATAGTCCGCCACATTATCATCCGTAATCATTCATAAGCAGGCATAACTAAATATAATTATAAAAAACATATTCTAATAACATAGTGTAGCTTGTTTATATAATTCTAAAAACTAATAAAAAAAATGTTACAACAATATATAATAAATTTTATTTCGACATACTTTTTATCTTAAGGTTACTTAAACTTACACGAGTTAGCAAAATTTAACTCAATTAATTAAACGGACAAAATATGTAAGCCGTTATAAAATTTCCAATACATATTCAATTCTTTAATAATAAAAAATAGACTTAGAATATTAGACCCAAATAATTTACCTTATTTCAACATGGCCTTTCATTAAAAAATATTAAAATTAAAAGTATGTATTAATTATAAAAAAAATAATGCTTAGATATTCCAAACTATCTATTTCAATTCCACATTTCATATTCCCACGTCTGCATTGGCTTTTCATCTTGGCAAAAATAAAAAGTGAAAAAGAAAACACAACAAATTCTTATCTCTTTTTTTTTTCTTCTCTTCTTTTCTTTTCTGATAGAGACATCTATGGCTATAAAAATAAAAAAAATATGAGAAAAGTTAGTAATACCTATTAAAGTATGATTACTTATGATTCTATGAAAAGCTATTATGCAAATCCAAATGGGTGGATGTAATGGAAGCAGCATAATATGGCTTCACTGACCTATTTCAAGGTCAAATAAATTGGTGTATATTTCTATAATAAAAAATAAAGTTTAATAATTCTTTTTATCTTATTATTATGATAATTTTCAAATTTTATCTTATTATTTTAAACATTTTCAATTTAATTTTATTATTTTTAAAACAAATTAATATAGTTATTTTTATTAAATCGATGATGAGAATATTATAATAATTTTAAATGATCTTGTCAATATTATTTTTCTCAATAAGTCTACATTAACTAATGAAATATCATTTACTACTATCGTCGTGTATAATTCATTATTTTGATAATATTATTATCATGAAAAAATATACTAATTTTTAAATAAAGTTACACCAAATAAAAAACGTTGACTCAAAAAAATTACCAAGACAGTGAAAAAACTATTAAATCTAAAATTAACTTTAAAATGTTGAATTTGTACTCATAAGTTAAAGGGTTATTATTCATGCTAACTTTTATTATTTTGCTCAAGGCATCTAGGGTCTAATTTAGTTACTCTACTCAAAACAAAGTGTTTTTGTCTTTAACTTTTACGTTTTCTTCCTAATTATGATTGCTTAATTCTTTTATTAAAATATAATATTTATGTTTATTGTTTTCTAATTTTGTAAATATTAAATACTTACCTTCAAACTTGTATTAATATGTAGTTTTTTGTTTGTTTCAAAATATCAAAGAATAATAAAAAATTATAAACCTGCCACACTAGTTAATTTAGAGTGTTTTTCAAAAGAAACACTCAAATTAGGTTGATTGATGATTAAGTTACTCCAGCAATATTTTTTCATTTGTTGTTGAAACAAATGAAAAAAAATCAATACCTCAATTAATATAACCCACTTCTATTTTCTCTGTAATTAGTTAAGAGTTTCTAAATATTTATTGTTTACATGTTATATTGGGATGAAAAATATGACTTGATAAAGTTTATGAAAGTTTGAATGGGTTGTAATTATGTGGTTTTTGAATTAGAGAATGTCTAATTATTTCACCTTCATTTAAAATAAATTTATTTTATGTTAGCATTACTTTAAGATCCTAAAATTGTAATTTTTAATATAGAGGACCAAAATGAAGTTGACTATAAATTTTAGGAATTAAAAAAATATAATCAAACATTTTTAAAATTATTGTTCTAAAATTTCCCTTGTTCAATTAAATATTTTTAGAAAGGATATAAATTATTTTTGAATATAGATCACATTTGGAACTAAAATTAAAATTATAAAACAAATAATATCACAGTAATTTTATTTGAAAATGGTTATTTTGAAATTATGATTAGAAATGAAAAAGAGTATGATAGATAGGGTTGGAAAAAGAAAAAGAAAGATTCATGTTGCATTGGTGGTGGTGTGGGCCCTTAGTTTAGGGTGACCATTGTATGTGGGCACCGAATCCATTTGATTTCCCCATCTTTCTTTTCTTCTTCATCTTCTCTTACATCAATCACACTACCTTTCTATATTTTCTATCAAAATCTTCTCATTTCTTTCAATCAAACAATAAATTATCAACCAAAATACAAAGCCTTTGCTATAAACAAAAGAAGTCAGAAGAAGTCACAAAAACAAAGTTAAATTGTGTTTTTTTAGTGTCTTTCAATCTAAGAAGTTTTAGCTTCAGCTTCCACTTTATTTCAACTGTTTAGTACTGATTTTTTTATTATTCATTTTTTTAAAAGATGGAACGCACCTAAGTTACAAGAGTAATGATCAAGAAAATTTAAAAGATGACTGAGATTTAGGTGACCGCAGTAAAATTAAACTCCAATCATAATGAATTATTCTTTCATATTTTAAAAATATCTCTATATAATATTTTGAATTATGTAATCCAAAAGTCATTTTTTAAATTTATAATTAGTTTTGGATTACATAATTCAGAAGTCTTTTTTTATATGCATGATTTGTTTATAGATTACATAATCCGGAAGTTACTATCAAATTCAGACTTTCAGATTATATAATCCGAAATACCATTTTAGATTATGTAATTCAAAATATGGAGATGACACAAAAATGATAAAAAAGTATTTTTATATTTTGTATGAGAGTGTCAGAAGAACATATGAAGGTGCATAAAGAAACAGTCTAAGACTTATCTTTTGGACCATGTAATGGCCTTAGTTCGATTTTTTGAGTTTTGTATTTGGAATAATAATATTGCAACTTCTTCCTGCACCTCTACAAATTACTCCCTGCACCCCCTCACTTACGGAAAAGACTGTTTTGCCCCCTTTAAAAAATGACTTCCGGATTTTTTTTCAAAATAATTTTGAAACGTCTTTTTCAGAATATGTTTTATGAATTCCAGATTTATAAATGCAGAAATAAAAAAATGTGTTAAAAAAATGATTATTTCTCTTCCGAATTTTCTATTTTGAAAATATGTTTTGCTTACAAAATTAATAAACACCTAAAACTGTAAAGAGTAATTTTGATATTTTCGAAAAATGTAGGGGGTGTAGGAAGAACACCCTAATAATATAATAGAGAGTAGATAGTAATAGGGAATCTAACCATTAAACCAAATTGTAAAGAGATGTGCGTCTAACATGATAAAGTCCCTCTTAACATGATGAACATGATCATTGGTATTGAAAGTACATGCACATGACCATCTTCCTCCATAAAGAAGATTTTCACCAATGAAAATATGTGACTTATAAGTTTTAATTTGATAAAATTTGCTCATTAATTTAAATTTGTATAACTTGATCTATTAAAATAGATTTATAGTTTTAGTATGAGAATTGAGTTTTTGAAAGTAAATTTTTTATAATATGAAATAGTGTCACTAATATTGAAAAATATGTTAGAATTTAGTTTGTAAGGAGCTGAATTTTGATATTTTTTTTGACTTTCTTTTATTAGTTTTAAGATTTTTTAAAAAAGAATCAGCTTATTAAAAATCTAATTTTAAGTGAGTTTTCAACATTTACTGACATTGTTGACAATTGAGAATTTGATTCTAAGTGGATTTTCGATGTTATGTAACACCGTTCATAGTTGAAAATTAACCTCCTCATTAACGAAATTTTGACTAGTCTTCCAACACCAATAGTACTATTTTACATTGCAATTTTAGTTTATGAGATATGGAATTTTTATGTTGAATAGTGAACATGTCTAATAATAAATATTGTTGACTAATTTTTATGAAATTCTTTTTTGAAATTAAAAAAGTATAAGTAAATGTTTTAAGCTTAAGTTTTTTTTTTTTCTTATGAGTTATTAAAACTATGATCATGGAAGATACTTGAAGAAACAGACAACATAGAGAATAAAGAAGTGATTAGCTAACACACAAAAAGTAATCAATATTTCATATATCACTTTTTATATATTACATATATACCCCTTGTTGAAACCTATAAGCTTGTTAAACCGCATTTTTAAAAAACCTATTTAATCTAATAAACCGGGTTTTGACCATGATGGAGTTATTTTTTTTGCTTTTGACCAAAATGTGGTCCGTTTAAAAAAATTTACAAATTTAGGCAAGTCGTGTCAATTCGGCACGACTTTATACGCACAAATCGTCCCAATTAGATACGACTTTGTCATGTCATACTAACGTCGTGCCAACTTGGCACGACTTCTGTCATGTCATATTGAAGTCGTGCCAACTGGGCACGACTTCTGCCACATCATAATTTTTTATTTTTTTTAATTTTATTGTTTATATTGGGTAGTAAGTTATGTAATGTTAAAAATTATTTTGATACATAATTTTCTAAAAGTGTTAGTTTTAAGGAAAAAAAAATGGATTATTGGTCTACTTACACGGGACCCAATTTCTTACCTGACCCCATCATGCGTCGACATCAATCATGAAGACCTAGCACTCAACGCATTTGTAACGAAATGGATGATTCAATTCCAAATTAACCAAAAAAATGTTCATATTGTAGAACAGAAGGTCATTATTGTCCGCACAGACAAGCTTAATAATAAAATTCAATTCAAGTTTGATTATTAATTTCCTCATTTTCTTTATATTCATAACACTCTTAGAACATTCATTTTCTTTATCTATGTATTTATTCATTCAATTCAAACATGATCCATACACGATTATCTAATTTTTTGTTCCTTAAAACTAACACTCTTAGAAAGTTATGTATCAAATTAATTTTTAACATTACAAAACTTACTACCTAATATGTAAACAATAAAATTTTTAAAAAAAATTATGACGTGGCAGAAGTCGTGCCAAGTTGGCACGACTTCAATATGACACGGCAAAGTCGTATCAAATTGGAACGATTTGTGCATATGAAGTCGTGCCGAATTGGCACGACTTGTCTAAATTTGCAATTTTTTTTAAACGGATTCCATTTTGGTAAAAAGCAAAAAAAATAACCCCATCATGGTCAAAAACCCCCTTGGTTTTTTTAGTGAGTAAACTGAGTTTGCAGAAACTTGACTCAAAATAATATTTGAATTATTATTTAGAGAAATAATTGAAAGAATATTCGAAAAAAAATCAATAATAACTTATGATTTAGTAAATTATAACAATATTGTTTTAGTTAAAAACTTGGTTTAATTACCAAGAACTAAAGATTATAGTGGTTGAAGATGAGTATAAAAATATGTATATTCAATTATTTATCTCTTTTTATTTAAAATCCTCTTTTAAATGCAATTTCAACTGAACTATCCATACGAGAGTTTATGCCTTTTAAAAATATTATTTATGCTTTGTAATTAACTAACGTTTAAAATATTATTTATGGAATATATTTCTTACTCAAACGGCAAAATCATATTCTTAATAATTAAAATATTTTTATCAATAAATGTTGAATTTAAGTTTATTAAATAGTCATAAATATTTTAATAATGAGTTAAATATCTTTTTCATACCTATATTATAAGGATTTTTTTTTATAATTCAAACTTTAGACTATTTAGGTGTGTTTGTAGTATAAAAATGATTAAAATGAATTTTTTTTGCATGATTTTAACATTGAGAATAATTTTTATATTATAAGTATCTGAATAATCTAAAGTTTAGATAAAAAATAAAATTAATTTTATAATATAGTATAACTATAAACACATTTAATCTTTTAATAATTTATACGAAAATATAGAGCGATTACAAATTTGTTACTTGATCCTGTATTTTAGTTATTTTTTAGATTTCAGGTCATAGAATTATTTGAAATAATATTTAACCATATACAGTACATATGCATGGTCATGTACTGAATCATAAGATATTAGGCTTATAATATCTTCTCATTAATATATTAATACAATGTAAAAAAAAATAAGACTTAGACTTAAAAACATTATTTTTTAATATATATATATAGTTAATAATTAAATAAAATATTAATAGTGTTATTTGTAGAGAATATTTTCATTAATATAATAAGCTACCATCTAATATGTTTTTAGAATTTTTCAGTAATGTATAGTTTACTTATATATCGTTTAAATTTTGGTCTAGTTTCCCATATTTTTGTATTGTATTTTTATTTTTTTTAATAATATTTATTTTTCATGTGATGACAAATGATTGGTGTTACTTGAGATGTCAACAGGTAAGATGTAAGTTACATTGTGATACTGAAAGATTTTATTTTAAAAAATAAAATATTAATAGTGTGACACAATAAAAGTTATAAAAAATAAATTGAAAATTTATATAATAATAACATTTGCCATGAATACGGTGATAGTGTATTTGTAACATGAGACTAGTTTTCGTTTAGAATGCTTGAATTTCCACCAGAATTTTATATATAAACTTTTGAATAATTTAGAAACAGAACTTGATAAAAGGTGAGATGTTAAAAATAATAAAAAGTAAAAATTAATTTTAAAAGAAAAGAAAAGAAAACCCCTAAGGTAACAGTGTAGTGTCTGATACAGAAGAAGAAAGCATGAAGAAGAGTTCAGGAGAGTCTTCAACCAAACCAAACAACAATTCACCCAAACTCAAACCCCCTTTCAAGCCAGCAAAGGATGACACCAAGCCCGTGCTTCAAGACCCTGTAAACTCTCTTTGATTTCTTTGTTCCCACACTTTCAATTTTTGTTCATTCTTAACCTTTCTTCTTCTGTTTCAGATACTCAGATCCGACCCAATTGAGACGGAAGAAGCTGTGCTGCGATTGCCTCCATTTTCAGTCCCCACTTCAACTTCTCCACCTAAAATGGCCTGAAGGTATTTACTTTACTTCTTTTTTTGGTTAATCATTGCCTATAGTCGATTCCTCTTTCCATTTTCAAAAATGGGTTTTCTGGTGTGGCTTGTAAGATAATATTTTACAAATTTTAAAATGAAGTTAGTAGTTATTTGTCAGAGGATTGTGTTTTGTTTTAATTAACACATGCTCAAACAATGGAAATGATGATTTATTCTATTATGATTTGTTATAATTTATTCCACTTTTGTTCATTTCCTTCCATCCTATCTCTGTGTATTCTTGTTTAACCAATTTCTGCATAAATACACTTTTTTAAGACAAAAAAAAAGTCAAGTTAGTTGAACTTGTGAACTAAGTTAAAATTAGCTTATATACTTAACTTTTATGGAAGCCCTTTTCATTTAACTTCTTCAAAGGTGCATAAGTTAATTCTAGATTATAGAGAAGCTTAGTACATCGTTCTTATTTTTCTCTTCTGTAAAAATTTAAGCAAATAGACCTTAGCTTTCAACAAATACGAGGTTAGCATGGTAGGTATGCTTTGTTAGTCATATTCAATTGATTTCTTAATAAAAATAATAATTATGATATAGCCTTTAAATTTTCTTGTGTGTGTTTTCAGCATGGAAAGTTTCATCTCAGAAAATTTATGTCTGACGTGAAAGTAGAAAGAGGAGTTTCACTGCCAGACAGTAGTGATGCAAGAATAATAGGTTAAGATTTGTGGCCTTTTTTTGGTGCTTCTCTTGTTATGTTTGTCAGATTGGGAATTTGGAATGCACAATAATGTGGTTTATTTCTACTGCTTGTTCTGATATCAGCAATCTATATTAGTTCACATGATAATCTTTTGAAGTTGAATTTCTTTACAGCTTGAAGATGCTATTGTACTGGTCTTTTGGTTAATGTTTGGGAGTTTTGTAAGTGAGGAATGTGGAATGGTTGTTTCAAAGTGGAATGTTTGGTAGTTGTTTCAAAGAGTGCCTTTGGTATCCTGTGAATTTTATAGTTTAATTTCATCTGCTTTAGAATTCTTAATAACTCCATGTAATTCATGTAGTGACCAGGTAGATATAATAAATTTATTGTCACTTGTTACCATTCCTTTACCATTGACCTTTATACTTTTTCCAAGATTTGAAAGAAAATTTGCAATGATCATATAAAACACAACAAAGCTAAAATGAGTTTTCATGTAAGAAAAGTTTAGGTAGATTAAATAAGTTTAGACAATGAATGAATGACTATTTTGGCATTTGAATTTATTTGTGCACTTGGTTTTGGGTAGTGTTGAAAGAGACAACTAATTTTTTACGTTGGTAGTGTACAACAGCTGTGTATCATTTTCACCTTTTTAAGGTGGCAACCAAACATGTCAAGAGACTCATCATTATTATACCAATTTTATTTGTAAATATTGATCAAAAAATATTGAACATGGAAAATTACATTGTCACCGATTCTGTTAATTAAAATAAAATTAAAACATCTTTAACTAGAGGAAGAAAAAGTCATTAGTTATAACAGTAAAGGAATAAAATTAGTAATAAAGTAAAGAGTCTTTAATTGTTATTATAAAAGAACTGTGAATTGTCCAGCCAATTACGCTATTTCTAATTTTAAATTTTAGTAAACTTGATATTTTCATGGATTTTCTTTTGTTTGAAACTCATTATTATTTTTATTCTTAATATTTGGAGGGTGGTGACGTAATTGGGCTATGGAATAATTTTAAAAAGGTTAGAAAAATTCTTCTAGAAACTTGGTATAATTTGAAGACAATTTTAAATAGTGTGTGGAGCTTAATGTGTTAGTAAATTTTAAGTAAATGTAATTTTATAGAATCAATTTATAAAACAAATATGGCAGAATGAGAATTTAAAAGATTCTGGTAAAAATAGACAAAGAGCTAAATTTGATTCAAACTTTGAAAAACTTAAATGACTCTAAGAAATAGTAAATTCAGTCTTAATAATAAATTCAGTCCTAATAAGAGCCAAAAGTAAATTACAACTTCTACATAAATATATAAATAAAATTTACAAATAACTAAAATGGTTCACAACAAATGTAAGCAGTGTGGATTTCTTAAAATGATGATCCCACTTAATGTTTCATACATTGGCAAGGATAATAGATCGAAACAAACTTGAATGCACTAAAATTATCACATCAAAACATATGGAATTTACAGAATCAATTCTATTACAACTACTTGGTATCATCTAATCCCTGCAGTTTTACAGGATGGCTACTTGGACACTAATGAGGAAATCATCTTCTGTTATCAAAGATTCACTAAAGAAACTCTGCAAAATCTGTGACTAACTGTCACCATGTCATGCCTCTCGGTATAAAATGTATATGTATTTGGTTCTCTTTTGATGGTTTTAGCATATCTTAAAAATTAAAGAATTGTTTTGGAGGTTATGGTACGTGTTTAGCAAATGACTTCTTCAATATGCCTGCCCGGTGGAGTTAACCAAACTGACCAAAATCAATATGTGCATCTTATCCCTAACCTTGTTTGCCAAAGCCACGCAGCCTCATTACTCCTGCTGGCAAAATTGAACTGCATTATCAACTATGAAGCATTATTAACTATGAAGAACAAGGAAAATACATATAAATTCAATATGCAGCATGGGAAAGTAAATATTTCACTTATATAATACTATTAAGAAGTGGACTTTCCATATAATTCAATCTTACAAAATCGACTTACAAAATGAGATTTGCACTTATATACTTTGAAAAGTTCTAGTTGATGCTCTCCTCACGCCGATACTGTTAACTCATGTGCGTGAGACTATATATTTATGGCGGGGCCAATAACAATCCGATAGAGGGGGGGTCTAATAAGCCCAACAAGCTCTCGTTAAAATAGATTCTAAATTGTTCTGATACATATTAAGAAATGAATTTTAAATCTAACTCAACTTTATAATTTCTAGTCGATGTAGGATCTCCAATAAATACCAAATTGTCTAAACACAAATTTTGTTCTTAACATAACCATAAAAGTACCTAGGAGGTTCATTCTCAGTGAGAACAACACTGCAGGTCAAATAAGCAAATTGTTCACTATTATACACAATGACAAGGCGCCTCAGTCAAAAAAGATCTATACTGGGTTGTTTTATTACTAAGTGGAATTATTATATTATTGTTTGCCTCAATAGCAAATGAAATTCCATAATACATACTAAACCATCACAAAAAATGTCAGGATTTGTAACATGGTCACACTAGATCACCAGAACAAAGTGCAAAGGTGCCAAGTGTGGGTGGCCATACTAGTGTACTACCAATAATTGTAGCCCATGTAACAAATCATTATCCAAAACATCCAAGCCCGGTTCACCTCAAACTGTAAAACAAGTATGCAATTTCCAACAAATCCAGGCCCAATTTTCTCTCATCTGCCCATGCATCCTCTTTCAACCTCTTAAAACCGAGACCTTACCTCACTTATTTGGAAACCAATGTTTGCCCAAGTCAACAAAACTAGAGCAACAGCCGTTAGCTTTTTTTTCTGTAACTGTAATATATCCTTGCTAGATGGATTCCTTGACTTAATCCTTGTCTCATCTTACTAAGATTCTACCTAAAAGTTTAGGGAATTAAGAGCATAAAATTAAATTCAGTAACGAAGTACTTCCCCCCAGCTAAATGCATTTTGTAAATCAAATTTTGAGTTCAAGAATAAAACAGCCATGAAAACATACAATATATATAAGTATTCAATATGGAAAATGGTCTATTAAGACAACCTAGACTCACATCTGCTTTAGTAGCTTGGCACTTGAGAGACAAATCCACATGCTCTGGCTGCACTGCACATTGTCCCTGTTATATTGTTGCTCCTGAAATTATGAAGTAAGCAGTAAACGTTAGCTAATGGGCACTAAGGTAAACTATGATCATTAAACTGCAATAAGAACTTTACATTATATATTTATGCTTATATTAAATCAATGACAATTGTAATGTATTCTTATGCGATCAAACGAGAAAAGCACACACAGAGCATAATGGAGGAAAAAGCAGACATTGAGACTCGTATTTGAACAAGTTCACATTGTCCAGTAACATTCTCTTTTATATTATATATCTATTTTTGAGTTTACAGCTTAGCTCGCATCACAACACAGCATGTTCTTTGTAAATGTATAGAAACAATACACATGGTCCCAAAATCATTTCAATTTTTGGCGAGCCACGATACTAAATATCAATCTGTTTAAGAATAAATCAGTAATCATCACATTCTGAGCTTCTTGATTCGCAGTTCTAACAACTGATACTCTACTTAACTAAATTGATTTTCTGTAGTGGTTGGTCACATCAAAATTAGAGTCAGATCAGACACCTGACTGCCAAATTTTTGCAATTCATTTTAGATACAAACATGCTTTTGCAAATACACACTTTTACTGATCTTTTGTTAAACATAAGCGTTAAGCAAGCGCCCATGCAATAAAAAAAAAATTATGGCAAATTGATTTTCCTAATCATGATAATAAAATTTCTAAATTATGCTTTCAAATAATACGATTTAGTCCAGTGTTTCTTTACATTTTCTCCTGATCAAACCAGTAATTGTATTAGCTATAAGAGACACAGGACAATGTTCTAACTTAGAAAAAATTCAAGGTTGAAAGAGACATGCTGTAAAAGTGATTCAAAGACTAAAGACTTTAAAAAAACAAATAAGCATAAAAAAGAAGAAAAAATTTAAATGGGAAAAACATTAAATGATTAAGAAAATCATGAACAATTTAAGAAAGTGAAACCTGACTTACATCTTGATCTTCAAATTTCTTTCTGTAGTAGTGATACAGAAACCACTAGCTGTAAAAACAACTAAAGACAGTGTCTTCCAGAAAGCCGCCGTTCCATTCATGAAAACTTGAATTTTCAGTGTCAAATGATATTCTCATTCTACAAATAATTTGATATCCCCTTATGTACTTAGCTAGCTTATAAACAAATGGTTCAAAAAATCTCCATCATGTATGAAGACCAGCAGAAGAAAAAATGCCAATAATCATCATCTTATGTTCCATCAAGTCCCTCAACCAACATTGCATACGTATGAGGATGCAATTGACAACCCTTCTTCTCCATACTTTTCAGAAACATTGAGCATTCATCATTATAGCCATTCTTAAGTAGGCCATCAATAAGAACTTTCCAGGCTACTTCATCATAATTATACTGACAACAAAGCAAATTATGAAATACTGATTCAGCCATTGTTTTTTTCCCTTCATCACATAGCCCACAAATAAGCAGCTTGTAGGATTCCAAATGTGCCAAATGGCCATTCTCATCCATGTCATGTAGCAAACTACATGCTTCTTCAAATAATTTCAGCTTGCAGCAACATCTAAGGAGTTCGTTATAAATAAACTCACTGGGAGACATTCCACCCTTTTGTAAGTCATTCAACAACTTCAGAGCTACATTCACCTGCCCAGCCCTGCAAAGTCCGGTAATAATTTTGCTGTAGGTATTAACATTAGGTTTGCAACCATGTTCAACCATCTTCTTAAACAATAGAGATACAATATCAAAATCTAGGGTCTTCCAGACATTATCTAAATCATTTGGAACAAAACCTGGAGCAAATGAATCTTCAACCATGCAGCCATCTTTTATCGTTTGCATTTCCTTCACTAGATGTTTTAAAAGAAATGCATATGTATGATGAGAAGGCTCACAACCAGCATCAAACATTCGCTTGAGAACATCAAATGAGCAATCAATCAGTGGCATGCACCCATATCCATCAATTAAAAATGTGTAAGCCAAAGAATCAGGAATAATTCCTTCTTCCTTCATCTTAGCCATCACATTCTCAGCTTCTTCCAATCTTCCTTGACGACAGTATGCATGTACAAATGTAGTGTACGCAAATACATCAGGCTGACAACCTGAGGATATCATTTGGTTAAGAGTCTTTTTAGCATGATTGATGTCACCCTCTTTCAACATTTCTACAATAAGATTAGTATATGTTTCAACTGTGGGCTTCAAATTCATCTTTATCATTTCATCTACAAGCAATAAAGCTTCCTGCACTTTTTTCTCTGCACAAAAGTTGTCTATCAAGACATTGAAAGTGATTGAGTTTGGAGGACATTCTTCATCCACCATTCTTTTGAACAAAGAATGGGCTTCATCAACCTTCCCAGCTTTGCAGTATCCATCAATCAAAGCAGTATATATTACTTCATTTGCTTTAAGATCTTTTACCTGGGAGGAATTGAAGAGTTCGCTAGCTTCTTCTACCCTCCCTCTTTTGCATAGCGTGTCTATAAGAATACTGTACGTCCACTGATCAGGAACAAGACCATTTTCCTTCACCAAATTAAGTAATCTAAAAGCACTATCCAAATTACCTGCTCTACACTGCCCATGGATTAGCGAATTATATGTAACGAGGGTTGGATATAGGTTGCGCTCAAACATTATATTAAGCAGTGACATTGCCCGATGCACATCTTTCACTTTACAAAATCCACAAATCAACTCATTGTATGTTTGAGAATTTGGGCTGCAATTATTTGATTCCATCACCCCCAAAATTTCCAATGCCTCTGAATTTTTTCCCACTTTACAGTACCCATCAATTAACGCATTGTAAGTGACCACACCAGGAATCAAACCTTTTTCCAGCATCTGATCCAACAGCTTCCTAGCTTCATCAAAGTTCCTTTCCTTACAAGAACTATCAATTAACACGGTATAAGTATGAGCATTAGGCTCACAACCTCTTCCACTCATCTCTCTAAAAAGATTCATGGCCTCCAATTTCCTGCCAGACTCACACAAAGCACAAATCAGAACCGTATACGTTCTCACAGTTGGACAGCAATTGTCCTCCCCCATCAGCAAGAACAACTTCAGTGCCTCTCCAATCCTTCCTGCTTCACAAAGCCCATGAATAAGATTCGTATACGAAACCTCGTTCCTCGGACACCCCTTTCGCCACATTAGGCCAAAGACACAGCAAGCACCATCGACATTCCTACTCCTACAATGCCCCAAAATCAACGAAGTATAAGTAAACGTATCCAGCGCAAAACCCGCCTGCACAATCTCACTTACATAAACACCAGCCTCACTCAAATTCCCCAACTTACAATACCCATTAACCATTGTATTGAAAGTAAACATATTTGGCAAAACCATGTCACCCAACATCTCAACATACAGCCCCTTCATTTCATCAACCAATTCAAACCTTGACAACAACATCAGCATCAAATTATAACACTTAACACTGAGCTTAAACCTAAACTTCTCATCACAATTCAAGTTCATCCCCCTCAAGAAGGCCAGCACAATCCTGGCGTCATCAGGCGATCCAGCCGCCTTGACCATCGAAATCCGGGCGGCCTCGGCGGCCCGGAGGAGCCCGTGGGGCACCAGGAGATTGAGCAGGGAAGCATAGGCAAAAGGGGTGTGCTTGTAACCGGGTTTGGTGGCTACCCAATTGAAGAATTGCAATGCGGTTTGAGGGGAGGGTTTGAGGTGGAGGAGGCTTGATACATGGAAAGGGGTGATGAAAGGGAGCAAGTGGGGGAGGGAAGGGTGGTGGTGCCAGTTGGGGTGGGAGAGGAGGGTGAAGAGGTGGGAGGGGAGATCCGGTGGGGGAGAGTGCAGGGTGGAGAAGGGTCTGATGAGGTTTAGGAGCAAAAGGGTTTCTCTGGGAATGGTGAGGGAGGTCAAAAATCTCATCTTGGAGCATGGGAAAGTGGGGGTGAGAGATCCATGAATGAACCCTGTTAGGAGCTACAATAGATGGAGATGGGGTGGGTTTGGTGAGGGATGAATGAAGATGCTGGTGTTGGAAGGAGGAAGAGAAACAAGAGGAGGCGGGGGTGGTGGCCGTGGTGTGCACAATGGTGGTTTGTAATATTGGGCCAAGGTTCTCATATCATAGGTTTCTGGTTTTTCTCATCTTTTCACTCTTTTATTACCTTCTTTGTCAATATTGTTTCATCGTATCTTTATTTTGGTTCTGAAAAAGCATATAAAAATGAGAATGAATATTTCCAAATTTATTAGCAGATTAAGAAAATATATATTCGAAGTATATTTTGTTCTTAAAAAAATTTAAGCTAACATATTTTGATAAATATTTTTTAACAAACTCTTTGTAATTGATTACAAATCACCAATATTAAGACCACACTTTTAAATCATAATTTTAAAAAAAAAGTATCTACTTAAAAATGATGGTTGAGGGATTTTTATGAAAGAAGTGTAAAATAAATTTTTTTAATTTGTTTATTATGGATAATTTTTGTTTAGAATAACTAAGTTTATCATCATGTACGCTTAATCAAATAAAATGGTTAATTTGGGGATGAAAATGTGGCACTAGTCGTGTGATTAGTTCGAGTGTTTTTAAGAAAAAATGTGAGGTAGACGGTCCATTTTAACATGTTAGGTATGTTCTACATAACTCATAGTCCATGCAAACTAAGTGCGGGATGGGACAGACTGACCCACATATCTTAAAAATCGTAGAAAAAAAATTATGCATCCCTGTAATTTTTTTTTTCTTACAACCTCATATTTTAACAATTCTAAAATTATTCATTATGAATTCTACAATCTGAAATACAAATTTCAGTTATGAATCGTACAATCTAGAATCTTGTACAATCAAAAACACAAATTTTAACTCCCAGATTCTATAACTCATGAAGTCTCTAAATTTCATATTATGAAATTAAAGAAAAAATAGTCAATGAAAAATGTTAAAAGATAATTTGAATATTTTTTTAAGTATGTGGTGCAAGAATAAATACATGGAGGTGTATGAAGAAACTCCCCTCTTTTAATAGTGTTTTTTTTTTTTTTTCTGAAATACATACATTTAGGTTTCAATACTCATCCCATACAATAATAATAATAATACCTTAGTCTTTTTTATAATAAAATTTAAATATAATATTATATGTATATATATATTATTTTATATTATTATATGTATTACCTTGATAAAAAGTGTATACATTTAGTAAAATATTTTTTTAGTCAATTTCTTAGTATGATTAAAATTCAAATTTTATTGAAAATCAAAACATCATAATATTTTTTTTACCTATATCTTATTACGCATGTGTTGTGACGTGCGGATAATACTATAAGATTATTTACCTAATTCTTCTAAATGTGAAAAAAAATTAATAAACAAAAAATAATTTATTCAAAATTTATATTTGAACTTATTTACTTTAATTTTAAAAAATATTTATTATGCAGCTTGGCACATAAGCTCACAAGCTAGTTATTTGCAGGGCAAACCAATAAAATCAACTCGCATTTCCTATTGTCAACCGCATTCTCATCCTTGTTTAAAATTCAATCTCTCGAAAGGTGAATTTTGAATGTTATTGAGTGAAGAATCGTTAGAAGACTAGTTGAAATTAGTTATCTAGAAGTGAATTTTATTTTGTATTTAAAAAATGAAAGGAAGGAATTTAAAAAGTTAAATATTTTTAATACACTTTTAATAATAAATATTTTCAACACAATATTTGTAATCGATTACAAATTACCACTCTTAAAATATCTCACTTTTTAAGCCATAATTTGAAGAAAAAGGTTTATTATCTACTTAGCAAAGAAAATAAAGTCATTGAAAATGTTCTCGCATGAATGTTTGGGCCTAGAGAACTATTGAGAAAATTCTTCTATTTCCTTCTTTCAGTCGGTCGTATGGTCCTTAAGCTCCCTTCCTTGCAAACTCCTCGTTCTTCCTTCCTAGCCTCGGCTCTTGGTCTTCTCGTAATCCAGACTCGGAGAGTACTTGTAGAAGGCGCTTTGACGCTTAAGTCAACAAAGATGTTCGATACTTAGTTCTTATATGATGACGTACTTAATTCTTGGAATATGTGTTATTTATATTACCTTTGGTGGACTTTCCTTATTGAGTCAAGTTAAGGAGTTTGACCGCATTTAGGGCTACATTACCCAGTTCTTAATCGTGGATTAGCTTTGCTAACATTGATTGAGCGTAATTGGACTTGTGCTGTCTGTCGACCCCACAAACGTGAGTCTTTACCTTGGTCGGCCCAGTGATAGAGACCGAAACGTGACATCGATCGTACAACCCTCACTTATACAGAAAAAGTTATATGAAACATAAAATAAAAATTGTAATTTATTTATTATTGGAAGAGAAATTTTAAATGAGTTCTTTTATCTTATCAAACCCTTTTCTAAGAGGATATATATTTTTTATCCTATTTCTTCTACCGTATCATGTTAGTGTATTTATTTTCATATCATATTTTTACAATATTCTCATTCACTTTACCACTTTATATATTTTTTTCACTGTATTTATATTTTTTATAATTTTTTTGTCAGAATAATCATCATCATTAACAACACCAATTTCATCATAATGGCATGACATATATTCATCATAACTATTTTTATATTTTTTTATAATTATTATCATTTTTATTATCATATAATGACATATGATAGTACTAATATACTATTATAATAAAAGTTAGTACTATTACAACAAAAAGTTGGTATTATCACTTATGTTCTCTTTATTGTTGTTATTTGTCATTTCATATTTTAATTTATCATATATGATCTGACATGAGTTTTGAGGAGATTAATTTTAAATTTAAGAGGCAAAATTAAATTTTTTTTAAATTTAACTATTAGAAGCTACACAAAATTTATATAAATTGTTTATATTATGTATTTAAAAGTAAGATATCATGATTTTATATAATAAAATAAGAAAATGTTCTATGAAAGATAAATATTAACTTATTCATGAATGTTTGTTATCATAGAAAAGAAAAGAAAAATTATTAGGTACAAAGTTATTTCACCCTTGGTTTCAACATGAACAAAGACATTCCTCAATAGATCATTCACACATAGGAAGTATTGCTTAAGTATGTGTCATTAGGTAGGTTAATTATTCTAAGATAGTTTGTTATTCAACGAGTTATGATAAACATACACATTCACATGACGTACCACAAATCTACCTCTTAAGGTGACTTCATTTTTCACTTAAATATCTTTTCACTTTCTGACGTTGCACATTTCATTCACATATTTACAATTTCTTTTCCATTGCTTCCCTTCTTCAATTTAGTTCAGACAATTTTGTTTTGGCATTGTCGTGGTCTCCCAAACCCCACTCCCCATCACATCCTCTTTCTCTTTAGATCAATGCTCTCTTCCTCCCCCACAAATCTCCTCTAAATCTTCCACTTTCTCATTCCATATTAAGTCTTGTGCTAAATAATAGCTTTCCAAACTCGCTCTTCAACTTTACTCTCACGTTATAAGAAATAGTATTCTCATCTAATACAATTTGTAGTACCATATAGGAAATTAGGTTAACCAACGTTTGTACCAATTTAACCAAAATCTACAACTTTGTTAACCAAAGTTTTCTAATATTGATAAACATGAAGTTTCGTACTTTCACATTTTTTTTTGCACACAAAAGCATCACATTTGCACTACTGTCATGTGTCTACCCCAACTCATGTAAAATTGTAGTGACTCTTCATTACCACAATAACGAAATAATGCGTTAATTTAACCAAAATCTTGCACTTCGTTAACCATTGTATTATGATATTAATAAACATGACATTTTATATTTTAAATAATTTTTTTTTCACAAAGAAGCATCACCTTTGCTCTATTGTCACATGTCTATCCTTAACTCATGTAAAAGTTATAGTAACTCTTCATTACCATAATAATAAAATGGTATACTAATTTAACAAAACAATTTAACATGATTGACTACTAAATTCTTTATCCAGAACATGAACTTTTATAATAATTTTTTTGTTATTAACCTTGCTTGACCACTAAATTCTCTATATGAACTTTTATAATAATTTTATTATTTTGACTTATATAATTATTAACCATGCTTATGCTCATATATTTTGTCCATCTTATACATGATCTAATATCATAAGGAAATGTGACAACTTTTATATTAATTTAACGAAAACAATGAACTTTGTTTAACCATTAATTTTTATAAACATTAATTTTTTTTTACTTTAACCATTCTTTTGTTGACACACAAGGATGTTCATTGCATTATGCCACATTAAAAAACAAATTTAAAAAAAATATAAAGTCACATAAAAATATACACTTATAATTTGTCACGTGAACACTTAACATTTTCTATATTCTTATGTATACTTCTACTTGCTTAATGTCTAATTTTATTTAACTAGTGAAAACATTTTAAAAAAATTAATGGAAACATTTTTATGTTGTTGTACTTATCTTAACATTGAATACAAAATTCAAAGCCAAATCACAATTTTTACTTTAGTAGTTCATTAAACTACATATAAATAATTAATAATACTTAACCAATGATGTATTTAAATGACATGGTAATTAGTTATTGGTAAGAATTAACAATGTGGAAATCCAAATGGATAAAAAAATAAAAAAAAAACAAATCCAAAATAGTAAAAACCGAAGTCGCAGTTTATTATTGTTTTGGCTGCATTTATACGTTTTATTTTGGTTCCTTATTTCTTATTATTTTGCTTCTTTATTCATGTTTGGGTTCTTTCGTTTCGATTTCAATTAGTGAATACGGTGTTCATATTCATGTTTTTATAATATTATAATTAAATTAAAATCCTATTATAATCAGATATAAGTTTCTCACAAAGTTCTTATTCATCAAGTTTCTCACACTTTTCTTTGTTAGTTTTTTTTTAGCATGTAGATATTGTCATTTAATTTCATCAATACAAAATCAACTAAACATTATAAGTGTCCATAAACTATATAAAAATAAATAAATTCATTACTAGATAAAATTTGAATTATTTATATTCTTACTTCCTTTTCTTCTCTCCATTACACTCACACACCTGCAAGAAGAACCATTAACAAAATATTGAAATTAAGAAATTAAAATAACAATAAAAACATCTTTTCAAAGATCACGGAATTGATTCGAAGCAAATCACAAACTATTGGTTTAAATTTGGTCTAAATTAATATTAAATTCAAATGGAATCAAACTAAATCATATATAAATTCTTATGGGTGATTTATATGACTTTTCAACAAAAAACTGAATTAAAAAAATATTGTCAACCTAAATTGAGTGATGTCTTTGCACGCAATTATATTATAAATGTAATAAATGTTCAAGGTGAATAGAAAACACCACCATAATGTCCAAAATACTCCATCAATATACAATGAGAAAAATCAATAATATATACGAAAATTTGTACTATATATTATTATAGATCACAAATTTAGATGTAATAAAAATAATAATACTGATGTCATTTTGGGATGGGTAAGATAAACAAATTTGTCTCCATATAAGAAATTTTTGTTGGGTCCTTATAGTTGAGAACCATTTTTATCAAAATTTTACCCTTGGAAATGGCATATTGGCATTCATGTTTAAGAATCTTCCTTATACAATCAATTATTGCAATTTCTTTTTTGCGTTGTCACCCAAAAACTAGTTTAAGAGATAAAGGTAATAGGATCATACTAGAAAAAATATGAAATTAGACAATAAAAAAATCTAAAATATTTCTTATAAAATCAAAGTCGCATAACTCAGCATAAAATTCATCAATGTACAGAACATAAAATTCATCAATGTTTTGACAAGATTTGAAAACTTCAAACCATAATAATCAAAGTGACAAAACTCAAATTTAAAAACTAAAATAATAAATAATATATACTCAAAACCACAAAAAGCAAATAGTAATCGTTTTTGTTAACATGTGGGTTTTGGTCTAGTCCCTCCATATTTTTGTATTTTCTTTCTTTTTCTTTTTTTTAATAATACTTTTTTTCATGTGATGGCAGATGATTGTTGTTACTTGAGGTGTCAGCCTTGCTGAGATGACAAGTTGCATTGTGATGCC
>Ga0123342_1001823_pt1 | contig 35862 bp, 12 predicted proteins | sample Turbeawhitnodule_FD_89960 | JGI IMG/M metagenome (GOLD analysis project Ga0123342, IMG submission 89960) | Root nodule microbial communities of legume samples collected from Mexico - Turtle bean Mexico white nodule | ecosystem: Host-associated > Plants > Roots > Nodule | place: Mexico: Nepantla... | reverse complement strand
ATTTTAATTCAAATAAAAATTTTTTGAAAAAAAAAAAATAAACAAACACCCTATCAAAAAACCCCCCCAAAAAAAAAAAAAAAAAAAAAAGGCCCACCAATATTAACATTACAATATATACCATGCCTAATTAGGCAGAAGTTGATAAAAAAACTCACCTTTCAATGACTGTAAGCAAATTTGTTGGATGATATTTATCCTTCAACCTGAAGTTAATGAAATAATGAAAAGAACATTATATCAGTTGATCTTGAGAATATATGGTCACTTGCTTTTCACAGTAAACATTTCAAAGATTGAACAATTTTAAGGAGGAAGAATAAATATACCACTCCTCATCCTTATGGGCATTAAAATAAGCTCGTTTTTGGGTTGAGATGTACTCTGATTTGTATTCTTGATACCTAGAAAATCAAATCGCCAAAAGCCATTTGTCAATGAGCATCCCAAAAAAGCTTGTTACTTTAACACTTAAACACGATACAAAAATATATTATTCTCCAAAACTTACCTTCGCTCTGCTTCAGCTGGTAGTATATCATCCTCAAGCTCCTGAATGAACTGCTTATAGGACATCAACCCCTCCCTGATATGACTCGCAAATATCTTAATGTTAACATGTTTTTTCCAAAAAATCTATTGTCGGAGTAAAATAAAGACAACATAGAATCATTAAACAAGTAATGACATAATCATGTGTTACTCTAACTATTTATTAAGAAAGCTCTAACTTGAAGAGACTTGGGTGTAGAAATGTTACACGATCCAATAAGTGGAAAGAAAAAATAGTTTGAAAAAAAAAACAGATCGGAAAAATAATGCAAGATAAGACTAATGTGCTGAATTCTCCAAAACTTTTATAGATACAGCATCTTCAAAGATGGCCTAATGAGAAACTCTTTTATCAAAGGTAATAAATTATTATTTTTGAATGTGACAAAGAGCATGCAATGTCAACAGTAGCATGTAGTACAGATCTTCAGTTTGACTTGGTAGGTATATTCAAATTACAAGTATAGCTACAAAAACTTCTATGTAAACTGTTAATGATCACTTCAGCTAATTTACAAGGCTGGTTCAGAAAATTAGTGCTTAAATTGGATATCGACTAATTTACAGGGCAGGTCTAGAAAACTATTACTTAAATTGGATATCAACTGATTGAGATGGGCAAACTGTCAAGAAAAGATGGTTATAAGTGGCTTTATCAAATTTTATGCAGAAATATGTACTGTTTCAAGAGATAGGCTAATATAACCATGGAGAGCAGTAGAAAATCTTAAGAATACCGACCATGACGAGGCTAAAACAAAAAGAGATGAAGAATTCCACAGTGAAACTGTTGTAACTAAAAATGACACAAAATAAAAGGAAATATTTGGTTTATTTATATTATCTTTCCAGTATGTTTATGCCAAAAATTAGAAAAATACCACCTTGTTTTTATTCTATTTTTCACCATTTATATAATTAACACCAAATCTATTGCAGAGGGTCCATAATCTCAATACGGATATCTCATCTTGGCCTTGTCAAATTGTTTCAACTGCAGCCACCCTTTAAAATGTGAAGTAAACATGTTCCCCCATTTGTAAACCCCTTAACAGCACACCAATTGCAAGTAATATTTATTAATTAGATTTGGATAACAAAAAAATTACAAAGCTGACCTTTGGGCACCACTTTGCATGTCTCCATAACCACGATTAGATTCTACATCTGCAAAAGTCAAAAAGGAATATACCAAGGTCAAAAACATAGAAGCATGTAAATGTTGCCTTTATCTGAAAAACATAATGTGGATACATAATGCTGGTAGGTAAGAGTTTGGATGTCATCAGAATTTCAGTTAATTGGACAACCATAGATTAACATTCATAAACAAAAATTAGGCTTTTAACAACAACAAAAATTAAAAACATAGGAATTGAGATATGTAAGACAAATACCAAAGATATGGGGCACACAATAAATACAAATATAGGGTCGGTAAGCATGTGTTTTATGAGGAGAGGAGTAGGGGGCATAGAGAAACAATTTCAACCAATAAAACATGGTGAAGCCCATTTTGGTTGATTTATGGACTATACACATGCATGTCATTAAATAAAAAACAGAATTATAATCTGAAAAGGCCAATTCATCAAACACCATAGATAATAGCATTCAATAATGAAAACATGAAATCTAATAAAATCAAAATCAAAAATATTATCCAAATGTTTTTCCTCATGCTAAAGTAAGGAGACAATGAAAATACTAACTTACAAAACAATTAAAACTAATGAGATGCTAAAATGGGATTTATGGGATATAGGAAAAATGCTTGTATTGTACTTATTAGAAATTATTGACATACCAGAAATCCCATTCTGATACCCCCCTGCAGAACGTGGTCCAAACCTACCGTAGGACTTCTCATCTGCATAACCACCTCTTCCACCCATTCCCCGTTCATAACCACCATAATAATTATATCCATGTCTGCAATAATCAGAAGATGTGGTTAAAGAAAAATAAGCACACAAAAAAGATGCAGGACAAGAAAATGGATGAAGCAGAAGTAAAGGAAAGAAGGAAGTTAGCAAAGAGACACAAAAACATGTTAAGCACGTTACCACAGATTTTCATTATAACATGAGAAGTACAGAAAAATATCCTACCCAGTCTTACGTTTCTCAGAGAACAAAAGTATGCCAGGAAACCATATGTAACACTAAATCCCTTCATGTGGAAAAAATATTCTCAACTACTCACGTAACAATACTGTAAATTATATTATTCAACAGCTGACACAAGAAATCATAATAGATAGGATACCGTCAGCTTCACTAGCATTATTACACTGAAACTATACTACATGTAGTGCACATCAGAACTACAGAAGATACAACAATACTTCTATCACAGTAACTACAATTTCTATTATATCTTTCATAGAAGAAATGCCCAATTCCAATAAACCCCAGATTCCAACAAGACAACATTAAAAAAAATTATAAGTTTAACATGATCTTTTTACCTTCAAAACAGAGACTACAGTCTATTAGAAGAAGAAAAATTGCAACATCATGAAAGAAAATTATTAAAAAGGTGCAAAAAAGTTTTGTAAAATACATAAAAATATAAATTTCCCTCTCAGAAATATTTCTCTCTTAAAAAACACTTTTCTCACATTCAAGGTTTTAAGAAACAGTTGACGACCTCAATTTCAGCCACGACATCAAGGTTTTTGGAGTCTTTGCAACCACAATTTCCCACAACATGAAGGATTTTTAACGAAACCATAATCTCAACCACACTTCAAAACCTTCTTCACGTCAATCATACAACTATCACTGTCATTAGTTACAAACTGATTCGTAACACTTTTCACAAAAAGCGATTTTTGCACCAAATGGCAGTTAACACAGACTTCACATTTAAGAGTTCCTGGAAACGTCTAATTCTAAAAGCACAGCAAGTAGCCAAAACAAGTCAATAAAATGAAATTCAATTCCCACAATCATACAATGACGACAAATCCTACCTATCATCAGGTCCATAGCCGCCGCGAGGACTCCCCCGACGCGACCGCTTGTACGGCGGAGGCGACCGACGCGGTGCCGGAGAATACCGCTGGTCGCGGTGGGGAGGGCTCGGGCTACGTCTGCGCTTGAAATCCCTGTCCCTGTCCCGGTCTCTATCTCGCGGCGGCGACGCGTTGCGGTCATAATAATCGCCGCGGCGGTTGGGAGGGCGATCGAAATCCCTGTCGTCTCTGCGGTCCCTTCGCCGGGGCGGGTAATGCGACGGCGGTGGCGGGGGAGGAAGGTCATCCGCGGCAGGGGTTGGCTGAGTTGGAGGCGGCGGCGGAGGAGGAGGAGGGGGAGCGGCGGAGGAAGGGGATTTGTCGAGGGATTCTGGAGGCACATTCATAACCTCGGCCATTGGGATTCGGAAAACCCTAAATTTAGGAAAAAGGAGAAAGGAAGTGAGAGAGAACGAAAGCGTGAAGAGATTCGATTTGAGTGAGAAATTGGAGTGAAAATGGGGTTTGCGTTCGAAGGAGACGATGACGATGATAACTTTTGCGTTTTCTTATTCACTATACTGAACCTTGCTACCAATCTTCTAAATTATTAAAATAAACTTCAGTGTAAGAAAATAATAGGGTAGAATATTATTAATTAAATTTGAGGATTTTTTTTATTTTCTTTTTTTCAAAAACCCGTGCCTTTCTTTCTTGAATATTAATTAAATTAATTAATATATATTAAATTTGGGGATTTTGTTCATCATGTTTCAGCCATGCAAGAAAGAAAAACAATTACCGAATTATATAGACCATTTGATTAATGGTCAAATTATTAATTAATATAACATTTAAATTTTACATTTAATCTTACAGTATTTTTTCCTTTTTTTTTTCTATTGTTCTTTTTGCGGCCTTTTAACATTCGAAGGTAGGAAAGAAAAAGGGGGGGAATTGTATAGCTAACTTAATCACATTTTCTAATTCATATATTTTGGACATGACATTGTAAAATTGGTATCATTAAATTTTATAGGTGAAATCAAAGAGTGAAAAAAAATAAAATAATGGAAAATATTATTATTTAGATTATATATAAAAGAGCAAAAAAAGATTAAAAACACCAAGTTTAAGAGAAATTTAACTAAAAATGACTAAAGTGTTTGATGCAATTCTTCTCGAGTGTTCGATGGAACTGATGGAAGCGGAAGACTTGTGGATTTATGGAGGAAGCACCGAATGACTGTGGAGGTTTAGGGTTTGGGCATGAGTTTACAAGGTGCAAGGGTTAAGAAAGAGGTTATGTCAACTTTCTTGAATTTTTAAGAATGCAAGAAGCACGAGAGAGACTTTGATAGAATGTGCTAAGAATTTTAAAAATATAATTTCATATATCAATCAAGTTTGAAAATGACAAGAGAGGACTCTCTTATTTATAATCTAAGAGACTCTAAAAAATGACTAATGAATTCTCAAAAACTCTTTTCACTCCTAGCATGCCATGTGATAATCCTATGTATAGAAAACTCTTCATTCTTAGCTTACCATGTGACAACCCTTTTACAAGGAGCTCTCATTTCTAGCTTGTCATGTGACAATCTTATTTACAAGAAATTCTCCATTCATAGCTTGTCATGTGTCTTTGAGTAATTTAAAGAGTGGAAGGAGGCGCCTAACTTCATAAGGATCTTGAAGAGTCATCATGCAAAGCAAAGAAGGCGCCCTACGTAGTCTTGCTTGGAGAGAATAATATTCTTATTCTAAGGTTGGCTCCGAAATACAAAGCTAAAAAATACTTATTCTATTATTTACATTTTATACGAAAACTAAGGCAACTATTATTTCTAGATTCTTCCAAGTTGAATCTTTGCTCCTAGTTGGGAAGAATGATGGTTTTAGCAAGAATGGTCCTCCATCAGTGTTCTTAATTTAAAAATATATTAGATTGAATGTTATTTTTAATGTGTGTTATGTGTTACAAACCAAATAACACTTATAAAATAATAGTCAATTATCTTATACTTTGTCATATATATGATTATAACATCCTCAGTTATCTTATTTAATAATTATACCATACAATTTAATATATAGGTATATACATATAATTTTCATATTTATAATATTGCATTACAAATATTATCCCTTTATATAGGATTTTCAAATATATACATTAAAAGACAAAAACATTTTTTCTTATTTTCTATGCTAATTCCCGAGCTCCTTATTGTTGAGATTCATCATGCATAGTAAAACACAATCGTTACAAATTTTAAAAAACAACAAACACCACAAGAAACACAAGGTAAGCTAGTATTTTGAAAACTTTTGATATAACTTTAGATTTCAAGAAATACAATCACAAACATGTGAATCATCATATTTCATCCAAATTTAATTAATACAATCATAAACTCATGAATAATCACATTTAATTCATTTCCATGTACTAAACAACCAAGTGTCTACAAATATCTCATGTTCAAAATTACTCATGCAAGAAATTCACTGGCATCCACACATAGACACTTGACTCTACTTTCGGAAGACTCATGCATTGATTTAGACTAAAAGATTTGCATTTGTCATACTATCCCCGTTGTGAAATCCACAAGCCACTTATACATATAAATACTAATAAGTGTCAGTGTGTAGTATTTATAATTGAGAAAATTGAACACTTTGGAACCTAATTGTTGCTTAATGTTAGAAAATTACCCTAATCTGAGAATTATTGAATCCGATTATATATTTTGAACCAGGAAACAAATGAAGAAATTTAATCTCAATTTTTGTGTAAATTTCATATGAATATGAAGCATTAAAAGAAAGAAATCAAAGACTTAAATGGATCACAAGGAGTAAAGAAGGAAGATTTAAAGGAAGCATCTCGCTCAAGCTAGAAGACTTAGCTCAGGCTAAAATTATCCAGATTAAATTAATGGTGCAGTACTAATCTAGCTCAGGTTAAAATTGCTTGCCCAAGCTAAAACAACACCGAATAATATAGCCTAAGCCAGATTGACTCGCTTGAGCTAAACTTCATTAAATAAATTCTGGAACAAAGTTAAAATAGGGGCAGTGGAAAAGAAGTGAGGATTTTAGAGAGAAGTTAGTGAGAGAAAGAGAAAAAGGCTCTGTTTTTAGGAGAAGAACTTGCTCAGATCAGCCCTTCTTATGCAATTCAGATCAAGAATGAAGATTGGAGGAGCTATCATGAGTGACTAAGTGCTTTTAAACTTGGGATTGAATGTAATCTATTTTGATCAAATGTATTCTTGGTGATATATATATTATTCTCTTTTCTACTTGTTCTTAGTATTTTTGTTTCATGCTTATTGCTTGATTTTATATGATTAATGGAGTCTTGATTTTGATCCTTAAATTTGACTGGAAAGTATTTTTAAGGATCTGAAATAGACGAAAATACTTGATAACTTGTAATGCTAGGAATAGATTTCGAGTTATTAATTGCATCATAATTTTGTTCATAAAGCTGAATGATTTGTTAGATATCTAAGGAATCAGTGTTTGAGAAGTCATCTTATGAATTTCATCTGTGAGGAATCAAGGTGAATGACTTTAAATTAAGCATCAATAATAAGTAGTTTTGAGTATTATATATTGTATTATTCCAAAATATAGATGATTAAGATAGACGCAAATCAATCCCAAGTATTTTTTATCTATATTTGATAAGTTAGTTTCATTACTGGTAAAAGTGTTAATTTGGTTATGAACAAGTTTCTACAGTTATTTTCTATACTTTATGAGTTTTATAACATAACTTCTTAATTAGAATTATTCCCTGAGGGTTTGACATTCGTACTTTAAATAGTACTATATTACAGTTGATTCGATATACTTGCCGAGAAAAATCAACAAGCCACGTATACATATAAATACCTAAATCAAATCACTCGTATGACATGATTAATCCATAGGACCTGCCAGACCAATTATTTTTCAAACTACAGATCCAGTCATATGAACATCCTTTAACTCTCACCACATGATTCTAATATACCAGTAGAGTTAGGAGATCACCTTTTAGACAAATTTCTAATCAATGCACATCTTAACAATCTTAACACGATATTTTCTTTCTTGAAAATATTATGTCTCGATCACATTTCACATGATTCATAGTTCTCACTTTACATATCACTCAATTACACAAAAATTTATATTTTTAAAATAGTTAAAGAATATCAACAATAATCACATAACATTTAAAATTTAACAAATCAATTGAACATATAACTAGTATTTGCTTTACATTTTGATAAATTTTAGATTTACTTGTTTTAAACACTTAAGTTGCATGAATTTAATCAAATATATGCCTTAAAAAGTTGTAATCCTTTATAATTTAAAAAAATGATAAATTTTCAATAGATTTAATTAAATTTCATATAAATTATTGAGAAAGAACAAGAGGTAGCTAAATGAAAATGACTAGTGCTAAAAATTTGGCTCGAGCTTAGGGAATTTGAGCTTGAGCTTAGGATACCTACACTAAGCACATGATGTTGGTGTTGAGCGCAGGGTGTCAGTGCTAAGTCCAGGGTGTTGGTGCTAAGTGAATTTAAGGTAAAGAACACCTAAAAAATTGCATCCCAATTCACTTGAGTAAAAAAAAATTGCACTGAGCAAATTTGACGATGAGAGCACCCCAAATACTGCATCTCAATCCACTTGAGTGTAGGGAAATTGCATTGAGCAGACCTAGGGCAAACAACAACTATAACTCGTTTAAAATCACAATTTGACAATAAAAGCCAAGAATAAACTTCGAAATACATATCACAATAAATTTAAATAGTCAACCATTTATCCATTTATCTAAATTCTAAACCATTTTCATAAAGTAACATCTATTTCAATAAACAAAACAAATCCTGCAAGAGAATAAAATCATTTTCAACACTTATCTAGTGTTTGATTTTACATTATGTTTGTTTTTTCTTTCCATATTTTCTTCCTTTTGTTTTACATTCCAAATTTTTTCATGGAGTTCAAGTACCTTTATAAGGAACACCATGTTCATGTCATCTTTCCACCATTTCTTACATATGGTTTCTTAGTACAATGTAAACACTTATTTCTTAATTTTAATATTCACATTCTTGGTCCATTTGTTTTGTTATTTGAAAAAAAAATGATTTTTTTTTGTCTTATGAGCTCATTTTTTACATTGTTCTCTTCTTAGGGTGTGAGTTTAGTTTATGTCATTCACACGACAATAAGAGCTAGAGGAGGAAGTGAAGAGGGGAATGGCTATAGAGAGATTGATGGAAACCTTGATAAAGATATTAAAGGGAATGATGTTTTAAGAACCAATTTTGATGTCTTCTTATAACACCAAAGAGTGAACCATAATTTGTTTTACTCTCACAAGCTTCAAAAATAGATTAACAAATGATACTTTAAATAAAAAAAGGAAATAGGTAAACATACCCTTTTGCCTTTACATGCTAAGTATCACCAATTTTCTTCATCATGAATAAACTTATTTGTTTCCAATACCACAAGCAAATTGTTATTATTGCAATATTTCAACTCTTAAAAATGTTTTGAATGCTTATTATTTTTTAAATATTCTTAATAGATAATTGAAAATAATTTATTTGACTCTAATATTGAGAAAAATTATTATTTTCATTGAACCTAAGTTAAAAAAAATGGTACACAATTAAAATTTTGATTTTAAACTTAGTAATTATTATGTGATAAACAGTTAATCTAGGATTAGTGAGAATAGATTGCTTCCAACAAATTTCTTGGAACAATTGAGAAAAATATAAAATACAAAAAGAAATTAGAAGATAAACACTTTAATAATGTAAGTAGTATTGACTTTAATGATGTTCAGATAATTTTTTTATGAACCTTCAAATTCTGAAAAGGACAATACTACTTAAAATATATTATTGACTTTAATGATATTATTTCAGTGAGTTGAAGTTTCGATTTATTTTTTAATTATCATTTTCAAACAAACAATTGATATCTGGTGACTCATTCTTTACTAGTAACATACTACTTTGCAGAATCTAACTGTTTTGAAGAATTATTTTGTAATAGTTTTCTGTATATACTTTGTTGATTATCTTGTTGGCTTTGTGATCTTAACTTTGAGACTGATATAACATAAGAAAGCAGAAATTTTTTCATACTTAATTAACATGAGTCTAAGCAAAAGTTAGATGGAACAACATCAGTGTATAGTCCTGGAATAGTGTTTTTTCCTACAATGTGAAGTGTTGAAGGGAGAAAAAGGACAAAAATAGTTGTGCATGGTTCAATGGTTGATAACAGTAGCATATAGATTAATGGAAATTTGAAGAGTTAAGATTGTGGTCTTAGAGAAGAGAGAAGAAGGTCTTGCAAAGAGCTATCTCTCTGCATGGCAGCTTTGAATTCATCAAAGGTAACTTTTCCATCACTGTTGGCATCCATTCTGTCAAATATCTCATCCAGTTTCCCAGGTTCAGTGATATCAGCTGGCAGACACTCTTCTGGTAAAGCCTGTTTGTTCAGTCAATATTACAGACAGTATCATCAGAATAATAACTCACTTGTCAAGGTTATGTAAAAACAATTAACTATGTTTTTAGTTCATCCAAACTTAAGTTTAGTTTTCATTAAAAATATGATTTCACTAGGAAAACTTAAGAACTTGTTTCTGCTATATCTTAAAGAAGTTGCAGATTCTTAACATAACATGAATCTTTGTATTAACCTTGAAATGAAGTTTTAGAACTAAAATAGTAATTTGAAATTTCATACTAATACCATTATTTTTGAATCATAGAAACTACAATTCAGCAATTAAGAGAACTAAAATACATTTTATCCTCAAAAAGAAAGGACATTACTCTGAGCATGGATGCTACTTCTTCCTTGGTGATGCACCCTGATCGATCTGTGTCATACATCTGTGGTTAAAGAAATTAGTGAGGAAAATTAGCAGCAGATTATTGTATTTCCTTACAATAAGTAAAATAAAAGTCATATTAAGGATCCATGATTTTTATAGCATGAGTGTGAAATTTGTTAAACTAATTCAGAAATTCTATTTAACATGGTATCAAAGTTTTAATCGGTTTTGTTAGGTTGAGTTTGTCTGATACTAAAATTTTTTGCCTGTGCTTGTGCTGAGAACATATCAGCTTTGTGAAAAGCCAAACCTGGAAGCACAAACGGAGAGCATCATCTCCTTTGGAGTTTTTGAAGCTGGAAAAGCCACAAAGTATCTCTCTCATGTCAACTGTTCCATCACGGTTGTTGTCAAACAAGTCAAATATTCGTGGTGCTAGAGGGATCAGTGATGGCATATTCATTGCTTTCAGCACCTCTTCAAACTCAGAGAGAGTGGCATTGTCTCCATTCACACATCTGTTAATAGCCAACAGCATTTTCTTTTTCAGTCCAAAACTGTCAAAAACAACTACTGCGTGCAAATATTTGGTTGCATATCAAATGGAAGAGTCAAATTGGAGTATGTTTGGGTTAAAGTTTAAGAACAAACTCTCCTTTTTGCAAAGCAGCTCTTCATTTTCAAACAAAGTTTGAAGACAAAATGCAGTTTACAAATGAACTCTACTTAAACGGGCTCTGATACCATATTAGCTCCGATACGATATTAAAAAGTGTACTTGAAGCATAATTCAATCTTACAGAACTAATGGCTCTGGCCTAACTCAACCTTGCAAACCTGACTTTAAATGATTCGGATACCATATTAAGAAATGGATTTTAAGCATAACACAACTTTATCAAATCGGCTTATAAGGTAAGATTTGCACCCACTTATATACTATGAAATCTCTTTATCAACTAGTCGATGTGTGATATCCAACAGATGTGTTTACAAAAATTAGTTATGGTGCCTAAAATTATTGAGGAAAAAATAGGAGTACTTACATTTTCTTAAAATTTATTCTGAGGTTTTCAATTTCCTCTGCTGTGAGATCATGTGTTCCCACCAAGGATTTCAGCTTTTTGGTTCTGAGGAAGATTGTGGAGCTCCAAACACTAGCAATTGCAGCTGCACGCAATTTGCGTCTTGCGTTGAAGCTCTGCAATCTTGAGACAATCTCAGGGTCCATTGCATCATCCTTGGCTTTGTCACCTACCACCCATGGATGACTCAGAAGCTGTTCCAATCCAACACATACAATGTAAGTGTGAGGGATTTATTGTTCTCTCTAACAATTTAAATTCAAAGATGCAAAATGTTGAACAAATACTAACACTAATCAGTGGTTATTAGTGTTTAGGAGAGTGTTAGTAGCACATTCTCTAACACATTTTTTCTAAAGTATTTTTTGTTGATTGAAATTTATTAGAAACTACATAAACTATGATGTGAGCTTGTCAGATAAAAAATAGAACCTACAAAAATTTGTGATTTACAATAAGTTTCTGTCAATAATAAAAAGTGTGTTCCAAATGGCCTGTTTGTGTTACTAACACTATTATTTTTTCCCTCAATAATTCTTTAAGATGCATAACTTTAGGCCATTTAAGAAAAAAACTAAGACATGAGCTTTTGTGATAATTTTTATGCAACACATATCTTTCATTTCATGCACCAAGAAAAGGAAGAAAAACATGGCTCAATTGAGATTGATGAAGTTGGTAAGAGTGTACTATACATCTTGAGCACTAGGTCTCCTGCTAGGATCTATAGTCAGAAGATCTGAAATTAGCTGCTTTGCTGATTGAGTAATGCCCTTCCATGTCTTCTCATAGAAACTGAAATTCCCCTGTTTCAAAGTATTTGATTTGGTAAGCAAGAACATTATAGAATGGTCACTTGATGGACAAAAGTAATGGATCAAGCACAATGCAAAAGCACAGTGGAGTGCAGATGATGTATTTTTATGTATTTACCACTTTCAAAAGTGAAATTGAAAGTGGTAGCTACTATGAGAAACACATAAAAAGTTACATTTTGATACATTGCTAATTTTTGCTCTGCCTATGTTACTTACATTCATTATCATTTGTTGTTTCTGGCGATTGGTCTGAGCAATGAAAGGTGGATACCTGCAAAATAGAAACAGGAGGATACTATTGAATTAATTTCATTGTTCAAGAGAAATATAATAAGCTTCCTCATCTAGTGATGTGCCTAGAAGAAAAGATTACAGTGAAGCATATAACAATTGATCAACACAATGCATGTGTTGGAAACTCATTGCATTGAGGAAAATCATGTTAAATTTGCTGAAAATATGTAAAAACTACTACTACTAACTTCTCAAGAAACATGAAAAATGCCAAAACTGCCCCAAAAGAGCGATGCAACATGGAACAAGTGTGAGTTTAGCGTTCCAATAGAAATGAATATAAATTAAATAATTATTAAAATGTTGACTTTAAGCTTAACTCAATCTCATAAAATCAGTTTTTAAGAAGAGGTTTGCACCCACTTATATACTATGAAATTTCCTAATTTCTAGTCGATGTGGGATCTCCAACAATAATATGGCGACACTACTTGAGAAACAAATATTAGCGTTGTCTAGACCTACGCTAAATGTAATAAAATATTAACTTACATCCACTTTGTGTCTCCATTCTTGACGCAGTATCATTCCTGCAACTTATTTTTTTATTACATCTACTTTGTGTCCCCATTCTAGACGCTAACTTATTATTATTATTTTAATAATTTTTAGTGAGTTAAAAGTCTCCATTGTGAACACAATATTTAACATTTATTTTTGTGTCCAACTTGAGTAGACTTCACCCTTGCTAGTGACTTCTTTTTTATAGTCCCTTTTCGTTGAGAGCTAAAATGGATTTTTGTTGTAGTGTGAGTGGTAATGTTAATCTCTATGGAAATCTCATCCAATTATAAGGTGATACCATATTTTATTTCAATGTCTAGAAGTGATTGAAGACTTTCCCTAATTGGCATCATATGTGCTGCAATTGCACATGGGTGGATGGGGACAGGCAAATTATGAACATGTGAAGGAAAAAAAAAAGTCAACATACCCAGAGAGTAAGATGTATAGAATCACTCCAAGAGACCACATGTCACTCTTGGTAGTTATCTTCCCTTGAGAAAGAGCCTCTGGTGAAACATAATCAATGGATCCAAACAAACCAACAACTGGGTCAGTGAATTCTTCAACAGAACTCAATCCAAAGTCCATGATCTTAAGAGGGGAGTCCCTCCTCACATCCAAGAAAAGACAATTCTCAGGCTTCAAGTCCCTGTGCACAATGTTAGCTCTATGAATAGCCTCTAATCCTGAAGCTATCTGGCGAACCACACCTGCAGCTTCAGTCTCTGAGTACCTATCATTGATGCATAGATGTGACTCATATATCAGATACCATACATGTTCTATTCAACAACAATGTGATTACTCTAGAAAAACACAAAACACAATACGTGCATATCTACATATAATAAGTATATTACTGTAATTCTTCTGCATATTATAAACAATGTCACTGCAAATCACTTTCTGTTCTAGACAACTAGGAATTTTGTTGATCTTGTCAAGAGCATCTAAAAGAGGAGAGTTTTCATTTTTGTTCATATAATAAACAATGTTTCTGTTTCTATACTACACACTTCTGTGTTACATGTAACTAAGTGAGATTTTCACAACATTTTAAAGGACATGAAGAATACTTCAGATAAATTTAACAATGAAACTATAGGTATTTCAGAGGTACCTATCTTGTGCTACAATCCTATCAAACAATTCCCCACCAGAACACAGCTCCAACACAAGGTGCACTCCATTGGAGTCCTCATACACATCATAAAGGTCAATCACATTAGGGTGTGGTGAAACGTTTTCCACTATTCTCCTCATCACAAGAATCTCATTGGTGAGCAAGGCATCTGAGACTGAGACTTGTCTCCCTGAGGAGAACCCCATCATAGATGCTGTGCTCTTCTCTCCACCCTTTGGTCTTGGAAACCCAGAAGGGTAGCTGGGGTTTGAGGCAGTTCCTGACCTTCTCAGGGTTTTGATGGCTACAAGGCTTTTGGTGTCACTACTTGATTTTCTTGTGCCTTTTCTGACAACAGAAAATCCACCTCTTCCTAGAACCTCTGAGACTTCATACTCATCTGAGAGTATTCTGGTTTCATACCCCATGGTGGTGTGCTGCACACAGAGTCTTGGAAACTAAGGAATCTTGAAGACTCAGAAAATTTGCAGGGACAAAGGAATTTGTTTGTTAAAAAAATGATAGGAGGAGCCTTCAAAACGCGTGTTGAAACGGTTGAGAGTGACATGATAACCTGTTAGAGTTTGTGCATTAGTTTATGGCATAAAATATGATACAAATTGAGATAGGGACAAGAGAAAAAACAATGTGGCTGGTAGAAGGTATATTAGAAGGGACAAAGAGAGAGTCAACTGCTAACACTATATTCTATGTTTAATGTTTCCATGTTCACCATTTAGCCACATTGAGATTAAAACTGTCTCAAGATCATAAGTAAAACAAAAGGAAGAAACTAGATGACTCACTTGGATTTTATCTCAACACTCTCTTTAAACTAAGTAAAATGTTACTATGATAACTGCACACACACTGAAAGACACTTAATGATACCAATCTAACAACTTCACAGTGAAAGTGAAAGATACCAATCTAATTCTAGTTGTAATTTAGTGTAGAGTTGTTAATATATCTTACTCTTAAACTAATTCATATCATGATATTAATTAATTTTTATTTTAATAATTTTAAATTTAACATGTATTTTTAATTCTTGAAAAATTTACAAATTTTGTATTTAATCACTGATATATTTTTTCTTGACTTTTAATCCTTGAAATATTAGTAGTTTTTATTTATTTATTTAGTCCCTATAATTATGTTAGAACTTTTAAGTGAACTAAAAAATACTTTATTTTTTTAAATATTTTTTATCATATCAACCAACATATTTTTTATTATACGAAAATATAAATAATGTAATAGGAGGAACCAAACACAAAATAAATAAATAAATAGGAAAGAAAAATTAAGAAAAAATTATTAAATACTAGATGTAAAATTTGTAATTATGATTTGTTTAGCTTCCAATATAGTTCTAAGGTATATATCTATAAACTAAACATTTGAGCTGATCCTAGGAATATTCAACCTTATAGTGGTCATCCATCTTCAAATATATAATATAATCAAGTGATTAATTTGATATATCACTATTTAATAAAGCAAAATAATTATTCAAAAAAGCACAATATATTACATTAAATTTTTTTTTTATAAAGTAAGGAATTAAATGAACTTTTGATATCAAAATTTGGCTACTTTTTTGAGATGGAAATTATACAAGCCTAAAATAAATTAAAAAAAAAGACTAATATTTTCCTACACACATTGTCTATTTTTGTAATTAAATACCTTAAATTTTTATTTTTTTTATCTTTGATCCTGAAATTTTACTTGTTTAAAAGAAATACCTTAAACATGCATTCATCCTAACCTATTCTTAAATTTAATTACCTCTGTTTGTAAATAAACCCCTAAAAAATTATATATATATATATATATATATATATATATATATATATATATTAGATATTCTCTTATTTTAAATCGCAATTGTTTATTGGTTACTTTTTTTGAGCATTAAAACACTATAAACTTTAGACGTTTTAAAAATTAATTAAAAGTTTTGCGATTACTTTTCCTCGTTTTCTATTTTTATTGTTCTTAAATCATATCTTTTATTCATTTTCAATATGAAAAAAAATAAATTATTTATTATTTAAGGAGAAACTAAAGTTTAAATTAATTATTTATAAAATTGGAATCGTCTTGAAGTTTATATAGTGTCGATTTTAAAAGGATTAAAGTTTAAGATATTTATTTACATTAAAAGAAATTCATTACTATTAATATTTGTGTACACGTGATAAATATATATATTCAACAAGTTATTGTTATATTTTATAATATTATATCTTGATTTCTAAATTATTATTATTTATTTTTAATTTTTTTTATACAACACTACAAGAAAATCATGAAATAGAAACTAATTTCTAAATTAGTTTCTATTATTGTTAAATGATTTCTAAACTGGTATCTAATTAGCAATCAATATTTTTGTTACCAAATTTAGAATCTAAATAATTGGTAGTTAAAACCTTGATAGCTAATTATATACCAATTTATAAACTATTTAATAATAATAGAAATTAATTTAGAAACCAATTTTTTTTAGTTTCTAAAATAGTCTCTAATTTAGTTACTATAACAACTAATTATTTTTTGTATTTAAAATTGATTTCTATTTCATGATTTTCTTGTAGTGCAACTTTTGATTTGATAGTTTTAGAAAAAAATAATATAATAAAAAAAAAAATTTGTAATTAAATGATATAGAAAATTATTAAAATAATATTATTATTGGTTGTTAAGTGGGTGTAGAAAAATGGTTGAAGATGAAAGTATCAACACATTTCCTTTTCACATATTCTTCTCTTAATAACATATTCTTATATGGACATTTTCGTAAACATTGTACCATCAAACGCTCTACAACTAGACACTAATGTATCTAGGACTAATATAGATGTTTCACCAAATGTTGTATCATTAGACTATTCACAAGGTGGCTTCACTAGCTCCTAAGTCTCATTTTTCTACATACATTTCGTCTTTTCATGCATGACCATATTTCACTTATCACCTTATGAAACATAACTACCTTAGATGATTCCACCTCTTTCATTGTGACCAATGGATAGGTCAAGATACCATCAAACTCATATCTCCCTAGTTATCGTTATTGCCTTTGAGACCTTTAAATAAATGTTTGATGATCATTGTTGTTCTACTAGACAATTGGGTGCATCATTTATAAACGTCGTAGATGTATCAAACGATTCCTGCAAATAGAACTCCACTTGTTCTTGGACTCTCTTTGACTCATGCACTTCTCTAATTGTCTCCTCAAATTTCATATGAAAATAGAGACTTTATTAAACATAAAATCTCTATAGACAATCACTCATTTCTTCAATGGTGATAATACTATGAAGCATTTCATTCCACTTTCACAACCAACAAACATTTTATTCCTAGACTTGGATTCAAGCTTACATTTATCTACATGATAGTAAGACACTCAAACACCTCTAATATTGAATAGTCAATAGACTTGCTCGATTATACCTTCTCGCATAATCTAAGGTATTTGTCATGATCCCAATTTTCTGTGCTCCCATTTATGGATCCTTTTATTACTAATACGAGACATCTAGGCTAAATGATAACTCAATTTTGTCCATGTTCATCTTTTCCAGTATATTCATAAACATTAAATATAAACTAATTTTAAAGAACAAAAGTAATTAGTTGTTATAGTGACTAAATTACAGACATTTAAAGACTAAAAATATCATTGGTTTCTATTAATGATAAATAGTTTCCAAATTGGTATCTAATTAGTTCACGTGAGAGTTCGATTCTCAGAAAACCATTTTTGTTCACGTGAGAATTTGATTCTCAGGAAACCCGAATTCTCACATTTAGTTTCCAGAATTCTGGTTTTCAGGAAGACGAATTTTGGGGGTATTTTTTTTTTCCGATGATGAACATGAGAGGAGAAAGTTGGTTTGGTGGGTCATCAAAATGCGGTTTCTGAAAAATATAATTTTGACTTTCAGTGTTCGAATTTGGTGTATGAATGTTCATACGCAATTAATTATGCAGTAACAAGTTTTAGAATTTTGTTTTAGATTTTTCTTGCTTTTGTTGAGAGTGAATGGAAAAGTATAAAGAAAAAATAAAATAAAATAAATTTAAGAAAAAATAAAATAAAATCTTTTTTGTGTATAAGAAATGTTTTGAAAATTTTAATTAAAAGTTGAGAGAATAAATTTTAAACGAGAGGGGAAATTATTAAATTATGTAAGGTTAAATATTTATAAAATTAAAATAGAAGGAAATATAAAGTTTGGAAATTTAAAATTTGAAATATTAAAATTTATAAAGGATAATATTAAGGTAATATGGGAAAAATAAATGAAAACTGTTTTGTTTTTTTGCATTTTTCTATAATAAATTTGAATTGTGGAGACTAAATTCTAATAAATTTGTAAATATTTTTTTATAATAAATTACAATATTAGTACCAAAATTAAATGTTAGTATTTTTTTATTTATTAAAAAAAATCAAAACAAATAAGTAATAACAATTATGAAAACTAAAAGTCGAAGTTATATTTTAGGATTTAGGGTTTGGAAACCCTAAACCAAATTATACCAAATTATGCTGAAATAAAAAACAAATGTGAGAATTTTGTTTATCAAATGGTGCTATCCAAGAAATTAAATATCCAATGATGCTATCAGGGAAATAACTCTCAAAAAGTGTATCATTTGCGGAAAGAAGTCTTGATATTCATTTCAAAATAAATAACATTTATTGTATAAATCTTAAGAAATTTTTGAGGTAACACATGCATCAATATTTATTACATAAAATATTTATTTAACATTTTAAGAGTTAATTAGTGTAATTAATACAAGAAATAAAAAAATAAAGAATTTTGTTACAAAAATCTAAATAAAAAATCCATTCATTTTATGTGAACTAAAACTATATTTAAGTACAAAATGTATAAAAATAAGGAAATTCATTGCTTTAGAAATCCCTATAAAAACTTCATTACACCTTGTGAAAGAGTTTAAACATAAATAACTTTGAAACCCTAATACAACCCCTTCTTTTGATTTTCATAACATAAGATTATAATTTTCAAAGCTCACAACTAACTACTAAAATTCCAAGAAATGATTTCTGCATAATATTTTTTTAAAAACTAAAAAAATAATTATACTTTTTGGAGAATTAGTTTTTACAAACTTTTAAGAAACTAAAAAAAATAATTACAATAAACTAAATTACTAAACATACGTAATAATAAATAATTGTCACAAACTTCGATGATGAAATAACAAGGTATAAGTGAATAGTGACATGACATAATACTTTATCAAATTATGGTATGACAAAAACATGTTCTTACTGGACCACATTAGTAACTTCAAGTTAAATTATTTACCTTAAATGTCGATAATTTATTAGTATCTTCTCTTTTCTTCTTTCATATATTAAAATACAATAAACTGTAGATTTAAAAAAATATAAGTAATTTAAATTAACCTTAAACTTTGTTATTTTTTAATATTTGAAAAAAGTGGTTTATAAAATAAAACTAACAAAAATACCTGGGATTTAAAATAAATAAATAGATGAAAAAATAACAGTTTAACCTCAAAGAGTGGCTATTTATAAAAGAGATGAAGTTCAAAAAGGTTAGATACTCTTTTCAACTACTAAACATGATTAATATAAAGTAGGTGAAATTAATTATCCAAGTGTTCATTGCACATTAATAGCATTATTCTTATGATTGGATTCTCTGACACCAAAGGTATGCTTCTTATTACCCTCTGGTTTTTTTCAGCAAAAGAAATGATAAATTTTAATTTGTTGAGCATCTTTTAGTCATCGTCATCCAAAAGGCTAAATGCTTGTTCTGGTTTTCGTCATGTCAGTGAAATAAAAGCAACCTTTGCTGTGAAAAAGGGTGTTTGTACAATACCCTTTGTGAAATCAAAGCCACCTTTTGTGTGAAAAGGAAAGCTGGTGGTACAATACCCTTTGTAAAATCAAAGCCATCTTTGGTGTTAGATATTTTTTCTCTCTTTTCCATGTCCATTCATGATCTTGAGTAAATTATCTGATGCACAAAAGTTAGATACATTTCCTAGGTTTTCTCACCATTGATCTCCAATTGAAAATTTAGCTATAAAATGCAAACTTAGGTAATGAAATTCATGCTTTAAGTTTCAATTCCAATGACACATTTGAAATGGTGCAAGTTTTTTGCTTAAAACAAGGCATTGTTTTGATGCAACAATGGACAGATTCTCTTCCTGAGTGGAGGAAAAAAAAGTTAGAACAAACTGATTATCTCCCATGATTAGTAATTAGTACTTGATTAGTGAGGAACCCCAAGATGCCAAAGTAAACTCATGAAGCCATGATAATGGCTATATTGTGAATAGTAGAACTACAATATTTCTCATACCTTTTTTTCTTAAAAAAACATGGAGTTATAAAGAACCTAATAACAATTAAAACAAGGCTTTGGATGGAAAAAGTGTCACATAACTATTGAACTGACATACCAGAATCAACCTCACAGTAATCCACAAGGAGCTTTCACTCACTGGTACTCATATTTACAAAACCTCTACAACTAGGTACAGATCTCAGAATGGAGCTGATCCTATTCGGCGAAGTTGATACTTAGGTTCAGGAGGTGGTGTGCTTGGCAACATCTTCTCTATCTCCTGCAAGTTTAGCAAAATTTATAAACAAGTCAGTCTAATATGGTAGAAATAAGAAAGTAAGCATGTCCAATTATAATGAATCAGCATCGAAAAACATGTTGGTAGGTACTCATGATTTTATCAAGTAAAGAGTGATGATGCTAACATTCTGAATACATGCAATGACAATTTTTGTAGTATATAGCTGCATGAAGGATTTATAATCCAACATTTTTGTAATAATGAACTGCAATTGTGCAATGAGCAAGGAAAGTAAAGCTTGTAAACCAAAGTCTAACTCACTGTACCCAAAAAATCAAAATACATTATCCAAGACACAGTTCAAGATGTGGACCAGTGCATGAAAGCAATGTTTATATTTGGTGACAAGTAATTGTGCTCTCTATATAGCTAAAACATCACAAGGCATAGACAAAAGGGGCAAATCTAATGACAGCAAGAGAGATGCATCCAAATAAATGCCATCATCACTCATCAAAGCTGTTTTGGTAATGACTCAAACCAATTCCTTTGATGTTACAAGATTTGATTGTGATTGATCCCTCAACTTTAAAAAGCTTATAAGCCCTATTCCAACATTCTTCCACCATTTTCCTTTCTAAAAATTAAGCCAACTACCATTATAATCATCATAATCATGACAAAGCCACATAATCATCATAAAGACACATCCCATTGCACAACTCGGGGTAGGATTTAACCAAAAACCAAAAGAGAAAAAAACGATATAGCTCTACAATCTAATTTTTCAAAGGAATAAACTGGTTTTTTCAAAGTATATCAAGGACATCATATTGATCAAAGTGCAATTCTATTTTATTTCAATATACCAGAATCAATTATGACAGTCCAAAGTAACCCCTCACCCCAGCTTCCATAATCCAGGTGATACAAACCCAGGGATTGATCAGTGATTTGTGTACAGAAGAAGTGTGATTGACCAAAACCACCATACATGATGAAACAGTTTAATTTAGAGCGAAAATAAATGCAGGGTAGCAAATTATGGTATGCACCAGAAATATAAAAAAGGACAGACAGATTATTACAATGCTAAACAGCTGCTAGTTAATAAAAAAGCTAAGGAGAAATATGACACTGGTATAAACATGGTGCATCACAATGCATAGAAATAAGTTGCTTTCATAAAATTCTAAAAACACAAGGATAATGTAAAAGCAGAAGAAAAGAAGTGTCCTTTGACTTGAATCATAATAGGGAAAAGAAAATATCTAAAAATCACGTGATTGTATAATCCTGCTGCAGAATAGTAATGTTAAAGTTTTCAAGATGTGGAATCCAGTTCTAGTAAACCAAAGTTTTATACAGATCTACCTTGCTTAATCTTTTGGAAGGGGCTGAGAGTAAGACATGTGTTAAAAATGATTGAAATGCATCAGCACATTTGAAAAACAGAATGGAAATGAAAGAATGCAACAAAAAAAAAAAATCCCCATCATTAGCTCAAAGGATAAAGGACAAACAAAGGACAAACCAAAGATAAAGGACCAGTATGAAAAAGCTTCTTCCCCAGATCCCTTGTTTATGTTTCTCATCTCATAATATTTCCTCCCAGCAAAATTATGTAATGCAGAATTTTTTTTTTATATTGAATCTCCTCAACCATCAACACACCATGCTGTATAACGAGAAGTTTGTGAACATTAAATCACTAGTTGCCAGATACCAGAATTATACACTTCAAAGATTACAAACTCATGAAGCAAAGAAGCTGTGAATGTCAATCAAACATCAGAGTTAATTATTCCCAACCAAGTCACATAAGAAGCAAACTTTTGAATGGTTGAGGAAAATATTTCATGGTCAACAAAAACTCCTTAATACTTGTTAATTCAAGTCTTGATTGATGATGAATCATAATATGCATAGTTTTCTTTGGAATTTAATTTGAATTAACAGCAAAACACGGTCAAGGCAATTTAAGTAGAACTTCAAAGCAGAAACTACCTGTCGTTTCCTCAGCCTTTCATTTTCCTCTTCCAGACGCGAGACTTTATGCTCCAATTCATTTGTGTATGCCTGTTTATGACATTGATGATTCAGGATAAGGATTTTACTATGGAAAAAACTAATTACAGGATAAAGACACACATAACGTGACACTCAAAATAAAGAAAAAGAGCACCTGTTTCCTTGCTCTTGAACGGGCAGCAGATTCTCTATTTTTTATCATCCTTTTCTGTCTCCTCTCAACAGTCTTCTCCATCATGTCCTCAGGAGTGCCCCTTTTTCTTCCAGGAGTATGTGAGTCTGACATTGTTCCCATCAGAGGCGATGGCATTGCGACCACCTGGCTATCTGCATACGAAACATCCAATGAAGCTCCAGGCCCCATGTGCATTGGTTGTGCCATACCCTGGCCTGGCATATAGATCTGCATCAAACCTTGCTGTGGATGCTGATATTGTGCAGGTGGATACTGTATCCACTGTCCTTGTGAAGGAAACTGTGGTACTACCATGTTTGAATCAATCCCAGCAACAGGACCAGTATTCTTTCGATTAGATGTTTCTGCAACAACTCCTGCTTTCACCAAGAAATCCTCCAATGTCATTTCTCCCAAAGTAGGCTGTCTGTCTCGGAACTTCTTCTCCTCAATGATTTTGTTTTGTTGGATATCTTTCCAAACCTCATCCACAGTCTTCTTGCTTAGTGCACCAGTCAATGACAGACTAGCCTGACGCTGCAGAGCCGCTTGACCAGCTTGTGGCGTGCCCTCATGCTCCATACCAACGGTCTGGCCTGCCTCCACAGTCCACACATTTTTTAGAAGCTCATCAAGGTTCATACTACTTAGTGGCTTCCCTAAATCACCCAATTGATTCTGAACCTCATCCAATGTGAGACTATACATTGAGTTTTGCCGCACCAGAGGCTGGACTTGTGACTGTTTTCCATTACTGTCTTTACCACCACCTTGAGATCCCATGGTTTGAGTCCCCATTTACCAATTATAACTGTCAACAATTCAGTTCACACATAAAAGACTGAAACCAACTAATCCACATCTTCAACCCTGTCCCAGAAAATCAGAATCTGATAAATAAAAGAAATCAAAATCAAAATCACCTTGTTTGTAGGGATAATCCATAAGCTTTTAGAATCCATAATAACCTACATGTCTAACATGCATTCCAACACACTGAAGAAAACCGTCAATTGTAGCAAAGCAAGAAAATTTCAAAACTTTTTGTCAAACATGATATCATGCACATGTAGCTGACAGAGTTGCAATTTCCTATGAAAAAAATAATTTTAAAAACATAACTCATGACTCAAACCAGTCAAAAGAGAAAAAAAAGCAGAGATCTTGTAAGTTAGCAGCAGGATGCAAGGTACATTTCATTTCCTCTAAAAATGAAACCTACCAAACATGAAAACAGTGAAAGTTGTTAGTCTAATACATTCACAACACGAAACATATTGAGGAAATAAATTATGACTAAAGACAAAAATGTAATGATCGAGATCAATCAAATCCAGAATTGAAGCAGAGGATAAACTCTAGAAGGACAAGCAGATAAAACCAAGTGAACATGTCATACTAAAATCCAAAGAACCACTGTAAACTCAAGCAAATGAAAACATGAAAGGTACACTCCTTGCACACAAATAAAAATGTTACTTCGAAAAGCTTATCAGAACATTGAATATTACTTAAAAAAGGGTTATTAGAACATTGATCCCTTGCATGCAAGCTCGGAGAAACAGTCAACAAAATAAAAATTTCAATAAAACCCAAAATTCCATATTCAAAACATATGAGTGTTCTCTAAAACTTCAGCATTAAAATCCAGGACCCATATTCCCACAAGTCTTACTCACAGAACACCAAAATTGAAAGTTACACAAATTCATCCCAAGATCAATCCAGACACCGAAGAGAACGAAGAAAAACACCCGGAATTCAAAATCAAATCTTTCAGAGAAGAACTTGAAAGGAAAACCATTTGCATGCAACCAATTGAGCTTCACTATTGAAAGACCAAAAGAAATAGAAAAAAGTATCTGAAAATATTCTAAGAAACAAAAGGGTGTGAGATCAAACCCACCACCAGAAACCCAGTATTTGTTTCCAACATGCAGTGATAAAAATCCAAAATTTGAAGAGCAAAACATGATGGAAAAGAAAGAGTGTGATGTAAGGAATAAAAGCGCGTGAGAGGGAGAAGAGAAGAACCTTCTTTTTGTCGTGTGTGTCGGAGAGAGATAGAGGGATCTGAAGGAGGGGAGTGAGAGATTGAAAAATGGGTTTTGGAGCGAAAATCAGAAGAAGGTATAGGTGATGAACAAAGGTTTCACAACAACATAAGTGTGTGTTTGTGCATTCGTGCGTTGGTCGAAGAAAGACAATCCAAGGTGGGTTTGTGTGACTTGTGAAAGAAAGAGAGATTTGAGAAATAGAGAGAATAAAAAGATGCAAAGCCAAATGGCAACTTCTCCCTTTTTATACATAAAAAACACTTCAATTTAATCACGTACATCTTCTTTCTCATGGGACAAAATTGTAAAACAATAAATAATTACAAATTCAACTTCTTTCTTTTTCTTTTAGTTCATCTCCTAATAAAAAAAAAAAAAAACCAAACAAACCTCCCCTTACCTCAGATCAAGTTTATGAAATTGAGTTAAACTTAAAGTCCAGTTCATAATATATATCAGAACTAGTTTTATCGTTAGGCTTAAAGTCCACTGAAATTGAGTTAGGCTTAAAGTTCACTGGAATTGAGTTAGGCTTAAAGTCCACTGGAATTGAGTTAGACTTAAAGTCCACTGGGGTTTAGTTAGGTTTAAAGTCCACTTCGTAATATGATATCAGAATCAGTTTTATGGGGTTGAGTTAGGCTTAAAGTCCAATTTGTAATATGGTATCACAGCAATTTAAAGTCTACTTCGTAATACACTCTTTCATTTATATTTTAATAATTTAATATATTAATTACTATTTTTAATGCATCTCATCTCTTAATTAATTAATGTTATAGTTTCAACAAACTATAGAATTTATTTTTAAAATGGAAATGAATGTTGTCAAGATTACAGTTTCTTTAATTATGATTTTATTTTTTATGGATTGAAAATATAAATTTAAAACATGTGATTTTTTGTCAGAATTTTGGACGATTATTATGTTTTTATCGAATATTACATAACTACTTGGGTGGAGTGATTTTCATTGATATTGATTCGTTAAATTAGGAGGTGTTTGTATTATTTGACAGTAATAAAGACATGCATTCAGATTGAAGATAGAAAAGAATTTATATTGACGATACACAATTCTGATACCAGATTTACAAGATAATATATTATAATGGATATTAAAATTATTCATTTTTAAATAAATTAGAAAAAATTCAAATAAGAAATTTCATAATATTTAAATATCTTTAAACCAGAAAAAGACGCGTGGTTTAAAAGAATGTGTAATATAAGATTTTATTTTGAAGTTTTCAAAATTAAAACTGTAAAAAAATAATTACAAATTGTACCTTAATTTTTCCAATAATAACATCTACTTATTTTATATTATTTTTTAATATTTAAAACCATGATTTGGAGAGTTAATGAAATTAAATTAAATATTTTCATTTTATGTGATAAATTAGTAATTTAAGAAGATTTTGTTTATTATAACTTGATTTAAGAGATAAAATAAATTAGAATTAGAAAATTAAAAATTGAAAATTGAAAATTAAAAATTCAATATAAATCAAAATATATGTTTTTAGTTTAGTTTAATTCAAATAATAATTATGTGTAAACTAAAGTGTGTTAAGTTTGTAAATGTGTGGATTAGTTTTGTTTGATTCATATTATTTTTAACAATAAAAATATTGAAAACAAATCTCTCTAAAAAAAACCCTAAACACACTGAAGATTCAAGATTCAAAGCTTCTGTTTAGAGAATTATCTCATTAAAATACAAATATAAATTTTAATAGTTAATTAATTACCCAACATATGTGGATTTTCATATTCTATTTCACAATGGGTGAGTTTGTATATAATTTAATTTTAAAAACACCTATTTAATAAAGTTATCAGTTTTTTTTATATTTGTCTGATATGTTTATTTTAAATTAAAAAAAAATTCTTCTTGTTATATGAATAAAATCATATTTACTTTTCAAATAAGTAGATATTTTAAAATTTACTTATTTAAAAAAATATTTATTGTAAGTTTGAGCATATTAACCCAGTATTTCTTGATAGATTTGGATGTAAAGAATTTTATTTCTCATTAAAAATATTTAATCAAAATTTAAATATCATACATTTAAATATTTTTAATTGAATTTTTATTAAAATAATCTGTTTTAATGTATATACTCAAAATGTTTTTTTTATTTTGTTCAAGTACTCCGTTCTTTAATATTGTTGTTAATGTAATAAGGTTTTTTTTTTTTTTATCTTTTACTCATTTATAAATTTTAGTCTTTTTTTTCTCTAATTTTTTATAACTCGTCACTTAATATATTTTTAAAGAAAGAATGAGCAAGTTTATAGACAAATTAGAAGAGATTGAAGAAAGAATAAACGAATTGATCGATAAATTTTAAATAAAAAAAATTAAAAGTAACAGTCACGTTATTCTGAGATAAAAAAAAGTTAAACAACAAACCTTCTTAAATGAAAACAAGAAAGATTTTAAATATAATTATTTTTTTATAGAATAATTAAAAATATCCAAATTGAGAATGTTCTTAATTAAGTGCATTCAAAGTTACGAAATAGTTATATGATCCAACGTGGTTTTCAATAAAAAACAATAAATGCATTAAACTTTTATGAGTTGTAAACTTATAACTTTTTTAAATAAAGAAAAATAATACCGTTTGAATTTTAAAAATAAACGTTAAATAAAAAAATGTTTAAAAAATTGACTACTAAAAAAAATTACTCAACAAATTATTATTATATATTTGGTTTACTAGCATATGTATGTACTCTTTTTTACACCATTTTATAATTCTTTATATAAAATAATCTTTTATTTTATGTAATCTTTATTATATAAAACTAAAATAATTGAATATATTATTTATTAAAGTTAGTCTTGGAAATGATAATGTGCTTAATATTTAAAGCAAAGACTTCATTAAAAGAATGGAAAGGGAGAAGACAATGTACCAAACAAAATGCATTACGTGTTCCCATTTTATTTTTTAACATCTCTATTCACCATTGATGCAACTATTTTAATGGATTCTAATATTTAGATTTAGTTTTTAATTTCTAATTATTGTTGATTTCATAGCTGATATTCAAAGTTATAAAGTAGAAAGAGATTATACTACAACAAAATTATTTAATGACAATTAAATTAATTTTAAGGATACAGAGTAATTAATTATTGTAGTGAGTGTTCTTGTACAAAAGAGATTGAGTGAATTTTATTTGTAAAAAAATTCTTACTGGTTGAAGAATTGATTTCTCCGTTTTGGTTTATTGGTGTTAACTTCTTTCGTTTCTTCTCTAACTCTTTAGGTTCGGTTGAACTGTTTTTCTTTATTACTTTAATCTTGTTCATTATCTTCGATAAAACTCTCATTACTTTGTTCGTTCTTGGTTAGATAGATACTTGCAAAAGTATTCTGATGCTTAAGTAAGTATTTGGTATTTGGTATAATGAATACATATTAATGACGTACTTTTTCTTTAAAAATTGTGCTTATTTATATGTTTGTGATTGTGATGGATCTGTTATTGAGCCAAAATTACATGGATCGTAAAATAAATTTTATTTTATCAATTGATTTGAATAGTAATAGATTTAAACCACTTAAATATTTTTTTGAATTTACTATTTGGATGAAACATAATAGTCTGTCATATTTTCAATCAATGCAAACATTTATTATTAGCGTAATTAATAAATAATTTTCATAAATTCATTACTTTAATTTTGATATTAAGTGTTTAACTTTAAATTAGAATTTATAGTTAATATTATAATATAACTTTGTTTTATTTCAAAAGTATAATAACTTTAAGTGTCATAATAATTTTGTTACATTAAGAAACAATTGATGTGTATTACATACATAATAATATAAAAATATAATTAAAATGTTACTAAAGTATTAAAGTTTATACTTTCTATTTCTAATAATATTAATAATTTGGGTGTTGTACTATAAATTTTTAAATTATTAATTAATTAAAACATGTATTTATTTAAAATGGTAAATAATGCATACAATATGTAAGTATATTCACATTACTGATAGATTTCCAACTACAAGAAGTTTGTTGGTAAAGTAGGAATGGGTAATTTTTTGACAGACTTTTTTTCTATTAATATATTATTATCTGAAATTCATGAGTAATTTACTTAGTAGAAATTTGTGGTAAATTCTTGGATAAATTACCATTATATACATACTTAGATAGTTTATATATATATAGATATACTCGTATACATAATCATAGCAATTTATAATACATGTAAACTATTAAAAAAAAATATATAAATAAAATGTAACAATTAAATTATTTAATTTATAAATGATCCAATATTTTTTAATCAAATATGAAGATACAAAATCCATGCACTTTGTCTTGCATGTTTGTTGTGATGAATATTGGAGGACTTAGAATGTTTTAGCATTAATTACACCCTCTGTTGCTTTGAATGCATTAAATGAATTTTACCAACTAATATTACTCACTTTGCTTTATTTTATTTTTATTGTAATGACTTCACTTTTGGTGAAAAAATAGGTTATTCAAAATTTTGTCATTTTCTTTGCAGAGTGTAATCTTTTGACTCTGCTGGATATTTTTTAGTGAATTTTAAACTTTGAATACGAAAAATCTTGTGAATTACATTGCTTTTTTAGGGATATTCTATATATAAAAAAAATAAACAAACATAGTAAATTAACTTTGCATAGAGTGAAAATAAATGGCAAATGTACTTATCACACTTATATAATTGATGTTACGTATTAGTACTAGAAGTTATAAAAAATCATTAAATAAAAATTAATTTTAAAAATAAAAAATAACTAGTTACTATATTGACTAAATTAGATACTATTTTATATATTAAAAAAATTATTAATATTTAAAATAGTTTCTATTATTAATAAATAGTTTCTAAATTGATATCTAATAAATTATCAAGGTTTTAGTTATCAAATTTTTAGATATCAAGATTCTAAAGTTGGTACCTAAAACCTAAAATCTTGGTAGTTAATTAGTACCAATTTAGAAATTATTTATTAATAATAGAAATTACTTTAAATACCAATAATTTTTTAGTCTCTAAAGTAATATATAATTTAGTCAATATAGTAACTAATTATTTTTTGTCACTAAAATTGATTTCTATTTAATGATGGTTTTGTAGTGTATAATATTTATAAGATAATTATCACACTTATAAGAGATGTAACATATTCCTATCATCAGAAAATCGAGATATATGATGTTAAAAAATCGAGATATATGATGTTAATGCACATAATGTAAATATGCATGAGAAGAAGACTTTCTTAAGATAGATTATATTGTTTATATTTAGATTAAAATTAATATTCATTTGTACTTAATTAAAACTTAACTAGGACTTGTTCATTTACCTTCTAAAAATATCCCCATTTTTATGGTGACAAACAATTTAATTATCAACTATTTATCATGGATACATTTCTTTTTTGCTTGAATATGACTAAAAATAGATAGCCTAAAAATGCATCAAATCACATATATATCAAAGTTTATATGCAATTGGTGAAATTCCATGATTAATTCATATATATAAAAACAAAAGACATGTTAGTCTTTTAAAGCATGGCAGGTGAATGTATCAAAGTAAATATAATGCTAGATCATGATATTTGTCAAAGTATTATATATGTAACAAAAGAAATAAGAGTATAGAGTAACAAAAGAAAAAAAAAACTCTATTATTTGATGAAACATTAAACTTATTACTAAATAGCTTTTTGAATCAATTTGATGTGCTTTATATGCCAGGTTTTCAAAAAGCTATTATAAGTTATACTACTAAAAACTTGAGTAAATAGAAAAAAGGATACTCCCTTGTTGTTGCTTCTCAAACAAATAAAGTACCAACCATTTTATTTATAAAATTGAATAAAGAACTTAATAATAATATAATACCTTTATATTATATATGTTACATTTGTTTGTAGTTATTGTGTTTCTTTTAACATTACAAAATCATTAAAAATCCCGAAAATTTCAGTGTATCCGCAACACTCGTTGGTATTTTAAAAGGGTTTAGGGTTTTAAGATTTCAAAGTTATAAATTTTAAGAAAAAAATGAGTCAACTCTCTGTGAAAGCTTTTTGCAAGGAGAGAAAAAAATGAGTTAACGTGAATTGAAGACCTAGGTCATTATTATAAAGTAAAAATATTTAATTAATTAGTGAAGTTAAAAGTGTTTACTCTAAAATAATAAAAGATTAAAGCAATGAGAGCTATTAGAGATGAAGTTGGATCAAATTTATGTAAAACCATTGTTGAATCCAATAAAAAAATTTAGGTCAGGTTTGGATAGGGTTTTCTACATGTTTTATTAGGCTCAATAGAACACAATTTTCTCTTTGTTCAATTCTATTGGATTAATTAAGTCAAAATTTTGTTTCTTTTTTTAAATTTTTTAATTTCAAACCATTTTTTAGTCTTTTTTATTTGTTTAAAAATGGACTATACTATTTAATATTTAAATAATTAAGTATTTTAAAAAACACGTTTAGTTATTAGAATAATGAATAAATTAAATAATAATTATATTATTATTATTATTGATACTATTTAATAATTTGATAGAATTTTTTTAACCCAATCTGCAGGAGATTGAGTTAGTGATTTTGATTGGATTTTACCTAGTTACAAATAGAACTCAATCTAATTTATTTCAATTGGATTGTTAGATTAGGTTGGGCTGATTCTCCCTACACCATATCAATTCATATTTGCACCTAATACATGGATGCGAAATGTCTATTTTATTCTTAATAATTAAATTTTTTTGTCTTCTGATATTTATATCTATAAGTCAAATTACAAAAGTTTTAGATATACAAATTCAGAACTAATATGTCACTTCTGGATTTCACCATCCGGAAGCTTATCTGGACAGCATAAATGATCTTCCGGATGTCAAGATCCATAAGCAAACATAAATGAGTTCTAGATCTCAATCTTCAGACCATTTACAACACACCATTCTGGAGATAAAAATCTGGAGCTCATAACTCACTTCTGGATATGACCATCCAGAAGCTTATATGAAATATGAAAATGACATTCCAGATTTCAAAATCCAGAATGTATAAAAATCACTTTCGAATATTGATATCCATAAACAAATGTGTAAAAAAGGCAGAATGGGGTTTAAAAATTTCCGTTGAGTGCCAATCAAAATTGATTGGGTACAGGAAGCAATTGCCATTATTTTGTTGATCCAATGATTGAGTAAGTTTAAGTTTGATTGAATTATAAAAAAAATTCAATTTATCTGAATTAGGTAGAGTCAAATTGAATATTAAATAATATTACTTAAAGTTACAAGAAAATGACAATTTATTTAAACATGTAGGAATAAAAAGTAAAAAAAAAGAGAGGTTGTAATAGCAGTTTTTTTTTTAAAAAAAGGCTAACATATATTTTTTTCTTATTGTATACATTTTTTTGGTTTTTATAAAATTGTGTTTTCAAACAATCCTAGTAAAATTTCTCTTGTCCTTAATATTTTCTTTCAGTCCTTTAATACATTCAATTTTTTTCATCTCCTTCATTGTATTATTTGAATAAATTGATTTTATAAAATCAATCCGAAACAAGGAAGACGGTTCGGCTCAAACCATTTGCATTCGGTTGATTCTCCCAGCACCATATCAATTTAGATTTGCAGATTTGCACTCAGTACACTTATGCGAAATGTTCATGTTATTCTTAATGATTTAAAATTTTGCCTTCTAAATATTAATATCTGTAAGTTAAATTACAAAGTTCTGGATATACAAATCCAGAACTAATATATCACTTTCGGATTTCATCATCTGGAAGCTTATCTAGACAGCATAAATGACCTTTCGGATGTCAAGATCCGTAAGCAAACATAAATGAGTTTTGGATCTCAATTCTCAACACCATTTACAGTACACTATTCTAGATATGAAAATCCAAAACTCATAACTCACTTTCAGATATGACTATCCAGAAGCTTAAATGAAACATGAAAATGACTTTCCAGATTTCAAAATCTGGAATTTATAAAAATCACTTCTCAACATTGACATCCGTAAGCAAATGTGTAAAATGGCATAATGGGGTTTTAAATTTTTCGATGAATGCCAGTAAAAATTGATTGGGTGCAGGAAGGAATTGCATTTGCAATTTGTTTATAATTGGGTATGCACCGAATTGATGCATCGAATCAACTTTCGAATTTAAAAAATTATCTTTCATTCAAAAATTAAAAATCTGAAATTATAAAATATATTTAAAAAAAATCCAAAATATATTTTTATGTTCTGAAAATAAAATTTAAGATTAGAATTGGAAAATTGAAATCTCATTCCGAAAAAACAATTCCGGAAACAAATTATACCTTCTAGCAAATATTTTTTAGAAAACAAAATCTAGAAATTCCAAAAAAATATAGAAATCTAAATTAAAAAATGTATTTCGAAATACCAAATCTAGAATATATTTTGATTTGCACTCTTCACTTATGTAAAAACTAAAAAAAAAAAGATATTTGTTTTAACTTCACATAAGACATGCTTCAAAAAAACAGGTGCAAGAAGCAATGGCCTTATAATTGTTGAACTTGTTCTATCATTTCATACTCGTGTCTACCGCTCTAGCTTCGACTTTCAAAATTTTCCCATAAATATATACATGATAAAAAATAAAAAATTTATTTAAAAATTATAAATAATATCACATATAATATAAAAGAACTTTCGTATAAGTTTTTTTTCTAAAAGTTAAATTAATTTATGTATAAATTAATTTTACTTTATGTATGAGTATATATATTTTTATTTACATTTAAAAAAAAATTCGGAAAACAAAATTCGGAAACATATTTTGAAAAAGAGATTCTAGAAAACTACAGAGAGCATTTTGGTCATTTTGCATAAGTGATTGGGTGCAATTCTAAATTTGTTGGCTGCAGTAAGCAATTGCCCTAATTTTTACATCAATGTAAGAAAGAGAGACACCATACTTTACAAAGTACACATAATTGAAGTAGTGTTATCCAAAATCGATTATGACGATGCCATGGCAAAAATCATTGGTGAATTTTCTAATCATCACCACAACATGGCAGTGGAGATGTTACTTGGCCCATTTCATGTATTGTAACTTAAGTTGTAGCCCTAATAGTTCACTACAATAGATTGTCTTATCCTTCCTTCTTCCCTCCAACCACCATTACTCGTCGGAGATCACCGTTGTGACTATCCATCACCGTCGATCATCGCCACTGTCACTATTACCTTTCAAAGTTATGACTCATTTTATTCATGTACTTCGTCTGGTGGATGGGAAAGAAAAACAGTTATAAGATATATATATATATGAAGCAATGGAGAAAGTAAAAAAAAACAATAATGAAGTAATTTAATAACAATGAAAGTAAATACAAAGATGTATTTACAATCATTCATATGGACATGCCAACTTCATCGCCTCTTGCATGCGACTAGTCACTTTTTGAACCTAGAGTTTTATTATTCCAATTCAGAAATGGAATATGATTTGGAAGTTACAAATAGATTTTATACTTACATCAAGAGGTTAATGCCAAGTAAATATATCCAACAATTTTTTTTTAATTAGAGTTACCTCTTTATAAGAGTGGAAGTGGACCCTTTGGTGATGACTTTGCCAAAGAACCAAAGAAGACCACAACCCTAAGTGACTCACTTAAACAATTTCTAAATTGCGTTAGGATATAAATTATATCATATAATAATAGTTACATTCTAGTTAGTTTCTTTATTTTTATAGCTCAATAGTGCATGAGTTACGGGCATGCAACTCACAACTTACAAAAGCTAGCAATCAAGATTTTAAGCTTGACATATAGTTCATTAAGTGAATGCAATTAGAATGTATTTAAGCAAGTAATAACTATTGTTCATGACATGACTCATTTCATTATCATTTTTTTTAGAATATAGAAAGAAGTTAATTCGCATTTTACTCATTCATAGTGCATATTCGTTAAAAAAAAAGGAATAGGTTGGACCACAAAATGTTGCATGATTTAGTTTACATAAAATATAACCAACAACTTGTTCAAGGATACAATATTAGGGATGAAATAAACTTTATTGTATTGAATGACATTGACGAGTGCAATGAGTGGTTAGTGGGACAAGTAGATGATGATAATGATAATGAAAGAGAGAAAATAAATTGGTTTTTCGATGATGATCCCACTCTTAATCAGGAAACTGTTTATGAAGCTTCAGGTGTTGGAGAACCAATAACTTATATAAGGAGACAAACAACTAGTAAAAGAAAGCAACCATCAAGTGATGGTATTGTCATTGGATCTTCCAATGCTTTTAAGAAAGTCTAGGTGCAACTTCAAGCCCAACAAGGAAAGACAAAGAAAATATTCAAAATTGGGGTTGAGAATGAATTGCATGATAACTCTAATTTCGAGTTTGAAAACTTACTTAACTTTAAAAAGAGTTTCTCTAAAAGGGAAGAGGAGAGATATGTCTCATTAGTTAATATTAAAGACAAGTATGTTAAGATTGAAGAAGAGTCAAATAATTAGAAGTTTAAGACATTTATTTTATATTTTGTTGTTATTTTAAGTTTTGAACTTGAAATTTGTAGTATTTTGATTTGATGTTATTGTTATTTGAATTATATATGATTGTCTCTTAGCCGATAAAATATATATATATATATATATATATATATATATATATATATATATATAT
>Ga0123342_1001822_pt1 | contig 35900 bp, 13 predicted proteins | sample Turbeawhitnodule_FD_89960 | JGI IMG/M metagenome (GOLD analysis project Ga0123342, IMG submission 89960) | Root nodule microbial communities of legume samples collected from Mexico - Turtle bean Mexico white nodule | ecosystem: Host-associated > Plants > Roots > Nodule | place: Mexico: Nepantla... | reverse complement strand
CTTGTATATTAGAGAGTAAAATACATGGTGTATATATAAGAAAAAGATTAAGACCTAGCTGAAACAGAAAAAGGAAAGTTGGGTCAAACAAACAAAGCCCAATAATTTAAAATAGAAAAATAACAACTCATGTGATAGTATTTTTCTCTACTTTAAAATTACAATTTTATAAATTATTATTTTATTGTAATAAGTGTGAGGATGAAACGTGAAGCGTGAACGATGAACGGTGAGAGTGTGTAGGGGAGAAGTCTTAGGGAGTGTGTGTGTGAATGATAGTGAAGGAAAACCCACTCGAGTGATAGTATTTTTCTTAACTTTAAAATTACAATTTTATAAATTATTATTTTATTATAATAAACGTGAATTGTGAATGTGAAGCATGAAACTTAATGATTGCACAACACTCACTTATTCCTTGATATAACCATTTAGAAATGAACTTCTTACATTGATAAAAAAAAAAAAAAAAGCTTGCTTAATTGAGAATGATTTTAAAACTGGTAAAATTATTTTTATGAAGAAAAGTTAGAGTGAAATTTGTTCAATTCAGATATCTGTTGATGATATAAATTTTGGCTAAACTAATTTTTTTAGTGAAAATTTTGCTAGTATTATGGAAGAGAAATTTGAAATGTCCTTGAGAATTAACTTTCTTTCTTGGTCTTAGAAATCAAACAACTAAAATTTGGCCATTTCATTAGTAAAACCAAGTATTCCCTTGAAACTCTAAAGAAGTTTGTCATGGAAAACTCAAAAAGGAATAAAAAAACACCAATGATTACCGCATGTTATCTTAATGTTGATAAAGAAAGGTAAAAATGTATATATAAAATCAATTACAAAGGTATAATTGGTTCACTTTTATACTTAAATGCTAATATACTTAATATTATGCATAATGTTTTGTGTTTATGTTATTTTTTAAGCATCACCTAAAGAGTCTAGTCTAATTGTAGATACTAGAAACATAGGTTTTTGGTATCTTAGAGGGGCATCTATTAGCTTTACAGGCTATTCATATTTTGGCTTCAGTGGTTGTAAGATGGATAAAGAGTATTAGTGGCACATGTCATATGTTAGGATATTCATTAGTTTCATGACATTATAAGAAGCAAACATTTTTTCTCTCTTTTTACAATTGAGATAGAGTATATTATTGTTGAAAGTTTTTGTGCTCAAATCCTTTGGATAAAACATCAACTAGACGACAAAATCCTTTGTTACTACATTCCTTATAAGTATGAGAACACTAGAGTTATTAACCTTACTAGTAATGCAATCATGCCTTTAAACATATAGAAAAATGAATCAACTCATTAGAGATAATTTGCTTAAAGGATATGTAAAAACTAAGTTAAATACACAATAAGGGGGTTGAATTGTGTATCAAAACTTTTCAAAATTTTCACTAAGGTTGGGTCTGATGGAGTGATGATAGACACATGTTTTTGAACTTGACAAACAATTTGTCAAAAACGTTTCTACAAACTTAGTTTTTAAAAACTCTAATTCTTTTGTTATAACAGTTTTAATAACATGCAATTTAAACAAGCTTAAATAAACACAAAAAGGATTCACTTTTTATATTTTTATATTAGTTTGTTTGTAAACATAAACTATGTCAATTTCTTGATAAACTTAGTTAAGTTCCACTAGGTGGACTAATGTTGGAAAGTTACTGCAAAATATTGTTTGAAACTTAGTTCCTCCTTTTACGTACAGTTGGCTCTAGAAGGGAGAGTTGAATGGAACTTTAGAATCTTTCACAATGGGTAAAAAAAATGTCTAGCAAACCATCTAGTTGACCATCTAACATATAATCTTATAGAAAAAAAAATGTAGAATCATCTAACAAGAAGAATAAAGTAAACAACAAGGTTACAACGAGTATTCACACATTTCTAGGTTACACCTTCTTAACCTCTCATTGAGATTAAAACTCCAAGAAAACAAAATAACACTTTCAAAGAGAGGACAAAGAGATCTCATAGAGGTATAATTTCACAATGTGAAGAATTACAATGGTTTAGTACTCAACCCAAAAGACTATACACTATAACAACTTAGTTAGACACTCACTATGGCTTTTTGTATTTTCAATAATATCACTTTAATAGCTTGAATTGATTGGCTTGGCTTACTTCCATTATTCACCTTTAATGTAGTTATATTGCTTTTCAAATCTATCATTTAATACTTGAATTGGTTAAGTTTGAATTTTGCATTATGTTCATCTTTTGGGTGATAGACGCTTAAAACAAAAAGCTTGGATTTGCAATCTTTCAATTTTTATAGTTTAGAAATTTTTTACTTCCCTCTTAATTATTAAGGTTATTTCATTTATTTTCTTTGAACAAAGTGTATAGTTTAGGAGGTTGCAAAGTTTAGACCAATTGGAATTGATAAGATTTTTATTATGCTTAATTTTTTCTCTTTGACAAATTTTTAATACCGATTTTTATTTTCTTTTGTATGGATGTATTTTTTTATGTCATGTGTGTTAAAGGAGTTGACCAGATAAATTTTTTAGTCCTAGTCCTTGATGATATGTTAGATCTTTGAATTAGGTCTCTGAAAACAAGTTAGGACTTTCTTAAGCTTGATGGTATTGGTGTAAATCTTGAAGAACACATGAATTATGGTAAATAAATTTAACTTAATATTTGTTTATAAAATAATTGATAATTGTGACAATAAAACTCTGATGAAATTGAACCTTTTAATAAATAGTTATTATCAAATTGGTATTGTTGAATCTACTATTATATTGGATTGTTTTAATTAAGCCGTTCAGAAGTTTAAAAAATAAATTAAAATTCTTGCTTATGAACATTTGAATTGATATTGAATTCTGTGAATGATTTCATGTTAGTATTTTAAGATATTATAGTTGTTCTAGTAAAAAAATACTTTAACATGAGATTTAGGTTTCCTAGATAGAGTATTCAAAATTCAGTTTCTTTAATTCAAAGTGAATTGAATTGAGGGGTTTATTTTATAGACTATTACTAATTTCGTTTCCCCAAATTTTAGTTGAATATTTCTTATTCAATAAATATGTCATAACTCCCTAACCGGTTCTCAAGGACCATAAATGAATATTTTGATGTTTTTTAATCTAAAATTTTAGATAATCTTTTAAGTCCTTACCTTATTTTTCAATCAACCTTTTAATTTATCCTTTTGTCAACTATATTTTATGATCTTATCATATCATTCAAACTATTCATACACAAGTTCTCGAGTTTTAAGTCTAAAAGTCAAGTAGACTTAAGTAGTTTTATAAGATAAACTTGAATTATTTTATAATGTGAATAAATCACTATTTAATTAACTGCATAACTTATGCACATAAAGTCTATCATATTTTTATTCTATAATTCTTTAAATAAGGGAAATCGAAACATTTTTTTGCACTGTATTAAAAATGTAAAAGTAAACATATGTCCATACCATGATCTCCAACAATCACATTCCTTAATTACGTTATCCAAATGCTTCCTCTAAAAAAATCCTCAGTTATCAATTTAAGTAACCTTCACCCCTCTTCTTCTTCTCTACTAATTTCACTGAATAATTTTCCTTCCCCCTCAACTTTGTTTTAAACATTGCATTGAATCTCCTCTGAGTACTTTTTCAAATTCTTATTCTCCCATGTTTATCTGTGTACGAGACTAATTCTTATTGTCTGCTTTTACTGTTTGAACCTTTGGATTTGCGACTATGCATGCGTAATTTTTGGGTTGTTTCTATTGAATTTGACCTTTTTATGGGTTTGTCTCTCTTGAACCACTATTTTCGGGGCCTATGGTTTTTTTTTAAGTTAGCTTCATACTGTTTTTGCATTCATGGCTTTATTATGGCAAGACATTGGCAAATTCTCACTGCACCGTATCAATTCCAACATACACCTAATTTGCTATTCAAAATGACAAAAAGGTCCCTTCAAAATTATGAAAATAACCTTAAATAAAAAAAAGAATACAAATAAAAATTACTTTTAAAACTCTTTATCGAGAAATATTTCGGATTTGGATTTTCATAACACTTTTTAAATTTTGAAAATTTTTATCCTGCGTATATTTTCAATTTTGTGTTTCAGATTTTTTTTACATAATGTATTTTTTAAATTTTAAATTGTATTTATTATTTTGAATTTTCAAATCTAGAATAAATATATTTTTGAAAATTAAAAAAAAAAATAGGATGCAAGTTAAAATTGATATGGTGAGGAATAAATTGCCCAACATATAATAAACTAGCCTTGGGCCAAAACAGAAATCACCCATGAAACTTGGGTATACCTCCCTTAGATATCTTAAACAAGGCAATTTCTCTCTGCACCATACCAATTCTAACATATACCCAATCTATTATTTGAAATGACATAATTGCCCCTCAAAAATACGAAAATAACCTTAGATAATGAAAAGTGTGGATAAAAAGTACTTCCGAATCTTTTTTTCTATAAATATTCTGGATTTAAATTTTCAGAACATATTTTTGAATTCCAGATTTTTTTATCCATAATGCATTTTTAATTTTTGTGTTTTGAATTTTTTTATCCAAAATGTATTCTTTTTAGTTTTAAATTATATTTATTATTTCAGATTTTCAAATCCAGAATAAGGTTAATTTTGAGAATTTTAAAAAATGATAGGGTGCGGTTAAAAGTGATATGGTGCAGGAAGAAATTACCCTTAAACAATTTTTCAAATCTTTTTGAATACTTTGTACCCATTTCAACATAAATGGACTATTTTTTTCTGCACCTCCATAGGTTTTTCTACCACCCCATATATAACGTGAAAATACTTTTTTAGCTTCTTTGTGTCACCCCATAGAGTAGTTTCTGGATTATGTAATCTGGACACGTATTTGAGAAAAAAAGACTTATGAATTATGTAATCTGTAAGTCAAAAAAGACTTCCAAATTATATAATTCGGAAACTAATCATGCATTTGAAAAAAAGCTTTCGGATTATGTAATCTGAAATCTAATTACGAATTTGAAAAATAAACTTTCAGATTACATAATTCGAAATATTACAAAGGGGTTTTTTTGGAAATATGAAAATGTATGGAGGTGGGACAATAATATATGGAGGTGGAGGAACAAAAGCTTTCCATCTGCCACCGTGCTATTTTACTTTTTCAGATATAAAGCCCCTCCAAGAGGACATCGTGGGCTTCAGTTAATAGTGTTGCTTGTAACACCCTTGCTTTTTATTTTTAAGATAAATCATAATTGTTTTTTCTAATAAAATAACAATAAATAAATATGTAAATAAAAATAAAAGATTAAAAGAAAGGAATTTCAAAAAATATATTTCCTTCATTCAATTCAAAACTTTGAGTTCTATTTAATTATGATTTCTAATAGACTTCAGACGTTAAAATGACAATTTTACCTATATTCCATAGTCTAAATGACTAGTATGAGAAAAATTACTCAAATAATCTTTAGATGGATAAATAAACCTAGAATCACATTAAATGTAATTTTGTATGATTTTAGAAAATTTTCCAGCTCTTTAGATAACTTTCATAAAAATTGTCAATAAAGATGATCTATTATAAAAAAAAATAAAAAGTTGATGGAATTAATAAAGTGAGTTTATTTATAGGTAAATCGTGTAAAAATATAATTTCTAACCGTTAATAAATAACTTATCAATTTTTAAAATGAATAATTTATGATAAAAAAAAATTAGTAATATTGTCCTAAATAATCTATATGCGGTTGCAGTTAAAATAATGAAGCAAATAGTATAACTTTTTAATATTTACAAACTTGATAGAATATATGTATATATACACATGTATAAAATAAGAGAGTATTATTGGGGAAAAAAATTAAATAATATAATAATAGCGACGATAATAAATATAATATTATTGTTATTATGTTTATGTCTATCAGAATTATCTGTAATATTGAATTACTTATAAAGGTATATACATTCTTTCACGTACTCATTAAGTCAAGGTTAGAAATATCCTTAACTGAATATGAATAGTTATGAAATTAAAATTATAAACGTAAAAATTAATCATTAATATTAATAGATTTTTTGAATTTTTATTGTTTTTAATGAGTAATGTGTTGTGAAGAGGAATGCATGGTGTTAAGGCGTTAGTGCTAGACGGTTCAATAATTGTTAGATAGTCTCTAACCCAATAGATAATTTCGTGATACAAGCGTCTAAATATTTTGATGATAGCAAATATTATAAGTTATGTAGAAAATATCAATAAACAAGATTTAATAGACAAATAAACAATGAAAGTCTTGCCAAATGATCCTACCATACATAATTAATCTCATCAAAAGATTAGGAAAAATGAGTAAGACTCGTTAAACGAGCAAGATTCACTAGATGAACTTACTGAAGAAAATACAAATATGTACTAGACAGTCCAAGTGTGAAGAAATGCATCAAACAGTCTCGTAGTCTTGGAACTTGTCAAACGGTCTTCACAAATGCTTCCAAGGGACACCACAAAGAAGATGACTCCAAAGCACAACAAAAGACTATCAAGAAAGTGCTTATGGACACACTAAATAGTCGTTGAAGTTTGCACAATCACTTATTCTTTTACTTGTTAGATGATATACTATATCAGGGAATGCATATACTTAACTTTTGCATTCATAAAACACTTTCTATTATTGTGTTAAATTTTCAAGACTTATTTACTAATAATATTTCATATAAAACTTAGTTTTCAAATAAGATTTGTGATTGAATGGGTTTATAAAGTTTTCGTAATTGTAAACATAAAATAGAACACACTGAAAAAAATATGAAATGTTATGTGCTTTAATGTTCATATCTAAGGATTAAAAAGAAATTATTTGAATTACCATATTAAGCATCTAACTTCTATAAGAAAGAAGAAATTCAAAGCTTCAACAATCACATTTATGAAGACTATATAAAGATCTTGAGGATGAAAAACACAACAACGAAGGTATATAGAGCGATTAAAAAATGTCATTATCAAGTGATATTCATTTGTTTGATTAGAATAGTGCTTATACAGTTTCCATATGCTATTAAAAAGCGAATTGTGAGATTGGGTAGTGAACTTAACCATTGTAAATCTTTCACTCTGTAAATTATACCCTTTGAGATTTCATTATTATCTTTGTAGAGAGTTTTACTCGTATTGTTGAGAAGTCTTGATCTTATGAAGTATGATTGTTTTATCTAAAGAGGTGTAAGAATACTTGGTGACCTGAAGAGTTGTAAGAATATTTGTGTACCTAGAGAGGTGGAGAATACTTGGTGATTTGAAGAGGTGTAAGAATACTTTTGTACCTGGAGAGATGTAGAATACTTGTGTTAGTGAAAGACTCTTAAGCGTATTTCTTGAAGGGATGAGAGTTAACTCTTGTTGTTGAGTAAACCACTATAAGTATTGTGTTTATTTCTTTCTTTCTCTCTCTCTCTCTCCTTTTATCTGTTAAACATTGTGTTTTCTTCACATGGGACACAAATGTTGTAGGCGAGACAAGTTACAGTCAAATCGTGACCCTTATGTTGCTACACTTTTAAGTAGAAAGAGTTATTTCCTAACTATCAATTATAATTTTTGGCTTAGCGGTAAATACCCAATCCAACAATTGGTATCATATCCAAGGTCATGACTTCACTTCACAATAGGGTAATTATTCAGGAGGTGATTGTTGTGCAAAGAAGAAAAACCATTTGATATTGCTTAATATTATATGGTAATGACTCAAGGGTAGGTGGTTGACAAATCTAGATACAATATTGATTACCTATTGAGGGTAGTTACATCTATATGTAGACATTAACTTAAGTTTTAGGCATGCAAGAGTTTTCTTTTAAGATTACTCTTAGGATCTGTTGTTGAATAGAGGGACATGGTAAATAGGTCTTTTGACGTACTTTTGACTATTTTTCTTTATGCAAAATATAAGCTAAAAACTTTTACTTTTGTCTAACTTATGTATAATTTGAACTTATGCATATATAAATATATGGGTATGATTGTGGTTTATTTCACATTTTATTTAAGATATTTATCTTTTAATTTATATATAATATTTTGTACAGATTAGTGATACAAATTCTATTTTTTAGGTATGATTAGAGTAGTTGAATGTAACGAGATGTTATTGCTAGTCCTAGTTTGTTAATATTGTTATTGTCTATTATAAATATTTCAAAAAGGAAAATATGTGAAAGTTTTAGCTCCTTTTCATAATTCATTCATCTTAGAAGGTTATATTTTTTTTTCTGAAATCCAAACCTTGTCATCCCCTCTATCAAAAGATTAGTTGTTTTAGAGGTTGAAGAAACCCAACATTATGTGTTACTAGAACAACTTAACACCATCTTTAACACTAACTCCTTATTAAAGCTATATTATATATCAATGTCATAATCTTGACTTGTTGAAAGAACTTAAAGCTAAAATGTGGTGAAATGGAAGCAAGCAATCATTAACTTATAGAACAAAGACCTAAGGAGTGAGATAATACATGATTCGATCTTATACTAAAAAGAAAATATAGGAAATCTTATGATAAATTGTTGTGAAAGAAATTATTGATATATATTCTTTAAGAGTACAATTAGAACACTCAACTTTGGATGATCACACTTATGATATAGAAATAGAAGATATTTTGCAATCTAGTAAAGAAAAAATCAAAAGTAATATTACAATACCTTAATAAATATATAATTCCAAAAATATAAGTAATACCTTTATATAACTCATATCTCAAATATAACTCACATCTCAATCTCAATATATTGACAAATATATTGGGATGATCTTGCATGCACCTCTTTCACTTTCTTATATTCATCATTTTAGTATGATAAAAAATATAAAATATGAAAAAATTATTAAAAAACTTTTAAACAATATTTAATTTAAAAATTGATTTTATGAAAAAATAATTGATTATGTTAAATTCATAATTGTTTATCTTTTTGCGAACCAAAACTGGATTTCACTTGATTCACTTATAATCAATTGTCTCAAAATCTAATTGTTACATTAATTAAAAATAGTTCTCTATTTTTTTTTGCAAATAATAAGTTATTTAAAAAAATAATAGATTATGTTAAACAATTTAAAAAACTTTAACTTTATACATAAAGAATTATGTTTAACAATAATCGAATTAAAAATACTTGTCAGATTACATTAACAACATAATAATTCATTATAATTAATAATAATGAATTATTTTAGTCAATTACTTCAAAACTTTTTAAAAAGAAATCTTTTCAATTTGTCTATACAAAATACACTTCCAATATTTTTCAAAAAACAAGTTCGTGGGCTTCTAAAGAAAGTTTTTCTAAAAGAATTTTCTCTACATTTTATTCAAGATCAATGTAACAAAAACTTACAGAAAATATTTATTACATCCTGGTTACATCTGTCATTTTCTTTATACCTCTATGAATTATTATACACCATTGTGTTATGTATTTGTAGGTAATTAAATATTTTTATTATATTAAAGTTTTTCTTTAAGAAGTGTTGTATAATTCTGATTTTAGTTAAGTACGTGTTCTTGCATTTTAATAATTTAAAATTATAATAGAAAATATAGTTGCTTGAATTAAATTGGATGTAAATTCTCCAACATAGTATAAAAATGTATGTATTTTTTTTATCTTTATTGTATTATCTTGATATTTTTATTTATTATAACCATTGTCATTGTTTATTTAAACTCTCTCTGTACAAAAACTTTTAATTTCTTTTAATTACAATTAAGTTTTTAAACCAATTCACCCTGTGATTTTAGCTATAATTTATTTTACGGAATACATCATCTTCAAAATGGTTAATAAGTAATAATAATAATAATAAAAATTAGTAATAATAATAATAAATATATATTTAAGTTTTGCTAAAAAGTTATTACTTTAGTTCCAACTAATAACCACAAATTGAAATTTAATTAAATATTTGTTTAACATCTTAGAAAAATTCCAAACATAGTAACTTTTTTTCACACATAGAAATTTATATGTAAATTGATTAGTATAAAAATGAATAATTTTTAAAAAACACATTGGTATATAAATTGATATAGATTTTTATTATTATATTTTTACTATCTTCTGTTCATATTTTAGTAAATATTCTATCTAAGCAAAATGTTTGATTTTATCTAAAGAATTTATATTTAGTAACAAATAAAAATTAATGCATTTATTATCATATCTATAAAAGGTTAATATCAAATTTCAAAATTTTAGGAAACAATTATTTATTATTTAACTAAATCATTGAAAATTACTTTTACCTAGATAAATTAATATCTTTTATATATATAAAATGTAAAGTACGGAATGATTTCTTACACAAAAATGTAGAAAATTTTACATAATTCACAATGTGAATAATTTGATAGTGTTAAAACTTCTAATTTTTTTTTATCAAGGAAACATTTTTATTGCAACTAACTTTTAAATATTTAACATATTTAAAACTATTTCTTATAATTTTAACCATTTAACTTATGAATAAGCATTATAAATTTACTTAGATAGATGATATATAGAAGAGTTAAAAGTTTTTTTTATAAAATCTTTAAAAATTTTATTTTCATAAGTTAATATTAATTTATGTGCATGCTAACAAGAATTAAAAAAACATATTAAGAAATTTGTATACATTTATTTAAATATTCTAATGTTAAATACTCTATATACTAATTTTGTAGTTAGATGGAACATATTTAACTATTTATCTAGAAGAATTTATAAAAAAAGTGGTGTTTGAATAAAGTAGACTAGTGCTCTCATATTATTAAATCTAGTGAAATAAAGATTCTTTATATCTCTTAGAAAACAAAAAAAAATGAACTATAGTTACATAAAAACAGTGAATGATCTACATTGTGTAATTATTTTCATTATACAAATAATTTATATTTATATTTATTAAAAGTTTAAAATATAAGTAAAGATAAAACAGAAATATAAAATATATACACCAAGATTAGAATCTGATCATAAGTTGTTATAGATGTTATAAATTATTAAAAAAAAAAGAATTAAAATGTTAAATTAAAAATAAAATTTTAATTCCTGGAGAAGCGACATAAAGGGAGATAGAAGAAAAGAGAGGCATTGTTGTTTACCTTATTCATTGAGCTCGTAGTTCTCAATCTTAAGGTTAAGAGTTTCTTCCTGGTTTAGAGTAGGGCTTGTCCTATTGGTCGCACTTCTAACCAGCGCCGCTTGAAGCTCTATCTATTTTCCTCATACCTCACCTCTTCTCCCTTTCCCTTTTCCCTTCTAATTTGAACCCTAATTATAAGCAAAAAGCAAAAATATATTCATCTCAGATCCCTCCTTTGTATCATTCCATCACCTTGCTTGTATAACAACTGGATTAGGGTTAGGGTTCAAATTTGATCATCAACTAATTGGATCACAACAAACAGTGGCAGGGTTTTCATGCTTTGGCGATTTGCACTTGGTTCGCGATGGCGGCCAATTCTGGCACCAAATATGTCTCAGTGAATCTGAACAAGTCCTATGGCCAGCATTCCACCTCCCTTGGATCCGTCCGTACGCAGCGCCCAGGAGCCGCAGTGGCTCCTTCGCGGCCACGCAGTTCACACAAGGCTGGGCCCAAACTTTCCGTTCCGCCCCCCTTGAACCTTCCTTCTCTGCGGAAGGAGCATGAGCGCTTCGATTCGCTGGGATCAGGAGGTGGGCCTGCTGGCCCCGGTGGTTCTGGAAGCGGTTCGAGGCCAAGTTCGGCAGGTTTGGGCTGGACCAAACCCGTGACGGAGGATGTGTCGCGGCCTGTAATCCAAGGCAAACCCACCGTGGCCGCCGCTGCACCGGTTTCGTCTGCTGTTTTGAGAGGAGAGGATTTTCCTTCCCTGCGGGCCACCTTGGCACCTGTGCCCGGCCCAAATCAGAAGATCCAGGAGAATTTGAATTCCATTCCGATTCCGAAGCAGAAATATTCACTTGCTGATGAAAATGTGTTTATTGAGGAGAAGAAGGAGGGTCCTTCTGTTAATGATCATTCCAGTGTTTCTCGCAGTGTGAATGTGGTTGGTGGTGGTGATGATGGGCGTGGTTCTCGGGTTGTGAATACGAAGTATGGTGTTGGGAGGAAGCAGGAGGAGTATTTTCCGGGTCCTCTTCCGCTGGTTAGGTTGAATCCACGGTCAGATTGGGCAGATGATGAGCGTGACACGGGCCATGGTTTGATCAGGGAAGGTAGGGATCATGGTTTTTCCAAGGGGGAGGCTTATTGGGATTTTGATATGCCTAGGGTTGGTGTTTTGCCTCATAAGCATGATAAGAGGGGACCACTGAGGGGCAGTGAAGTGGGAAAGGTTTTGAACAGTGAAGTAGAGGCTTTTGATAGAATGGGTCCTGAAGGGAATTCCTGGAAGACTTCGAATTTGTCCATTCCTAAGGATGCTGGAAATGAGAGAAATGGTATTGGTGTTGGAGCGAGGCCGTCAAGTGGGAGTCGAGATGTGGGGAAGGATGGTAACAAGTATGTTCCTTCACCTTTTAGAGATGATGATGTTGGAAAGAGGGATTTTGGAAGGAGAGATGGTCAGGGTGGGAAACAGAAGCCTTGGAATAATGTGGTGGAACCTTATGGTGATCGGACTCGTGAGCAACTCAACAGAAACAGAGCTGATTCTGTCCAGAGCTCGGTTTCAAGATCTGCATTTTCCTCGGGTGGTAAGGGTCTGTCTGTTAATGATCCTCTGCTTAATTTTGGTAGAGAGAAGCGGGCTTTGCCTAAGAGTGAAAAGAATTTGTTGGAGGATCCGTTTATGAAAGATTTTACAGGTTCTGGTTTTGATGGAAGGGATTTGTTTTCGGGTGGTCTTGTTGGGGTGGTTAAGAAGAAGAAGGATGTGCTGAAGCAAACTGATTTTCATGATCCTGTGAGAGAATCCTTTGAGGCTGAGCTTGAAAGGGTTCAGAGGATGCAAGAACAGGAGCGACAGCGAATAATTGAGGAGCAAGAAAGGGCAATGGAGTTGGCTCGCAGAGAAGAGGAGGAAAGATTAAGGCAGGCTAGAGAACAGGAAGAGAGGCAGAGGAGATTGGAAGAAGAAGCGAGAGAGGCAGCATGGAGAGCGGAACAAGAGAGAATGGAAGCTTTGCGGAAGGCTGAAGAGCAGAGGTTAGCCAGGGAAGAGGAGAAACAAAGGATCATTTTAGAAGAAGATAGGAGGAAACATGCTGCAAAGCAGAAGCTTTTAGAATTGGAGCAAAAGATTGCTAGGAGGCAGGCTGAGGCAGCCAAAAGTGGCAGTAATGCTATTGTTGTGGAAGAGAAAATGCCTGCAATAGTGAATGAGAAAGAAACATGTAGAGCTACAGATGGGGGTGATTGGGAAGATAGTGAAAGAATGGTAGATAGGATATTGACTTCGGCATCTTCTGATTCGTCAAGTGTGAGTAGGCCATTGGAGATGGGCTCTAGGTCTCATTTCTCTAGAGATTTATCTTCCACCTTTGTGGATAGAGGAAAACCACTTAATTCATGGAGAAGAGATACATATGAGAATTGGAACAGCTCTGCGTTTTTTCCACAAGAGCAGGAGAATAGTCATAACAGTCCCCGCAGAGATTTATCAATTGGTGGAAAGACATTTATGAGGAAAGAATATAATGGCGGGTCTGGATTGGTGTCTTCTAGGACGTATTATAAAGGAACAATTTCCGAGCCTCATTTAGATGAATATGCTCATGTAAAACCGCAGAGGTGGAATCAATCTGCAGATGGAGATCATCTTAGCAGAAATACAGCAGATATTGATTCTGATTTTCATGAAAATTATTTTGAAAGATTTGGGGATGGTTGGACGCAGGGCCGCACCCGTGGCAATCCATTTCCTCAATTCCCTGAGCGTACATATCCAAATTCTGAATCAGATGGACCCTATGCCTTGGGAAGGTCACGGTATTCTGTGAGGCAGCCTCGAGTACCTCCTCCTCCTTCAGTAGGTTCCGTACATAGAACTTACAAGAATGAAAATGAACACCCTGGCCCTTCTGCTTTCCTAGAAAATGAGATGCATTATAATCAAGCAACCAGGAGTGACTCTATCCTGCCAACTGGTTATGACAATGGGAATCGAGGACAACCTGAAGTAGGGGATGGCCGGCCAGAGACTGCCGAGAACGAGGACCATAAAGTGGAAACCACCCCTAGGTGTGATTCTCAGTCCTCACTCTCTGTTTCAAGCCCCCCAAGTTCTCCAACACATCTCTCCCATGATGATTTGGATGACTCGGGAGATTCCCATACCATACCGACTTCTGAAGATAGCAAAAGTGCTCCCCTCACAGCACCAGATAATGAATCCATTACAACACCGGCTGGAGCTGGAAATGACAATGTAGTTACTCCATGTGCTGTCTCTAGTGGTGAAGATGATGAATGGACTACTGAGAATAATGAGCAGTTCCAGGAACAAGAAGAATATGAAGATGAAGATTATCAGGAGGAAGATGAAGTGCATGAAGGAGATGACCATGCTCAACTTAACCAGGATTTCGACGATATGCATTTGCAGGAGAAAGGTTTGCCCCACCTGATGGATAATCTGGTATTAGGATTTGATGAGGGTGTCCAGGTTGGGATGCCTAATGAAGAGTTTGAAAGGATATCGAAAGACGAAGAAACTACATTTATGGCTCAAGCTTCTGGCCTCACCCTAGAAGAACGCATATCTTATGACGAAGACCACACGAACCTCCAACCTGTTAATGAAACTTCTCAGGTCAATAGCACTTCCAGTGTGTTCCAGGAATCAGAGAAGCCAGCTCAGGATTTGGTCATTCAGCCTAGTAATGTGGTATCTGACAGTTTAGGTAATGTGGAAGCTTCTAATGGCCTGTTGACCCACCATAGTACACCAAGTTCAGTTACTATTGCCCCTTACTATTCGTCTTCTGGTCAAGCTGTTACCTCTAATGTAGCTGCTGCTCCAAGTCAAGCTGAGGTACCCATTAAGCTTCAATTTGGTCTGTTTTCTGGTCCATCTTTGATACCGTCACCCGTACCAGCCATACAGATTGGTTCTATACAGATGCCATTGCATCTGCATCCACAGGTTGGCACACCCCTTTCTCACATGCATCCATCACAGCCTCCTTTGTTTCAATTTGGCCAGCTAAGATATACATCTCCCATATCACAAGGTATAATGCCTCTTGGTCCTCAATCAATGTCATTTGTTCAGCCTAATATGCCATCCACTTTCTCTTATAATCAACAACCTGGGGGTCAAATGCCAGTTCAAACTGGTCCAGAAACTTCTGACTCCTTTATAAAAAATGAGATGAGGCACCATTCTGTTGACAGCCAAGCAGGTAATTCTAGAAATAAGTTACCACAAGGATCACTGCCAAGGGAGGATGCAGGAAATATCACTGGAATAAAGCAGGGTCGAATTGAGGCTGCCCATGATTCTAATAATAGCACCAGGACTTCTACTAGTTTCCCATTGGACAAGCAGGGGAACCAAAATGTAGTTGGGAAGAACAGCAATATTCCATCCAATTCTAAAGAATCAGATGTTCATGCCACCATTAGAGATTCTCAGCATCATTCAGTTTCAAAGGAGAATTTTACTGAGTCAAGAACTCAATTTCCCGCATCTGGTGGTAGGGGAAAGCGATATATCTTTACTGTGAAAAATTCAAACTCAAGACCATCAGGCCCATCTGCAAGGGTTAATCGCCCAGAACCTGGAGGATTTATGAGGAGGCCTCGTCGGAATATGCAGCGCACTGAGTTTCGAGTTCGGGAAAGTGGTGATAAGAGGCAGTCTACTAGTTCTGTTTTGACTGATCAGTTTGGGTTGGAGAACAAGTCAAATACCAATGGAAGGGGAGCAGGCATACCTGGAAGGCCTGGTCCTAGGAAGGGTACGAACAATAAATTGGGAAAACAGATTGTAGAATCAGCTACAGAAAACACACAAGGGATGGATTCTGGAAGCAGAGTTGAAAAGGTTGATGGAAAAGAATCAACAAAGACTCAGAATTTCTCACATACTGGAAATCTCAAAAGGAACTTGTGTTCTGAGGATGATGTTGATGCTCCATTGCAAAGTGGAGTTATACGTGTGTTTGAGCAACCTGGAATTGAAGCTCCTAGTGATGAAGATGACTTTATTGAAGTTCGATCAAAGAGGCAAATGTTAAATGATCGACGAGAACAGAGAGAGAAAGAAATTAAGGCCAAGTCTCGGGTTGCAAAGGTTTTAATTCCTATCTGTAATTTATGACCTTAAGTCAAATTATTGCATCTTTCTTCATTGGCTTTTATTTAATGCTAGGTCCAAAGGAGACCCCGTTCCAGTTCACAAAGTGTTGTGGCCGTGGCCAATCCTACCAAAGGATCCATGACTCCAGTTGAAGTGGTTAACAGTATCCATGCTGCTTTTGTTGCTGCTGAAGTGCGTGGAATGGCGAAGATGGATGCCTCATCTGGATTTAATTCAAGCATATTGTCCCAAGCATTACCTCCAATAGGAACACCTCCTTTGAAAATTGATTCTCAAACTGATTTAAGATCTCAGATAAGCAGGTAGTTGCCGTCTTGTAAGATATCTTGATGGCTATCACTGGACAAAAAATCAAATGTATTTTTTACTTCTTACAGGTCACTTCAGACAAGTGTTCCAGCAGTTTCTGGTAGTGAAAAGGACCCTGGGTCCGGTGTGATATTTGAAAGCAAGAACAAGGTTTTAGATAATGTTCAGACATCTTTGGGCTCTTGGAGTAATGCACAAATTAGTCAACAGGTTTGAACTTTCCTCCCTCACTTTGTTAGATAACGATGGCAATTAAAACTGTATCATTTCTGATTTCCTGTGTATTTTGGATTTGGATTCAACAATTCTAGCAACATGGTTTAATTTCATGTATGTGGCTTCCTTTTGTTTCGTAGTTGCACTTTAACTCCTTCAAAATTTAGAACTTGTTTTTTTCTTCAATATACAGTTTAGTTCCACTGAGGAGTTATCCGATGATCAAATTTTGCCTTTTTTTGTTTTTGGAGGGGCTGAAATATTGTTTTCTCCAGGACTAACTTAGTAGTTCTGAATTTTTTATATGTGGGATGTTTGGGGATTAAAATGGTGTAATTTAATTAGCAGTTTTGAATTCAGGCGTATGCTTAAATATTTTATTTGTTCTACCCTTTTGTTGTGAATCTAAAATAAATAAAATTTTATGACAGGTAATGGCACTTACACAGACACAACTTGATGAGGCTATGAAGCCTCAACAGTTTGATTCACAGGCTTCTGTTGGCAATATAACAGGCGCTGTTAATGAACCCAGTTTGCCAACATCTTCCATTTTGACAAAGGAGAAAACCTTCTCGTCTGCAGCCAGTCCAATTAATTCCTTGCTTGCTGGAGAGAAAATTCAGTTTGGTTAGTAAATAAATTTTGCATGTGATTTCTGTAGTCATTCATTTATTATAGTAACATTAATAATAAGTTTCTTGCAGTTTGAGGCAATATTTTTGGATTTTCAGTTGCCTTACTGATGGGTTATTTTCATTTTGTATTCAGGGGCAGTGACATCTCCAACCGTTCTTCCATCTAGCAGCCGTGTTGTGTCTCATGGCATTGGTCCACCTCGATCATCTAGATCGGACATGCAAATGACCCACACTCTTGCTGGATCGGATAATGATTGCAGTCTTTTCTTTGATAAGGAGAAACATGGTAATAAATCTCATGGTCATTTGGAAGATTGCGATGCAGAAGCTGAAGCTGAAGCTGCTGCTTCAGCTGTTGCTGTTGCTGCCATTAGTAGTGATGAGATTGTCGGAAGTGGATTGGGTAATTGTTCCGTCCCTGCTACAGATGGTAAAAGTTTTGTAGCTGCTGATATTGATAGGGTGGTAGCAGGTGAATCTTCTCCTTCATTATTAGACATTGGTATTGTTTTTCTTTCTCTGAACGTCTGCTAATAATTTGACATGACATCAATTTATATTCTGGATCTTCGTATTTATCTATTAGCTACTTGGGCAGGAGTAGGTGTTGAGAAGCAGTCAGGTAGTCAATCTAGATCCGAGGAGCCTCTTAGTGTATCCCTTCCAGCCGACTTATCTGTTGAGACTCCACCAATATCCTTGTGGCCTCCATTACCAAGTACACGAAATTCCTCGGGTCAAATGATTTCCCATTTTCCTTCTGTCCCTCCTCATTTTCCTTCAGGCCCTCCCTCTCATTTTCCTTTCTATGAAATGAATCCGATGATGGGTGGTCCTGTCTTTGCTTTTGGACCACATGACGAATCTGCATCTACAACACAGTCACAGCCTCAAAATAGTACTACATCAGCGTCAAGGCCGATTGGAAGCTGGCAACAGTGCCATTCCGGTGTGGAATCTTTTTATGGACCTCCAACTGGATTTACTGGCCCTTTTATTGCTCCTCCCGGAGGCATTCCAGGAGTCCAGGGGCCACCACACATGGTTGTTTATAACCACTTCGCTCCTGTTGGACAATTTGGTCAAGTTGGCTTGAGTTTCATGGGTACTACTTATATCCCTTCTGGAAAGCAGCCTGATTGGAAACACGTCCCTACTTCTTCTGCCACAGGGGCAGGTGAAGGGGATATGAACAGTATGAATATGGCATCTTCGCAGCGGAATCCTGCTAACATGCCATCTCCAATTCAACATCTTGCCCCTGGTTCACCACTTATGCCAATGGCCTCTCCTGTGGCTATGTTTGACGTTTCGCCTTTCCAGGTAAATTTTGGATGTGTCTTGCGGTTGGTTTGTGCAATAAGCACATATATATATAATATATATATATATATATATATATATATATATTCTTCTATACTTGTTTTACAGTACCTAGGGTAATATGGTACTTAATTTGTGAATATTATAATTTAACTTTGTACGCAAAGACAGTAAAAGTCATCAATAACTCGTTTAATATTATGTTCTGTTTAATGTAGTAGTTTTTCTTAGTAATTAAATATTGTAAATTTTGCCAGCCCTCGACTGAGATGTCAGTACAAGCTCGATGGCCACATGTTCCTAATTCGCAACTACCTCTGTCAATGCCATTGCAGCAACTAGAAGGGGTGCAGACTTCTCAATTCAGCCATGGCCCTTCTGTTGACCAGCCGTTAAATGCCAAGAGGTTTACTGGTTCTCGAGCTTCAACATCATCAGATGGTGATAGGAGTTTTCCTAGAACTGCAGATGTGAATGTTAACCAATTGCCTGATGAACTTGGATTGGTGGATACTTCAAACTCTACTGCTACCAAGAATGCACAGAGTGTTGTGAACAAGACTCCATCCGTGATTCCCATTACAGAAGCTGTGAAGGTTGATGTTCAGAATGGCAGTGGTAACCAGCATGCAAGTTCTTCTTTTAAGAATCAGCCCTCACAAGTTAATATTTCGGCCCAGCAGTCTGACCATTCCTCAGGACATACTAATTATCAGAGGGGTGGTGTTTCTCAGAGAAATAATTCTGGTGGTGAATGGTCGCATCGTAGAGGGCACCAGGGAAGAAATCAATCTCTGGGTTCAGACAAGAACTTTTCCTCGACAAAGGTAAAGCAAATATATGTGGCTAAACAGACTATTAGTGGGGCATCAACAGTATCATGAGGAGCAATAAATATCAGCTGGATTTGAAAAAAACTGAGGAAGGCTTTATTATTAATTTTTGGTCTGGCAGAAATAAATTTTTTGATTAAGTTGCTTCTACTTGGGACGTTGATTGTAGATTGAGATTTTTGCTGGCCACACACAACAAATTCCATACCGGGTGGTAGTGTGGCTTTGATGGACACGTTCTCGTTTTGCAATGGTGTATCTATCAACCAAGCTTGGTCATCTTTGTTTTCTTTTGTCCGTAAAAAAACAAACCAGGCAGATTATTTATTGGGTTTTGTGTATTGAAATCATTAGTTGCCCTCGTATATTCTTTCCATTAATAAGTGGGAAGTATCAGTTTTGAGGAATGCTAGTTTTATGTTGTGCTTGAATACTTGGTTTCCGAGTGTTTTGAACTCTTTTTGTTTTAGAATACCGAGACCAATTACTGGTTGATCATGGGTTGGGTTTTAGTTTTATTAATTTAAAAACAGTTGAATGGTCTGGCAAATTTCTGTAAGTTCATGTAATTGTGAATCTACGTCCTTGCAGCCCTTGCCGGAGTTTCTTTATGCATGCATTGTGTTTGTCAATCTCAATGTCTCTATGTTCGGTGATAAATGCAAACCTATAATTGCCAGAAGTACAATAAATTCGATGATAAATAAAAATCCAAATCTTAGAGAATGCTATTAAAGCTATAAACTGAGTCTTGGTCTTCATTCCACTTTATATGCAAATACTCATTCATATGCTCTCCAAATATTTTGAAGATAAATTTGATTTTACAATGTGAGAAGGAGGAGGGTAAGGTTGCACTTCTAACAACTTACAAAAATACAGAGATTAATTGTCATTTTGTTAGGAAGAAGGTCAATTCTAGTTTCATTTGCAGTCAAATCTAACGGTTAATTAATTGGCTTCTTACCACTTCCACAGTTCGAGTTTTTGTTCTTCAATAAGGCTGTTTCAAATATCTGCCTACCATTTTGAGGGAGTAGTACAAGTTCATGTTTTGGTTAAGTTTGTCATCAATTTAGTTTTATTAAATGTATTATTAACTGTTGTATATATAGATTTGCAAAGTTTTATACACATGGGTGCAACTTTTAAGGAGAATAAGAATTTTTCTTTTCTTTTCTCATAGTCTTTGAAATATTCATTTTATTCAACGGATAATAATAGTTTCTCAGAGTGGAAGATAACGTGAGCTCCCCCACCCCTGTTAAAGTAGAAATAATGAGGGTGAAAGAAGAAAAAGAAGGAAATAGGTAGTTTGTTGAAGATGAAATATGTGGAAACTTTTAGACCTTGTTTGATTCTAAAGTTGGTATGATTAAAGTGAATAAAGAAAAGAAACTCTTGGAGGTGCGACGTAAGTGTTCTACGAAGAAACGAATTATGAAACGAGAAAATTGGCATGGAGAGTGTGGAAAGACGAACGTTGTGGGAAAATCTTAATTGCTCTAAGCACTGTCGCTTCGGTCATTTTTTCAAGTATTGAAAGTTTTGATAGAAGAAACCAACAAGTATTGAAAGTTTTGATAGAAGACATCCTCAATTACTAATTTTTTTTACCAAATAACAATTAATTTTAAAAATAAAAATTAATTAGCTATTTTGATTAAGTTACGTATTATTTTATAATTAAAAAATTATTATTATTTAAAATATTATTTATAAATTTTTTAAATTAATTTTTAAATTGGTATCTAAGTTATAAATATTTTAACTATTAACTATTTTATCCGATTAGAAAAATAATAAAATAAAGTAATTTACAATAATAAAATAATTGAACATATAAAAAAATAACTTAATTTATCCGATTTGAAAAAACTAAAAAATATCCACTTAATTAAAATATTCAAAATTCATTTATAATATGAATGTAGATTAAAATATTAAGTAATAAAAATGTAAATGAGATTTATACATCTAATTTAGATAAATAAGTGTAGAAATTACGGTATAGTACAAAATAATATTTTTGTCAGATATGTTTAATATTGATATATTCTAGAAAATGTCCTGATGATTTTACCTCTAATAAAATATTTTGATATTTTATTGATAATATTTAAAATTGTTCATTAAAAGTATAGTTAAAATATACTTTCATCTTATTGACAATGCATATTGAATTTATTATATAACGTAAGTATTATTTTAAAAGACTTTTTAAGATAATTTTATTTTAAATAAAAGATATTAGTATACATATGCATATAAATAAATATTTTATTATATTCTATAAACTATTAATGGTAATTATGAAGAAAGTTAAACTTTTGGTCTATATTTTTTTCATAATAAATTTTAACATATTGTAAGGAAACGGTGAATATCTCAATCATATTAGAATGTAAGATTAATCTATTAGTAAAAGAAATTAACTATAAGATGCTTTTTAATATTTTTTTATGATTTGTTTTAATACTTGCATTAGATGAAACATCTCTGAAGTTTTTTCTTTAATTTTTCCTTTAATGAGAAAAATAAAATGTAAATAAGGAATATTAAGAATAATTTTAAAAAGTATTTTATGATAAAACAGAAAAATCAGATATATTTAACCAACATTCTTAATCAATATAAAAAAGTAAATATTCTTACTATATTTAATTTAAAAAAATAAAAGTTTTAACCACCACTGATTATGATTGACAATGATTAGACAAAGATGCAATTGGGAATCTTCCGATTTTGTATTTGTGCTCTTGTTTTCCAAAATGTTATATAAAAAAAAGAAAGCAGTAGAAATTAAGTTTAGAATATTGGATGCGTTAGTTGAGAGAGAATGAAGAGAAAATGAAGAAGGGCGAAACCTCTGGAGTCATTGCTATGCTACTATAGCCTGTTCCACGCAATCATGTGCTTCTCAGACCTTAAATGTCAAATATCTTAATTAATACTACTATTAAAAACAGACAAATCGCATTTAAATCCAATCATACAAATTAATGTTTATACACATTATCATAATCTTCATCATTATTAGTACCAATTAACAACTGCCATTTTATATATTAAAAAAACTAAAAAAACAACTGAAAAGCCATTCATGTTCCATGATGACCCAGAGAAGATTCTAGATATCACTATGATGTCTTAAAATAGAAAGCAGAGGAACCTTATAGAGTGTGTCCTACACAAGGGTTTTCAGCTCCTTCGCAGTGCCGGCCATAGGGTCATCGCGCCCTCTCTTGCGCCAGTTAGTACCAATCTTCACTTTATCTTCTTCATTCCCATTTTCGCCCTTCAACCAAACACCGAACAGTTTCAAACTTTCTCCACCTCTTTCATCATCGACTTTGGCTCCACACTCACCTACCGCATTTTCGTCGTCATCATCACGAATACATTCAAAACGCACCGCATCGTCGCTGGACCCACACGTTCCTTGCCGAATGATGCGGTTGATCACATCGGGACACACGTTCAGTGACTCCCTCAGAAACGACACCAGTTCGTTGCACTGCTTCTTCGCACGCGCCAGCTCGCCGCTCAATTTCTCGTTGTCCTTCTTCAATTTTTCGTTCTCGCCCGATAAATCCGCGCACTGCGACGTCGTTGCACCCTCCACCGACCCCGTCGACGTTGACCCCATGTCGTCTCCGCCGGAGTTAGACGCCGAGATGTTCCCTCCGCCGGACTTTCCGGTCGCCGGAGATTGCAGCACTGTCTTCCGCCGCTTGATCTCGGCAAGGAGCTCCTTTTGCCCTCGCTTGAAACACTCGTTGGCGAATTCCCATTTGTCGGGAACGATCTTTCGGAACCCCTGAATCAATTCCACGTTCAAAAACACACAAATGCATCTTCAGCAACAAATTTATAATACATTAAAAATCGAATTAATAATGCAAGACCTTACTTTATGCCATTACACTGTTAAATAACCATTACACTTTAACAATATATAAATGACATTTACAAAATATAATCCATATCCCCTTGCATATTATTAAAAACAAACATTTAGTATGTTGCATAATTTGTTCAACAAATAGTATAACGATGAAAAAAAATTTACTTGGTAAAATCCTACCAGAGGCATAAGAAACAAAATCCTTAATGAGTGACATATGAAAATATGAAAAAATAAATGCATATTAACACTCAATATTTAATTATTTAAAATTAAATAAATATAATGTATGTTTGAAAATATATGCTAGAAAAGTCTTATCCTCCTTTGAACTTCAATTAATGATTTTTTAAATAATTCATCAGTGAGGAATAACGGCTAAAAACACATTTATTACTTATTTACATCTCTCTTTTTTCCTCTTTGAGTAATTAAAAAAAAATCTGTAAAACGAGAGAAAATTATATAAAACATGATCCGCTGAATCCGCCATTAGCCCACAGTCTAGCATAATCGGACCGGTTTATACAGCGGCCGCGCAACTACTGTCGTCACTATTCAGTTTGCATTTAAACAAATGCAAGTGGTAGCTACCATTTGCATTCAACCAAACTTATACTTATTAATGGATTTTAGCCACCAACCCCACTTTCTATAGTATCATTTCTTCATCATATAATACACTTTATCTTTTACCAACCATTATTTTACCTTTGAAACAATCATCACCACAATCAACCTCATTATATTCAAAGCAATTTAACACTAATAATCGTATCCATGCATTACATGGAAGGTGTTTTTACAGAAGATAAGAACAAGAGTTTGATGATTTTACACCAAGTTACACAAAAAATATTAGTATAAATTTTAAAAAATATTATAAAATTTAATAAAAAAAATTATATATTAATTTATATATAAAAATATATTTCACCCTCGATAAACAACATATTTTTCGCTATAACTATTTTCTTTTATGTCATAAAAAAGAACGTCCTTATCCTATTCTCTTGCAAATTTATTTATTTATTTCATTGACTTTTCCATAATTACGCTTTTCATATTTCTTCTATATTTTCTTTGAAGTTTGAAAATAAAAAGCACTTTAAGGGCTTGGACTGCAGAATTAGGCCACCTAACAGAAAACATCTAAAGCACAAAGCATCACGTGCCTTCTACCACACATAAATCTCCTCTTCAAATCCTACAGCGTGTGTAGTAGTAATCTTCCACGAAACAGAATATTGGGTATGTAAAAATACTTTAAAAACACTGATCTAATCTAACAACGATGCTTCAACAATCAATAGACAAATCCAAAGCAACCAATCCTCCATAATTTACAACACACTTTTTTGTATTCGATATACGCCAAAATGATCCTTGGGTTGAAACTTCCACACAAGATTCCAATCCCAGGCTTTTATTCATTTAAATAACCAACCAAAACCATCATGCGTTATTAATTTACTCCACACAAAATCCGTTACGCAAATACGATGAAATGCACCAAAGTTGGTTTCCACAATTGACTAAAATTAAGACCCTAAGAAAAGGTTATGGTGCAAACTATGCAATAATTTGCTTAAGGCTAGACGACAGAGAAAGACATAGACAAAAATTAAAAGGAGAAAGAAAAGGGGAGAGAAACTTACATAGGTGTTGAGTTGGCGAACGAAGCTGGAGAAATTGTTGTGTTTGAAGTATTTGGGAAGCAAATCCTTAGCGAAATCGGCGTGTTTCCAAACGACAAAAGTGTTTCCCAATTCGCTCCACGAAATAACGTCGTCGGTGGCAGGGTCATCCACCAACATATACGTCTTCGTCAAAAATGGCGCTGGCGTTGATCGCTGGGACATTCCTTCCCGATCTACCCTTCACCTACCTCACAATTTCTTTATAAAATAAAAATAAAAGCAAAAACCTATGTCTCCTTTGTTTGCTTGAACACCTTGTGATGTAGTAATAATAATAAAATTAAAAAAAAAGAGAGTGAAGGATTAGGAAGAGGAACTAAAGAGGAGGAGAGCGGTTAAGAACTCCCAGTCCCAGCAATAGAAACCGAAGAGAAAGAAGCGAGAGTGAAACAAGGTAGAGTTTCTGGGACGATCAGAATCCATGGGTCCAAAGCAGAACCAGTTGTGTGAAATGAATGACAAATACCATAACTTGTTGTTCCAGAGAGAGGAGAGAGAAAGAAGGGAATGGTGAAGAAAGGGTGTTAATCTTTCTGGATTCTTGCAGCAGACTCTTGTGTGAGTATAAATATATATGGATTATAGAAAAAGAAAAGCAACGCAAGGCCACAAAGTGACGTGGGTTCTAGAAATTTTTAGAGGCACTCAAGTCTAAAATTAATCACAGCGACGAGACCAGACGAAATAAAACCAACCCAGTTTCAAGGATTCTTGGCCCCACTTTCTTTGACTACACCTAATCAACACTTCATTCAATTTTATATTTTCAATACATCCTTTCACACTTCCTTATTCTCTTTAACACAATTACGATTTAATACTCATCAATTTTTATATAACCTATTCATTTTTTAAAATATCTTCTAAAACACCACTACAAAACTTTTTTTTCAATTTTTTTAATAAGCTGTTATCATTTTTTATATTTCTATTTCATTTTTTTAAGCAAAAAAATACTTTTATGTGCTTCTCATTAAACAATACCATGCTTTGCTTTACCGTCTACTGTGCCTATTTTCTCCTGTCATAGTGGCAGTCGCTTTTAAATAATATTTCTTCCCTTTTTTCAATCTAGCCTCTAAAGGTACTTTAAAAAAAAATCTTTTAGGCCACAAGTAATTTAAACTGTTTTTTTTTTATATAAACTGTTTTATAAAATTCATATATTTTAAATGAATTTCAGTATTTTATTTTTAAACTGTTATTAATTATTTATTTTAAAATTATGACTGCCTTAAAAATATTTATTGTTATTATTTTCTTCATATTAAAAAAATAGATAGGGTGAGTCAATACTCATAATTAATAAGTATATACTCTAAATAAATTTTCCTACCTTTTGTACATCCAAAAAAACACAACTAACTTCATTATTTGTCAACAATCTCATCCATATCGCTTAAAAGTATGCGATTAAGTTTTTACTACCTAATTAGAACTTATTAGTTAAACATTTATTATTACTTAAAACTTAACATGTACAACTTTAATTTTTTTTAAATAATTATGTCCTCAATAGTTATCATCTTAATACCGTTAGAGTTTACAGTGACGGTCAATACAAATCCATTCTACAGGGAATTTCTATCTTCGAATCTAGTTTTCCAAAACCTATTATGACTACTTGTGCATTCAAAGATTCAAAAGCATTATCAAAATATTTTTATACACTTTTAATTTTTATTTAAAAGTGTATTCATTAGTTTATATTTTGCTAAAATTCGTAGTTGAAATATTATAAAAAAGTTAAAAGAGTTAATATCCCAACTAGTATATATAGCTATTAATGCACAATAATAATTATAAGGGTGAAGCTGGCTAGAAAAAACGAAAAACTGCACAGGCTGCTGGGAAGTAATGTGGTGATGTTTTTCTTCAAGAGTTAGTTTATGTTATGGAAGGGAAAGTTGGAGGATTTTTCTTTCCCTTAATTTGGAAAGTTTTTCTTTGTTGGAAAAGAAGAGCGTGCAATGTGTATTAGTTTTGATTATGTGTGGACGTGTGATAGATTCTTTTATTTTAGTTTATCTAATATAATAGAAGAGACCAACAAGGATGGGAATGAGTAAGAAGCTTATCGAAGTGGGTAAGGTGACTTTTTCTTCCATCGACCCACCTACCACTTTCCATTGCATTTCTCAATTGCTTATATTCATAGCTATTCTTCTTTTGAATATTATCATTTATTTTTTATTATGTGTAACTCTTGTTTCTTCAACTTCTACTTCTTTCTCTCTCATCCTCTTCTATTTCCACATTTTTGCCCTTCTGACTGCCCAACAATAATAGAATTGACCATCGACACAAAAATCATAACTAAGCCAATAAAATTAATAATACTAATATATTCTTTTCAGTTAGTCATTATTGAGAGATTGGAGGTGATTATGAGAACAGCATGGGAAGTTGGGTAATATGGTTAAAGTATGGAGACGGGGAAATTTGTCAAAAGATGAAGCTGATAAAAATAACATTATACAGAAGGTGGGTAGAAGAGAATGAATATTCAAATGAATGTATGGAAAGACTAAAGTTATATTCTTCCTGATGGTTTAAGGATTATGATATAGGAGATGAACCAATGTGTTTAAATATTATACATGTTAAATTTCTAGATGTTATAATTGAACATCTTATCTTTCACATGTTTGTGTAGTTATTTATTATTGTTATGGAAGGTTGCAACAGAAGGAGCTGAGCTTGATGTACATATATGGTAGAATGTTGATTTTTTTTTTCATTTTCCTCTGTTTTGTTTGATAATTATCTATTATTTATAAATATTTATAGATAAATATCAGGTGTAAACACCTTATATAATAGATTTTATTTTATTTTTTATCAACAAAGAATAAATAAAATAAAATGAAACACTCCAAGAGTACTTCAATCTTTATACAAAAATCAAAATCAGTTTCATTGCACCCAACTAAGAATCCAACAGACCTTGCACCTCATTACCCAAAATTATAAACCAAAACAAGATACAGAATACCTAATAACATTAACTCATTCGTGAAACACACCTATGATAGACACAGAAACCAACACTTAAACCATGTATTTGTCAGCCGTTTGACATACGCCAAAACCTAATTGTCAAAAAACAATAAACAAACCTGAGAGAAGAAATCATAAGCTAGATGGACACAACACAAACACCTTCCAAACGCAATCCATTTACATACACATCAATCCAACCATGTGAGGTAGAAGGACCCAATGAAACCTACACAAACAATTTTACATTGTTTTAGGATTATGTACTCACAATTCTACATTGATTTATATTAACTTTTATACCACTTTATATATATATATATAATAGTTTATGTTGTTAGGAGAAAAATACTAATTCATTCTCCTTCTAATTTTAAACTATTATTAAAAAAATAAGAACAAAACGTAAATGCAAACAGTTTTATTTTCTAATTAAGTTTAAAAGTTTACTTTGTAAATCTTACTAAATGCATTACATATTGCTGCAAAATGAAACTCTAATTTTAATTAAAAAATAATATTAATACCAACACATATTTTGTCGTATACTTTACACTACCATTATATAAATATTATATTGTAATATACAGTCTTTTTTTTTTCTGAACCTACAAATATATTTCCCCTTTAATCAGACTCTTAATTTGTTCCTAATTTATACTTTTAATTATTATTTTAAATAAATCAATATGAATTCTGTAAATTTAATAGTATATTTAAAAAATATTTATTTCTAATTATTATTTTCATAAATACATTTCAGATTAATCAAATTGAGATAATATTTAATATATATATATATAAACTAATATTTTAATATATAATTAATTATTATAATTATTAAATGTAGTATTTCATCATAGTTAAAAAAAATATTCATTGCATATAGTGTATTGATTAATTCAATCAATGTAAAGTTAATATTCATATACTAGAGACTCATTTACACCATTAAATAATTTAATCAATGTAATGTTAATATTTATATGATAAAGACACCATTAATTTTAATCAATGTAATGTTAAATCATTTGGTGCTCATAAGAACATAATAAGATAAAAAAAAATAAAAATTATTTTTTTAGTATTTAATGCACATTTGATAATATCAAGTAATGATACACAATGGTAACGTAATAATAGTAACGGTGATGATAAAAATAATGATTCCGTTGTTAATTTAATTTGCTCAACATTATCTTAATTATATTGATCACTTTAACTATAATTTTTTTTATGAATTAGTAAACGAAGACACAATTTATTTGCATTCTAACAAAAAAAATGAATAAAATCTTCACTCATCCAATCTATCTACGTAAAAACCTTCTCATGTGATATCCTTATGTTACAAAATCAAAATTATTTTTTCTGACATTTATCAATTTGAATATATTATAAATTTAAATAAGAATATATATATATATATATATATTAATGCTAATGTTAAAGTTATAAAACCTTCATTAGTATCAATTAATTGAATTATATATTTTATAATATAATAAACTAATAGAAAATCACGTGCATGTACTTTGAAAAACTGAATAAAATATCTCATGCTACATTTTTCTACATGGCGAAATCTTCTGTACTTTGGTTAGTCATTTATGTTCTACTTGAACCGGTCTAATGCTTTGAATCATCTTCGCTTCGAAATATACAATGAAAAAGACTTCTTAACAGTTGTACAATGTTTTGAATAATTGATATTTTTTTATGCATTAACTACTCTTTGAAAAAAAATGTACTTACACGTTGATTATAATAACAGAATTCTATAAAAATATATTTTTAATATTTAACTTCTTTGATTTTTAAATTACACACAACACTTCTTATCTACCATGTTAAACGAAATATTTTACTTAAGAGAAAGAGTCTAAATAATACTCAAATAACTTGTTGATGGAACACAATTTTATTTGAATTAGGTTGAATAATTTATATAATTAAGAATTTTTTTAAATTTCCAATGCATATATGTACTTAATTTGAACTCAAAATTACTATTTAAATTAAATTATTTTATATAGGTTGATTTATGTGTTCAATGATATTAAACTTCTATTTACATATTAATGAAAAAAGTATTTTGAATAAACTATTCTAAATGTTTTTAAATAAGTAAATTTTAATTTTGGTTCCACAATATTTTCCTTTGACTTTTAACCGTAAGTGATATGAAAATATTGTTTTCAGTAACTTTATTAATTATTAATATATTTATTGGAAGGTGACAATATTCTTCAAAGTATCGGACATATGATAGTACCATATTAATATATGATATTTTTAAAACTATATATTTAAAATATTTTTATTTATTTATTCATTTTAAAATGAATGTAAGAGATTAAAAAAATAATTTCAGATATTGAAAGAAGGAAATTTTAAAAATATATTTTACCATGATCAAGATTAAAATTTACTTATTTTTCAGGTAAAAAAAAATAATTTAATGATAATATTCAAAATCAAAATTCATGTATTTTATCGAGAATAAAAATATCTATATATTTCTTGCTCACAGCTAAGACAAGCACGGATTCATACCTTAATTGGAATAATGTGAAAACAACTTCTCTAATGTTTAGAGAAGTCAATGCTCTAGAAAGTGAAAATGACATGTGTTTTTCAGGGAAATTGTTTTCAATCTGGACTTTCACACTCAAGGGCATTATTAGAAATATGAATATTTAACAACATTATGAAAACCGTATTAAATTACTAAATATATTAAAAAACAAATTCTTTTTTTAAATAAATATAATTTTATTTATACGGGTTTCATTTTTAATTTTCAACTTATAAATTTATTAATTTTTGTTCTATTCTTAAGTAAACTTGGATTTATTTTGACTTTTAATTCGTCGCAAGATTTAATATATTTTGAAAATTTTACAACGTACTTGACTTTTTATTTAATAAGCTTAAGATTCCAAATGAATAAATTATTATCAAAGGACTTCACCTATTACTTTTGGAAATGTATTCATATTTTCCATCAATGAAATTTCCTTTTCTCTAACAAAAGTAAAACATTGTCACTTAAAAAATATTAGAAAAATATGACAAAATATAAATAATAGAGGCAATCTAACTCAATGCATATAAATAAATTCAAATAAAATTACAATACAAGCTATTTAATAAATAAATATGATCTTAAAACCTATTTAAACCAAAGCACATAAAGTAAAATTCGAACTTTGTGATCGTTGGTGGCCAAAAAGAAAGACAAAATATGTACGAGATATTCGTTAATAAAAATATTGTATATGTATTAAATTTTGCAGCCATTGATCTGTTCAGCTATCAAAATATATGCAGGTGAAGGTGGTGTAGTCAATTTTGCAGCAATTCATGTTTAGCAGCTGTTACCAGATAATTTCAAACATCTCAACTCCTATAAAAATCCTATTACACTTAACACCCAAATTTGTTAATATACATATCAATTAAACTTACATTTGTGATTTTTCCCTCGAAAAAATTTCTTCCTTTTTTTATCACGTGTCCAAGTCACTTCTCTATTCTTCAATAAGGTTCATTAGTCACATTTTATCTTTTACGTGCATAGTTATAAAAATTTGATTCGTAAATCTATATATATGGAAAAAAAAAATGTTAACAAAAGAAAAGTTCCTAAAAAAGAACTCAATATATTATAGAAGTGATTTTTACTTCTAACATAAAACATATCTTAGATTAATAATAATAATAATAATAAATCTCTTAAGATCTTAAGATTGGACTAGAACTTAACACACTTCATTTGCCAAACATGACAATAGAAAGAAATAATCAAAGAAGTTTAAGGACACACGTAAAACATAATATAGGAGTAAATTCCTTGTAGTCATAAATCATTTTATAATTTTTCATTTTTCTTTTTCTATCTTCTCTTTAAGTTTTTAGAGTTATTGTTTATTATTTTTTCAACAAATTTCACCAATAAAACACTAACACAGAATAAAAAATAATTCTAATAGAGTAAGTTTAATTATGTTTTATATTTTTTTAAATTTTTTAGGATTATGTAGATATTGTTGAACTTCACAAGTTTGTAACGTGATAGATGATATTTTATTGATATCATTATTTTTTATGTTGATGTTTTGGATGTTTTCTCGGTAATTAGAGCTTTTAAGAGTAGTTTATGACCTTTTTATATCCTGAAATTTTCTGAGCTTGGAAGACAAACATTCATCAAGTAAGGTGAGTTAACTTGATTTGTGAGACATTTTTTTTAGTAGAATTAATAAGTATAAGTTATGGAGGAATTGACTTCGGATGTTCTCTTTGATAGTTGTTATTTAGAATTTGCTCATATGTGTATTTTGTATCTTGAATACATATGTTGAGTTTTGAATAAACAAATTAATGGTAAATAACTAGTTGAATAGATGATGTGAACTAAGTAGGGTAAAAACACATTTCAAACTTGGTATAAATGAATTGAAGAGCTTAAGAGTTGTTCAAAATTATTAAATTTTAAAAGAAAGTGAATTAAATTGGGCCGTTTTAAAGTTGTTTTTGAGTGTTGAATAGTCATAAATTATTTATGGTATCATAAATTCATTTTGAAGAGATAATGTTTAATTTGTGGTTTAAAACCTATAAGAGTTAAATTTGATTACTTTGGAAGGTATCTATTAAGACTAATTATGGAAAGTTTGTAATTCTACATAATTCACTTAGTAGATAAAAAATCATTCAAATAATTATATCAAAAATTTTAAAAAATTGTTCTAAAAGTAAATTATTTAGCACTTATTAAATCGATTAACGGTTTTCAACCTAAGATACTATATTAATATTTTGATATTCTATATTAATTTTATAGCAATAAAATATTTATATGTAGAGTAGAGACAGAAAGAGGGAGACGTATTTGCGTGTGGGATTAAGATTGAAAACTAATTCTGGAATACATTCTATTATAACAGATTTAGCATGGGTCTTTAACTTAACCAACTTACCAAAATAGAGTTGTACACAAAACATTCTATCAGTTGTCAAAAGTATTCTCTACGTTGCCGTGATTTAGCTAAGAACCCGCCTTATCCATTGCACCAACAAAATACTCCTTATTAATCTCATACCAAACCTTTTATAGCAAGTCATTACGCGTCTTGTCCTTTCTTCACACCATACCCAAGCCTAGTTCACCATATCCACTTTACAAAACAATTTGATTTTATTGTTAATTGAGATAACATAAAATATTGTGTTGCATTGTCTTTGTATTTTCAGATGGTTGATTTTATTTCTAGTTTTAATAATTAATTTTAACAGACAAAAATATATTGTCTGTAAAGATGATTAGAAATAAAAAAAAAATATTTTAATTGTTGTCTAAATTCATGGTATATTGTACTTGACATGGTATTGTATTTGAGATTCGACGTAGATGGAATTGTACTTGAGATTCGACGTGTTTGACAGAGAGGAAACACCTGCACTATAAGCACAACATCACAAATTAGGTTAGCAATAAAATTGAAGCTCTAACCCTAATTATCTTTACTAAAAGCAACATTGTTTTGTTTTATTAAATTAAATACTAAAATAATAAATAAAACTAATAATGATGGTGCAAAATAATGACTATGTTATTCCAATAGATGACAAAATTAAATGAGAGATATTCAATTAAAATATATAAATATTTTGTATACTTAATAAAAAATAATTTAAAATATTTAAATTTTATATAATTTAAAATTTAATTAAACCTAAATTTTAAAAAGAATTTACATACTCATATAAATGATATTATACAACAGTGTATTATATAACAATGGCATCATTGTTTCATTGATAATTTAATTCGTGAACATTATTTATCAATTTTTTTTACCAGTAATGTATGAAACATATTAGTATCTTACAAACATAGATTTAAAGTAGAGGGCTAGCAGCCTTTCATTTTGTGGTTAGTATATTGTAGCAGCCCGTATTGTTCATCATCATGTTGGTTCGGGTTTCTAGAAGCAGCCTGTATTGAATCGCTGACCCAATTTTACACTTTTTTACGGATCCAATGTATTTTTCCTATTTAATTTTTTTAATTGTTTAAAAATTGTATTTCGAGAAATATAGGAATCATGTATATACTAATCACATGCACTTATGGTTCATCCACTTTTAACCCAACTTACTAATTGAGACTTAAGATTTTAATATGCGAACGGTCTTCTCTTCAATTTACACGTAAGTATATACTTAATACAAACACATTATTAGATCCTACCACCAGCCCCTAACAATGAGCAATGAGCCCTTAATAATTCTGTATATCTTAAAAAATTGTTACTTAGAAAATAAGAAACTACAGCTAACTGTACACTTACAACCTATGATAGATATCCTATAATAGATATTGGATCATAACAACTCACATATATGGATAAATAAATGTCCAAATTTTTACATAATAACTATAATTTACATTGAATATTTTAATTAAATCTAAGAATTCTTTAGAAATATTTTAGATGCAATATTCTGACATTCACTTTAAGGTGAAGCATGAACACCTTATTAATTATGTGAGATACTAGATTGCACAATTCACACGTCTATAAGTATATGCCAAATTCTTACAAAAATAACTTGTTTCACATTGAATGTTTCGACTAGTCCAAGAATTTTTCGAAAAAATCTTTTAGATAAAATATTTTAATGTTCATCGTAAAGAAGAGAGAAAGATAAGTAAAACCACTCCTATACAAACATGAGAATACAAGGTTCAAGAAACATTATGTCTTTAAGACAACAATGAAGGAAAAACCTCACACTACAACAAATAATGACAACTAAGAATTTGCAAGATCCAATAGAGAGTGTAAAATTCCTACACATAAAACCAAATGTTGCTCAAATACATAACCATATATACCACTAACATCTAAAAATCAAAATGCCACAGATAATCATATCTTTATCTGCAGTTTCTGTAGTTAAATGGGCTTTAAAACGAACAAAAATAGTTTCCCGAGGCGTGAGTAATCACTGTCTGTAAGGACTTATCCGCGGTGTATTCCGCAAGTTCCCCAGGATACAACAGGAACTTCCCGATAATTTCCGAGGATCAGAACTAGCAAGTCTCTTTAAAAGAGTAATATCAAATAGAACCCAGAAATATTATAATATTAAAATAAAGAGGAGAGAGAAAGTGAAAAATGGAAATTGGGGAAAGGAGAAAATGGTGATTGGAGGAAGAAGATGAAGAGGTGTGTGGGAGAGATGCGATTTTTGAATGAAGAAAACCCTTGCTTATATAGGGAAAATGGTAGCAGCCCAAACGGCCACAACCCACGTTCCAGCAGCCATTGGTGGCGCGATTTCAGGTTCCAACGACACCACTTCTTCAACCTCCGAAAATCCAGCAAAGCAGGGGCGGAACGACGAAAGACTTCTCCACACGACTTCTCCACTGCAACAACGATTCCAAAAGACCAGGTGAAGCAGAACGTGCACTTACAACGGTAACTGAAAGAATATTTTCTGTTTTATTCAATCTGTCCTTCATCTATAGCCATGATACATATATATAACCATAGCATTAGAACCGTACAGAACCGTACAGATTCTTTTTCTAACATAACATCTGTAATTAAGACTAATTATAGACCCATTAATAGTGATTATATTCCTATAATT
>Ga0123342_1001821_pt1 | contig 35931 bp, 18 predicted proteins | sample Turbeawhitnodule_FD_89960 | JGI IMG/M metagenome (GOLD analysis project Ga0123342, IMG submission 89960) | Root nodule microbial communities of legume samples collected from Mexico - Turtle bean Mexico white nodule | ecosystem: Host-associated > Plants > Roots > Nodule | place: Mexico: Nepantla... | reverse complement strand
CCACTCTCAACGACATCCCATAACTCATGATAATCAAACAAAACTCTCATTTGCACACACCATCGATTGTAATTTTTTCCATCAAGGATAGGGACTGATAATTGGGTAGAGTTCATGATAACAAACTAGCTCTTGATACCAGTTGTAGGAACTAATTGAAGAAAATAAAAGAGGACAAAAGGTTGTAGCAACTGATTGAACGTAATTGCACAAAATTGCAAAACTGATATAATTCATTTTGATTTACTCAATCATATATATAATAAAATTACAATTATTGGAAGCTATAAAATAGGAATACTAACAGGCCTGTAAATTGACCATTAATGCAATATAACGGTAAAATAGTTTAAGGGTAATAAAATCTGAATTAATAATAATAAAATCTGAATTAATAACCAACAACATGGACATAGTAAACATATTGATGTACGATTTCATTTTCTTCATGAACTCACAAAAGAAAGAATTGTGCAACTGGTTCACTACAACACTCAAGAACAAATTGCAGATGTGATGACAAAGCCTTTAAAACTTGATGTTTTTGTGAAGCTGTGCAACCTGTTAGGAGTATGTTCATTACCAGAAGTAAATTGATTGCTAGAATCATTCAGTTTAAGGGAGGATGTTAAAGATATTTGTTATTCTGTTAGTCAATAATCCTAGAATTTAGGGAAGACTTATTACTTTGTTATAGTCTGTTACAACTGCATAGGTTGCACTCTTTTGCAAGTTTTTGTATTTCCAATTGTTGTAAGGTTATTATATAACTAATCCTTCCATTCAATAAAATCATCCTCTTCATTCATTTTCTCTGCTTTACTTTAAAACAGTATCCCTTTACGCTCTCGTTGCAGTAAAAGCAATAGCCAGCAACCACGTCTGAGAGGGGGGAGGGGAGTGGTTTAGTGGGAGGCTGCTTCTTCCTGCACCTCCATACCTTCTTGTGCCACCCTCATATGTTTTTTATATTCCAAAAATACCCTTTTTTTAATATTCCAGATTACATAATCTGAAAGTCTTTTTCTAGATCCAGAATTAGCTTTCGGATTATGTGATCTGGAAGACTTTTGTGATTAGCTTCCGGATTACATAATCTGGAAGTCTTTTCTATACACAAGATTAGCTTTCGGATTATGTAATCTGGAAGTCTTTTTTTCAGATGTGTGATTAGCTTTTGGATTACATAATCTGGAAGTCTTTCTAAATATGAGATTAACTTCCGGATTATGTAATCCATGGGCTTATTTCAAATGCAAAAAAGAGTTCTGGATTTTATAAATCTCAAGAACACTTCCAGATCCAAAAACAGCTTCCGGATTATGTATGGAGGTGGCACAAAAAATGAGAAAACGGTATTTTTACATTTAGTATGGGGGTGGCAGAAGAAGGTATGGAGGTGTAGGAAGAGAGAATCTCAGTGGGATTGGGATAGAAAATTAAAGTTGGGCCTAGTTTTAATATTGTTAAGAAAACACGGGAATGACCTTGGGGTTTCTTTCTGCACCTTTGTGCATTTCTTCCTAGACCTCCTCCCGTTTTTCCTGCACCATCATAAAATATCTAAATTTACCTTTGACATTTTTTATTATTTTTTTAATTTTAAAATTAATTCAGAGACTTTCAAAATTATAAAATTTGAAAGTTAAGATTTATGATTTTTTTTTATTCTAAATTCTAAAATCCAAAATTTTATATTTCAAAATATTTTAAAATGGTAGAATTTGTAATGGGTAATTTAATATTTTGGAAATTATGGGTTGGAGAAAAAAATTCTCATGACCTTTAAGACTCTCTCTACTTCCCATTTTACTCAACTCCTTCTTCTTCAAAATCTATAGTTAAAATATATTGACACCTATAATACAAATACTTTTTTTTTTGTACTTTATTTTTTTTTTTTCAATTTCACGTAAGTTCTGCAGATTTTAATTTAAATTATATTATTCAATTACAATTATATATTTAAAAATATAATTATTATATTTTTTATTCTAATATACAATATAAATGTTAATTCAGTCATTAATTTGGTGGCAAAACTTAGTAACTATGTTTAGTGATTGGAATAAAATTGGTGACTAACAAATAACTACATTTGGTCACTAATTCGATGGCAAAACTTAGTAATTGCGTTTAGTAATCAAAATACACATAAAAAATAAATATATTCTATTACTAATTCGGTGACAGAACTTATCAATTGCATTTAACAACTGAAACATATCGGTGACTAAAAAATAAATATATTTGGTAGCTAATTTAGTGATAAAATTTAGCAATTCCATTTAGCAACTAAAAGGAAATCGGTCACTGACAAATAAGCAGTTTCGATCGCTAATTTAGTCGTTGATATAATTTTTTTTAATTTATTCAATACATCTACCACTTTAGCGATCAAATGTTTTGTTACTTTCATTTTCAATCGTTGTTTCGATTGCAAAATTAACTAACATCATTAACACTTTATTCTATCGCTATTTTGGTCACAAATTTGACACTGAGAGTAATCAATGGCTATTTCGGTCCCAAATTACAACTATTTATTTTTTGTTATTAAATTCGGTGACTAAATCATAATTTTCTTGTAATGATCTTTCTTTATCAAATAAAATTAGATAAGAGTTTGGTATAGTCTTGATTTTGTGTTTTTTTCAAACAACACATTCTTCACTTAAATGAAATTATTCTCGTTAACATAAAAGATTGTTGCTCAATTGAAAACAAAATTGAAAATAAACTTAATTTTTTTTAAGTAAAAGTATGTTGCTTAAACAACACTTTTGACATAAAATTTATTTTCTATTTCATTCAATTAGTATTGTAAAATGTGATATATTCATCTACTTTATGTGTGATAATGATTAATAGAATGTTTATTAATATATATGTATACACTTGAAGCACATATGAAATAACACATGAATTATTATTTGAATGTATATATTAAATAAAAAAATTATATAATAAAGATATTTTGACTTTAATGAGTATTTGAATTGCATAACTTAAAATATAATGTATATTGAAAAACTGGATAATAGTTTCCTGTATATATAAAAATACTTAAATTATTTAAGTGTTAACATTTAACAAAATATATTTAATATAAATCTCTCAGAAGATACGTCAATAGATATTCTTCCTTAAATATATATTCTTTTGTTATATAAATTTATGAGTTTATTTATGTTTTATAAATGCTCTAGACAAAAGAATTAGATATAATATTTAACATTTATATACATGCTATTACTTTGTTTTTTTAGTCTATATTCTTGTATTTGTTGTTGGTATGTAAATCTATTCTCATTGTACTCATTATATAAGTATATGTTTATGTAAGTTTAGTTGACGAACTAAACTTTAAAAGGGTATAACTTTATATCTGAGTTTAAAATTACATTTTTGGATGAATATGAATATTTTTGCATGGTAAGGTTTTTTTAAAGTTTAAGAATGGTAAATTTTTTTATTGAATAATTAATTATAAACACTAGTTTATATATGTAATTTATAGTAAGAGTGTTACATTAATCCTTATAAAATAGCTTTTACTTTTCATCTTTTCAAAACTTGAAATAGAATTTTGTTTCTTAATATTATTTTAACCTAAAAAATATCACTTATAAGAATTTTGAAAAGTTATAAAGGTTATAATTTTTTATACCATACTTACTATTATAAAATGCTTATTTATCACATGACAACTAATATACAACGTCTCACTATCAAACATTGTCTATCAAAAGACGACGTCATTTTATAAATTAAAATGGGTAAATGTATAACGTTTCTCCGACAACCGTTGTCTATTCCTTTTGTTATTTAAATATACAACGGTTCTTCTTATAAGTGTTGTTTATACCCTCGCTATTACCCTAATTTGAAGTCTCGTGTCACTTATGCTTTTGTTCCCTGCGTTTTCTTTCTTTTTCTTCACATTCTCTCTTCAACTCTTTTGAATGTTCTCTTTATTCATTGTCTTTGTAAGTTCTTGCTACCCTCATTACTTATTTTTCCTCCATTCTTACTATTGGTTCATTATTTAAGGTTCTGGTTCATTGTTCTATCATCACGCTCCGCTTTTCTTCCACCATTATCGTCACTGTCCTCAACTGTCATTGTTGTCATCATCTTGAGGTTGGTGTTGTTTTTATTTTTTATTTTTTAAATATTTTTTTATCAAATATCACTTATAAATAATGGTTACAATTCTAGCCATCAATAACTAAATATAATAGACTACGTGCTAATAAATTAATAACTAAATATAATAGACTACTTCGTAATAAATTGTAAAAAGGTCTAATTATTAAAAAATAGTTGTTTTTTAGTACACATGTATCTCAACAAACATTTTCACTTAACTTTTCATTAAAAATAAATAAAAATTAATAGTTACCTAATGGGACAATATTTTATTACATGATTAGAAAGTGATCACACACTTTGGTTAATTCAAATCATACTCAAAAGTCAACACTAATCTTTCACATCATATTAAAGTTGCAGCTTACAAAATACAATATTCTGGATTCCACCCATAATAAGTTATTATCAAATAAATTGAATTTTCAAATAATTATCTGTCAGAACATGAGGAAAATATTTTTCTCGGTCTACCCGCCGCTATCTTGGGAAGAGCATGGCTGCTTCCGGCACGTTAACCTATTTAATACAGATTAATTTGGATGGGTTAAGCTTCAAAATTATATTTTACGAATTTTAGTTATATTTCTTATGTTTCACTGTTCCCATTTCCAAAAACTAATTTCATCAATATTCAAAAGTAATTAAGTGCGTTCAATTTTATAAATTTCTTAATTTTTTTAAAAATTCCTTACTCAGAAAAATATTTTTTCCTTATAAATAAAATAAAATAGTAGATTATTTTTATTAGAAGTCTTCTTAAGGTATATAATTTTTAAAAAAATAAAAAACTCATATTAAGTATTATTATGAATCCTCACATCTTATTTAAACTGACATCTCACATCATCACATAAAAAAGGAAACAAAACCAAAATCATGAAAAAAAAACACAAAATCAACATCCTAATTATACAAATCTTAAACCTAAGGAGTTGAAACCTACTATAAAAAAATGTACAAATAAACAATAGGAGGCTTTTAACTATGCCAAACAAAGTCCAATTTATTCTCAATGCCTAAGGACTTTGCAAACAAATAATTCTGAATCCCAAGAATGAGGAAAAGCTCCCAATCTATTCACCTATACTATCTCTGAAGATACAATCACAAGAACCATGAATTGACTTTGTCCCAGCCTACATTAGAAAATCTCCAAATAACTTGAATAATGGATGGTGCTTTACCATTCCAGAGTATTGATGTCAAAAAACTTCAATCTGATTTAGTGTATTGTATGTACATTTTGATAATCATTTACTTATTTTCAAAAACATACTTTAGAATTTAATTTATAATATTAATAAAGGATCTTTCTTTTATATACAAATTCTTACCATTCTACTTTTTTAAGTATTTTTTTTTAAATTAAAATGACGGCTCATAGTAAAAAAAACTATCAACAATAAAATTATAAAAATTATTTTATTTATTTGTACAATTACTTTTTATGAAATTATTTTATAATTTAATAACATTTTTATTTTAATGATTATATATATTATTATATAAAGATAATATATTATTTGATTAAATAATTTTTTCTCTAATAAATACAAAATAATTTATTTATTTAACAATAATAAATAAATAAATTTTATTTATATAAACTAAATAATTTATTTTTTGAAAAATAAAAACTTAAAAAAAATTAATACTATTTTTATAAAACTATATGTATTTTAAAATTGTATTATTCTTTTATTTTTTAATTAATTACTTATAAAAATAATAAAATTATATATATTTTAATATAATAAAATGTGAATACACAAGGGTTTTCGCTAGTGGTATATGATATTAATATATTATTTTGAATTTTGATTGAATTGGATTTTGATTCAAATAAATGACTAAATTCAATTTTTAGATTCTTATAGAAATAAAGATATTTAGGTCAACTCATCCCTTCTTCATCAAATATTGGATATAGAAGCTTCTATAAGGATACAAAATTTGGTTAATCGTGTTATGAATAAAATAGTTAAAACATTTGATCGATAAGAAACGACATCGTTCGAACGTTGTTGGGTATTTTCTCTTATAAAATTGGCAAAGTTGATCAGTGATGCTGCAATATTGTCGCCTCTGCGTTTCGCTGAGCTCCAATTCTATTCCATCTTTCCATGGCTACCACTGAATCATCCCCTTTCAAGAAAGTTCAGATTCAAAGGGATGACACTGTGAGTGTAATCACTTTCATTCCCATTAAATTTATTTTTCTTTCTTAATGGACTACATTCACTGCTATTATTCACTCATTTTTATTGTTTCTGCTTAATTTATTTTCCATCCATTTATAAAGCAAAATCTTCCTTGTTTTTCGAATTGCTAAAGCTAAATTCATCTTTGACTTCTCTTGATTGGATTCTATGAACATCTTTTGTGAGTATTTTATGTTTACTGCATACCCAAAAATAAAAGTGACCAGCTTTTCTTATCAATGTGTTGTGATGATGAATTTTCGGCATAGATGTTATCTTGGGTCTTCATCAATTTCATCTTTTGTAAAGGATTGCTACCTTCACTCCACTTAACCTTGTGGAAATGCTATATATGCCCAATAATCTGTGCTTTACAAGTAAATTGTAGTTAGATCTGATTATTTCGTGCTCTGCTTGTAGTGACCTACCATGCCCAATAAGTTTGATGTAGCATGAAGTTGAGTTTTAAATTTTATATTTCAATGGTTTAAACAAGATATTGTTCCCAGTCATGGTGTTGGACCTATATTTTTTCTATTCCCTTTTCGTCTTCTCTGACATACTATAACTATTTCGTGTTTGCTATTAAGCCGGAACTCACAGTTTTGTTTTGTTATGCAAATTTTGTTTTCAATGTTCAGACATTTGACGCATATGTGGTTGGAAGAGAGGATGCTCCTGGAATTGTTGTAATTCAGGAGTGGTGGGGTGTGGATTACGAAATTAAGAACCATGCTGTGAAGATTTCTCAGCTTGGTACTGGGTTTAAAGCTCTTATCCCAGAGTAAGATACGACAATGGTATTTTAAGGCTTGTTTGATTTGAGAGATCTTTTTTGTTTTCACTTTTAATTCAAAAAATGTTACCTTGTTTTCATTTTATTTCTCGTTTTCAAAAGTTCGTGTAGAACACAATGAAAACATTTTTTTTTTCTGTCTTCGCTATTTCCTATACAAGCTTAAAATTGAAAGTAAAACAGCATTTTCTCAAACCAGAGGACCCCTAGTTTTTCCTAACAACTTTTTTAAGTGGCAATGTTTCCCATGGTATATACATTTGGATTACCAATGAGTTTTACTTTCTTTTAACCAGTCTGTACAGAGGAAAGGTTGGTCTGGATGTTGCTGAGGCTCAGCATTTGATGGATGGTCTTGATTGGCAAGCTGCTGTCAAGGATATTGCTGCTTCTGTTAACTGGCTTAAAGCGAATGGTTCAAAGAAGGTTTGACATTGTTTGTGTTTAGTACTTGGTTAAAACCAATATTTTATTTTGTTGACCTCTGTCTTTAGAGTTCATTGTACTTTTATCACAAGGTTCTTCTACTTTTTATCAACTCAGAAATATATAAGCTAACCTTAGTGTGAGGTTTGAAATAAGTTACTTTAGGTCTTAATATATATGAACAGGTTGAATGAGTGAAAAGAAAGTTGTTTGGGCCCTATGACTTGTAATTTACTTATGCTATCTCCAAGTTTTCTGCTTTTGATTTGGTTTGGAGTTTTATTGTAGAACTAGATTTATACTTCTGAATTTTTATCCAATAATTAGTGAAATAGTGAATGTGAAATCCTTAATCCACAAGCAGCAATACATAATCTTTTGGGGCCATTTTTATTTCATTTGTGATAGAGGAATATTTATTATGAACATGTTTATAGATTGACCTAATTATGTTGGAATTGCTTTACAGGTATGCTTTTTAAATCTACCATACAAATAGTAATAATTTCTTGAGCTTGTGTTTTACTGTAAATATAGGTCTCTCTCAATGGCATGTTTGTTAGAGGAGTTTGTTGGGTTAAGATAATTATTATGGATAGCAAGTCACTGTTCTTATAACATTTGATATGGTCGATTGTGTACCTAGATTGAAGTGCCAAATAACACCGGTTTATATGTTGTTTAATAATTTTTTTGTGGAACTGTAAAGATTGGGAGTTAACATCTTGCTTTAATTATTTAAAATATTTCATCATCACTTTATTGCAACAGGTTGGTGTAACTGGATTTTGTATGGGAGGTGCTCTCTCTATTGCCGGTTCTGTCTTGGTTTCAGAGGTTGATGCTGCTGTAGCATTCTATGGAGTTCCTTCTTCTCAGCTTGCAGACCCTGCCCAAGCCAAGGCGCCTGTTCAGGCTCACTTTGGAGAGCTGGATAATTTTGTTGGCTTTTCAGATGTTACAGTATGATAATTTCATTGCAGTTCTATCTTAATTTCATTAGTAAGATACATAGTAATTATGTCGCATGAGTTTTTCACCTTCCTTACAGAATCATTGAGCAAAAAACAAAACTTTTATCCCCATAACTTTTTTTTTAATTCCCCATTCTATTTTTCATCTTCCCATTATCAACCACGTATACCAAGCATACCCGGATACCCTACGTAAAATTGAGGAAATTTTGAAGTTTATATGATACAGTTTTCAATTTCCCCAAGTGGGTATCTATGCTAAGAGAGAAAACTGAAAGATTTAGGGAAACAAAACCTTTATAAACAGTCTGACCTTTCTATCTCCCAGCTATTGCCAAATAAATGCAATGAATACGTGCATCTTGTGAAGGTTATATATTTTTCACATCTTAACCTTGCCCTTCTTTCTAAAACCTATCTGAAAAATATGCCTTTATTTTGTGATGAGTATTTGGTGTTAGTAGAGATTCATCACAGGGAACAAAAAAGAAGGGGAGTGAGCTCAATTGTGTTGGTGTTGAAAGATGATAACGTTCAAATTTAATCCTCTAAATATTGTATTGATGTTGATGTCTCAGGCTGCCAAGGCCTTGGAAGAAAAGCTGAAGGCATCGGGAGTTCCACATGAGGTGCATATTTATACTGGCAATGCACATGCATTCATGAACAGGTCCAGTGATGGAATCCAGAGGAGGAAGCAGATGGGAATGCCTGATGAAGATGAAGCTGCAGTTCAGCTTGCATGGTCTCGCTTTGAGACATGGATGACTCGTTACTTGTCTAGTTAGATAATTTCCTACCTCAATTCTGCTATCAAATGCTGCATGTGTATTCCACCTTTTAAGTGGTCACAAACTGGAATCTCTGCTGCTTGTTATAAGAGGTTGTTTCCTTAAGTTTGGGATGCTTATTTGTGAAATTTGACCCCGTTTTGATATCTATCTAATCTGTGTATTATGAGTGTAGCTAAGGATGTTAATGTGACTATGGTTTCAAAACAAGGTAAGTTCTTCAAAATCTCTTTATAGGCCACTTTTCAAAACAAGGTATACTATCTTTCTAAATTCGCACAACATATTAAATTCGTTGCGCGAATATTCAAATTTGAGATTTTTTCAATTTCTTTAGCTTCATATTTGGTTAAGCGAAATGAATTCTCTTAGTGGATATTCTCTATAATTTCTCCAATTTGTTTTTGGCCTCAAATTCACTGCGTTGAATAAATAAATTTGTTTCGCTCAACAATTTAGCTTCAAATATTCTTTATGCTATTCTAATCGTTCAAGTCTTCAATTCACCTTTCTTGAATGATTTGCCCCTTTAACAATAAAGTTATGAATAAATACATCAAATTATCTATTTTAATAACATACATGAGAGATTTTTTACCTTTGATATTTTTAATTTTTTACATCAATTAAATTTCGAATGCGAATGATGTAAATTTACATCACACCTTCATTAACGTAAAAACTTGATATTTATGTCAAATTATAGGTGTTCGATGAAATTCGTGTAAGAGATTAAAAATGTGTCAAATTTATATTGAACAGTACATGTTTCAGTGTAAATTTGACGCTTTTTTTAAGAAAAATCATTGGATTTTGACTTTAAACCAAAACTTGAAAAACATAAAACTTTCAAACAAAATATAATTTTTAATTAAAAATTCAATAACAATGTCTAATTTAACCTAAAAACAAACAAACTAAACCCAAACCCTAAAATCTGAATAAAAATGTCTAATTCAACTTAAAAAAACAAAGTAAACCTTACAATAACCTAAATTGCACTATATTGGTTGAAGGTGAGACCCTACTCATTTGAGAAATCATTTTTCATAATTTGCTTATACGTACACACAAAATGTATTATTTTAAAATTGATGAAATTTCAAAAATATTTCGCATTGATCTTCGATGTACATGAAATGAATGTGGAAACAAAGCATCACAATCAAGTATGCATCCAGAGAACAACACATAATGGTTTCCACTGAAATGTCATCAAATTTAATTATACACTTACAATGTGTATATATTAACAAATTATGAAAAATAATTTCCTAAATTGTCGAATAGAATAATTCAATATTTATACAAATAGTTAATTTTTAACCATTTGTCCTAAATATCAAGCGGAAACTTCACTCGGTGCGTATATGAATATGATACTTAATTTTTAATTTTAATACAAGAAATACAACCAATATAAATTTCCTATAATTTAATCCTTATCATTTTAAACAAATTAGGAACTAAAAGATTGAGCCACTGGGGACTAAAATAATTAATTAGTCCCTATAATTTCTACTATTTCTAAAATCCAAATTATAATTTTAATCATAATATAATTTTACTCTCCCATTAAAAAAATTCAAATAATTAAATTTAACGATCAAAATATCACAGTTTAAATTATACGAATATTACATATCAAACAAATTCAATGGAGACATTCATCCATTGTTGTGATTGAGATTTCCAAATACAACCACAATTTTCATTTAAATAATATAATGGAGATATGTAGCACGTACATTAATGATGCACTTCAAGGCAAAAAATGAAAATCCAATAAGAGTAATTTTCCCACCATGACAAAAACACTTACACCAATCGACTTTCAAAACCATCTCAAACACATCTAGAAAGACGTTCAAAATGCTTGCTAAAGGAGTAAAGAAATAGCTTTCGAGTTTACGCAATCACATAATGTGAAGAAAATGAAGTGTATATGGTGGTTCAACATAAATGAAGCTTTTTTACATCGAAATTTTCTACACCTAATTACAAAATATCATATTTTTTTATCATTTGATAGCTCTTGATCTACCGTAAATGAAGTCGCATGCAAGACAATTGTGCACTAGTGACATATCTATTTTTAATTAGTTATTTACCAAACTAATACATAAGAAAACTTCAAAATTATGAAATTTAATTAAATTATCATAAAAATATTTTAATTTAATAAGTAAATTAGACAATAAATACTGCATGAAGGAATAATCCTCTTTACCTTACTCCAAGTGTTCCTTATTTAACAATTAAAAAGAATTTCTCAATGCAAGTATTAAGTAAGAAGAAGAATATCAATAATTAATTGAATATATAAAATATAACAAAAACATGAAAATAAGTCCAATTATATTAAATTGATATTAAAGAAAAACTTATTAACTCATTTGTGTACATGTGGAAAGTTTCTCAATTTCAAAAAATTAACTTTTCTAAAGCTCCAGGTTTCAAACCAAATGTTCAAAAATCTTTCTTCACTACAACAAAATCATAAAATAGAAATCAATTTTATAGACAAAAAATAATTAGTTGTTATAGTGACTAAATTAGAGACTATTTTAGAAACTAAAATTTTTTTGATTTCTAAATTAGTTTCTATTATTGTTAAATGGTTTATAAATTGGTATCTAATTAGCTATCAAGGTTTTTGCTACCAAATTTAGAATCTAAATAATTAGTAGTTAAAACCTTGGTAGCTAATTAGATACCAATATAAAAATTATTTAACAATAATACAAACTAATTTAAAAATCAAAATTTTTTTTAGTCTCTAATTTATTCATTATAGCAACTAATTATTTTTTGTCTATAAAATTAGTTTCTATTTTATAATTTTCTTGTAGTGGTTGCTTATCTGATCTGAAAAAATTTCTTGGAACACAAGCAAACAACCTCAAAGCTAAAGTGTAAAAAATTTAGATACCATGTTAGAATTTCTCTCAAAACCAATTTGACACTAGAAAAAAATGGTTTAACATAAATATAAATAGCACCCAATAATTGAAAGATAATATAAGAGTTTTCAACACTTCGAATTCATATAAGGTTTAACTTCACCTACTAAAACCAATTAACATTATATAAATTTATAATATATATATATATATATATATATATATATTAATATCTCAACAACTAAAATGCGAGATTTTTCAACCTAATTTTTTTTAACTAAATATAAAGATCACCACTTTGAATCTAAAATATTAAGACAGATTATGTCTGAATCTTATTTCTTTTATATTATTTAATTTTCTCATATGAACTTACTTTACTTTGAATTTCTAAAATAACCAAACTCACCCAACTTAAAAAATAGCATATAAATTGTCTCAAAGCTACTACAAAATGTAGTCATACAAGACAACTATGGCTTGGGTCTTGAAATGGGTATAAGGATTATAATATAACTTTCAACCCAAATTTTGAATAGAGAATTTCATAATTTTTTAAGACATTTTATATATATTGAATTTGAATTAATCTTATTTCAAATTGTTTTATTTTTCAAATATTTTGTTTGGATAACACAATTCAAATTTAGTAAATTTTAATATTCTTGTTTGGATAAAGTATTTCAATTATCACTAAATTAAAAAAAAATATTTAAATATTAAATAATTGTTAAAAAATCAAAAATATTAATATTGATAGTTTTCTCTAGTCGATCTTGATTGATATTATTTTTCATTAAAGTCCGTCAAAGATTTTTTCATCTGATATTTGCAAAACTTGTTCTCAATTAACATTAATCGAGATTATTTTTAGTTTGACTATAATTATTTAGGCAAATATGGATCAATGTTATTTTTACTCAGTTGAAGTTTTTTTTGCTCACTTTTATTTTTCTCAATGTCAACTAACAAATTTTTCAATTAACATGGATAAATAATGTTGCTTGAAAATTTTCCTGTTAACATGAGATATTGCAAAAATCTAATCACATCAGTAAAAAAAATATCTCCCCACATCATTGCAAGAAAACACTAACTAATATTGTACAAGAAATAATAGTATTGGTTAACAACAACAAAAATCTAACTTAAATCACAAACCCTAAAGTCCTATTAACATCAATAAAAAAATTAATCGATATAAACCGAAAAGCTATAATCCAAACAATATTTCGATCTTAGTCAAATTAGTGACACTCCAACCAAAATTTGAGTTAAAAAAATAAGAAAAACGAACATGAATTTAAAAATATAAAAAACTTCAAATTCTCACTTTTAAGATAAAATTTGAAATTTTCTGATTTTTAAACAATCCAATTACCTATAATAAATTTATAGAATACAACATATTTAATTATAAAACATTTCAAGTTCTCTAAAAAAAATAAAATTACCCTTTTACAATTATCTATCCAAATACATTATAAGACGAATAATTTATTTATGTTATTAAACTTTCTTGTTCATATTCTCGTAAAGTCAATAACTTAAAAAAATCATATAATTATCTCAAAACTATTACAAAATGTAGCCATACAATTCACCTATGACTTGGTCTATGGACACATCATCATGAATAAAGAATAGTAATAAAAAAAAAACCAGAAGCTTGTTCTCATTGGTTGTTTTTTTCTGAAGTTTGGTTGCATGTTCGAGAAACTTGACGTGGAAATATACTTTTACTTATAAAAAAGTTTACAGTCAATTTGATGCCTCTTAAAAAATTAAATCCATTTTATAACGATTTACATGTGATTCTTTTGCTCTGAATAATACAATTATAAAATTATTCATATTTTTTTATATTTTTTAATGAAGGATAAGTTGTGAGATGGTGTATGTTGTGAAAAATATGTTTTCTAATGGTAAAGTTATAACTTTTTTAAGAGACGTGAAAGTATGGTTAGTGGTCGTAATATATACTTCATTAGCGTTGTAAATTACTTTTGGTAGTGCTGCTACTATTTCTTCCTTCATTGTCTTCTCCGTCACCGTCTTTATTAGCTCTCTTTTTTACTCTTTCACTTTACTCCTCACTCAAACCGCAAATTAAATTTCAGTGCATATTTTCAAAACAGTATTAACAAATAATTTTATTAATGTGAAAAACGTAGTAGTTAGAATTAATGGTTTTTATTTTGTTGTCAAAAGTTATATCTCTATTATGCTTCCAAAATTGCACTTAGTCTGCATATTTGGTTTCCCTTTAAACATACGTCAATCTTAAAACCAATAACAATAACTTCAGAAACATTTTTATTAATTGAAAATTCCACAATAATTAGAAATTGAAACATTATATTATATAACTGGATGTAAATTTTATTTTATTAGTCGATTTTATAAGGTTGAGTTATACTTAAAAATTACTTTTTAAATATAGAGTAATTTAGAATCTATTTTAAGAAAAAATTATTGATTTTATTAGACAACCCGTTATCGAACTGACAATGATATATATATATAATGATATATATATATATATTATATATATATATATATATATTATATATATATATTATATATATATATATATTATTTTACGCACGATTTCACAGGTTTCAATGTTTTTTTTTATTGGTAATAAAAAATAAATAAATGTGAACCACTTCAGGAATGATTCCACCCTTATACATAAAACGCAAATACCTGCTTTGACCACAAACCTCCAAACTAACTAAAAACAACCTTGCCCTTTCTACACCTAACGAACAACTTCAAGAGACCAACCTCATACACTCCAAAGGTTTCAAACACCAACCAGAAAAGGAAAATGAAGCAAATCGAATTTTTACGGAAACCCAAAACCAAACATTTACTTGCACCAAAGCAAATACTTCATTTACGTCAACTACTCCTCTATTGAACACGATAGAATTCTTGTGTTTCCAAATTTCACTCATCATCCCAACCCAAATTGTATTCCAAATAATAATAATCGACTCTGAGGATAAAATCGGCCATCAAAGTTAGACTTCAGACCAATGTGAAACAGAAACAAAACACCAAGCCACCTAAAACATAAACTCCAAACTCGCCAAGTAAAACTGCAATCGAAAAACAAATTACTACAAGACTCTTCTTCCTTCCCGCACAAACAACACATCAAGCTTTCTACCAACACCCCTCTTCTACTCAAATTAACCCTAGTAGCAAGTTTGTTTTCCATCGTCCTCCAAGCTAAAACCACAGCAGAAGAAACTGCCTTACACCTCCACAACCTACTGAAAACAGGTTTCAATGTAAGAACTGTGTTGGAGATTCGATCTCAAGATACTGAAATGACAAAATTTCAAACACCCATACTAAGACTTAATTATGTTATAAGGCTTGCTTTTAATTATGGAGTTGTTAAAGTATCATTTTTTTTTCCAAAAGAAAATCACTGGAAAGCAGAGTGAGCAAAAAACAAAGCAGCAGAGAGCAGTTAAGCCCTATGTCTAAATGAGAGAAACACTAATTTGTTCTTGGATAAGGTTGTTGGAGTTGAAAGTAATAACGTTGCAAGGAATCTGTTGGTGTTCACATTGAAGCATGAGTTTGAAAATCATAGGAAGATTCTAATCTCAGCCAAATTTGACCATGTGAAAGGATGGTAGAGTCTGGAATTGGCATTTTTAGTAGGTACATGATGGCTACATTTGTTCACGGGCAAGAGTGAACGCACTGCCACAGTGTGAACTCTAATAACAAGAAAAGAATCATGTGACCAATTTGGAAAATGAAAATGTTGCTGCTACACTCTCACCAATCTCTTCAACCATTTCTTTTTCCATACCAACCTACCATAAATTCAATAATTGGACCAGACATTTCCATAGTTTTACCTGTTTAAGATTCACATCTCTCACGTTGCATTGTTTCAAATTTCTTCATCTCCATCACAAATATCACTCTGCATGCATTCAACTCCTTTCATCTTTTCCATGATCAGCATATATATATATATATATATATATATATATATATAATAAATAATGGGAAATAATATATTATATTTAACTGTTTGGAGCAACTGTTAAGCCACTCATTGACTATGATTAATATATGTGTTAAATAAGGAAGTGGTACTCATAAAAAGAGAAGGTATAAACGACAAAAAGTGAGGACCCTGGGGTCTTGTATTGACTAGAAAGATAAAAGAACAATTGAATCACGTTTTTCTTCTAAAACCTAAAACTTTCCATGCAAAAATCATATTCACATGGAACATCATCCATCACCTACTACTCCTTTTTCTTTGCCAAATATTGTTCTCAATGTGTAGACGCAACTTAATTCATTTCTAAATCATCATCATTTTCCAATATTACTTTAATTCACGTATAAGTCTTGCATGTGTTTTTTAAGCTTCTAAAATCTAAATATTCGTTTCAATTTTTGCCACAAAATAGTTTAGTGTTAATTTGCAGTACTTTTACTATTCTTGTAAAAATTTACCTCTTAATCGTTAAAATAAATAAAATTTTAAAAATTATTAAAATGACTAAGTCATCAAGATGATACAATGTAACATAACTTTAATATATTTAAAATGAATAGTCAAATTTTAATTAAAATCATGTGAATGTGACATGACTTATCTATATTAATAATTTTTTTAAAATTATTTATTTTAGTAGTTAAAAATAAAATTTTATCGAATATATAATTTCTGTTTGTGCAATGAAAGGATTAATTTACATAATTTGATATGTTTTTTTTTCTGAAAGAAACGGGACCCCAGACTAAAGGACATTTCTTTTTATTATTTTAGAGTGTCCTTTTGAAATAGACGAATGATTAGTGCATGTTTAAACCAGTTTATCCTAAAAACCATCATTCCTTTTGAAGTTTTATAAACTTTTAAAAATCGTTTGTTTCTTAAAATAAATACGTTAAAATGCTGAGAATCTTAATCTTAAATTCAATTTAATGATATTACTTCAACAAGAAAACGAAATGTGTACATATTAATATTTAATAAAATTTCTTCCCTTATATATATAAAAGTATTATTTTTACACTTTTTATCTTCATTTTCTCTCTCTTTCATTTTATTTATACTTATTTGTGTAAAATAAATATTGAAAATTGAATTTGATTACAATAACGTTATAAAATACATGTTTTTCGAAATCATTACTTGATTAAGAATTATTAAGTTTTGTAATAACTATTTTTGAAAATTATATTTATTGTTATTTTTAATTGATTGCTAATATATAAATATTACACGAATAACTCATCAAAATAAATTCGTCTAATGTAACCAACTAAATTTGATTTTCTCTTTTAAATAATGAAAATAATAGTCTATTTTTAAAAAAATATATCCAGTTACTTCTATAATTAGAATTGTATGGACAAAGAGGAGCCTAGATAGTACTTGAAACTTATTGTACAATTGCTTATGTTTCGGTAGTCTATTTTCTTCTTCTTTCAAGTCTGCTCACTAGTGCAAAAAAAAACTTTTTATGACGGTTTTACAGACCTTTTTGTGACGGTTTTTTGTGGCGACATAGAATCAGGAGTTATAAAAATTATGCACTTTCTATGTTGGTTAAAAAACTGACATAGTAAGTTGACTTACTATGACTGTTGTCTATGAACTGTCATAAATGTACAAAATACTAGTCATAATATGTTCAGACAACTTTCTATGACTGATATTTCTACAACCGTCATAGAAAATACGACTTACTATGATGATTTTCATCAGAACCATCATGGTAAGTGATTTTCTATGACAAATATTCATACACCTATCATACTAAATAAGAATTTTTATGTCATCTATTGCAATAACCATCATAGTAAGTTTGTTGTTTTTAGAAAAACAATTGTTTTATCAATTTTTCAGCATTCATTAATAACAATCATCTGCATATAAATTTTAGACAAACTCATTCATTGATCGATTTTCCCGCCATTCATTAATAATACACCTGTATATCAATATTATCCAGAAAATTGCATACAATTTCTAGACAACCTCATCCATTGATCAATTTTCTTTCACTCATTAACAACAATCACCTACATATCAATGTTATCTATATAATTGCATACAATTTATAGAAAAACCCAATCCTTTATTACATTTTCCTCATTCATTAATAATAATCACTTGCATATCTATCTTATCCAGACATATCCTTCAGTGTCAAATTCAATGGCAAACTCAACGGACTCTTCCTCAGCAAGGCTTCGAAAATCGTCAAATTTGATATGTGATTGATGAACGAAAAGATCCTCAGAACTGTCGTTGGGGGTTATGAACCCAAACCCCTTCTAATCGTTAAACCATTTCACCTTCCCAATCACTCTTCCACTCATTTTTTTTCCTTTGCAAACCCTCAACACACAAAGCCCTAAGAGAATGAAACGTAAGATATTTAGGGTTTATTTTAATCTATAAAATTTTTTACTATATTGGTTTTAAATTGAACACACATAATAAGTAACTTCTATGACACTTAAAATATGACTTATCATGATAATTAGTTATTATGACGATATAATCCAACTCACATGATAAGTCATTTCAAAATTACAAGTATGCCATTATGACATTTATTATGATGAACAACCGTCATAAAAAGCTGTCATATATTCCTTATTTTGTATTAGTGTCTCCTTTTGTTATTGGTGCTTGGTCAGAACGAACATGAAAAAAAAGTAGTTCGACATTCAAGTAAATACTCTGTGTAAAAAGTGTATATTGTAAAACTGATTAAAACGTACCTTACACCTCTGCAGAGAGTTTTATTTATAGTGTTGGTATGGGTCTTTGCCATGATGAGCCAAATATCAGTTATTAACTGATATGTTGATTAATAGGGAGATATATTATAATATATTGAGAATATTTGTAATATCTTTTAGTTAATCAGTATTTAGTTGATTTATTATTTATTGCTTGACTTGAGGTATTCTTTGACTCGTCGGTCGATCACCAGACTCAAAATTGACTCATCCAGTAATGACTAGTACAAGAACACTATAACACTTAGTCAAACATGACCGTATTGCATAATATTATCTCTGTGTTGTGGGTATGATTTTTTTCCACTGTATATTAGTTTAGATATGGTTTTAAAAGAAATTATAAAATATCATCATATGCTATATTATATGATTACTGATAGGCAAAAAAAATCGTTTCTAATATTTATTATTATTATTATTATTAAATGAATAAGTTATTCTTCTATACATTGCTGCATGTAATCATTCATCGTTAAATTAAGTACCCATTTTAATTATATTCATTTATTTGAATAATTAATTTAATTTTACCATAAAATACTAGTTATATAAAAAATGAGCTCATTGGCATTCAATGTTTAACAAATTTAAAAATTATTTGTAATTTTAAAAAAAATCCTAAAAATTATATATTTATAATAATAATCGAATAAAACTTTCATAACTTACAATTTTTTTTATATAAATAATCACAAAGACAAAATGTAAAAGAAATATCGATTAAATTAAACCCAATAGGTACTACCATTAGTGGGGACGTGAAATTCTAAAATTGTTTTGAAAAAATTAAATTGAATTAGTTTAATTTAAACAAAATGATCAATTAATATATTTCAAATTAATATATTCTTTCAAAATATTTTAAATAAGTTGGACTCAAGTAGTTGAAGTCATTTAAAATTATTCAGTTGACTTATTTTGATAAAGATGTAGGTTGTTGTTTAAACTAATTGACAGTTAAATCATCAATAACTAATTAGATTTTAATTTAAAAATTATTTTATAATTTTTATTAATAATAAAAATTATTTTAAATATTAATAATTTTTTATTTTATAAAATAATATTTAATTTAATTAATATAATAATTAATAATTATTTTTTAAAATTTATTTTTATTTAATGATTTTTTTAGTAAAATTTAAAAAATTAAGATTAAGATTTGTTTACTGAAACATTAAATATATATATATATATATATATATATATATATAAAGTGAGTTATTAAGCTTTTAAATATGGTCATTAACTTTAATAATTTTATCCTAATACCCTTAAAGTCGAAACATTAATGTACGTCTTTATAGATAAAAAATAAAATTTATATAACATATACCTTTTATTCATCCATTGATAAGTTGTTTAGATATGCAAATTTAAAGTAAAAATATTGATGTTAAAATTATAATATAGCATGTATTTTTAAGTTCTTAATATTTAAAATAATATAAAAATTAAAATAAAATAAATTATCATACTCGAAATTTTAAAAAAAATCATTAATTTTATTAATAATATAATAACTTTACATGTAAAATAAAAGAAATGAAAAATATTAAAAAAAAAGTCAACGGAGAAATAAATACAATCTACTATTCCATGTGAGAGTACATGGAACAGTTTCACCAACTAATCATACCTTTTAAAATACAGTCTAATAAATTTTATTTTTAATTACTAACAAATATCAAAATTTTCATAATTTGAATGATCACATCTTAAGCCTAACAATCACAATTACACAAAGTTGTCAAACTCATGAGTCTAAGTAGATTCGTGAAAGTTCCATAAACTCAACTCGTAAGATCGATTCGTAGACTTGTAAAAGTCTATTTTCAACTTGCAACCTGCGACCACCACAACCACCTGTAACCCGTGAACACTCCGCTCGATCGACCGCCTCACTCCACAAAAGAAGACGCAGTCCACAGAAGACACAAACTCAAAATAAAAGGCGAAACCCTAATTTCCCCATTCAGAACAACATCGTTTTGGGGTTAAGAAAAAACTCAGTTGGACTCGCCAACTCAAACCAGAGTCGCGAGTCCACTCCGATTTTTACAAGTCTATTACCGAATTAACTCGATAAGATCAAGTGGACACATAAACTCGGACGAGTCAACTGAGTTTGATAACCATACAAGTACATATTTTTAATTTTATAATATGCTCTTAAAAGATATTAAAAAAATATATTTAAATATTATTATTTATAGAAATGAGGTCTAATGGGTCATTAAGAAAATAAGTAGGATGAGTTTACTATTTCAACTCAGTGACCTATTTATTATCCCGTATAAATTGGTGGACGATCTCTTAAATGAAATGAACAAATAAAATCAACTTGTATTTTTTATATGGATAAGACTAACTTGATCTACATTTTATAATGTCTTTTTTAATTATATATAAATAATTTTATCAAAGTTTAAATTTGTGTTAATAAATACGTCAATGATTTTATCCTCGTCACAACCTATGAGTTGAGTGTGACTAATAGTTTGAAGCTGGCTACGGTGAGATACTGGAAACTTTTCCTGATTAGTTCTACTCTGTGTTTATATATCCTATCTCTCTAAAAAAAAAAAAATAAAAAATAAAACTAATATTCAAAGTTTATTCTATAAAATATCATGAAGTATTTAGTGGTTAAAAATGAATTAGTTTGTTGGAAAATTAAAAAAAATGGAAGAATAAAAGGGAAAAATATGTAACAAAATAAGAAAGAGATCCACTTGAGGAGGGTCGACTGAGTCAACTCATTCCTTTTCATCTGATTTTAACATTGCACCAACCAATTAGTTCCAACAACTCAGTCAAATGCGTTGACTCATTGCACTTTTTCACCACCATTATAACACTTTTTTGGGATCATAATATTTTTATTTCTTTCTGTAATTTTTTTTCTCAAATTATTTTCTTAATCATCACACATTGAATATAACAATTGCATAGAAATTCACACACTATTCCCCAGCAACTCCAATGAAATCAAAATAGATTGTTATTATTATTTGTTAACGCAAGATTTGATTAAATTCATAAATTTATTGCATAAAAAAAATAAGTTTTGAGTGACGCAGCACGCGCTTTCTGAGCGGCGCACGAAAGACTTCCCCGTTTGACATGTTAAACAAAACAATAGAATTTACCTTAACCATGTCTGCAGACCTAAGTTCATAAGTTTATGAAGTGAATATAAATAGAAATCTATAAATCGATTCTGCAAAAAGCACTTTACACAAGTTTCTTAAATGACAGAACAAAACAAAAATCTAATTTTGTTTTTGGGCATTTGATTTATCGTATAATGTTTGATTTCACTAACAGTAAGTAGTGGTGCTATATTTGTGGAATGTTTTCCACGAAATAACAGCTGCATTCTCTTGTTTGGTAACAAAAGTATAACACACAAAAAAGAATTTGACAAACACCAAGGACTTATTCAGTCCTAGTCATTATCTCAGAAACTGTTTCATGAGAATAGGTATTTACTTTTCTTTTTAGAGTCCTATTCTTATTTTTTCACCATTTTACTAAAAAATGCAATAATTAAGAACGTGCATACTGCAACCCCGGCACGAGTCAGAACCCAACAAAGACCAAACTCACTCTCATTAATAATAGCATCTTCATTTTCAAAGCCATGAAGTGTATAAAATGAAGAAAGAAAGATATAGTATTTATTATGATGATTCATAATTAATATGATAGCATAACAGGTGGTGAGATTGTATAGTATTTATCTATGTTTCTGCATTAAAAAAAAATGGAAATCCAATGGAATGCTGCAATATTCAAAGCAAATATAAAGGACACTTGTATTTCACTTTTGGTCTTGTTATGAAGGCTCAACTCCCCTCTTTTATTGCCGAGTCCAATTGCATAATTTACTATGACTTTTATCTCTCTCTTTCTCTTCTCTTCTCTCTCTCTCACTCCCTAGTCTCCATCTCTTTCTCTCTCTCTCATTTCCATTGAAATTTATGGCAAGAGGGGGTGGACTCTCCATTGATTCAGATCCAATTGGGAGCTTCTTCCCCCACAAACCAGTAGTTCTCAACTCTTTCCCTGAAGACAGCAATACCATCAACAACAGCAGTAGCCAACACAAGTGGAAACTTGGTCCCAACATGGATGTCACAGTTACCAGAAACAGGTCTCCATCATCTTCTCCAAACACAAACACCAACACCACCTCCACCATCCCCTTCCAAGTCAACCATACCTCTGATAACAAAAGGCCCCACATCGATGAGATGGACTTCTTCCCTAACAAAACCGATGATGATCATAACAAAGGTATAAACAACTTTGCCTCTGCCTCCACCTCCGCACCTCCCTCACTTGACCACCTTGTTCACACACATGATCATTCATCCACTCCTGCTATCTTGGAATTGAAAGTAAACGTGAGTAGTCACCCTTTATCCTACAACACATGTCTGGTCTCTTATGTTCCATCACCATTCCTTCTTTGTTCTGTATCTAAGTATGTATGTGTCATGATGATCTTGATCATGTGCTAATTAATGAATCTGATATTCTCTTAATAGACTGGTTTGAATCTTCTCACCACCAACACTGGTAGTGATCATTCCATGGTGGACGATGAGGCATCCACTAATTCAGAAGAAAAAAGAGCCAAGAGTGAGGTAAATAAATCTAACCCCAACAGAATTTTTATTTTCTTATTATTTTGTTTTCTCGGTATAATTGGGGGGTGAATTCAAAAGTTATGTGTTTGATATGCCACATCTAATTTTTCAGATGGTTGTTCTTCAAGCTGAGCTTGAGAAAATGAAGGTGGAGAATCATAGGCTGAGGAACATGCTTGATCAGGTTAACACCAGCTACAATGCCTTGCAGATGCATTTGGTGAGTTTGATGCAAGAACAAAAGGAGGAGGAGGGTGAGCAAAAAGTGTTTGATGGAAAATTAGATGAGGAAAAACAAAGTGGGAATGGAGCCTTGGTGCCAAGACAATTTATGGATCTTGGGTTGGCTAGTAATGCTGATAATAATGAACCTTCCCATTCTTCCTCGGTGGGAAGAAGTCAGGATCTGTCAAAGTCGCCAATAAATAATGAGGTAGCATCCAAAGAATTTGACACCAAGAAGAATGGGAGTGTTAGTGATGAAGGACTTGATCAAGACAAGAAGGAATTTGTAAGGGGAATTGAAAGAGAAGACAGTCCTTCAGAAGGGATTGCCGCTAATAGCAATGTTCCAAAGTTTAGTCCTCCAAGGAACGTTGATCAAGCTGAAGCTACCATGAGAAAGGCAAGAGTTTCTGTTAGAGCTCGATCAGAGGCACCAATGGTCAGTTTCCTATGATACAATTTACATACAACTATTATTTAAGCTATTCTTCAATAAGGATTGAAATTCATTTTGGTAATCTGCATAATCCTTTCATTATATAGATTACTGAAATTCTGCCTCTAATGGAAGAGTATCACAGTCAACACTTAAGGAACTGTATATATGTTTTGTCTTTTTTCAATTTGCAAAGACGTATTTTATGTATCTTTATTTTTATTTTTATTTTCACTTTCAACTGATACAAAATTGTTTATTGTTTCAGATCACTGATGGGTGTCAATGGCGAAAGTATGGGCAGAAGATGGCCAAAGGAAACCCATGTCCTCGAGCATATTATAGATGTACCATGGCAGCAGGTTGCCCAGTGAGAAAACAGGTAGGTCATGTCCATCTCAATCTTAATTTATTGCAAATTAAGTAGCAAATCTCATATACTTCAACTAGAAACGAAGATGAGTTTGACATTAGTTTAGCAATTTATCTAAATAGTATGCAATAAATTTGAACTATGGCTCTTGGATCATTCTTCAACACTTCAACAGTAGGATAGAGTTAGCAGCTAGTAGTTTGTATTGTATGAAATTTGAAACTAAGGATCTGTTTCATTATTTATGTGTAAACAGGTGCAAAGGTGTGCTGAAGACCGAACAATACTGATCACAACATATGAAGGGAATCACAACCACCCTTTGCCTCCAGCAGCCATGGCAATGGCACAAACCACTTCCTCAGCAGCTAGAATGCTGCTTTCAGGATCCATGTCAAGTGCTGATGGCCTAATGAATGCAAACTTCCTCACAAGGACACTCCTCCCTTGCTCTTCTAGCATGGCCACTATCTCAGCATCAGCTCCATTCCCAACTGTTACATTGGATTTGACTCAGTCTCCAAATCCACTACAGTTCCCAAAGCCCCCAAACCAATTCCAAATCCCCTTCCCTGGTGTCCCTCAGAACTTTGCCAATTCCTCAGCCTCATTGCTGCCTCAGATATTCGGCCAGGCACTGTATAACCAGTCCAAGTTTTCTGGCCTCCAAATGTCTCAAGATGCAGACCCTTCCCCACTGAGTAATCAATCTCAACGGCCACCACCACACCTTGCTGACACGGTTAGTGCTGCCACTGCTGCCATTGCAGCTGACCCCAACTTCACAGCAGCTTTGGCAGCAGCAATCACTTCTATTATTGGGGGTGCACAGCCAAACAACAGTACCAGTACCAATAATAATGGCACCACATCCAACAACACCAACAATGCCAATGTTACATCAAACAACAACAAATAAAATCAACAATTCCAGTTTCCCAAGGAATTGAACAGTTGAACTAGTTATAGTTTTATAGTTCACAAATTACTCTCTTCAAAAATTTTGTTAGGTTAATTTGATTTTTTTCCCCTGTCAATTGGGCTCAAATTAACTTATGTTGAGCCAAATACTTTTTTTTTATCTTACATTTGTTTACTCAGGATATGTTGTTATAAGAAGGATAGTTGATATTCTTTTCTTTTTTGATATGTCTCAGTAATATGGTCAAAATTGTATGACATAAAGTAGGAAATAATGTGACATTTATATAGAAAAGAAAGCAGATCAGTTTCCCATTTTTGTATAGATATGGAAATGAATGGAAAAGGTTGGTTTTTGTAGCATCTTTCTGTTTGATGATGATATGGAAGAGATGTTTGGTGAACCAAATGGCAGTGGCTATAAGGAAGGGAAAAAGGGGTCAATAAAACCGTCTGAGAGTGGTTGAAAGAGATGTGATTACTAGAACACGTGAAGAAGAAATTAAGATTGAATGAAAAAAAGATAAGAGACAAAGGGACATCTTCAAGTTCTCTTTTCCCATTCTTAGCCCACCTGGCACGTACCTTATCAGACCAAATGGATCATTTTTTCATTTCCATTTTACTTCTTTTGTTCATATGTCTCATACTTTCATCTCATTTCTCCTTTTCATTTTCCTTCTCTTTATAAAATCATCTCTTCATCCTTCATATTCTTTTCATTTTCATCCATTTTAATCTTCATATTTAGGCTAAATATATTTTTCATTTTTATATTGCCAACTATAACAAATGAATCTTAAGAAAACACATTTGAAATTCCTTTATATAAAAAGGATAAAAATTTATAAATTCTAAAATTTAAAGTAAAGATAAAAACAATTTTACATAACATGAAAATCAAGTAAAAATACATACACGGAAAATTTATTTAAATATTTACCATATAATGATTATTTCCTGTTATTCATTCTTTCTATCTTTATTTTCATTTTTAAATTAAATTAGTTTTAATCTTTTTATAAAATATTAAATACCTTATCAGAATTTTTAGTATAATATTATTTAAAACATGATTCATGAAAATACAAAATTATACTTGTAAATTAGGCATTCTCTCTATCTGTGTATATTATTATTATTTCTTTATGTAAGTGTAAAAAAGTTAGACTTTGTTCGTAACTAATTTTTATTGGAAATATTATGGTTTGACTCTTTTATTAAATAAATACTACTTAACAAGTTTATTTTAATAATACAAAAATATATATTAGTAATTTAATTTAAAAAAATAGAAAATATAACTAACATATCAATGTAATGTATTGTAAAATTGTTGTTTCTTTATTATAGATTGTTAATAATCCTCTTTTATTAAGCCAGCCAGTGTGACTTTCAACCAATTTTAAAAAAATATTAGAGGTTAAGTTCAATTTTTTTGGATTTTTAAAATACGATTAAACAAAATAGAAAAATATATTTTCACTACAAGAAAATTACGAAATAGAAACTAATTTTAGAGACAAAAAATAATTAATTGTTATAGTGACTAAATTAAAGACTTTATAGAGACTAAAAAATTATTATTTTTTAAATTAATTTCTATTATTTTTAAATAGTTTCTAAATTGGTATCTAATTAGCTACCAATTATTTAGATTCTAAATTTGGTAGAAAAATCTTGGTAACTAATTAGATAACAATTTAGAAACCATCAAACAATAATATAAACTAATTTAGAAATCAAAAATTTTATTTAGTTTATAAAATGGTCTCTAATTTAGTTATTATAGTAACTAATTATTTTTTGAACTAATTATTTTTTGTCTTTAAAATTTCTATTTAATGAATTTCTTGTAGTGTTTATTTCAACTTCTCATTTTTATTTTTATTTCAATTTCTCATTTTTATTTTTAGAGAAAGATATAAAATTAAACTTTTGTTTATAATTTTACACAACAAATGGCAGATATATTAAAATTATTTTCTTACATTTCACTTCTTTTTACTTCATTTTATTTATTATTTCTAAAAAATAATCATAATATTGCCTATTTAGTTTGAGTACGCATTATTTATTTCCATTTCTCACTTTTACAAATTGTTGCATATATGTGCATTATTTTCTCTTTTAAAAAATTGTAAAAAAGCTAAAAAAAAATCATTTTACTATTTTATCAACTAATTTCTTAAAATATAAAACAGAACAAAAATAACATTTTGTCTAATTATTTTGTATTTTTTAAAAGTCAAATTTATTGCTATTTTCTAATATTCTGTTTAAATTGAGGAAAGAAAATAATATATAAAAGGACCACAGATTTAAGGTTTATATTTTTGAATTACAAAAAATAAATGGAATATAATAAAAGCTCATTAAGTCCTTGGACTAACTCAAAACTGGAATTGGTCCAGTTACCAAATTTCTCTACTAAAATCTTATAAATTGATTTTTATTTATAAAAAGTTGAAAAAATGGGTATTTTAAATAATAGTGACACTTTCACATTATTAAAAGAAAAAAAACATTTACTTGTTGATTGTTAAATGGGTATAATTTTTTAGGATTGTCAAAGTATTTTTATTATATTTTAAATGTGTTTTAGTGCTATTTATTACTTATGAAATTTGAAAAGTCAAATATTAACATAATAATAATTTCAGTTTTTGTGGCTGCTTGAATTAGCAAATTCAGATTCATCACTCTTAGGACACTTTTCTTATCCCCTACAAAAGAACAGATTCATCATTCAGATTCATATCATTGTTCTAAATCATGTTTATCTTTTGAATTGTTACTTATACAAAAAAAAAATACAATTTAACCGAAAAAATAATGGAAATAATGAAGAAATTTAAATATGTATTACACACAAACAATATCATTTAATTTTAACAAATAATATGAAATCTAAAAATATATAATTTTTTATTATTAAATAATATATCTCTAAAAATTTAAATTATATACGTGAAATTTAATAAATATGATCATTAACATAGTATATCAAACTTCAATAAATAATGAAAAAAAAATTGTTTTCATTTTTCATTTTTCATATATTAAGTGTGTCATATTTTGACTGATAAATAAGAAAAAAATAGTAAATTTTATTTTATAAAGAAAATACTACAAATTATCCCACATATTTACACCTTTTTATAGTAAAAATGTTGGTGTAAAAATAATTTAAAAAATTAATTAATTAAAGTTGCAAAAAATATAGTTTATTCTAAATTTTTTTGAAAATTTAAATATTGTATAAAAACGAAATATGTGATTTTTTTATGCTTGTGAAAGTACATATTAACATAGATAGGGTAAACCCTAATATGGCAGTGATGTTAAATTACACAACATACTGACAAAGAGTGTCCAGTTGAATTATAAACTATGTGTAAATAAAGTTAAGATTATGTTGAGTTTGTTTCTAATTTTATATTTAAATTTTGGACGTCAAATTTAGATGTTTTTAATGTTATTTTAAATAATTTAATAGTAAAATTTCAATTATTAAAAAATATTTATTAAAATAAGATATCTTGTTTAAATATACTAATTGGTCAACATTTAGAATGAGATATTATTAGTTGATGTACTAACAAATGAATGAATCCCAAGTTGATTTTCATCTCAAAATATAAAGTCTTTTTCTATAGTTAAATAAATGTGGATTTTCTTGTATTCTTGGAATGTAGTGTATCTTAAAAAGGAGTTCAATTTATCAATTTAAATAAAACTTTAAAGAATTCAATGGGTAAAGAAAATTTTCACCAAACAAACAATAAAGGTAAAATTGAAAAATAAAACTGAATTAAGATGAGAAAATAAAAGCAATACACTTCCTTACTCTCACAAAAATTAAAAAAGAGAGTTGGTTCACACCTAAAATTCTCACCAATTCTAGTATTTAATTTTACTTATGGAAAATACATGAGGGAAACTGTTTATTTATAAATAAATAAAATTTTAAAATTTATTTAAAGATTAAACTATGATAAAAAAACAAAGTTATAGTAGATTTATATATAATTTTATTAAAAAAGTAATTCCATACATTAGACCTTTAATCTCCTTAATAAAAAGGTAATTTTGGTGCATGAACTTGGTTAAATTGTTTAATGATTAATAAGTAAACTGAGTCCACCTATAAATCTACTTAACCTTCTAGAAATACTAAAATATTTTATAAATTTATATTAAGTTTACAAAAATATTTATTTTTTAATTTTTTTTCAAACTCTTTAAACTTTCGTAAGTTTTTTCAATTCTTCTGTATTTTCTTTTGTTTAATCTTCATATCTTGTTTTTTATTTAATATTTCTTAATGTTATTATAATATCGTCATGATCATAATCATCCTTATATATTTTTTAATGTTATTACACATATAATAAGAAAAGTCAATTACATCCATATTAAATTTAAGTAATTTTTAATATTTTATTTATTTAACAAATTTAGGTAATTTTTTATAAAAAAATAATTTCTTTTATTTTGGAAAAACATATGAATAAGAGATAAACGTCTAAAAGAAAAGTATCCAAGAGTGTTTGCTAATTTAAGGGATTAAGATGGAGGAAGGAATTGTTTGAGTGAGAAAAATGAATGATGAAAGAAATGTTATAATTTGATTAAGGACCTTAATATTCAAACAAATAAATTGGGATGTGGAGGAGATGTATATTAGAAGTATTAGAAGGATATCCTGTGAAATATGCATATAAGATAATGCAATTAATTTATTTGTTAGAGGAGGAAGACGAGTTATATATTAAATTGTGGAATATTAAAGACTTGTATTTAGCAGTTTTCTTTGTTTCGAGGTTGTTTAAAAATAAAATAGCTACATTTGATAACTTAGTATATAGGAGATCTAAGTTGATATTCTTACATGTGTCACTAAAAAAATAGCTACATCTGATAACTTAGTATATAGGGGATCTAAGTTGATAGTCTTACATGTATCACTACAAGAAAATCATTATCTTTGAAGATTGAATATGTTCAGGACTATTAGATCAGTGTTGTCAAGATCGCGATCTAGATCGTTGATCCTATGATATTTTGAGAAGAAAACAAGTCGGATCGTGGGGTGGATCAGAGCGATCTGGTGATTTATGGGTCAGATCAGAGATCTCTAGACCTCCATGACTCGATCCATTAAAAAAAACCTGAAAACTCAATCCAAATAAAACCAGAAACTCTAACTTGAAAACCCTAATTTCAAAACTCTATTTCCAGAACCCTTCCGTTCTCGTCACTGTTCATGCCTTTGTTCGTGTCGTCGCTCGCACTGTCGCTCCACTGCTCGTGTTGTCACTCGCGCCTCCTTTCGTGCGTTGCCGCTCGCACCACTGCTCGTTATCCTATCGCGCCACTACTCAACTGCTCGCTATCCTATGATTAATATTTTTTACTGATAAAAAAAAGCATAAATAAAACTTAAAATTATTATAGTATAGGATAGAGTAGGAGTATTTGTTAACTCATGCTATGAAATATACTTAGTTATACTCTATATAATAAAAAGAAATTGTAATTATCTTATTTCTTGATTTACTTCTAATTGTTTTCCTTGTAATGATGAGTATATAGTGTGTTTAATTTAGAGGAAATAAATAGAGACTATAAACAGAAAAAAAAAATATGTTGAAAAAAGATTAAAAAAATAAAATTAAATATTTAGTTGTTTGTTAATGTAAAAATATTTTTTTAATTCATATTGTTTGATAGAAAACAAGGAGAGGTAGATATGTAGAAACATTACTTACAATTTTTAATCCTAACTCTCTCCTAGACTGAACAATAATTTTTAAACATGAGTAATATGATCTTTCTTTTTCTTAAGAATTGAACACATATCAATAAGAGAATACAAACCAACAATTCTAATGGCATATATAAAACTTAAAAGAAAAATAAAAGGTTTGGAGGTAATTATGGCATTCCATATCATTTCTTAACTCACTATTTATTGTGAAAGAGTTTATACCATTTCACTCATTTTAATAACCTCAATTATAGAATCAATTCACATTCAAAAATGTCAAGCCAGAATAAGAATAAAGTATGAAACATTTTTATATTTTAATTCATTAATACATGAACTATTAGTTATAAGATGTGAAGAAGTAATCAAAGACACAGAAGAACAAAATCATTTTCTTCTTTTAAAAAAAACATAATTTACTCAGACAAAATAAAAACTCTGATAATATGTTAATCTTTAATTCATCATTACTAAGCTTAACTCTTGCATTCAAACCTTGTGTGTGTCAATGCATGAGAGAGAGTCATTCTGCAAAATCAGTGCAACTATAATCAATATATCAGTAGTTATCTTTAAAATTTAAAGAACTGTTTTCTGCCTAACTAAAACTTTATTAAGTTTATGTCTATTTTCTCAGCTATGATGAAATGTGTTATCAGTTATTATATCTTAGGGAAAAAGCCTAAGAGAATGAACTCCACCTCCTGAGTAAAGTAGAGAAGTGAATTTGGATAAACTTTTTGAGTTGAGGTGGTAAAGTGATATGTTAGGACTTGTTGTGTGAGAAAGATGTGATGAATTTGACAGTAGCTTGTGGGTTTCATCATTTATTTTTTGCATGCTTTCACTGTCAATTTGAAAGGTGAAGTAAGTAATAGGTTATGATTCATGAACATTCACTCCCTCACCTTAATTCACTGTTCCACTGCTTCTGACTCATATGTTACCCAACACCTAAAGTTGGAATAATATCTCTCTACTAAATTTTGTGCAATCATCACCAAAGATTATAATTCTCTGCTGCACAAACTCTTCATCATCGTTCAATAAAAGGTTCGTTTTTCACGCTAACTGCATCAAATACTGATTTTTGCCAGGAATTGAATTCATTGGGTGCTTCATCTTCCAATTTAATTATTTGGGTTATATTACCCTCTAATCATATTTGACTCTGCAAATGCAATAAGAAAAAACATGTCAGGTAATAAATGTTAGTTAAGAAATTAAAAATCATAACATCTAATATTTGTATGTTGAATTTTTTTTTTAAGTGACATGTGGATTACTTTATAATTCATCATTTACTGTATTATTATTGCATCTCTCAGGTAACATTTTATAAAGATTTCTTCCTTTGATATTTTTATGCAGGGTCATCAGCTGAAATCCATTATGGAACTGGGAAAATTTCAGGTTTCTTTAGCCAGGACCAAGTGAAGGTTGGAGACTTGAATGTTTATGGCCAGGTAAATATTTCTAAATGGACACTTGTGTACTATTCTTCAATTTAGTACAGTTTCATGAGTCTTCTTTATTCAATCTACTTGGCTTTAGAATTTTATTGACGCAAAAAGAGAGCCTAGCCCCACAATTTTGGCAGCCAAATTTGATTGCATTTTGGGGTTAGGATTTCAAGAGAAATCTGCTGGGAATTCTACTCCAATCTACTAAGTTGATGAATGCTACTCCTATTTTATATTGTTGTCCTACTAGGGAGATGAGACCTAAATAATTATTGAAGGCTTCGTCTTCCTCCTTCCTTCGGACAAATTGTTAGGGCTTTGTTGTGATCCTTCTTGTCGTCACGCTACTCCTTCGACTCTCAGTTTCGGGTGAATGCCAAATGGAGGAAGTACCTGCAAAAGACACTCTGACGCTCAAGTCAGTAAAGAGGGTGTTCGACACTCGAGTGTATACAGTGATAGTGACGTACTTTTCTTCTTGGAATGTGCACTATTTATACTATTTTAATGAGTTTACCTTATCGGGTCTGATTAGTGGAATAGATCACACTTATGGTTGTATTACGTAATTCTTAATAGTAATTTAGTTTCATTGACCTTGGTTTGAGCATTAATGGTTAAATGTATCGGTCGGTCAGACCGTCCGTGGGTCTCGGTCAGAAAGACCGAGTCTCGGACATCTCAGTCTCGTCCCATACCAGTACATTGTCATTGCTCAAATCAACCATGCAATTGGAGCAGATGGTCCTGTGAGCCAAGATTGCAAGACAATGGTTGCTTAATATGGAAAAACCATATTGGATAAGCTGATAAATAAGTTATTGTTATTAATTTTCATTTCTTGAGCCTTACAAATACTGCATTCATGCGTTCCACCCATATATTTTCCTTCCACTTTTTAACTAACTTCCAAATTATCAATTTCATAGGCCTATTCACAACAGATCTGCTCTCAAGTTGGTTTGTGTACTTTTGATGGTACTCAGGGTGTAAGGTATGATACGATCAAACTATAGTGTTTTGATTAATGTACTTGGATGATCAAATGTGTTGCATTAAAGGAAAATAGTCACAAATTCTCCTATAACTTTTATTAAGGGCATTTAGAGTGTGGTTGATAAAAACATAGAAAAGACACCTTATGGTTGGAATGATCAAATGCTATGGATAAAAATTCGTTTACCATTAAATAGACAGAAGATCAAATCTTAGACTATGCCAATTCGGTAAACCATTCTGCACAATAAAGTTTGTAGAAAACATAATTAGTGTCCGTTTTAAGAATTTCATATGTTGTAATCTCTGTTGCATTTATAGCTCTATGATATGCTTCCCAGTCCAAATGCAGAATCAGCTGTTGAATGCAATACTTTACCACAGATATGCCTAATGTTTCATTCACCATAGGGGGTAAAGTGTTTGAGTTTTCCCCAGAACAAGTATAATCACTTCCAAAGTATAGCATGCTGCATCTATATTAGAAATTTTCTTTTCTGGTTCCCCCAAGTGTCTCAATTAGTTTATCAAGATACCAGTAGCTTGCTAAATATGCATGTTGTATTCAATTAGTCCCTCTCCCTGCCCTCCAAAAATCACATCCTCAAAATTCAAGTCTACTCTGCCACCTCCTATCTTAACTTCCTACTAGTATTAGGCCTTATTTATTTAGCACAATTTTTTTAATGAAGACTTGTTACATAAATCAGTATACTCTTATAGTGGGAAAAAGAGACACATCATCTTTATACCTGCTATAGTCTCACAAAACATTCATCTCATTCATTGAAGAAACACCAAACATTTGTATTAATCATGTGGGAAATGAAGTTCTTGTGGGATGTACCAATGTTCCTTAAAAATTTAGAAATATTAGGCCTATATTCACTTTTTTTTTTCACCACATGAATGTTGCTTCTGAAATACAGGATTTTGGGAGACATTTTCATGGGTGGCTATCACACAGTGTTCAATTATGGCAATATGAAAGTTGGATTTGGTGAATCAGCATAAAACTGTTATATGTATTTTAGATTATTTGCTTGCTTGGGAAGAAACTACTAGCCTTGTAAACGAGTTGAAAATTTAATTTTGTGAAACAGTAAAGGGTAAACAAATTAATTTTTAATAACAACACTTGGTTTGGCACCAGCATACACCATACATACCATAACGGAACGTGAAAGCAAACATGAAATGAAATGAACCTTCATTCCTTTTTGTATTTTATTCTTTTTTCTATTATATTTTTATCTCTTGCCTCAACCATTTCCACCATTCCACCACACCTCTTTCCCCCTTCTTTTTCCACTTTTTTCAGTCTCACAAACAAAGCAACAATGCTCAAACTTCAAATAAAAAACAATCTCATTATCTACATTTTCCTTTACAACTGAAAAGGAGTTTAGTTTTTTTTTTCTATTAAAAAGTCTAGTTATATACATATATAAAATTCTTACTAATATAAAACCAACTTTTATGTTTTTTTAATTTAACATGTGTTTTGACTTTTACATGATATTTGGTACATGTAGTATTTTAACATTTTTAAAAAATAAATAAACTCAGTTATTCATGACATATTTTGCTGAGCTGAAAGAAGAATTTTTCATCCTAAAGAAAGTCAAACTATTGAGCCCTTTAGTAAATAATTCAACATTTTTTTATGACTTTAGTTGATTTTGAAAAGCTTATGAACCTTGATAATTGTAACAAAACAAAAATTTGTAAATAAAAAAAATCTATAAACTCTTAACAAAATATAAAATTTACTCATCTTGTAAATTTTACAAAGTACTAGAGTTAAAATCGTTTTCTTTTATTAAGTGTCAAGAAGTTAATTCTTTAAGTATACTTTTTATATGAATGATTCTTTTTCAATAAAAATTTATTTTAAATTAATTTTCTCAATTCAAATTAAAATCGAATATGTTATATTTTGAGAGCATATAACATAAGGTATGATATATATATATATATATATATATATATATATATATATATATATATATATATATATATATATATAT